>Ga0247692_1000007_pt1 | contig 65771 bp, 95 predicted proteins | sample CNK33_metaG_FD_183041 | JGI IMG/M metagenome (GOLD analysis project Ga0247692, IMG submission 183041) | Soil microbial communities from Purdue University Martell Research Forest, Indiana, United States - CNK33 | ecosystem: Environmental > Terrestrial > Soil > Temperate forest > Bulk soil...
AAGGAATCTAACCGATGACACCACAAGATGAGATACGAATGATTGGGTGGATGGTGGAGTATGAGGAGATGGTGCAGGAAGGGTTGCTAGCAACGAACCCACAAACCATCCTCCAGATCACCCAAGCTATCAAGGATTGTACTGGGATTGTTTGGTTGGTAGGGAATGGTGGCTCAGGGGCTCTTGCCTCCCATATGGCCACAGACCTACAGCTTGCAGGGGTTAGAGCCCAGGCCTTCACCGACATGACGGCTATCACTACGTATGGGAATGATTTTGGATTTGAGAATTGTTTCCTTCAAGGCCTCCGACGGGTAGTTGGATCGGGGGATATTGTAGTAATGATCTCAACCTCCGGGGAATCGGAAAATCTCATTGTGGTAGCTAGGTACCTGAGATCATTCGAGAGTCGGTGGATGAATAAGGTTATCACCCTCACTGGGAAAGGTGGGGGGAGGCTTGCAGGGATTGGGGATATTAATCTTATAGTTCCCGCAAACCATACCGGGGCGGTCCAGGATATCCAACAGTCGATACTTCATATGATAGCGTATTGGTTGATGAAAGATAAGGAGACAAAATAGGTGGCGAAAGAAACAATCTATGTGGGACTTGGGGTGGTTGGGGATGGCCCCCTCCCCCGGAAGGATGGGTTGGTATCCCTCGCAGCAGCGGTTGGGGAGGATGTGTTTCAGGTTAATATCCTCAGTCCTGGAGGCGGTGCCTGGGACCCAGGGAAGCACTGGGGGAAGTACCCCGAGGAATGGACCCAAGTAACCAAGGACCCGGTCCCTCTTAAGGATGGGATCAAGCAATACCAAGCATGGCTGGGACGATACCACGGTCGGCACCTCGCGTGTTGCTCAGCCCTGACCTTCTACTGGGTGTTTGAGACGCTCATCCAGGAAACAGGGCGGTGCAGCTTTGGGTCCAATGGCCATGTGGATACCCGGTCGGTGATTGCTGCCCGGACGGGGGACTTCTCCATGCAGGGAAAAAGGTTCTCTGAATCAATCCTCCCTTGGGAGGTGGCCAAGGCTAATTGGGAGATGGTAGTGAATGGACAGAAGGGCGGGGTTGTTCCACCAAAGAAACGGTCGTTGTTTGGGGAGTACTTCCAGGAGGGAGCATTTGCTCCTCCTCAGGCCCAACCCCATCGGTTGAGACATTGGGGGGATGCAGGGGTAGTTAACAATGTGCAATTCATTCCTCAGAACCTCGATCAAGTTCTTGCCCAAGCCAACCCAGCCCCTGAACCGGAGTTTTGATGATAATCGACTATAGTGCATGGCGGGCGTGGAAGAATTGCTCTGGGGAGTGGTTTGAGAAATATGTAAATAAGCGTCAACCGAAGTGGCCACAGAGACAGCGGGATGATGCACTATGCCTAGGGAGCCTCGTGCATGAGGGGCTACGGATATGGCAAGAAACAGGGACAGTGGGGATTCCCCCAGAGGTCGTGGAGGCCAACACTCCAACCAAGGAGACGTACGATACGGCCCTCGAACTAGTGTATGGATATACCCAGGCTTACCCAAAGGAGGAGTGGCCGCTCATCCTTTGTGAGCAACCCTTAACTTGGCCCCTCAACCCAAAGCGAAGAGACCCTAGTTGCTGTGAGGATTGTTATAAGGAAGCCTGGGAGCTAACAGGCCTCGCGAAGCTGGATGCTTTCTTTTACGTCCCGACCCCAACCACTATCCCTTCCGGCCAACCTGGCCTAGAGTTCACCCTCTCCGAGGGATGGTGGGGGCATGAGTACAAGACCAAATCACCGGATATAAGCCTGGGGCTGTTCATAACCAAATGGGGGATGAACATGCAAGCGTCATTTCAAACCCTTGCCCTCCAAGAAGAGATTAACCGATCCTACAAGGATGTATACCCTTCCTCCCAGGTCCAAGGAATCTTGGTGAATGTCCTAGAGAAACCGAAGAGGTACGTCCCTAAACGGAAATGTAAGGAATGCCAGGATACGTACGAGTTTAACACCTGGCTGCCGACTGGGGATGGACGATACTCTTGCCCAGTGTGTGGAAATCGGCAGGAGTTGCAGGGACTGAAGGAGAACCCAGTCACCCGGCCCCCACAGTACTACCGGATTATCGTGACCAGGACCCAGGAGCAACTAACAAAGGCTACTCAAGACATAATCCAGGTTGGGGAGAGGATGATCCAGATGGAGCAGGGTGGGCTCCTGAGTGAGGAATGGAACACTGAAGCGTGTGTCCAATGGAAGAAGCCTTGTCCATTTTACAATAACCATCTCTACGGGGGCTCAACCAAGGATGATCCTGGGATGCAGGACGTTGAGGATTACCGTGGGTTAGTGGAGATTGAAGTATGACCTCGGATGAGATTATTAATGAGATCGAACGGAAGCTAAACGAAACCAATGTTGGTATAGAACTTTGGCTTGATGCAGGGTGCTGGAAGATTCAATCCGGGATGGGAATGACCTTCAAGGAATTTTTAATCCAGATTGTGGAGAATGCTTAATGCCTTTCACCGGAAAGAAACTAAGTGTACCCTTGCCTTGCCCTAAATGTGGTGGGCAAATTCAAGCTGAAGAATGGTTATCTCATGATGAAGCTCATGAGGATTGGATGAGTAGATGTACTAGTCTTTCGTGTACTTATTATAAATGGTATGAAGGATTAGATTATTAAGGAAAGCTAATGAAAATTAAAATACAAAGAAATTTGCTAAAAGATTTAAGATCAAGCTAAAAGGAGCCCAATGACAGAACAAAACATAGCACAAGTAATACCTGCTCAACCCATGCCTGTCATCCCAGGGATGAACATACAATCCTCCGGGAAGATTGTCTCAGCCAACACGAAGCTCGCGATGCTTCTGTGGGCTGCCTCGGGGATGGGAAAGACCTCCCTCGCGGGGAGCCTAGATCGGTTGACGCAGAAGTTTGATGGTCGAAGGGTCCTGTATATCCCCGTAGAGGCCTCAGAGGGTGGTGGAGCCGTCACGATCCGCAAACTAAACATCCCGATGTTCTACCCCAAGGATCTCTCGGACCTTAACAAAGCCCTCGGGTCCCTCCGGAATGACAAATCCTTCGCGGGGATTGTCCTAGATTCTGCCTCGGAGGTTGTGAAGCAGCACGTCAAGCCTGCGGCCCTGAGGTACCCCGCAAAGGACAACACCCCTACCCGCTCGGCTGGGGTCCCAACCCGAAGCGACTACCAGGTCATGGGGGAATTGACCTCCCAAATCTTCCGTCAGCTCATCGCGATGACGGTCCACGAAAAGCCTGAGTACCGGAAGCATATCATTGTGACTGCCACGGAGAAGTCCATTGAGGACCAAGACTCTGGGAGGGTAACATGGAAGGGTCCCGATCTGCCTGGAGCGATGGCTCGCGAAGCAGTAGCGATGTTCCAGATCTGTGGGACCATCCAAGCCAAGTCTGAGGTTGTGGCTGGGAAGCGTTCGGTGGGACGGTACCTCGTGACTGGAACGGATGGGGTGGAAGCCTTGAAGGACCGGTTCGAACTCTTCCCCCAGGAAACCAAGATCTGTCGGGCTTGGGGACAGGGAGAGGGAGAGGATCTTTGCAGTCTGTGGGAGAAGTATTGGATGCCTGCAATGGCTCAGGAAGGATAGTATGAATTTATATCTATTAACCCAACATACAAACGGTGGGTACGACACATATGACAGTTGTGTTGTAGCCGCAACCTCCGAAGAAGAGGCACGTCAGATGCGCCCAAGTGGAGAGACCTACACAGAGTTTATTAGCTGTCCTTACAACAAAGGTCGTGAGTGGGATTGGGCTCATCCAGATGCAGTAACAGTAACATTACTTGGGATTGCGACCCCAGGTACTTCAAGTCAAGTAATTTGTGCCAGCTTCAATGCTGGCTGAGGAGGTGATCCAAGTATCTACCGACCTACCCCGGCTTGCCCGGGGGTGCCGAGCTACGATGCTTCGGCACAAGGAGAAACATATTGACAGTCAATGACGGACTTATCGCGGCTCAAGAAGCCGCAGTGGAATTTGAACACATCAACATCATGGAGATCGACCCAACCTTCAAACCAATCAACGAAGGATTCTACACCCTCCAGGTCAACAAACTGACCCCTAAGACTATTACCCCTTCGAAGGGTAAGAACCAAGGGAAGGCAGTTCTGGTCCTGAATGGTTCCTTCACGGTGGTTGGGGATGATGCATTCTCGGGACGGAAGATCTGGAAGTCCTTTTGGGCCTCGAACCCAGTGGATCTGAAGGACCTCCGGCGGTTGGCCGATGCAACCGGTGTGACCCAAGATGCAGGTCAGACCCTCTCGGAGTACGCCCAGACGTTTGAGACTCTTAACCCCCCTGCGGAGTTTAAGGTGTTTCTCGCCACCCAGGCGGACTATCGGGACCCGACCCAGATGGTGAATGAGATTAAGTTCAATCAGGCCCAGCCGGTCTAGGTCTAGGTCCATCCCTCATGGGGAGGGAGGACCAACAGAGGGAGCGTGGCTCTCTCTGTGTGAGGAGAGTACTGAGGGAGGACGGGTGAAACGCCTGACTCCCTTTGCTCTCCAAGGAGCAATATCTATGGAAGTCTCTTTTCAACAAGCCGTTAAGCTAGGATTAAGATGGCTGGAACAAGGGTGTGAAATTCCATATATAGATCCGGAGTACGGAGTAGTATTGAGACTAAACTCCTCGGTATTATCCCTCAGATTAAAAGATCGAAAGGCATGGTTTGAATGGAAACAGTAACCTTCCAAGCACAAATCGACTTAACCATCGGCCCGAACTGGCCGGACCCATCCCCTCCCTGCACCCTAACCCCCAAGGACCTCCGATGCCTCCAGGAGTTATTCCAGGGGTTTGTCACAGTCCTAAGATGGTTTGGGTATGTTCGGAGTGATATGTACATCGACGAAAATTCCTGTGGAGGAGACGAGTTTACTAAATGATACCTGTTCACAAAACCTGCTGGTTATGCTACGGTTCCAATGATGTCCAGAAGGAACTCCAAGATGCTGAGGGCCGATGTTATATATGTCATGGAACAGGAGTTCACACAGAATGGAGACTAGATGAAACGAGGATGGGTGTTAGCGACGATACTAAGGAAGTTATTCCCAAAGACAATCAAAAGGATTGTTAACGATGAAGTCACTGAGGCGATACATCCAGAGTTTGGGTGGATTTGGAACAAAGGGGAGCTTGGAGATTTGGTTTGGGAAGCCGGAAGAGATGCCGGGTGGATAGAGTGTTTAGTCCGTGTCCAAACCGACACGAAGGCTTTAACCAAAATTGTAAAGGAGAAGTTTAGTGGTTCCTAAACCCCCAGGTTGCGCCGGCTGCCCTCTCGAAAAGATCGGTGTAGGCTTCGTCCCCTTCCAACTCCGGAAAGGCCCCATTCTCATGGTCGGGGAGCAACCCGGGGAGGACGAAGCTGCCTCAGGACAGTGCTTCACAGGAGGGTCGGGTCAGTGGCTCAGGAGCCTTTGTCGGAATGCAGGGATCGATTTCGATCAGGTCTCCCTTACCAACACGGTCCTTTGCAACACCCGACAGGACGGAGCAAACATATATCCCTTAAGTCCGGATTGGCACCTGACCTCCCGTCAGGATGCAGAACTAGCAATCAAACATTGCACGGAGACATATCTATGGCCGAATATCACACGGAGTGGGAAGGAACGGGTGTTTGCCATTGGAGCCCAAGCCTTGAAGCAACTCACTGGGAGGGATGGGATTCACACCTGGAGGGGAAGCCCTCTACCGCTCCTCGGGCGGATGGACCGCCCCAGGGTCATCCCGACGATCCACCCAGCCGCGCTTATGAGGCAGGCAAAGCTTTCCTCCGTAGTTGTCAAGGATCTCAGGAAGAGCTGCATCCTCCCTCCGGAGAACTACAATCTGTTCCCCACCTTAGAGGAACTAGAAGCTTTCAAATCCCGAAGGTTCGCGTTTGATCTGGAATGGGACGGAGGAGGGAATGTAACCTTGTGTGGGCTCTCTGATCGGTTCTACACCGCTTTGGTTGTCCCCTTCCACGAACCCTACCTAGGAATCCTCCGGAGGATCTTCGAGAATGCGACAGATATCATTGGACACAATATCATCCAAGCGGATTTACCATTTATTGAAAACCTCGGATGGGATGTTAGTCGCGCTGTTATCCACGATACCATGCTTAAGCAACACCTCGTCCAGCCCGACTACCCCCACTCCCTCGCGTTTGTCGCGAGTGTGCTCACAAACAAGGTCTTTTGGAAAGGGAAATGGGAAGCCGAAGAAGAGCTAGGTGGGGAGGTCTCAGCCCAGCAATGGCGAAGTTGGGACCGACCTTGGGGGCTCCCTCGGGAACTTGGGGGGTATATGGGCTGCCATTCTGCGGTGGAGGCTTTCAATCTCTACAACGCTCGGGATACCGATGCGGAGTTCCAAATCGACACACCCCTCAGCCAACTTGTAACCCGATACCAGCTCCAGGACGTATACAACTACGTCTCGGTACCATCCGCGTATATCTGCCGATCCCTCGGGAGCCAGGGATTGAAACTTGACACCCGCCGACTTGGGGAGGTCCGGTCGAAGCTCGACTCGGATATCCTCTCCCTTGAGGCCCAACTACCAGAAGGACTAAAACCCTATGACGAAACAGTCAGTTGTAACATCCCCGCCCCACCCGGAACTCTTAGACCTCGCAGCAAAGTGTGCAAAGGCACGGGCAAGCTACGACACGAACCCTACACAAAGGAATTTCTCCAGGTGGGAGAAGCTCTATGCGAAGTATGTGGAAGGGTTATGCGATCAGGTAAGCTCCAAGAAGCCAAAATCCTCAAAGGCACCCGCCAAGAGCGGGTCGTCCCGTACAACTCCCCCCAAAAAGTCCAAGCCTACGTCGCCTCCTTGGAGTTAAAGGAGGTTTATGACACCAAGACCAAGCGGGTCACGACCGGGAAGAAAGCCAGGAAGGTATGGGCAAAGCACCATCCGGAGTTTACCCTGCTTGGGGGGCTCAAACAGAAAAAGACCCTAAAGGATAACTTCGCGAAGGATGCTCTCCTCGAACAAGAACGAATGTTCTTTAGGCTCCTAGTTCATGGGACTGGGGAGGGAAGGTTATCATCCAAGGGCCTTCGGCAGGGGATAGATCTAAACATCCAAAACCAGCCCAAGGAGTTCCGGAAGATCTACATCCCCGATCATCCTGACTGGGGATTCCTCAGCCTGGATGTAGTCCAAGGCGAGAACATGCTTACGTGTTGGCTTGCGAAGGACTGGCCGAGGTGGGAGCGGCTCCAGCAACCAGACTACAATGAGCACTCAGACCTGGCATCCCGGATCTTCAACCGAAAGGTCATCAAAGGGGTCCAGGAGGACGAACCGTTCTACCTCGTTGGGAAGATATTCAATCACTCCAAGAACTACGGGGCAGGAGCCAGGAAACAACAAGAGATCCTAGCAGAGCATGGGTACGATCACTACACGACGGAGGACCTAAGGGAATTCAATGCGATCTGGGAAACAATGAATGCAGGAACTGCTCTCTGGCAAAAGCAAACCATCGAGACTATGAACAAACAGGGGTATCTACGGAACCCCTTCGGTCGCATGAGGTGGTTTAGTTCCAGGGACTCCGCTGCGAAGGCCCTTGCGTTTATTCCTGCAAGCTCCCTCGCGGATATGGTCCTGAGGATGATGATTGCGCACTACCCTGGGACACCCCGGATTGGAGAGGCTATCCCGAAGTTGGGTCTTGAGACCTACCTCCCCATCATCCAAGACTGGATCATGTCCATCCAGGTCCATGATGAGTTGGTTTTCCAGGGACCGTGGGATGGGGTCCAGGAGCAAGCATCCCGGAGCAAGATGATAATGACCCAACCCTGGAGGGAATTGGATGGGTTTAGATTTGGAGTTGACGTGAAGGCCTCCCAGAAGAGTTGGGGGGAGTGTAAACATTTGGAGGTGGCATAATGCCCATACAAGAAGACTACCTAACAAGGATTGAAGAACTAGAAGGGATGCTTTATGAGTTCTTAGGGGCGTTCCAAACCGGCCCACGAGGGGGGAACAGTACCTTCGAAGGGGGGAAGAGTATCCTAGATATCGAGGTATCTGATGAGATCGAAGAATTGATCTGCAAAGCCGAGATGCTCCTAGAGGCTTCGCTATTGGATGAGCCGTTGTTTGAGGAGGAGGATTAGGAGTGAACCTCTCAATCATCCCACCAGGCTCCTACCTCTCCGCCTGGTGTAGGATGTTATCATGCACGGAGATCCCTATCTCCTACCAGGTTGCTGGGGGGATAACCCTGATTGGAGCCTGCCTCAAACGGAAGGTCTGGGTGGATCAAAAGAACTGGAAGGTCTACCCAAACCAATCGGTAATGTTTGTCGGCCCATCAGGGATCGGCAAGGACACCATCATCAACGCAGTGACCCGGGAGATCGAACGGGTCGGGGCAGTACCGATCCTCGGGGGGAAAACCATGGAGGGGATCAACTACCGCCTCCAAGGCCTCGGCCAGGAGGCTGCATGTTATATCCCCGCAGGAGAGCTGTCCTCCTTCTTCGGTCAGAAGGACTACCAAGCAGGGATGATCCAGGAGTTCACCGATCTGCTCTCAGGTGGGGACAAGAAGGATATCTCCACCAAGGGGGATCTTTATAGCCATGATGGCAGCCCTGCCCGGCCCAAGTACATATACAACCCCACCCTCACCCTGCATGGAGGCTCGACCGAGGAATGGCTCCACAAGGCCATGCCAGATGGGACCATGGAGGGTGGGTTCTTAGGGAGGTTCCTAATTGTCGTGGAGCAATTCGGCCAGAAGCACGTAGCCCTCGTGAAGAACTCCCTCGATCGAGAGGACCTTCAAGCTATCGAGGAGGCCTCTCAGGAATGGGAGTATGGGATAAAGGAGATCATCGCTCATTATACGAAGCCTACCGAAATGAACCTCCTAGAGGACGCCCAGTTCTACTACACCAACTGGTACCACAACCGGTTTAAGTACTTCTCCAAGGTGGTCCTACCGTATGCTAATCGCTCCCGGGATATGGTCCTAAGGCTCGCAATGCTTATGGCCATCTCCCGTCGCCATTGGAATTGGATCGATGAGGAGGATGTTAAGTTCGGGGCGGATATCCTCTGCGAGGTGGGGAAGTATATCGATAAGGTGGTCCTCCCTCCCACAAGTGAAGCCCAAGCATCCAGGATGATCCTCCAGATGCTCCCAGCCACCAGCCCCGAGATCTGGAAGGCCCTCAATCAGAAGTTCCCCCTGCGGGTCCTCCAAGCCGCCGAACAAGTCCTTGCTGGGAGCGGGCAGATATATAGGGATAAGGGAATTTGGAAAGTTAAAGGAGATTAATGAAAAGTAAAATCAAACCAAGTAATGTTTTAGTTTTGCCAGACATCCATTTCAAGGCCACCAAAGGTGGAGAGGATAAACGCACCCTGGATGCGGTCCTTCAGTACGCCTCGGACCATCCCTGGTCCCATGTCGTCCTCCTTGGGGATGTGATGGATCACAACTCAATCTCCAGCCATAACAAGGGCAACCTTAAGAACGTTGAGGGTGAAACCCTTATGAAGGATTACACCGTCGCGAACCGGTGGTTGGATGCCTTGGAGGGAGCAACCCCTGGAGCGGAGAAATGGGTCATCGAGGGGAACCACGATTACCGTGCAACCCTAGTGGCCGAACAACAACCCCAACTGGAGGGACTAATTGAAACACAGAATGGATTACGAATACTGGGAAGAGGATGGCATTGGGTACCTTACTGGACTACCGGAGAGGTCTTGGACCTTGGTCGGGCCAGCTTCGGGCATGGTAGATACACTAATAAATATCATGCGGAAAGACATGCCACACGCTACGGTAGAAATTTCTACTATGGCCATCTCCATGACACCCAATCCTACACAGTAGAGCGGGATGGGGATGATCTGAAGTATGAGGCTGCGAGCCTTGGGTGTCTTTGTTCCTACCGCCAGTACTGGATGAAGGGTAGGCCATCCAAGTGGCAGCAGGCAATTTCTACATTTAGGTTCCAACCAAATGGGAATTTTAACAGATATACCGCCAACATTTTTTCTCACAAATTCCTCAGCCCCGAAGGTAAACTCTATGCTGGATAGATGCATCCAGGAAGAAAACCGATGTAGGGATGAGATCCTCCGGGAGAACTGGCACCCTAAGGAAGCACGGTATGGCCTAAACGACTGGTTCGCAGAGGAGTGTTTGATACGATTAGGAGAGATTGGTGGAAGGTAGAAAAAACGACATAGGAAAATGTAGATTAGACCTTATCCCTCCAGATGCCTTATGGGAAGTTGGCAAGGTCTACACAATGGGCGCAACCAAATACGATGACCGTAACTGGGAGAAAGGTATTCAATACGGAAGGGTGTTTGCTGCGATGCTTCGACATGCCTGGAAATGGTTCTCCGGAGAAACCTACGACACCGAAGATGGCCAACATCATCTTGCCTCAGTAATTTGGTGTGGATTAGCCTTGCTTCATTACGACCTAAACAAGGAGAAGTACAAACAATATGACAACCGTCCAGAAGGAACTGTAAAAGTATGGCTTCCAAAACTCCACCCCGAAAAAGAGGTCGTCCAGCCAAAGTCCTCCCAGCTCCTGCTCCCCCTCCACCCAGAGGTCCAGCCGCCCTATCGCGAGGTAAATGGGTTCCACTCCTTAGGTGTAAGAAGTGTGGAATCTACACCATCGATCCGGTGAAGTGTGGGAACTGTGGAACTGACCGATAGGGACCAACGATGGCTAGGGAGGCTCCAGGTGATATGCCAGGACCTCCCCTTGGTGGGAGGAAACAGGCTGGCTGCCGCATTGGTTGAAGGCCGAACCCTCTTGGGGATGGGCTCCAACGAACATCGGACCCATCCCCTCCAAGCAAAATACTCCCTCAACCCCGAGGCAATCTACCTTCACGCTGAGATTGCGTGCTTGGCAAATGCCCTCAGAAGGTTGAGGGAGTATCATGCCCTAGGGAGGGCTACGATGTATGTGTGTAGGGTAGGGAAAGGAGGGGAGATGAGACTAGCGAAGCCATGCCCTGGATGTGAGAGGGCCTTGGGGGAATTCGGGGTAGGGAGAGTGGTATGGAGTACTAACGAATGCAATTAACTTATGTCTGTTGGCGGGATGCTATGCATGAAGAAGCCGAAGCAGGGGGACCTGCCCACGCTCAGTTAATAACCCTAGAGGAGGTTGGATGGCTTGCGGACGAGACCGATGAGGCAGTGACGCTGGTTATGGAACTTGAACCTGGTCCTGAGATCAATGGGGAGCCAACTTCCCAAGCAGGCCGGTGGAGGTTGCATATCCCTAAGTGCAATATTGTCGAGATGAGGGTGATGGAATTTGGGAAAGCTTTCCCTAAGAGGAGTATACGATGAGTAAACGAAAAGAACCAGAGGTAGTGTATGTCCCAACCGATAATGGTTGGAGTGAGTTTGGAAAGACAATTGCTGGGTTAATTGGAGTCAGCATCGCAGGTGCGATTGTTTATTTGATAATCTGCACATTCTTAGCTGTGTTTGAAACCAGGGATACACTCAAAAAATTCCTAGCAAACCAATCCCCAACCCAAGTGTATTTTTACTCCGGGCAAAATAAGACTAATTGTAACTGGTTAGTCAAAGGTGCAAATACCTATGAATGGACCTGTCCTAGGGATCAAATGGCCCCCTAAGAGGGAGATATCCCAGTAGGGTCTGGGCGGTTCCAGGGCGTCTTCTCATGCCGGATAATGTATATCCCCCCAGGGAGTTGGGTTGGGCTTCGAAGGTCCACATCGTTGAACTGAATCCCAACCCTTGGATCGGACGATACCCGAGTGATTGACCCGGGGGGTCCACCCTCTTGGGTCATTTCCTCGGGATCGATCTGGTAGTCAGGGAGCGCTCCCTTCCGGACCCAAGCCTCAAAGAGTTTTTTGTTTCGGAAGTGGGTCACTACCCCGGTTCGCTCAGAGGGGTTAGCAACATGTTCCTTGAGGAGCTGGTCAAAGAGGGGGAGGACTCTCCCGGAGAATTGATTGAAGCTCTCCCCATCAGAGGTGGATTCGGGGCCTCGTCCGGGAGGGGCCAGGTCTGGTTCATGCCGGATGAGGTGGTTCATTAGGTCGATCTTCTCAGGGGTGACTTGCTGACCCTCAAGGCTACCTAGGTGCCATGGCTGCAAAGCTGGGGTAACCTGGGTGATGGGGGCACGGGTGTAGTGGGAAAGGATCTGGGCAGTGGTTCGAGTCCGCCCTAGATCGGAGGTGAGGATCCGATCCAGCCCACCCTTCCGAGCAAGTTGCTGAGCTGTGGTGTGAGCTGCCTCTAGGCCATCCTGGGTAAGGGGGATATCGCTTGAGCCTCGGAATCGTTCCATTACTGAATCTCCTGGGATTGTTTTTGTTGAAGGTACCGACGATATGCTTCGGCTCCGATTGCAGCAGCTCCGATTGGTGGGGCGTAGGTGGAGAAGGGTCGGGAGGAGATTGACTGTCGGAGTTGGGGTGGGAGGTGGAGGAGGTGGACATCGTGAGTTCCTCCAATCGTATTCTTTTTCCAATTTAATGCTTGATAAAGTTCTGGACTGTTTTGCCATTGCAAAACGCCTTCAATACCCATATGTGGATTATTCCTTAGTACTGATTGAACGCTTCGTGCAGCTTGAGATAATGCACTAAAATTTGGTTGAGCCGCTAATGTATTAATCCGAGCTTCATAATGAAGGTCAGGAATACCCGCAGGTTTCTCCCATGTGGTTTCAGATGTTGTTCCAATTTGTCCCATCTCATGCCTCACCCCACCTTCCTTCCCAAGTTTCTCCGCAACCTTCGGGAGGGCTTTGTCGTAGACATCCTGGAAGCCTCGTTCACCAACGGTCATGTTTGGGGCTTGGAGGGAAGCAGTGCCGGTTTTGCGTTGAATGTAGCCATTCAAATGTTCGATTGGTTCATAGGCTTCGTTGATATAGAACTTTCCTTTAGGTGCTGATTCGACGGCTGATTGATAGGAGTTGTATATCTCTCCGCCATTATAAGGAATTGTGTCAGCATTAGCTGCGGGGTTTTCCCAAGCCCAGATTTGTTGGCCTTCGGGATTTGTCCCAGATATTAACATAGCTCGACCTTTAGAACGAGTTGAAGAGTTATCCTTCATATAGTCATTCCAGGTCTTAGGAACTTGGGGGCCTTGGACTACTTGTGTAGTCTCCAACAACTTCCTCGCATTCTCTGCCCCAAGCTTCTCCCCAAGTTGGGAGGTAGGAACTGTGGTATTGATAACCTCCTGGCCATCCTTCAGGGCTCGAAGGTTACCCGACCCAGTATCGTAATGAACAGTATCAATTCCTTCTTCAAGTATATTCTTATAACGCTTTGCTTGTTGATCTCCAGTTGTCCACCCAATCCCATCATACCCTTCATCCGCAGCAATCCGCATCATCCGCTTGAGGGCGAGTTCGTGGTAGTTCCTCGCGAGGGGTGCATCCGGTACGTTGGCTGCACGGGTGGCTTCCATCCCACCTCGAAGGGAGTCAGGGTTATCTACCTGCTGCTTAGTGAGCGGTGCGTGTTCCCCAATCCCCTTATCATGGAGTATCTTCGAGGCTTGGTAGTTCCAGGTGGTGGTTGGGTCAGCTTGGGCTTTGTCTGCATCCCGCAGGCGCTTTTGCCAGTCGGATTGGACCTCCTCCAGGAACAGGATCTTCTTTCCATCTGGGGTCATCCGGTCGGTGGTTCGGATATGAGCCAGGATGTTGGGGTCGGAGTAGTGACCTCCGGTAAATTGTTGAGCCTCCGGACTCCAATTGGTACTCCACCGTTGAACAGCTTGTTGAGCTTGGGGTTCAGTATAGAAACTATCTCCAACATTTTCTCCAACTTGATTACGAATTTGAAATCTTCCATCTGGAGTTTTTACGTAGGAGTAATTTGGTTTCATAGAGGCTGGTTGGTTGGCCCACTGCAACCCAAACTCCCGGTAGTTCTCCCCGCCTGGGAGGGACAGTGAGGAAAAATCATTGCGAGCATATTCAGGTTTAACTTTAGGGTTATTAATCTCTTGGACCTGCACCTGAGCATCCCGGACAAAATCTCGAATCTCGGACTTAGTGAACTTATCCTTCGACCCGAGGAATTCCTGTAACCCGGGTGTGAACTGGAACTCCTCGGCCTTGATCCCTGGGAGTTTCGCGAGGGACTGAGCTTGGGCACGGTTCATCTTCTCGGGGACCTTTAGTTTGGGATCGTCCAGGGCTTGGAGAAGGTTGGATTGGAAGGTAGGAGTTATTGGAATTTCGTTTGATTTACCTAGCGCAGTAACTAAAGGTTGTTGTAAGTATCTCGGCCAAGCTTCAAAGTTCTCTACGTTTGTAGACTCAGGATAATACATCTCCCCAAATTTTGCTAACGAAAATTGATTTGGTCGATCCGACCATCGCCCTGACAAGGCAGAACTTTCAAGTTTTTGGAGTTGGTTAGGGTTCATTCCAGGGACTTGCTTAGTAGCCTTCATAAGATTCGCCCCTACCCCCAACACCATCGGCGCAGCCAACATCGCCGCCTGCCAAGCAAGCTCACCCTTGGATTTGGGGATCATGTTCAGGGGGTTGAAGTCCTCCCCCTGCACGAGCCCTCCAGCACCAGGCGATGCCTGTTGGATGGGTTGGGTTATCTGCTGGTAGAGCTTCGCGGCGTGCCCAACCAGCCCTGAGAGGCCCCCTTGTTCCAGTGCTTGTTGTGGGGAGGCATAGTCCCCTGAGGGATTTACGAACCCTTCCATCCCCTGCGGGGAACCGAGTTGTTTAAGATCTGCCATGGGTTAATATTCCTTCCTACCGTTGGTAACTTGTCTGAGGCATCCCACCCTGCGTAGGAGCCGACTGAGGTGGCCCCTGCTGTCCATGCAACCCCAGCAACCCCGCAATCATCGGAGGGATTGGCTTCCCCTCCTTCATAAGCTGCATGATCCAGTTCATCAACGCCGAGAGCTGCTCAGGTGGGCCTCCAGGCTGCTGGGGAGGAACCCCTCCATCGTTTACTTGGGTGGGGGTCGGGGGTCCTGGCTGAAGGCCTTGGGCTGGCCCTCCTTGCATCTGTCCCATCTGGCTCATGATGTTATTTAACATATCGGCCTTGTCCTTGGGCCTGCGTTTGGGCCTGGTTTGCCTGTCTCTCAATGATCTTATCCAGCTTATCATCCTGCCGCTTTGAGGCCTCTCGGAGATCCTGGAGCTGGGCCACTACCGTCCCAAACTGCTGCTCCAGGGTATTAACCCGTTGGTCAGTGATTGTCGCTCGGGCCGAGATCTGTGCCGCCCAACTCCCACCCATCGCGAGGATAATCATCGTTGTGAGGGTGAGTAAAAACCAAACAATCGCCGAGGAGTTTATGATTTTATTCGGTGATTCAATTGCCATCTAAAGGATACCTTTCAGATTGATATTGATACTTCTACTACTCGTTACATCCCCGTTATGGGTTACTACGGTTGTGATTGGCCTTGCACGGTTATTGGATGTTGTCCAGCAAAAGCTAAGCTAGGAGAGTGACCTGCAAGTTGGAAGAGGGCCTTGGCCGTGGAGGCCTCACCCATGTTCTTCAACCCAAGCCCTACTCTCATGAGGATTGCTGGGTCACGAAGGGCCTGGCGGATAACATACGTGGCGATAGCTGTTCCTGCAACAGGGGCCATGGTCTCTAAAGCTGGACTACCCATTGGGATTCCCAAGGTATGGAGGATGCCACCTGCCGCTCCACCCGCTACCAAGGGTAGGATCTGAGTGATCTTGGATGGGTTCTCCCGGGCAAGTTCCGAGAGAGCTTTGTGAACATGGATTGCTTGAGAGACTTGGGAGTTAAGCTCCGCAAGACCTGGGTCCCGGGATTTGATAGCGTCTCGAATCCCACCTTGCTGGAGGCGATTGAACATCGATTCACCAGGGGACCCCTCCATAGAGTTCGCCGCTGAAGCCATGGCTTTCTTATCCGGGACAATTGCATTAAACGCCCGGTTGATCTTAAGCCAAGTTTCCATATCCTGTCCAGGGTCAATCCCTATGACCCGTTGGATATACTGCCGGGGGTCCGCGTCGGATGGAAAGGATTTAACATCCCGACTCATTCCGGTTTGGTTTTCGACATAATCCGCGAGGTGGGCCTCAAGCGGAGCGGCTTGTTTAGGACCCGGTCCCATCAGCCGATCCTGGATTGCCTTCTCTACTGGCCCGAGGGTCTCCATTGTCATCATCGGCCCGCCCTGGTAATTGCGGGCACGATCATTAACACTCCTTAGGCCTTCGTCAATCAACCCCTGGAGACGATCCAACTCAGGTCCGGCCTTCACTCCGCGCTTCCCACGGATCCCCTCCTGGAACATCCGATTCCCTACTACGTCCTGGGAGGTAGGGGAGAGGTTCTCTCGGTCCAGGGGAAGGCCTGCCTTATAGACGGACCTGCCCCCGTCCACTAGAGAGCCTTCTCGGAGTTTGCTCATCAAGTCCCCACCATGTTGCATTCCAAGCAAAGTGAGAATATCTGCAAAACCCCCGGCAGGATCTCCATGGGTTACTTCATGGGCAGCATTCATAATTGGTGGGCCAACTAAAGGAACCGCTGAGGCAGCCCCATGAACCATCCCACTTAGGAAGTTTGGATCGGCCTGAGCCTTCCTCGCTTCCTCCACCTGGGGATCCACGTACATCTGCTTAAGGGTAGAGAGACCTTGGGACTGCTGGGAGGGGTTCCGGCCATTTAGGGATTGTAGGAGGGCTTCCCCTGTTTGGGAGGCACCCTGCCATATCCCTTTAGCATTCTCCCCAAGTTTCCCAAAAAACCGGCCTATAGCATCTACAGATTTATCTGTTGTATCTCGATTAGCCCCTGTAGCTGCTGGGATTGTCCCCAATGGAACATACCGTTCCAATAACTCCGGAGTCCACCCAGGTTGAGAAGATAATGCATCCCGGATTTCCTGAGGGGATTTTCCCTGGTCGAGGTATTGTTTAACATACCCCTGAGTTGTTGGGTCAAGTTGATTTTGATCTGCCATAGATTACCTCAGTGGAGCGGGAATAACAATTTGACTACGAGGAACTGAACCTTTAGGAGCCATCGAGGCGTACCCTTCAAGCCAATCCTGAAACACCCCCAGGGATGACTTTAGAATATTCGGGTCCATCTTCCCAGTATCCGCGAGGTTCTTCATGTACTCCATCATATATGGGCTGGAACCACCTCGGGCTCCACCATGAACCCTAGCCACAGCACTCCGGAGGAGGGAGAAGTTATCCCGGAGTTGATTAAATGCTGGATCGCCGGTTCCAGGTTTCTCGTTAAGAAACTGGTTCCACCGACTCGCCACTACCCCAAGTTTCCCGGCCCCTTCCAACTTAGCAATCTCAGTTTTGATAGTATCAATGTGCTTGAGGGCTTGCTGAGAGAACGCCGCTGCATCTCGGGTCTGGGCATCGATTTGGTTTACATCCAACCCTTGGATAGCGAGAGCGTGGTTCACAGCGGTTTGGAGGGTTTTGTTTTTTATCAACCCATAGTTCTTTGCGTCCTGTTGGACTTGCTTGGTCCAGTATGCAATATCCTGGTCATCCGGTTTAGGACCTTCATGAAGGGCATTCGCGAAGGTCATTAGGTCCTTACGATTCTGGAGGTCTGCTGCACGCTTGGATTCTTTTGCCTCTGGAGAGTTGGTGTTCATAAAATCCAACCATTTACTCCAGGCTTGTTTCATCTCAGAGGTGTTGCCCGATTTGCGATCAGTCTCCTTGGCAGTATCAAAGAGGTTTGTCCATGCAGATTTCATTAACGGATCTGCTTTATCACCCTGAAAATACTGAGAGACCTGATCGTGCCCACGTTTGTTTTGTTCATCAAGCGACCCGAGGATTCGTTGTTCGTCCTTGTCTTTGGCCTGTTGGGCAGCGGTTTCTCCATAGTACTTGAGAAGTCCTGAGTCCATGTAGACTAATCCATCTTTACCGGGTTTACCACCACCTTCTTCAAGAAATTTTTTAGCAATCGGATTGGCCGCAGGAACCGCAGTTTGGCCTTTATGGGTGTCCTCCGTCTCAGGGAGTTTATAGTATTTGTCCCCAATCTTAATGGCACCCTCAGGTGCAATTACACCAAGAGGATTCATAGGATCAGGAAGAGGTTTAACCTCAGTTGCCCCACGCTCCCAAGCATCGAGTTGTTGTTTTTGATTAAGTTGGAGTTGCTCCCGGACCTGGTCGGCTTTGGTTTTGGCGTCTTGCATCTCCATCCGTTGGGTTTCGATTGCTTGTTGACTTCGTAGACGAGCATCCTCAGAGGATTGTTGGAAAGCCCCTGGAGCGAGTTTGGAAGCGAACCCCTGGGCCACCGCCGTGAGGAAGTTGTTCCATCCAGGATGCCGTCCTGACCAATCCTGGCCATACGCGGCAGGGTCAGGGGCAGACCCAGAGTGGATCTGATTGAGAGCCTGAGGGGGAGGAGCTTGGGAGGCTTGGGGCTGACCCTGCCCAAAGATATGTTGGAGGATATCCCCTACCCCAGGAACTGGGGGTTGCTGAAGCTGGGCTGGTCCCTGCATTTGGGTTGGCTGGGGTTGCTGCATCCCCGGTCCTTCTGGTCCCTGCATAGACTGCCAGGGGTTGGACTGGCCACCCTGGAGAAGCTGCCAAATAGATTGTGCGATATTACCCATGAGTTTGGTCCTTATCCGAAGATCGCTCCAAACAGGCCCGACCCTGGGGATTTGGTGATCTGCGACCCGGAGGTTTGGGAGTTGGCATTCGTCGAGGAGTTGCCGAAGTAATTCTGCCAGGCGTTGTTGAAGTTCGTAGAGGTCTGGCCATAAGGGGCTTTGAAGCCCATCCCCTGACCCAGGAGGCCTGATCCATACTGCATCTGCGCAGCATTGTTTTGGAATGGTATCTGAGCGTTGTAGTTGTTGATCGCCCCGAGTTTGTTAGTCATCAACCCGGTCTGGGCCTGGGCTGCCCTCCCTGAGTTAAGTGCCCCGCTCTTCGCAAGGATGGATTGGAGTTGTTGTTGGGCTCCTCCGTACTGGGAGTTGACTCCCTGGATATAATTCGCTTGCATCCCAGGGCTGACCACTGGTTGGGTGGCTTTGTACATCAGGTTCCGGTACTGGGCCGGTAGGGACTGAAGGAAGGAATCATACCACCCTGGGAGGTTGGGGTTGGTGGAGGTTACTCCGTTAGAGGAAGTGTTTCCGGATTGGGAGTTACTAGAGTCAGTGTTGGACGTGGTGTTCTGGTTGGAGGTTACATTCTGGGAGGAAGGCATTGACCCAAACAACTGTCCACCAATCCCTCCAAGAGCGGAACCAATCCCTCCACCAAAAGCATTAGTCATCATCCCAGCAGACATTAACTTACTCCTCCTTTGTAGGTTCGGGTTCTACCTGGGGCACATCCTGTACTTCGCATTGTGGTTGGCATTGAGTATTGTAATTTCTCCTTGTAAGACCAAATAACACCAAATTCTGTGGTGAGTTCTCGTACATGATCCCATCCTCGACGATACCTTCCATCTTAAAGCCTAACCGGCGGACCAGGGCCTTCGCAGGGGAGTTTCTCTCAGACATATACGTTGTGAGCCGGAGGAGAGATGGGATACCCTCAAACAAATCCTTCACAACCATCCCTGCGGCTTCGTCCACCAGCCTGGCCTTCCAAGCCCTCCGAGCAGTCGCTACATGGAGGAAGCCGTTCCGGACCGCTCCATTCGGCATGAGGGAAGGTTCGAACATCCCAAACCCCACCAAGGGGGCTTCGTGTTTGATGTTCGTCAGGTGGTTCTTATCGATGACCCCCCAGCTCACACACCTCGGCAGGACCTCGGTCATTAGCTGACAATACGTATCTACATCCTTCGGGGAGTCATCACACTCTGTGATAGTCCGGTAGCAATGCAACCATCCGTACAACCGTTTAACCTCCGATAGAGGGAACGGGGTGATTAAATCAACGTCTTTACCAGTGATAATACGTAGGTTATTCATACGAGTAGAGTATTTCCTTTTAGGTTAGTTTTTCCAAAACCACGTCCAATGCATACTTCGGGGAGCCAGTGGATCCGGTTTTGGTAGTTAGATACTGAATGTTGTTCGATCCATCTGCTTGGATCACCAGGGTCGCGGAGGAAACTCCATTAGCTCCAGTGGTACTAAGGGAGATTGACGGACCGACCTGGGTGGTATGGGAGGCGGTCCCGTCGTTATAGACTATGCTTACTGTGACAGTATCCGTCCCAGAGGCAGTGGTGGTCCAAAGGTAGGTAGATACCCGGTAAACTCCAGATGGTGCGACCCCACCCCCAACTGAGATTGAGGTTGTCCCAACTGATCCGGATTGGTTTGTGAGAGCCACAACCCCAACAACCGGAACCAACCCTACCCCAGCAAGAGGGATGTTATTGTAGGATCGGGTGGTGGGGAGCTTGAAGAGATTGACCCCTGCCCCCGTAGGGGCCGGAGCCCCTGTGACCCCCTGTAGGTAACTCAGGGTTACCGCGTCCTGAGGGTTGACCGGGTTGGCTAGGTTGGTCAACCGGTTTTGCTGGAAGTCCGTCACAGGTGGAGCCGAGGCGAGATAATCCGCCACCTTTTGGACAACCCCTGCCAGGACATTCCGGGTGTCTTGGAACGATCCCAAGGGAGGAATAAACACCGAGAGCTTAGCCATTCTTGGGGGTCCCTTCAAGGGTCACACGAGACAGGCCTTTAACCCCGACCCGATCGATATCGATATTAGACCTCCATACATGGAAGGTATTCGTCGAGGTCATTTGTTGTTGGAAGAGATACCCTCGGCAGCCTGGAGGGAATGGGATTTGGTCATTGTACATCCGGGCATTCCCAGCCTCCTCCCCAGCATTGGACTGGGAGAGCGTGAAGGTATTCACCGTGAACACCCCTCCATCCACAATCCAGGTGTTGGTAAACACACACCCCACCGGACCTTCCACGTCCATGGCGTAGAACCGGGCCAGGTCAAGTTGGGTCACCCCACCGAGTTTTTTGTAGGTCACCAACCAAGTGGTCTTACCGAAAGGTCGGGGCTCAAACTCCAAGGCCGACTGACCACGTTCCCAGTATTTGAAGGGGGTTGTAGAGGTGTAGGCCGCTCGGACGGTCTTCCCAACGGTGACATTTGGTAGGCCATACTCGTAGATATGGTGCTGGGACCCAGTCATGGTTTGGGTTGAAACCCCAACCCCATCGATATATAGGATGCCTGTAACCGTCCCCCCTAAGGGGTTGATCTCCGCGAGCCAGGTTTTGACATAGCTCTCTGATGGGAATGGGATGTTCGGGGATTCAAAAAACAACGCCCGGGTTGGCTCGGCGGTGACATTGAACCAGGATTTGTAGTGCTTGAAGACTCCTGTCCCGGATGCAGCGGTCAGCCGGGTATAGGCCACATTCCCATAGGTTTCCGAGGGGAGAGCGAAGTTGAAATCCAACCGTTCATTCCCAGTCATGGTATAGGTCGTGAGGGCTGTGCCATCCAACCAAACCGTCCCTAGGACTGTTTGCCCAAGAGGATTGACCTGGAACATCACATCATGCCACCATCCCTCCATGCCTTGGGGGCCACCATCGACCCGATCCGACTCGAAGATGTTCGCTCGGGAGGGTTCCTCAGAGACATTGTACCAGGTAGAGTAGTGCTTGAAGAATTGGCCTTGAGAGTTGTACTCCACCCAGGCTTCATTACCGTAGCTCTCAACAGGTAGGGCGAAGTTGTAGGACCCTCGCTTTGAGCCAGTCGCTGTGAAGGTTGTGAGAGCCACTCCGTCAAGGTACATTGTCCCAAGGACCGGTGCACCCAAAGGGTTGATGTCACAAAGCACATCATGCCACCATCCCTCGACTGAGGGACCCTTGGCAGAGAACCTATCCGACACATATCTGCTTACCCGAGGCGGCTCAGGACGGCAGAGGTTGTAGGTATCGTAGTGTTTGAAGGTTACCCCAGAGAAGGTTCCGACCGTGTAGGTCGTATAGGCGATGTTCCCATAGGTCTCCACCGGGAATGCATACGGGATAAGCTGGGGACCAGATCCTTGGAGAGTACCAGTTGTGGTACCATATGGGAAGGGGAACGGAGTCTGGGAGATGGTAGACGGGCCGACGAAGAAATTCGTCATCACCGCGACGTTGTCAATGAACGTGACCGCAGTAACCGTCCCGGTCCCTTGGATGTCAATCTCGGTATAGTGAGTATCCCAGATCTTCTCGGCCTTGGCCTGCCCTCCTTCATCGAACTCCGTCCGGAGGTACTGGACCCTCTGAGGTTGGACAGAGGTATCCCATGACATCTGGTAGATGGCTTGGTTGGAGCCACTCCCAGATTGGGTTCCATCGAACTCGTAGACAATATTGTTTCCCACCGTTCCGAGCAGGGCTGTGGTGGACCATTGTTTGGAGGTACCGGTGTAGGTCCCAAGGGTCACTGTAGAGGTGTTATCCACGATCGCCTTTGCGACAATAACCCCTGTTCCGGGAAGGTTCTCGATCCCAAGGTTCTCTAGGACGAGGTCTTGCTTGGTTGACCAGGCCCGGGTCCTAACCGACCAAGGAATCGCCGACCCAAGATCCTTCTGACCGACCTCGAATTGCACGACCCCTCCGGTATCGGTCCCAGCCACGAGGCGGCCTCCGGCATAGTCCCAAAAGAGGGCTGTGACTTTATATCCCACTGGTTGGTACATCCAGACTTGTTTCTTAGGGAGGTCTAGGACAAAGATGGTATCGCCCCCTACAGTGTTGGTCCCTGTTGGAACCGCAAGGTAGATCTTCTGCTCAGCATACACCGCGCAGGACTGGGAGATCGCCCCAAGGTTCATTCCCGGGATGCGGCCCTTCTGGACCGCTGGGGAGTTGGAGGCTGTCCCCCGCCAGAGATCTCCGATCTTCTCGTAGACCCAATCAAGGGGGGTATCCACCCCATAGCCTGGGTAATAGAGTGAGATCCCATCATAGGAGAAGAGCAGGATGCCGGAAGGGGTTTTGATACAGGTTTTCGCCGCAGCAGATCCACGCTTCGAACCGGTTCTCCGGAGGGACCAGTCTTGGTTGGGACCCTCCCAAATCGACCCATCGATTTCATAGACAGAGTTGTTGTTGACAATAATTAACCGATCCCAAACCTGGAGAGCTTGGATCGGATCACCCTGGTTCGACACGGTAACATCTGAATCAGCCTCGATCATGGTTGGAGAGCCAGGGGCGGTCCAAAAGAGGGAGTTGCCAGTACCGAGGAATATCCGGTCTTGGAAGGGCTCGGAGACGGCTCCTACCCCACCGGTGGGCCACGTAGCCCAAAGGGACCGAGTCATAGTGGAATTGGCAATACATTCCATGTCAGGATAACCCAAATCAGTTATAATTGTTTGGCTAATTGGGAATGCATCAACCATGTAAGCATCCGATAGATATCCACCTTGCCTATATAGTACTCGATGTGTTACACCAGTAGTACTGGTTCCTGAATAAGCCCCAGCGTTAATCGTAGCTTCACCATATTGAATAGTAGCGCCTTGATACGCAGTATTAGTACCGGCTGTACCAGTTTGTTGTGATTGAATTGAAGGAGCACTTTCAGCTACAATGACTCCATTCTCTATTCGCGCAAAGGTTTGAAACCAACTAATTCCATTAACTGTATCATTTAAACAAGCATTATTATTTCCATAAGTTTTGGGAATCCCAATAATCATGGATGTTTGATCGGTGGTTTGTACACTAATCCTTACAGCTTTAATACTTTCCCATCCCGTTAGTCCCGCTCCCAAAGTTCCAATTAATTGATAAGAGGTTCGCGGGATAGCCCAAGCATTTATTCCTCCAGGGATATCTGTCACAACACTTGCTGGGCGTTGGTTCCCACCATGAGGATCTCCAACAAAGTCCACTTTACCTCGGATTCGTTGTTGGAGAAGTTGTTGGATTTCCCCAAAGGATTTATTTCCTTGTGATGCGAGTAACTGGGCAGTAGCATCTGGTGATGCCGAGACTAATTCAGCAATAGTCGTTTGAGTATGCCAGTAGTTAAAGAAGCCGGTGTCGAAAATAGAATAATCTACATTAATACTAACCACTGCATCAGGGTTGGAGAACCCAATTGTTAAATAATCTACTCCATAATTTCCAATAGACTGGGTTAATGTTGCCGTTCCAGTAGGATGAAATAGGGTTGTACCATGTAAAACTCCTGATAGCTCTAATATACTTTGATTGAAGTCGGTGTTTTGTATTGTTGCAGTACTAGTACCACCTGTTCCATATGTATATACTTGTGAACCAACAACTGTTGCAATTGCAACAATACCATTGGTTAAAGAAGCCCCAGTTCCGTTGGTTAAAGTACTTAAAACTGGAGAACCCCCAGCTGATACAAATGTTCCTTGGGTTGTTGAAGTTACAGTCCAAGTACCATTAAAACCTCCTGTCCCAGATCCAATAGAAAATGGGTTGTTAACTCCGGCTACACTCGTTGGTTGAACGTAAATTTGAGCTGGTTGGTCAAGAACCCAATTCCAAGCATTCGTTCCATTATCCCGGATCGCCACCGACCCATTCGCAAGGTACTGGTAGTTCTCGTAGGCTACCCCTTGTGGGAGGGTCGAAGCTGAGGCGTCCCCCGCTGAGATCTGGGTCCATGTCACAGTCCCAGTTCCTCGGTAGAACCCTGAGGTCCCACTTCCTACTGCATACCAATTGGAACTATCTAGGGACCCTTGCGTGCCATTATAGTTCCGAGTCACGAGTTGGATCGGTGCTGCTCCTGCACTCCCAAGCAACACTGTTCCTCTCCGACAAACCAACCCACCCCACTCCAGAGAAAAATCCACATTCGTCGCAAGCTGGACCTCTCCCTCCGCCAGCAGATGTGGCGCAGCTTGGGCATTCAGCCCTTGGCCGAAGGTGATTTGTTCGAGTGTTTTCTGAGACATAACCTATGACTCCAATGGATAATACGTTGGGAGAGCAACAATTGATCCGCCTTGCTGAAGGTCAAATCTCCCTGCGTTATTCGGGGTGAAGAGATTACCCCCCGAGATCGAAACAGTCCCAGGGCGCAACCTGCGGATGTTATGGGATTGCTGGTTCCTCAACCGAACCTTGAAGTTCTGGATTTGATCCTGAGCAGTTTTCATGTAGATATCCGCCAAGTCTGGGCGGGTCGCCTCGAAGAGAATCGACGCTGCCATGTTTTGGATCGCAAGGACATACTGCGGGGGGCCAGCGATGAAGGTAGTGGTATCTAGGATCTCTGTTGGATAACCTACTCCCCAGAGGTTATACGTGTATGCCTTGTCTGGTCGGGGGAACAACCGTAGAGTGAACGCATCCCAGATGACAAAATACTTCGGGGCGTCCAACCCAGACGACCGCCAGGTTCGGATATTGTGCTCCAACTCCCGATGGGTGGTAGGGAATCCCCGCGTGGTACTCACCTCTCCACCGGTCAATGGAACGACCGTTTCAATCCACCCAGGAATCAATACATCCCCTGGGAGGGCAAACAGATCCGTCCCAGTCACCAACTGGAGTTGCCAGCTTTTACGTTGCCACTTTGTCTGGGCAAACGCCCATAGCTGGGCTTGGTTAATTGCATCGAGGACAAACTCCATTGGCCAAAAGACCCCGGTGTCATTCAGCAATACCTGGACTTGAGAGACAATACTCATAGGTAGGGTTACCTCAACCAGATTTTTGTTCCATCAAACCAGAACGGTGTGAGGGCGTTTGCTCCAGTGGTTACAGTGGTTCCAATAGTCGCACCGGCAGTAAAGGTAATAGCACTAGCAGTTTGGATAAACCCTGACTGACCTTTGTAAAGCCCTGCAACCGCTGTGACCGCCGTTCCACTCCCCGTCACCTCAACCGTTCCACCCTGGATCATCCGAGGGAAAGTAACCGTAGCTGCATCAGCCACAGTGGGGATCGAGTCACTCAACCCTCCAATCCACCCAGAGTAGATCGTAGGATTTAAGCCCAAGTCAGAGATCGCTGAGACTGCCCCGTTAAAATCGGTATTAGCAATCTCAATCCCAGTATGGGCCGCAGCGTTGATTGACAATCCAATCTTTGGTTTCCCAAGAACGGCATCCCCAAACTTGGAATTGCTGACTCTCAATCCAGTAACAACCCCCGGTCCAACAACCAACCCCGCATCCGACGCACCTGCATTCCCTCCACCATACGCGCTAAAGTTATCCAAGGAAACATCACTCGCACCATCAACTGTGACTCCTGCGACATTACCGTTTTTTGTTCCGCTCACATTGGAGAATTTAACAGTGCTAATCCCCGCCCCAATATAGAGTTGCTCCCCACCTACGGCTGGTTCCAAAAGGAGGTTAGTAAAACTATACAACGTTCCGCTTCCCGAGCTTGGAAGCAAAGTCACACTTCGGCCTGTGGCACTATCACACCCCAACCCAGTAAATACCAACTCGTTAATCACCCCACCATTTGGATCAACATACAAATTATACACTCCACCCTGAAGGGCGATGTTGGAAGCAACCCACCCGGCAAAACTACCCGAGGCTACTGCCTGGACTAGCATCGCGGTGTTGGCGGTGCTTAAAACATTGATGTTTACATTTGCAATCTCCGCCCCTGCCACTACCCCAGCAGAGACTAAAAGTTCAATCCCCCGGAAGGTTTGGCTCTGTGATCGAAGTCCATCACACAGGGTACTAATAAAATCCACAAAGGTAAACGCAATCCTCCCACCCAAAACGTATAGGTCCTGGACATTACCAAACCGGAATGCCTTCAGATGGAACTCACTTCCTGATGTGCGGGTTACCCCCGGGACAATACCGATCCCTTTGCAGGTTCGTATCCAGTCATTCCCGGCCCCAGCTTCCATGTAGATCGCATCCCCTGAAGCAAACTGCGGGGATATTTGACTGCAATCCGACCCCATCCCTACCAAGGAAACTTTGATTGTCGATCCACTAGTGATGGTTGCGTAAGTCGGCCAGGTGTAGGGGGCTGAGGTATTTGGGGGGATTACCACAGTGTTTGTAGCAGTACTTGACCAGATGGCTTCTTGGATACCTGAAGTTGCTGAGGCAATTTTGTAGCTACCTGTAGCATATGTCCCTGTAATTGACGTGAAGGTCAATGTCCCCGAGGCAGCCCCGGCTACTGCACTCCCACCGTTAATTAAAACTACCTCTTGAAATGTACCGGAGTTATTGAAGATGGCGAGGTAGTGGTTGGTATTCGTTGCATTGATTCCTGGGGGGACTGGAGCGAGGGTTATGGTCCTAAGGGATGGGGATAAATTCTCTGGGCAAGCCTGGGACGGAAAGATAAATGCCGCGGAGTATGTAACGGGTTTGTTACGAAGTTGGGTGCTAAAATTAACTTGAGTAGGCATGTTATTGGTTAAAGATCCAAGAGTTTAAAATATCCCCAGATTGAGGAATCGAGGTTCCTGCAAAACTAATTGTAGCCGTTCCAACCCCAGTGGTTGTGGCGGTAGAGAGGGTATAATCCACACCAGGATTTTGGAGCACCCCGTTTACATAAACCTCCAGGGTTGTTGGAAGGAAGGTCCCTAGGGTAAATACCATATTGACTCCATTTACTGATCCGGTCGGAGTCGTACCAACAAACGTAGACATAGTTAACTTCCTTGTGTAAAAGTCCAAACAACCAGGGTATCTCCGGGTTGAGGCGGGGTTGCGAAGGTAATCACCGAACCAGAGATGGTGATATCAGTTGTGGGGGTTTGGAGTAGACCATTCAAAAACACCTTCATGGCCGAGGGGATGATTGGGAGGTTAAATATTAGATTCACCCCATCCACCGACCCAGTCGGGATAAAACTCTTAAACACATCTGGGATGGATATCGACCCACCAGGGCCAGGACCCATCGCAGGAGGAGGGAAGAGAATATCCCACTCGTAGTGGGAGGCTGGTTTGAGTTTACGGTATCTCTCTGGGAGCCAATTGTCCCACAGGGATTTGATCCGGAGCTTCTCCCTCTCATACTGAGCCCGATACCGAAGGGCGCGTTTGGTATCATTAACCGGACCCATCCGGAGGTAAGCCCGAGAGGCCACGTAGGGCTTGACCGACCACTGGGTCCAAGGAGGGAGGGAGATCAGAGAGTCATCCCCATTAAACGAAAGCTGCTGGGGGTACTCGAAGATGAATGTCCCCAGGTTCGCGAGGGGTGGCCAGATGATTATCTGGGTGGAGTCATATTGGATTATCTCCCGAGGGGTATCTGGGAGGGCATTCCGCCATTCCACGTTCCCCACCTCTAGGTCTTGGAGAAGGCGGCCTGCAAGACGGTACCCCCTTCCTCCATCTGTACCGATATAATACACTGCATCAAGGCGGCCCAGGGCAGGGGTGAGAGACCCAAGAGTCAAGGTGCTAAGCGCAGTAGTGACTGTGGCAGTCCCCCAGACAAACTCGTAGTCCTGTTGGAGTTCGTTTTGCCAATCGGTTATGAACTGGTTTAGCTCCGTGTCTGACCACCATTTCCCGGTGGTATCCATCAACTCTCTCCGGATGACTGTCCGGGCAGTAGCAAGACTCCATTGAGAGTAGGCACTCATAGATTAAATAACCTTTAGGTAGTGTTTTTGGTAGATCTCTTCCAACCGCTCCAGGACTAACTGAGGGAGGATTGCCACCGAACAAATCGGGGCCTGCCCGATTTCCTCTCCAGTCTCGGTGTCTTCAACTGTCCCTACTGGGCAGGAGGCCTTGGAGTAGTGGAGCATGTGGCATGGGTAGCAGGGAGCTAGGGATTGATCCGGTTCAAGGGAGTAATCATTCTCCCAATACTTCGTGAGGTTTTCCTTCGAGGAGTGGGAGAGAAGGACGATCTTGGGGGTTGGGAAGCACCCTGAGGCGTTGGTGACCATGGTTTCAGGGCCAACTACCACCGAGGCGTATTTGGTGGAGATCAGGGACTCCCGGATGGACCATTTCCCAGACCTCTCTAGGACCTGAGGGTGGGGGAACTCCAAGAGCCGGGCAAGGTCATCACCAACTGTAACTGCTACTGCCTGAAGGTGGGTATCGAGAAACTTCCTCAAGACCGCTTCCATCAAGGGATAGACCTTGTGATGGGAGGAACCATTGAGCGCCCAGACAATAACGAACTTTCCCTTGAGCGGATCAAAGAACTCCCTTGCGCGACGCTCCTCAAAGTCGGTGAAGTAGAGTTCTCCATTCCTACCAGTGACCTCTGGGAACCCTCCCCGAGCCATGGTGTAGTCGTAGTAATTCCGGTTACACCTGGCATGACGCCAGGATTTGGTTGTGAAGAATTCCTTCCGGCCTTCCACGATCAGCAGATCCCCTTCTAGGCTCTCAGAAAGGTTGATATACCGGTCGTAGTCTTGCTTCCATAGGTCCCAATACTGACCGAGCTCCTGGTTGGGGATTGCATCCCGTTCCTGAAGAAGAACGTTGTTGATGTAGGGGTTGCCTTGGAGGGCAGGCCAGCAATACGGAGTCCCTACAAAGGTCACATCCCACCCATTGGAGAAGTACTCCCGGAGGAGTGGGGAGAGAATGATGGCGTCTCCAAGGGCTCCAAACCGGCAGACTGCAACCCTAGGACGATCCGAACGAGGCTTCTGAGGGAGAATCCCAGTCGTACCCTTGATACGCTTGTAGATCTGGAGGGACACTCCATCATGCTCGTAAGAGTCCTTCTCCTGCCACCGTCCGACCTTCCCAACCATCTCACGGACCTGTCTGGGGATCAACGGGAAGGTCCCTGGTTCTTGGGAGTATCGGATGTTGGTATGGACCACAAGGTGCTTGCCAAGCTTCAGCTTGCGCGCGGCGGTCCGAAGAAACTTCTCTTGATCCTCCACAACCTCTAAACGTGGCCCAATATAAACATGATCCAGGGACTCATCTGCAAACACCCCTAGGTCCTTGTCCATCACGGAGGTCCGACCATTCTGGATGACATCCACCACTACCGAATAGACCGAGGGGTTGGTTTCTTGGGCAGGGAGGATTGGGCTCCCAAAGGAAATCCCCCTCCCTCCAAGGTAACTAACCGACCGGTAGAGGGGCCAGTTCTTTGGGATCGCTCCCATTACTCAAACACCTCGTCTTGGAACTCCTCCCCCTCAGGCTGGTTATACCCAAGACTCATACATAGGGACTGAGGGTATTGATTCACCCTGTTCGCCCCAGGATGGGGTTGGAGATGATACATCATCGCTCGGGGGGTCATGTCCACATCCGTCCGGCAATGGGGGCAATATAGATGCTGGATCTCCACTCCTCCTTCCTGCAACTCCCGCCAGATTGGGTTCTTACCCTTCGCATCGGTCACTCGCAGGCGGACAAAAAACCACCCACCCCCATGGTTCGGGTCCATGTGACGTTTGATGCTCTCTGAGGTCACAAGGATGTTGGAGTGACAACTCATATCCGCAGGGTGCTGTCCTAGATACCCATTACAGGTAACCCGGGTAGGGACCAGCCCCGCCTTATCAAACACTCCCCAATTTGTAACAGTCTTTCGTTCACTCGAAGCAGGCGCGGTAGCATCTGTTTTTGAAACGGCCATGATTTATTTCCTTTGGTTGTGGAAGAGGGGAGGGTTAGTCCCCTCGTTCCGGGGTTAAGGGTTAGCTCACAAACAAGTTCTGCCAGAGGAAGTCAATTGCGTAACTCCCGAGGGAATCAGCCGAGGCTGTCCCTGTACAGGTGTTAATCATAACTGGCTCACCATTGGTTGAGGTGAAGAACACCGCACCGGTTTGGGCTCCATTACTCGCGACGGTCGGGGCCACAAGGGTCGCGTCATACGCACCCACTGTCCCAACCGCCGTGGCGCTGCCAATCAATGCAGTTCCATTATAGAACCCCATCGTGACATTAGCAGCAGTTGCAGCAGCGACGGTACAGTAGATTTTAATCCCTGTAATCCTCACTGGCTGCTTAAACACAGGGAGTCGGTAGGTACCATTGACCTTAGTCCCCGCAGTACCCGTGAAGGTCTGTGTGGCTGAGGCGGTGATGGTACCAATTGAAACTCCGCTAGAGGGTGATCCAACTACAGAGTCTTGGATCGTGACGTTAAAACCTGGATCACTATATGCCATGGTTTTGTCTCCTTATGCTGAGGTAACATACACAATATGCTGCTCCGCAGGCGTGCCTGTGTAGCTCCATACTGTCTTCCATCCACCAAGGAAGTACCACGCTAGGCCCTGATCGCGGCCATAGTCAATGGAGACCTTCACTCGGAGTTCCTCGGGAACTGCGACGGCCTCGTAGACCGCATCAGCCCCAAAGAACACAGCAGCTCCATGGGTGGAGCCATTCCCGATGGTGTTGGATAGATATCCAGTTTCCTCTACGAAGCGGGTGTTGTAGTACTTCCCAATCTCCCCGTTGAAGATATTCTTCGCGAAGTCCACCGTGTACTTCGAGACATCCACCCAACCACCAGCAGCGGTATCTCCAAACATCCCAGAGAGAGCCGCAGTGGAAGCAATGCAGATGTAGGACTGACCATCGAATTTCGGGATCAGTTTCTTCTTCATGAAGTCCACAACCGACCGGACATTCGCTCCGGTTAGATCGGCAGTAGCCACAGCAGTGGCAGTGCCATTGGTTGTGATGACGGTGTTGTTGGTGGCGGACATCACCGCGATGAACTCGGTATTAACATACTGAGCCCCCGCAGCAGATTCCAGGGCCTTGACCATATCATCTCGTAGGGATTGCTCCACTGCCGGTTCGATCATGATCTGACCTAGGGCTTCGAGCTTCCCGGTATAGGGGACCGAGTTGCCGTATTCTACGATCACGCCAGTACCCTGGCCGACCGTAAAGTTCGTTTGTATTTATGTTAACTTACTATCACTAGTAAGATCGGACTTTCTCATCATTCAGATGTCTGAAGGGAGGCGTAAAGTCTCTGAGGACTCACCAAAAGGTTTGTTTGCTTCACGAGAAAAATTAAGAATCGATGGATAATTATGAACCTCATCCCTAATTTTTTCGACTAGTTCCTTTATTCTTGGTTCTCCTTGAAGAGATACTCCATGAAATTTACAGGACTTATCCTGCCCAGCAGCAACTGCTAGACTCTCACGGTAGTCAACCAATTCTATTGCTAATTCCGATCTTCGTCGTTTAGCAAATAAATATGGAATGACTTGCTCAAGAAGTTTCTTGACTCTTTGTTTCCCACCAATTGTAATGCAAACTCCAGGTTTTGACTTCTTTGGACTTTGAGGGGAGGAGATATAAAATCCAACTTCCAGCCTACAAAGAATTTCTGTTGTTCGCCTAATAATTAGTGGATGAGTATTATAGATTGTAACTCTTACAGTTAAGTTATTGCATTCTTTCTGGTTTCTAAATCCAGCATAAATACATCCCTCACCATCTATAATAGCTCCAAGCCAAGCCAAATCGGTGTCTTTCCTGCGGGTTGACTCAGCTTCAGGATTATTACCAACCTGGGTACCTGAAAGACTCTTGAGTGATTCCTGCATATGGTCTCCTTTTACATGCCCCAAACGGGGAAATTAGTTTACTATCTGACTGTAGAATAGCACGCTATTTCCCAAATGTCCAGGCATGGTGTTCGTCTCAGCCAGGACTGTACCTTGCGTGGAGACGTTACCTCGTTTATCGAATAGCCAAGTATCACCACGGTTCTTACCGACATTTTCCTTGACATCCACGAACTGTCTAAAGCGAAACTGTGGTTGTGCCTGTGCACGTAACCGTTGGGTTAGATAAGGCTGTGAAAGGTAACCACCTAGGCTACCTGTTGAGTATTGCTGTCCTGGCATGGTGCCTGGACCTCCTTTATCATTCTAATTGAACAAACATTCCACCCATCCTTATACCTGTAGGTTCCTCAACCTCGCCGCTGATGCGTTACGCCGGGCGAAGTAGTCATCTGCTGACTCTCCCTGCGGTTGAGTTGGTTGCGACTGGGAATGGTCCCCTACCTGTTGGGGAGGTGGAGTGAAAGCATTCCGAACTTCCTGCGTTCGGGTGATTGCTTCTTGTTTGCCATCAGCACGATACTGGAGGCCTAGGTTTCGTAGTTCTGTTACTTCTTTGTCTACAGATTCCTTGTAGATACGAACGAAGTCTTCGGACGAGTGGATTCGTCCAGCGGCACGTTCTGCCTCGACTCGCGCATTCACAGGGGCTTGTAGGTACCGTTCAAAACGAGCTAGATCGGGATTTTCCATCCTGACCTTGGTTATATGACGGTCAATCTCTAATTGGACCTGGGTTGCAGCTAGGGCGTCCGCGTAGGCTTTCTGGGTTACTTCCCCTTCAATGCCTTTCCGGACAGATTCTGTTAGGGCTTTTTCTGCTCCCTCAAAGTCCCCCTGACGGATCTTCTCGACCCAACCCACAACCGGAGCTACTGGAAGGGCCGATGCTTGGAGGGTCTGGGACCGCGTGGAGAGTGCCTCAATCTTGGCGTTCAATGCCGAGAGAGTATCGGTGAGTTCCTGGGGGATCACCATGGGAGCTGGAGCTGGGGGCTGCTGAGGAGTGGGGGGTTGGGGTGGGCCGTTCTGAACCGGGCCACTATACAACCTCGCATATTTTTGTTCGGGGGTCTCCAGGTCTACAGGCTGCTGGCCCTGAGGTTGACCCTGAGAGGGATCGGTAACTGTTGTTGCCATGGGTTAAAATCTTTCCTTTTTATAGTGATACACCTTTGTGGTTGAGTTCTTCGAGGGCTTTCTCCCCCCGAGTTAGGACAGTTTCCATCACCTGGATGATGTAGTCAATCCCGTATGCACGAGCCGCACATTGGTCCCGAGTCACTCCTGGGGGAAGTTCACCCCCTAGGATGTTGTTAACCAGGGCCTTGGTGTATTGGTCACGGGTTTTTTGGAGCTTCGGCAGTATCACGTCTGTCCAAGCAATGTGATGGAGGAGATCGAAAGTATCCTCGGCTTGGGCGACTGCCACGAGAGTAGAATGGGTATCAGTGGGCATAGGTGGAAGGGCTACTGACTCAAATCAAGCCATTGGGTGCCATCATATCGAAGATTGATAATACCACCAGAAACGTAGGCCGTACCAATGTTATTGGCTGGGTTACGAGCGCTCTTAATGGCCAGGGCAGATCCGCTAGCATAGGCTAAGGTGTTCGATCCAGCCTGTAAGGAATGGGCTAGTTTGATACTCAACCCTAGACCTTTAATGAGTGGTAGGCCAATCTGGGTCGCCACCAAGGCATTATTGGCTCCAGTGGATTCATCAGCGGTGTAGTAGACTCCATAGTCATTCCCAGAGGAAGCATCAGCAATGGGGATGGTAATAGAGCCCGGGATCATGGAATTGGAATGAACCGTGTTTTGGTTGCTGGTAGCATCGAAGTTCATCCCAGTGGTGGCCGTACCACCAAAGCTGTTGCTATTGAATTCATTGAGAATGCAGGTGTTGGTAACGGATAACAGAACGGTAGCAGTTGGGTCACCAATCATCACGTTGTTGTTGAAAGTGTTGCCTGCACAAGAGCCGGAAAAATGCGCGCCGGTCTTTCCCCCTGGTACCCGGAACACGTTGTTGTTATAGGAGCTATATGCAGCTCCTCCAGACCCATCAAGTAGCAGGCCATTCCCATATAGGAACTGGACGTTGCTAACCACTACACCCCGAGAATTGGTATTGTGGATACCGTTGTTACCAGTGGTCGGAGCCACATACCCGCCAGTGATTTCAATACTCCCTGGGTATCCCGTGTTGCCATTAAGGAAAATACAATCCACCTGGCAGCCATCATGGATACTGTTAACAAAGTGCATATCGATAGCAATTGTACTATCGATATAGAATCCATAATCGAGGGTAGCAGACTCAAAATGATCAGTTTTGATATCTGAGGTATGGGTACCATGGACGTATAACCCACGTGTATTACTACCAGTCCCTACCGCTAAGCAATGTAGAAGGTAGGTGGTGAAGCTTCCTGCGGTGGTCGTGTCAATTTCCCAACCCGACCGTACCGACGCACTAGTTGTCGTCCAGTTGCTTATAAGAGTATCCCAAGTCCCTGAACGTGCTGAGTTTAGTTTGAAGTTAACAAACGAATCCTTCGCAGAGACATGATCGATAAGTATCCAACATGCGTCCGTTGTATTAATCCCAACCGATCCTGCAACCCCAACAGGTGTACGTTGGATTTGGAGATTCCGTACCACGGGGTTGTTAATACTCGTTGCCCCAGCACAATCAGTGGTTGTTCCTACAATAGAGATAATATCCCCACTTGTCGAGGTATCGTTGATTATCGTGGGAGACGAAGCACCTCCAACACCTAATGGAGCAACACCTTGGATGGTTACACCACTCTTTTCAATGATTGCTCCTGTGGTTTTATACGTCCCAGCCTGGAGTTGAACAATCCCACCCCCACCCGTGGAGCGGGCGGCAATTACTGTATTTATTGCTGCAAGATCATCATGGGAATTGTCTCGCAATGCTCCAAGCCACTCGGGGTAGAGGCTAGGGGTAGCAGGGCCAAACACAACAGTGCCTGTACCAGTGAGACCGATTTGCTGGACCAATGCCCCATAGAAGGTGCCATTTAGGGTTAGGGTGAAGGTGTTTTTAACGAGGAGTGCCCCACCGGCGGGTGGGGATAGACTATACACCGGACAAGTCAAGGTTAGATTCGTTCCAACCGCATACGCCTTATTTGGAGTGAGTTGGAACCCTCCAGGGTACGCAGTACAGGCATTGGTTAAGGCCGTAGAATCATCGGTGGTTCCATCTGCATTAGGAGATTGGGTAGCAATCGATGGCAGTTGCTTCTGGACAAAAGCATCCGTCCCGAACTTTGTGGAGCTATCTCCATCAGCCTGGGTGGTAGCAGTAGTTGGAGTAGCAGGACCGGTGATTGTAATCCCTCCAACCCCATCATCGGTGATAGTGATGTTAGTACCGTTTTTGAGGTTAAGGACCGTTTGGGATCCATTGGTGGTTCCATTGGTCTTCAACGTAACCGTTGTTCCTCCACCCTCCGAAGTGAATGATCCGTTCACACACCGATAGGCGGTGGAGTTACCAGTGTTGTAGAAGAACGCTGGTGAGGAGCAGCTCCCTGGGGTTGTAGCTCCGGCATCATAATAAACCCCATTATAAAACGTCATTTGGGAAGGTTGGGAATGGGCAACCTGTCCCAGGGCTAGAAAGGTTGCCAGGAATGTAGCAACCTGAAGAATTCTCTTAAACATAACTTATCGTCCTCCTCCACCAGCCGGGGATTGTTGAGCCTGCTGCTGGAGTTGCTGTTGTTGAAGTTGTTGGGCTCCCATTTCCTGGGTATGTTGGAGTGCCATTTGGGCTAGTTGGGTTGCTTGTTCCTGCTTAGCAGAGTCTTGTTCATGGGTTAGACGTTGGAGATCCAGGGATTGCTGGTGTTGTTGCTGGCCTTGGAGTTGTTGGTGTTGGAGGAGTTGGGGGATAAGGCCGATAAGATCCGAGGTGGATGCTTGGTTCTGCATCTCGATCTTTTTGGCTTCCTGAGTAGCAGGATCAGCGATGATGTCCTCGATCTCGTGGATGTGGGGACGGAAGCACTCAAGGACCCTCCGGAGGAGGACATCCTGGTTCACGTAGGGAAGCCACGCTTCGGGGTTCTGACCGATGAGGTTCATGAGCTGAACCAGGTTTTGGAGAGTCTCGGCTTTCATGAGCTGGCCGGTGATACCCACAGATTTGACCTTGTAGTCCCCCTGGATTAGTTCCATGATCTCCTCACGGGGCATTCCATTGAGGACATCTGCGCCGACCCCAAGGATGGAGGCGACCCGCTGGTCATTGGAGGTATCGATGAATTGGAAAATCAGATCCATCGCCATTGTGACGAGGGGCTCGATAGCTTCCTTCTCGATGTCTGCTGCCATCCCTCCCATGAAGGATTCGGATTGTTGTTGGAGGAGTTGGGACTCGGTAGCGGTTTGTTGGCCTTTCCATCGGGGAAGGCCCTCGGCAATATCTGAGATCAGGGCTCCTTCCTGGTGGGCTCGGTCAAGCATCGCTGCAACCTGGGTAGTCCCACCAGAGATATCCTGGAACTCCACGGGTTTGATTCCTTGAATCCCCGCATTCCCCAGGTTCTTCCTAAGCATCTTTCCAGGGACAAGGCCTGTCTCTAGATCCTCGGGGTTCTCGAATGCCTCGACTGCTACCTCAAACAACGGCAGAAGCCTGAACATCAAGGTATCTACTGAGAGATTCGCGATTTGTGACAGTGCTTTATCAATAAACCGTACATTTTCAATAAGACCCACACCCTCCGTGCGAAAGGGAAGTGAGAGAGGCGAGAAGCCAATGTAGGGAGCTTTGCGATGTAGGAACGGGTTGTCTTGGTATACGAGAACCGTCGAGTCGTTCCCAAGGATGACATGGGCAAACTCCTTTACGATCTTTCCGTCAAAGACTATGGGGCCGTAGTACTCGGTGAGTTTGCAGACCGCAGTGTCGGCATTGGGGCCGTTCTGGGTCATAACGGTTTCACCAAACCGGAGGTTGGACATCTTGTAACGTTCGTCAATCCGCATGGATTGGAGATGGTCGATTTTCTCTCGGGGGAAGATCCCTGCATCAGCCATTTTGATAAGCTCCCACCGGGGGATTTCGATATCCTCGATGGTTCCTACCCACCGGTTAAGCTTCGAACCGGGAAGCCAATAGAAGTTGTAGGGGTCAACCGCCCGGAGGTATAGACGACCCTCCATGATTTCTTCCTGGACGAGCTTCTTTTGGGGGATCATTAAGTAGGAAGGAGGGGCGGACCCGCCCGGGCCTTGTCCCCATCCCTCGGGTGCGAGCATCTCCCCACCAAGTTGCTGGGGGTAGGAGGCTTGGTTTTGTTGCATGTACCCGAACCGGGGTTGCCCAAAGGGCGGGGGGATCTGCCGAGGGGTAGGCTCAGACTGGAGAAGGTCTTGTTGGGTGTCGAGGGGGCCAGCTTCACCTGGGGAGCCTTGAGGGATAGGAATGTATGAGGTCTTAACCCGGGTTTGTTTCCGAGGATACAATCCCCACCAGAGCTTCCAAACCCCAAGCCCAAGCATAAACCCGCACTCCAGCCCCTCAGTGAATTCCTTCAGGAAGTAGGCTTTGTCTAGGAAATGCCGGGTAAGGTAGGTGAGTTGCTCGGCACGGAGAGATTCTAGGATATCATCTGGGTTGGAGGCTTCGATATCCCAGGGTTTCTTCGAGGCAGTCAAGAGCCGCTTGATGGTGTTGGTAGCCATCTTGACCGAGGTCCAGGATTTTGGGAGGACAATCTTCGATTGCCAGTCATCCTTCACAGACCAATCATCCAATCCTCGATAGAGCTTCCAGCAATCATCCCAGATGTTCCGGCGTTGGATAAATACCGATCGGCACTGCTGCCGCCATGTGGTGATGTATGCCGCGATTTTTGCTTCCTCTGAGGAGGGTTGATTCGTCGAGGTGGCTTCATTACCCGAGGAAAAGTCAATCGGGTATGCATGTTCTAATTGGACAATGGCCATAGGGTTACCGTAAGAACGTCCATTCTTTATCTTGGGTCATTCGCTGACGAGGAGCGGTAGAAGCAGGGCCAAAGCCGAACTTAGCGGCGAGGTTGGGCAAGGAGATCTTTCGAGACCGTAGGGATGGAGCGGAGTTCATGAAGTACTTACAGTCATCCAAGGCGTGGTTTTGTTTATCGATGAGCTGCTCCCGGTAGTTTTGGGTTTCAAGTTGCCGTTCGGTCATTGAAACATACGTAGCGTTCTCGAATTCCTCAATCATCTTCGGGCAGGATGACATGATTTTGAAGGTTACCTCATCCCCACACCAGTGTTTTTGCATGGTTGAAAGCCAGGCCTGCTCATCGGTGTTGCCTTGGAGGAGCTTGGAGATCCCCATCTCGATGAATTGCCGCCCAATCGTGGACATCATTCCGGTTCGCATGTCCCGTTGGGAGTAGTTGTTGAGGGATGGGTCATGGGCGATGTACCGGATTTGGTCCCAATACGGGCAGGCCTTCAAGGCCGAGGAGAATGCTTGGATGTCCTTACAGGGTTCGTATAGCTCCCAGATGGCATAGAGGATTCCATCCACTGCTGTGTAGACATGGAAGCTGGAGGGGTTGCGGGAGCCGTAATCAAACCCCGCCCACATAGGGAGGGACCGAGGCCAGTCGTTGAATTGGAACGGGCCGTCATGGAGGATGATCTCAGATTGACGGGATTTAATCTCCGGGAAGGCCTTCTCCCCGAGCATGGCATCGTAGGAGATGTCGAATTCCTGTTCGAACTTTGCCTGGGACATACCCTTAGCGGCTTCCTTTCGCCAAGCAGCAGATCGCTTCCGAGGGTCAGCAGTGTGATGGAGGGTTGCCACGACGAAGCCGTTCTGACCATTCTGGACGATCTTCAAGCCTTGCTGGGTATGGAGGAGTTTAGCCAAGGACCGCTCCTACTGGAGGGACTGCAAGGAGCATTTTGGAGACGGTCAGCCCGAAGGGGTTGGGGGCATGGTTGAAGTTCTGGGTGTTGTACATAGGGAAGAAGAACTTCGTTACATCGTACCCCAACCTCCCAAGAATCTCAGGGAGCTGCTCCAGACCTTGTTGCATAACTGTATCGAACTCCATAAACAGCGGGCATCGGGTCCTCTGAAGGGTCTCAAGGGCACCAACCAGGAAGGCAGGTTCCATTCCCTCGATGTCGGCTTTGATGAAGGCAGGGGTCAGGCCGAAGGAGTCCAAAGTTCGGATCTCTACAGCCACGTCCCCTTTGGAATCCATCATGGTACCTCCTGCTCCCTCGATTGGAGGAACCGAGGAGTAATACATCGTCATGGGTTTGTCCCCCAACCCAAATGGCAGAACCTCCACGTTGGAGATGTGGTTGGTAGCTAGGTTCCATTCTAGTACCTCTCGGACCTCAACCTGGGGCTCGAAGGCATAGATCTTTCGACAGACCTTTGAGAGGGGGAGGGTTAGATCCCCAATGTAGGCTCCGGCCTCGACAATATCCACCGGTCCAGAGTGGAGGGAGAGCAACCCAAGAAAGACCTTTAGGTAAGTTAGCTCTGAATCGGAGTATTCCCCTAGCTCCCGAAGACTCCTTGACACCCAAGGGTCCTCATTGAAGATCTTCATTGGGCCATACCGGGTTGGGACAATGGAAGTTGTCAAGGGTTATTTACCAACGGATTTCAAAAACACCGATGCAGCCACAAGGATATCTGAGGCTAGGGCCTCAGTAGCTAGGGGACCATCAATCACTGTTGCTGGTCCCTTCAAAACCCCTTTGGCATTCAATGCCGTCACAGTAGATTGGACTCCATTGGTTAGGTCCGCGCCGGTCTGCGGGGTACCTAGCAACGCCCCCACTGCACTCAACCCACCCTGGATAGCAGCAGAGATCTCAGTGGCTGCGGGGAGTTTCTGCGCTCCAGACTTGGGTGGGAAGAGTTTCTCTACGAGTTTGGCTACCAGGTCATTGATGACTGGGATTGCAATTGGGGCTACCATCCCAATAACTGCACCTGCCATTACTGGACCTCCACAGGGGTGGAGACATCCCACTTGGCAAAAGTGAGGGCCTCAGTGAGAGGCACGCCAGGCATTCCCCAATATGTAGCGAGCTGCCCGGCGTTCCGACGGGTTCCATCCGGGAACTCAAGCCATGGAACAGCTCGGTTAAAACCAAACGGCGAACCGGGGGCTTGAGGGATAGGTGGGGCAAAGACTACTTTGGGTTTATCAGGAAACAACCCCGCCAACACCAAAGCACTCGAAGGCATCAAACAGTAAAGTTGGTTGATAGGTTGAACGATCTTCGGGGAGGTTGTGTGGTATTCCAAGACCCCAGAGTCATATTGTGGAACAAAATCTTCAGGTTTCATAATTAGTTGTCGCTTGTGTCTCGACAGATTTTTTCGAACCAGCTCCTATTTGCTGAGGAGATTGCTGTGAACTTTCCCCCCATAAGGATAGCTGGTTTGATTGCTGCATAGGCTGCCTCAGCCTCGACCTGGAAGGCTGCCTCGTCAAGAAATATCCCGGAGGGATGGAACTGTCGAATTTGATCCGGACCTTGAGCAAATCCGAGAATCTCAGATTCTTGTTTTGTAACAAACATTTCTCCTGAGCGGTGGTCGCCTTTGCCGAATACCACCGGTCCTACCACATCCCGAAGGAACTTGGGTTGTTGACGAGCGATGAAATGGGCACGTTGGACAAGCTCCAGGGTCTTAGGAGCAGTTTGGGATTGGAACAAATGCTGCCGTCCCTTGTGGAAGAGGGTATCCCACGTGTGGAGAGCTACTACCAGCCAAGTCGCCATCATATCCCGGGATTTCTCCACCACGAAATACTGGTCCTTTACCCACTCCTCAATGAGTGGGAGCATATAGGCTTTTAGGAGGAAATCCGGGAACGGTCGAATGGCCGGTAGTTCATGAAACTCGGCCTCGATCTCCCTGAGCTTGGTAAGGATCTTACCATGGGTAAGCTCCAAATGAGTCCCTCTAGACTGCGGTAGTACCTCCATTTGGCAAGAGCGGCACTCGAAGAGTAGATGGGGGTCCTTCGTATAGACATAAGGGATGCCCTCGGGGAATTGCTCGGTCTTGGGGTGCTGGGAGGCATCGAACCAATAGATCGCATCATCCTGACAGCGGGTGTATTCTCGTTCCCCAATGGCTTGGAAAATCCTCCGCTGGTCCTTAGGGGCCATTCCGGAGATTTGCTTGAAGACCTTTGGGGTTAGTTCCATGGGTTATCGACGGCCTGACATTGCTTCGAAAGCAGACACAACCTGAGAATCGAAGGATTGGATCTTGCGAAGCTCTGAGGTGAGGTACCAGCCCCACACAAGGATCCCTAGGACTAGGAGTCTACCAAACGTAATTTTTACTGTCACGTATTTCCTCCACGGTTACGGTTGAGGTGTAGGGCTTGCCTACCACTACTGCTGCGGCCATATTTGCAAAGTCGATATTCCCGATGAGGTTGTTTCGGTCCTCTAACCAAGCCTTCACGAAGGCTGCAAGGACTGTGTCACCTGCTCCATTCACGGAGACAACCTCCTTAGCGAGGGATGGTCGGGTGATGATTCCTCGACCGTACTCTAGCCAAGCTAGGCCTTCCGGGCCACGTTTCAGGAGGACCTTTGGGAACCAGTCATAGGAGGATCGGTACCGCATGTACTCGGAGGTGTTTGGGAAGAGTGTTACGTAGTCGCCGCCTTGGAACCAGGGGAGTGGGTCGGATTTGGTATCCACAAAAAGGGGAAGTTCTAGAGCTAGAAGGAACTCCTCAATGTCCTCAGTGATTGAACCCTTTCGGTAATCTGAAACAACTACTGCCTCCAACCCCGGAAGATATGGGATGATGTCTTTGACCCGAATAGGGGAACAATAATCCCTTTCATCCCACCGAGCAAGTTGGAGGTTGGATTCAGTCACGAGGCGGTTTTTAATCGGGATATTCCCTGGCCCTGCCAATGGAGCTACTGCCTTGACTTTGAGGGCCTTCAGATTATCCTGAACATTCCACGCGCCACCTGGGAATTCTTTGGTGTCGATCACATCCACAATTGGGACGGGGGCCTCAGCGGACATCCCTCGGATGGTCCCAATGAAGTACTGGTCAACAAAAGCATCACCAAGAACGAGGATGGTATGGAGGCCTCCTACTGCTTCTTCGGGGTTTCGCATAGCTTTGCCCATTCCGCCCTCTCCTGACCTTTGGTCCAGGTCAATGTTCGTTGGCCTTCATACCGGATTTGGAGGGGTTCGGCATCCTCCCACTCATCTGAGGTGACATTCAGTGCCACGACCCGGGAAAGGGATGGGTGGACTAGGACTTCCCGGACCTCACCATTCAACGGAACGACTCCATCGGTGTAGTGAACCAGGAGGCTGTAAAGATTGGCAGGTTCGAATACTAGAGTTTTTTGTCCAGGCATCTAATTCACCAAGTAGGTCCGTTGAAGGTCAAACCGGATCTCCTCAAGGGGTTGGGGACCAGGGTAGCTTTCTGCTTCGATGAGAATAGCCATCTTTCGTTCCTGGGGGTTGAACATCAGCTTCACTGCGTAGGCATCATCTGGGACGGCGATGAGACCTGCGTAGTCCTTGAAAAGTTCGAGCACGCTGTCAATCGGGATAATTACTAATTTGGTTTTAATTTCGCTACCTCGCGGTTGGTCCGTCTGTAGGGCTACGTCCCTTCTCCGGTTTCATCTGGGATTGATGGGGACAAAAGAACTTCCGAGCCAGTCCACTATCCGGCCTTCCGAGTCCTTTAAGGAATATCCATGTCCTCCGGCAATCCTTGCACATAGGGGCTACCGGTTAGTAGCCACCGTCACTACCCATGGTCTGACCCTTACCAGTGTCATCCCGAGCCTCATCACCGGGGTTACCGGATCCAAAGTTATGGGGGTTCTGATGGGCCTTGAAGGGGTGCTCCTGCTTGGGGAGAGACCGGTAATGAAGGGCATTACGGGTATCGCCAATGAGGGCCATGTCTTCAGCTACCGGATGCTCAATTCCGCGAGTGCTGCCTTTTACTCCTCGACCTGCTGCCATTTGGTTATTGCTCCTTTCTAAGTTTGGGAGGGCTGAAGGTTGCAAGCCTTCGATGGATCACCGATCCACATTCCCGGTGCGCCCTGCCTTACACCGCCTGGAATTGAACCAGGGAGGGTGCCGGTCCCTACTATCCTCTCGGCTCGGTATGTCTACCTTCGGGACCATAACTGGGGTGCCGCATCTCCCCCGATCCTGGGGCTCATTATGACAAGGGATTGGAGCGGTATGTGGCTCCCGGGTCTTGTCCAGCACATAAAAGGGAACCTGGGTTAGGTCCCCCGAATCGGTTGGCCGTTCTTGGTGACGGCGGGGTTCTCACCCTTACTGTACTTGTTCGCATCCTCTCCAACCCCTTCCTCCCATCCAGGCTGGTTCCACTCATCATTCGAGGGGGACTCTCGCCGGTAACAGGAGGCCTTCGTGGGGATGGAGAATGGGCGTCGTTGGACCTGATCGGCGAAGTGACGGGTCCCAAGCTGGCCAGTTCGTAGGGCATCGTCAGGGTTAGTGGGGCCATCCCCTGGTTGGGTGGGTCCGACCCGAGGGGCTGCTGAATCTGTATTTGCTCGCATTGCCATATTACTTCGACGCCTTTCCTTTGGTGGGCTTCCACCCATGGTTGATGGCCGAGGCCACCTTCTCGAACGAATCCCGAGCTGCCTCAGACCGGAATTTCCGAACCTCCCCAGTAGCCATCCTGAGTTTGTCCTTCCCTACCTTCATGGGTTAACCTACTGGAGGGGCTGGAGGCGTTGGGAAGGTAATCCCCTTAACCGCTGCATCCATCGCAGCAAGACCTGAGTCAATTGTCTCAACTGAGGCCTGCTGGGCTGAGGATAGGGTTCCGGCTGCAAGCTCCGCTAGGGCAGTTTGGACGTTAGTCACAAACACCCCAAAGTCCGCCTGGAAGGCTGCAAAGTCAGTTGCTAGTTTCTCAATCGTTGTTGCCATATGATATTGTGTCCTTTGTAGTTTTATCAATAACCTAAGTATCGCGAGGGTTGCACGCATGGTGGTTATTCGTTAAAAACCGGGATAACCTCAAGAATCCCATCAAAGAACTCCTCCCGGGTTGCAAATCGTTTATGAACATCCAAGGTGACTTGGCCCTTTTCGATCATGATCGCATCGAAAGAGTAGGGCTTGGGGCCTTCGTCGATGAAACTGTAGGCTATGGATTTAATCACACTTGGCATAAATTACACTTTTTCGGGTGTTGCCCGTTCCTCAAACATCTTCGCCCCATCCTGCGCTTCAACCCAATGAGTCCGTTCCAGCTCAATATCTAGAGTCTCTCCCTGGATTTGTGCCCCTTGGCACCGGGGTTGGATCCCCGAAGCCGGAGGAATGTGATCCGACCGGAGACTAACCCTCGTGACGGGTTCGTTGCAATGTGGGCAATTTTCCTTCTTCACTGCAATAACCGAGGTTTTGCACCCGGGGCAAGGAGCTGTTGCGACGGTTGCTGGCCACCGATGGCCCTGGAGGCACTGGTTCCAAGTACAAAGCCGGATTTGGGGGGAGGAGGGGAAAATTCCCTGAGGAGACGTATCGACGGTATTGGAGGTGACTTGTGACATTTAGGTAATTAATCCGGGAAAAATCCCCTTCCTCTGATCTTAGAATACCACGGGTATTAACCTTTGTCAAGGAAGGGGTAACCCCTAGGAGAATCAACACGATATCCGCAAGGACCAATTGGACCGATTTGGGGGTTTCGATCCTGGGATAGGGGAATTATTTTTGTTTTAATTAAATTTTATCATTTATTCCTAAGTTCTTTAGATCCTTGCATATACAGACTATAGCCCCCATTCCAACGCGCGCGCACCCAGCTTCGGTTTAGTCCTCCCCCCGGGGCTATCCCCCTGCCCCTCAGCAAGATACGAGCCACGGAGCCTGCCTAGGGACTACTACGAGCCACGTAGTACTGGGTTGGGCAGGGGTAGGGCGGACGGGCAATGTGGTGGTTTTCAGCCACCCGTGGTGGTGGATATGCACCACCCATCCGGTGAATCCCTTATCGGTAACCGAGTGGTTGAGAACCACCACCTTACCACCACCAGGGGTAAACCCAACGAACCAAAGGCCGAACAGGCCCCACTCCGCACCGGTGTCAGGGGAATACCTGGCTGAAATGCACCACCCAAAACACCCTAGGGGGAATCCCAACCCCATGAAAACAAAGGGAAATCGACTTTGGCCACCCACTTGCTCTACAAACCACCGTGACACGACCGACCCAAACCACCACGGCATACCGAAGAGCGCTCGACGCAACGGTACAGCCTACACCGTGCCCCACGGTAACACGGTACGGCCCCAACGGGCAACAACGTGGGGCGGTAGGGACGGCAACGGCCCCCGCAATGGTCAACCCCACGGTTACCCCGGTAGATCGGGTTAAGGCGTGGATCACTGCCGGACGGTTAACCCCCAATCAAGGCTATGCGCTGATTATGGTTTGCCTCCGGTGTGACAAGGACGGTGGGTTGGATGGTAATCCGGAGCAATTCGCGGAGTGTCTAGTGGAGTTAATGCAGGGCTAGCCCCTGCTAAGGAGCAAGACAATGGGAAGCATCGTGAGCAGCGTCAGACCCGTAACGGGGACTCCGGCAACGGAACAACCCCAAACCACCAACAGCCTGGAAGCACTCGTTGCTCAAGGCAAAGCCCGCGTGACCCTGGTGAAGCCCAAAGTCGCGGTTGGAGCGGCGGCATTCCGCCAGTCCATCGCTTCGGGCGAAACCGAAGAAGGGGCGAAACCTACGGTGAATGTGGCCCTTGCGGTGGATGCCGATGGGGCCGCCCATGTGATCCTCCCCGCTGCGATTCTGTACGGCATGACGCGGGATACCACCAGCAAGCTGGGCAGGGGGATCTACGCTGTGAGCAAGGACTCGGTTACGGTGATGATGGTTCTACCCGAAGAGACCATCGACGGAGTGGAGTATCCGGAGCAACAGGTCCCCATGACGCTCACCCTAACGGGGGCGAACTTGCGGTTGAATCCAGGCAAGGTCACCAATCCGGACGCGGAGTAACCAAGGAACCAAGGGCGAAATACGGGGGGATAGGTATCCCCGTATCCACGGTTGAGGACCGTGCTGATGATGCCCCCAAACGAGATAACACCGGAGATCTACGATATGCTCTGTGAGCTTGTGAGGTTGGAGCAAGAGCAGGTAGATATCGACCGGGAATACCAAGAGCTACTCAGGGAATACGGGGAGGATGTATGTGGCAAGAGGTAACCCACGCAACGGAGTCCCACCGTCCCCCACGCGAAGGGGCGGCCACAAACCTGTCGTGGTTCCGGGGACTCAAAGCAGGGAAACGCCCCACAACGTCCGCCCAGTACCGTGGGCAACTCATGCAACCCAAAGTCTCGCGGGATGGGTTTGTTACTCCGTCCCTGCCCCTAACCAAGGCATACGCACGGCCAGGGTATGAGGATTGCGCCCCACGGCTAGTGAAGGCACGCGAAGTAGGGGCGACGGGCAAAACCGAGGTACTCACCGTTCACCGTACCAAGCTTGCGGTGGAGTACTTTGGACTGTCCAAGACCGTTACCCTCGTGAAGGATGTGCCTATCCCGGACATGCCGGACTTTGGGGCAGCTACCGACCGCCAGGAACGGAACCTAGAGGCGTATCGGCAGATGTCTCCGGAGGAACGGGCGGAGTGGCTATATAGCCGCGAGAATGCTCCGTATGAACCCCCTATGCGACGGGAGGATGCGGCAAGGTTCTATAGGCTCAAGGCAGGGGCAAGGCCGGATGCTGGCCCCAAGGGGTGGGTGCCGGTATGGTAACGAGGATGGTGTGCTTTGTATGCGGGGTGGGTATCCCCGTGGGGGAAGCTGCGGTGGAGTACAGCCACGAATCCGGTATGTGCCGGAAGTGCATGGATGACTACCGAGCGTGGTCATTGGCTGAAGGGGTAGATCCGGACACAGGCGAGGCGTTCGTAAAGGGGGTATTGGAAGGGTAGGGGCAGGTCCCTTCAACCCAACCTACGGCCTCCTAGACCCCAAGAAACATAGCTGTCGATAATCCCTGGCATCCAGGATCATGGAGGATTCAATGGAACGATCCCTAGCCCTACGGGAGCTTGAGAGGCTCACAACAGGGACCGGAGCAATTAAGCGGGCCCAGGAAGGGTACGAGTCCCTAGACGGGTCCCCTCTCAAACCCTGGCAGGTAGCCGAGCACCGAAATCGGATTGCTCGGTTAGTCCTGGAGGTCACCCGAGAAGCGACTCGTGCCCACGCCTCTGGACGGTAAGAGCCCAAATCAAGGGCTGTAGGAACCAAGGGATAAAGTCTCTCTGAAGATGCCCTAGGTGTGTTTCTATAGCCCTTGACCTGCGTTCTTGCAGGACGGGGTAAGGAGCCCCAAAACCACGAGGCATCCTGGCTAAGGGTTGAGCCGTTAATGCGGTTAATGGTTTGGCTAAGGGTTGGGGTGCCTCGTGATAAACCCACTAAGGAGGATTAAGACGATGAATCCCACAGTCGATTTTGCCGATGCCCCCATTGGAGGAATAAGCTTGGATTTCACCACCCCACGCAAAACCAAGACTTACACCCGGTGGTTTAACTTCTATCGGGATGGATCAGTGAGCGGAGGGTACAACACCGAGGGCGATGCTCAACACGGAGTACTAGTTCGGTCGCGAGCAGCGTGCTACCCCATTACCTTCACGGTGGAGGAGTAGCTTCGATGCCCTGGAAATTCCTCAACCACCGCTGTTCATGCTGTGGCCAACCCGGGGACTATCACACCTGGGATTGGGTGTGGTTTTGTTCCAGATGTGTCCGGGGATTGAGCCTCGGGAGGGTGGCACTCTATGGCAGGAAACGCGAAGAATTGCAGGGTCTACCCGCATGGATGCTCCCACGCCCAGCAAGACGAGATCCACGGGAAGGGGCAGAGGGTTTGGGTTAAGGCCCCTGGCCAGGGAGGGAAGAACCCTCGTAGGTGGCGGTGCACGGTTTGTGATGCAACGGTGGAGTTGCCGGAGTAGGGAGGGAGGGAAACGGGATGATAAACTACCACACGAAAGGTCAACGGCTCAAGGGTAAGGCCCTTCAGGCCCAAACACGGGAGATCCATGAGAGGATCACCAAGACCGGGGAGGCCCTCCCGAGTGGGGGACGGAACCTGGAGATTCATCGGCTCCTAGTTTACTCTGGCCTCCCCCTCCAGAATGCTCCTGAGGAGCATCGGCTCGTGGCGAGGAATGGGATGAAGGTCCGAGGGGTGGAGGATCTTCAGGCGCTGGCGCTCATTGCAGGAATGGGGATGGCGGAGTTTACCCAGGAATACGCACGTAGGGTGGTGTAGTCTGACATCTGGGGGTGGTGCTCATAGCACTACCCTCTAGTGAGGTGACTATGGCCAGACGAGATAACACTGAGCAACGCTTGACGCAGTTATGGCTCGATCCCATAACCAAAAAGATCGCAGCTAAGAAAGGTGCGAAGGGCGCAATTCCGATTAAGGAGTAGGTGACTATGGAACGAACAATCATTGACTTGACGAAGAAAAAGAAAACCCGGGAAGTAACAACGTATTTGAATGTGTACTCGGACGGGCAAAGTTATGGGTATTCGTCGGAGGCGGACGCGGCGGCGGTGGCGAGGCGGATGCATCAGCGGGCAGCAGTGATCAGTATCCCAATCACCATCATCTACGAAGAGGACTAGCCATCCTATCAGCGGGCCAGGGAGCAGGGGTGATATGCCTTTGCTTGGTGTATGAGCCTGGGGAGCTGGGAGGAGGTAACCCAGCGCCACCCACGGGGCAGGCAGTACCGTGTAGGTTGTAATCACGGAAGGGTTCAAGCCCCTCCTGCTCCACCAAACCGAGCCAGCCACCAACAGAATCTGGTCTGGAGAAATCCAGAATCCCCTTGGTGGCGAGCTCGGGAGAGTTTGCTGATTGATATCCCAACGGGGATCTTCGGACCTGGGTTCAATTCCCAGCACCTCCACCAAGCCATCGGAGCCAATGTAGCTTCTGGCATAAGGTTTAAGAAAAGTTCATCGTGACTTGGGATAGCTTCCCAGCGCCTGACCAGGATAAAAGGCGGTTTCGGTGGCTCGGTGGGGGTGTAACGGTTTCGACGGGGACCCACCGGTAAGGTAGAGTACCAGGGGCTAGCGAAAGCCGTCTCTGCGAAGCAGCAACAGGTAGCCGACTACCTGAGAGGAGCCCACGATGCGTGGGAGCCTCGACAATAGCGGAAAACCAACAACTGCCAATTCCATTGTCAGTAAAGTAACTCGCATTTGGGAACGGATCGTCGAAGCGATCAGCCCTGCGGGTTATAGCCCTGCGTTCGCGTAGGGACGATGGGGGCGAAAAGCCCCCTCAAGTTTCGAAGGGTATGGTCGCAGCAAAGATTTTGCTCCCTCCTTCACCGGATGATACCCCCTGGCAGAGTGGTTAAATGCAGCAGACCCGTTAGGATCTGTGACCCTACTCTATCTGGGTGGGGTCCAAGGGTTCGAATCCCTTGGGGGTATCGCAGTTTCGAAAGGAGGGCTCCAATCCATGGAACCTATTTTGGTGGATCTAACGAAGAAGGAAAAAGTCCGGGAAGTGACGAAGTATTTGAATGTGTACCAATCGGGGATGGTTTGTGTGCATAATACAGCGCAAAGCGCTGCGGGGGTGAAGCCGACGCGGGACTTGGTGGCGGCGGGTCTCCCAATCACCTTCCGATTCCCGGAGTAACCCCAATGCTCTACATAACCACAAACAACCAAGGCTTCCATGGTGGGCAAGAATGGCATGTAGGAGAGCCATGGCCCACCATTCGAGGCTCGGTTGTGACCTTCCAGGCTGATGGGCATGAACTCCAAGTCATGGAGGATGCAATGCGGATGTTTCTCGCATTGCCTCTCCAGATGATAGGGGGACGATATCTCCCCAAGGGTAGGGTAGTTGTTGCCCCTGATATTCCTGGATGTCATTGCGGAGCGTTGGATATCGAAAACTGTTGTTGCCAACCAGGATGCTAAAAAGGAGTCCAAAACTATGTACAACCACTCCGAGAAACACACCGAAGCAAACTGGGAAGGCGAGGGTGGGCACTGCCCCACCCAAGCATACCAAGATCCGACTGAGACCTACCCCTCCCACCTGATGTGGTGCAGGGATGAATACCCTGGAGAGGGGGAGGAGTAGTCATGCAGGAAGAGACGGTTATTAAGGTTGGGGGGAAATCTCCCAGGTCCTCTACGAAGTATTTGAATGTTTACAGGAGCGGGGTTATGTACATACACGACTCGGCAAAGGAGGCGGCGGCAGTGGCGTCCCAAGCCACCCGTGCCGCCAGTGGATACCAGGTACCAGTCCTCATTGCCCACCCAATCACTGTAACCTGGGAGGAATAATCATGATCCTCCTGGAAATCATCGCAATTGGATTTGCCCAGCATTACTTGGGCTGGGGAGAGTGGCTTTGGTGGGTGTGGGTGGTTGGGGTGGCTTGCCGACTGCTCGATTGGATAACTAACTAATGCCTGAGATCTCGGAGATCACCGAACTGACTGGGTGGGTCGTGTCCCACCCTGAGGGATGGAGGGATTGGACCCCCACCGAGGCTCGAAAGAGGGTTATCGGGAAGGCCTCGGAGGTATTCCCTCTCCACACCCCCCGAGAGTACGAGCAATTGGTGGTTCAAGTCCTGGACCGGGTAGGGCAGACTCTGGCCCACTACGAAGGTAATGAAAGGTGGTTGGAATGAGAAAGTTTGTTGATCCTCAGGTTGATCTCTATACCCCTGAAGGGGTATATCTGGTATCGGTGGTTCGTAGCGCCGACGGGAAATACCGGTATGTCCAAATGTATATCGATCCTCTTGGACGTATCCAACCAGGTACCATATCGATGCTTACACCGGATTACCATAACAACAACCATATGAACCTGAAGGTCTGTCCACATTGCAAGGGACGGTCCTCCACATGTGAGGATTGCTGTGGGTGTGGATGGGGTCCTAACCGGGGAGTGGGAGGGGGAAATGAACGAGCAAGCAGTTAAGATAGCCCAAACCTCCCACCCGGGGATTAACTGGTATGATACCTTCCAGCACCCAACCACCGGAGTTGTGATTGTCTATGGGGTGCCACCGGATAGTGGAAAATTGATTTACCTCATCCTGGTAGGTGGGGAGGAGAAGGCGTTTTGGGAGGGGTGATGGTACTTTGGTACTATAAAATCCCCCTAACCTGTTGAAAAAGACCCATTGGAAGATTTTGGCAAGTGTCTCACAAAACCGGCAACTCTCGTTGAATCAACGAGTTACAAATTTTCCCGTGAGACAGTTGTTGATTCTAAAGGGTGAAAGTGTCTCAAAACTGTCTCACAGGTGTCTCACACAGGAGAAAAAACCGTGAAATCTCATGAAAAACCCCCATCCGGACCCAGGTTCGTCTGGTCCCTGTTCCTTGCATTTCTCGGACGAGAGCTAACCCGCCCATCGACCATGGAAGGGGAAGCGGAGTTTTGGTTGGGGGTCGAATGGTAACCAAAGATACAACAGCGACCCGAAAAATGATCCGGGAACGCTTAGAAGCTGGGCGGGTCGAATCGGGTCGGCATAACTGCCACCACATCGGTCTTCACTCGGTGGTAGTTGAGACCCGAGGGGATAGGTCGCTCCTGAGGATATTCTACACTACCCCAAACCACGGGATGAGGTGGTTGTTTCAGCCTGGGGATGAGGCCTACCCTGGGTTGCATTTTGTGTTTGGAGCCCACAATCACAACAAGGCACTGGATTTCACCCTGCTTTATGGGAACGTGTATAATGTCGAGGTAGCCCTGAAGAACTACCCCTCCGGCCATCAATGGCATGGGTGGATATATCCGTTCTACCAATCGGCACTGCTGGAGGGTGGGTTTAAGCTCGGGGACCCCGAACCAGTCGGGGGGAGTATGGTTTGGGCAGGAATAAATGGAAAACACCTGGAAACCTCTGATATTCACACCGTTGTTGTACCCTGGGCCACTCCTGGTGGGGGCTGGGTGGTAGATGAAGGGCCTCCGGAGGATGTACCGAAGGTGATATTGTCTGGAAGGCCGGACCTTAGGTTGGACCCAACTGGGATGTACCAGGAGATGACCCCGGAGGAGTTAACCGAGGCTTGTGAAGCAATCCTGGCTGGGATGCGTGGGGAGGGGTGGAATGACACGAATCACACCTAGGATGGTTTGGGTAGTAATAGCTATGGGGCTGTTGGCTTGGTTGGATTGGCGGATTATAATTACCGGGGTGATAGCAGGGTATGTAATGTTAACATTGCTTCATAACTCTTGGACCCCATGGAAACCCACCCCTGGGGAATGGGAGGATCCACGGTTATGAACCGCCAAACCCAAGGGTCCACTCGGTGGAAGAACAGTCGTAGGCGACGAGCCCTCAGGGAGAGGCTCCTTCGCAGGGATGGGGCGAATTGCTGGATCTGCAATCTCCCAATGGATACCGACCCATCCCATCGGGATTGGTGGGAGGCGGACACAATCGAGCATGTCCAGAGAGTAGCGGATGGGGGGACATGCTCGGTGGAGAACCTCCGGTTGAGTCACCGGAGATGTAATCAATTGAGGGGGTAGAGGGACATGGGGGACAAAGTGGATATTCGGGTTTTGGTCCAAGACGGGCTATGGCGGGAAGGGGACGCAGTGTTGTTCGACCCAACCCTTCCTGGGGATGATGGGGTGTGTGATGAGGGATAAAATCCTTGTGATCCTAGCGTTCTTTGGGGTTCTCGGGTTGGCAATCTGGGTTGCCCCTGCGATGTTTGGGTGGATCGCAGGTGCGTTATGTTCTGAGCTTGCACATATGGCTCGGAAGAGCACCGAAGGAGAAGGGGAATGAAAGAGACCATACCCGATAAGTTTGGAAGGCAGGTTTGTGTTGGAAACCCTGGGAGATTCCCAGCAGAGCACCCCAAGGCAGTGGTGGTTTATGATCGGCCTTGGGATTTTAACTGCCCTCCCGGGCAGATCTGCCTTGGGGAGTATCGGTTGCGTTGTCCGGTTTGCGGGGCAGGGTATGTTTGTGATACCGAGGAACTCAAGAGGCATTTCAACGGGGTGAATATGGCGGCTAAGGCCCAAGAGGTGGAGAAGTATCTCCAGGGGTTGACAAAGGAGTTGAAATGAAATACGGATTTGAACGAGAGTATTGGATGGTTGGACCCGATGGACCGGTGATTCTACCTAAGGATCTGGCATCGGTTCTTACCTACGATGAATGTGGGTATCTCCTAGAGGCCCGAGGTGATCCACATTCCAACCCGATCAAAGCGGCGTGCTTCTTACTTGCTGAGGAAACGGAGCTATTCCTGAAGGCTCGAAAGAAGGGGATTATCCCTTCAACCAACCCTTCCACATACAAGCTAACTCCTGCTTTCCGAAAGGATGCTTGGAAGTTATACGGGAAAAATCCATATAATTCCCTCCAAGGAAACATCTACGGGAAGGAGTACAAACCCTCTAATCCGTGGTTCGGGGCAGGACTTCATGTGCATTTCTCCAACTCCACCGACCAAACCATATCGGTGGAAGGTCAACCTTGTAAGGAATGTGGGCATCGGCACAAGGAAACAAGGAACTATTCATACCCTGGAACCTTGGACTTGGCAAAGATTGTCCAGATGCTGGATACAAGATTCAAACAAGAGATCACCGAAGCTAAACGCCTCCCGGGACTCTACGAACTAAAGTCCTACGGGTTTGAGTACCGATCCCTGCCTGCATCGGTTGAACCTTTGGCTGTAGCAGAGTGGCTGAGAGAAAACCAGGAGAAGTTTGTATGACCAAACACTGGGAAGACATGACCCCCAGGGAGTTCCTCCTGGAGGTCCAACGGGCCAACCCATCCCATCTTGGGATTCGGTTGGTCCCAAACCCTTGGGATGAACTACGAGAGTTGTTAGGGTTGGATTTCAAAGCCACACCTCAGGAGATTATTGAGGTTGTAGGGGAGCTACCCGATGGTGGATACTAAACGCCTTGATGTTCTTGCGACCCCTAACCTGTCCTGTCCGTCCTGCCAAACCGGGAAGGTCCATCCGCCTGGGGAGTACCGGCACTTTCACCCCCTTGGAGGGCATGGGCGGACCAGGGAGATTGATTGGACACACCCAGATTTGAAAAAGGAGAGATAACGATGATTGATTGGGACGATATTTGGGAAGGATCTATAATCCTTCTCGTGACATGCACGATAAGCCTCGGGTTGTATGCGGTGGCTCAACCCCATAACGTGGATTACTACTATCTGAGTCAGGCCTCTGAAGGGCGGGTTTGCACCTATGCCCATTGGACTTGGCATTTAGACGAGAAGGCGGGGTGTTTTAACACCCCTCAAGAAGCCACCGACTTTGTAGCGAAAGCAAATCAGGCGATTAAGCACTAGGGACTGCTCGATACTCCCTTCGGGGAGTGACGAGTTTCCAAGGAGGTAGGGATGGGATGGATAGTCTACGGAGGGCTGGTGGGGCTACTGGTTTGGTTTTGGACCGGCACCCCAGGGGCGTGGGAGACGCTCAAGGAGAGTATTCAAAGAGAGTGGGATTTGTTTAAACAAGAAGGGAGGATTAAATGACCTACCATGTAGCAGTTTATGGTTCCCTTCTCTCCGGCCTACATAACCACGACCGATGGATGGAAGGGGCAGAGCTGGTTGGGACAGGGATTGCTCCTGGGAAGATGTTCTCCCTTGGGCAGTTCCCTGGAGCGGTCTACCCGGACGATCCCTACTCTGAAGGAGCCCCTTGGATGAAAGTCGAGGTGTATGAGGTCCCGGAGAGAACCTTCCAGGGGTTGGATCGGTTGGAGGGGCATCCACAGTTCTACAGGAGGCAGCAGGTCCTCGTGAATATGGACGACACCGATGGGGATGTAGAGTGTTGGGTGTACTATCTTCCCTCGGAGGATGGGTTGGTACAGAGGATGGGGCAGGAAGTCCCTGACGGGGATTGGAGGAAGTTCCTCCAGGGCAGGGGGCCGGAATGACCCGAAGGTTGCTGCTGAGGATGGCTCCGTTTTTCCTCGTGCCCCAAAAACCCGCTGACCTCCAAGCGGAGTTTAACACGCTGGCCAACGACTTCATCGCGGACTGGAATACCCTGATGGGGATGGAAGCCCGAGGGAAGTGGGACCGGAAGCTCGCGAGGATGGTGGAGAAGGATTTTGAACGACTCACCGCCCATGTTGGGTGGGTGAGGTAGGCTCGATACCCTCCAGGGGTGGAGGGTGACGAGTTTAAGGAGCAAACCAATGAAAATCATTGAAGGCATGAAGGAAATTAAACGGTTGAATGTCAAACTAGCAGATCTCCAAGCCAAGGTCGGATTGTACTGTGCCGACCATGACTTTGAGCAACCCACCTACCCGGACCAGCAAGGGCAGATCAAGGAATGGATTCAGTCCTCGGAGGATACTACCAAACGGATTCTGGCCCTCCGGATCGCAATCCAAACAACCAATCTCCAAACCCCGGTGACGATTGAGATTGCCGGACGTCAGATCACTAAGTCCATCGCAGAGTGGGTCCACCGTCGAAGAGATCTTGCGAAGATGAACCAGGCTCTCTGGCAGGCTCTCACGAATCGAGGGTTGAAGGACGGGGTCCAAAAGACCTCCACTGGGGAGTTAAAGGATGTGAAGGTCCGGTTGTACTTCGACCCCCGAATGCGAGATCAAATGACTGCGATGTATCGGGACGAGCCCTCCATCATTGATGGGACCTTGGAGGTTGTAAATGCAGTCACCGATCTTGTGATCTAACATCTTCGTTGCCGACATAGAGAGATAAAAACTGGTAAAACCCGACGCTCCCCTAGCGATATAGTGTGGCCCGCTCTGGAATATGAGCAACCAACTGATAATTGGATAAGCTTTGAACCTTAAGGTTTAAGGATCAAGACTCCAAGGATGCACAGGTTAAAATTTCGTAAGGATGGACGACCCAAGTTTGAAGGATCTAGCAGGGTTAGGTTCCCTGGAATATCCTCCAACAGGTTAATGTTTTCGTGTTTATTCCCAGGACCCTTGGAGGCTTCCTCTATGGGCGGCGACGAGTCAAAGGCAGGAACCTAAATGACCCTCGAAGAAATCGAACAATCCCTCAAGGCCTCAGCGATGGGACCGGATGGGGAGTTTTATGAGTATCTCCATACACGGTTTGGACCAGGATACATAGAGTTTCCCACCCTGCTGCTGATCGATACCTGGGGGGAGGTCTACCGGACCATCCGGTTAATCCAGATGGGGATCGAGGACCCAAAGGATCATCCCTCGGCGGCCTTTTTGTTGATGCTTTTTGAAGAGATGTATTATCATGGGTATACCCCAAAGGAGAAAAACCGATGAAAACCCTAACCCACAACGGTACAACCTACCGGATTGTGTTCTTTTACCCCCACAAGCACTCAAAGAAGCGTGCAGTGGTGGGATGTCGAGTAACCACCCGGACCTGCTCCCCAGACTCTGGGGAGTTGGTGGCGGGTCCAGACTACGTAGGGACCGCATCCTGTAACCGGGACTCGGGGGATGAGTTCCAAAAGGAGCTAGGACGGGTCCTGGCCCTGGAACGTGCGGTGGCAGATCTCCCGCATGATTTGCGCCCCAAAATCCGGGCACTCTATCACCATCGGACCCTCGGGACAGGAGGCGGGAATGTCTAAAAAACAACTCCATCTAGAGCAGTTGATGGCTCAGAGGGATTTTGTCCTCTCGTTGAATGCATTGTCCCCGATCCTCCAGAAGGCCTTAGAGACAGACCTCAACTCCGCGATTGCCTGGGCTGAGACCTACTGGCCGGAGACGGAGGAACGGGTTCCTGCACAGGAAAATATCAGCCGAACAACTAACCCGCCTCTTTGGTTTCCTCCGGACGTGGATGAAATCGTTTGGGAGATGACCGGGGCGATGGCTTGGGGAGGATAAACGGATGAACGAGAAGATTTGGATTAGCACAGATAAGGTGGTGGATAAGTATGCCTATAGCATCCCCAAGGATACCCCAGTGGTTTTCAAAGGGGACCTACCGGTTGGGGTGCTGGATCGGGGGATTAAACTCTACTCCCCCCCAAGGGATGGGATGGCTTCTTTCCGGGAAGCAACCCCCGAGGAACTCCAGACTATCCAGGCAGCTCTGGATGCTAAGGCTTTTACCGACCGGGTAAATATTATGGATACCTCCCAATACACAATTGGGTCCGACCCGGAGTTATTCGCGGTCAACAAGGACGGGGTGGTGATTCCTGCATGGAAGTTTCTCGGGTCCAAAACCAGTAGCAGTATTTACTGGGATGGGTTCCAAGGAGAGTTTACCACCACCGCTCATGGATGCATCGCGTATTGGGTGGATAATTTCCACTACCAACTCAAGCGGTTCAATAGCTACCTCCACGCATACGACCCTCTCGCCCGGCTCGTGGGGGATTGTGTCCTCCCGATCCCCCCGGAGATGATGGCTGAGACCACCCCAGAGCAGCATCAGCTTGGGTGTATGCCCTCAATGAATGCGTATGGGGCGGCTGGGGAGGGTGTGGAGCATGGGAAGGCATTGCCAATCCGGTTTGCAGGGTGTCACATTCACATTGGGACCCAAGCCTTATCCCCTGAGGAGTTTGTCCGAGCAGTCAAATTCGCTGATGCCCTCGCAGGGGTAATTTCCGTGAGTGTCCTGCAAGGGCTTGAAGACCCGATGCGAAGGAGGTTCTACGGGTTGGCGGGGGAATATCGGCTCCCTTCGCATGGGTTGGAATACCGGGTCCTATCGAGTGCTATCACTTGGCACCCGGCGTTGGTACATTTCTTCTCGAACCTTGTAAGGATTGCAGTAGGGGCTGCCAGGGCTGGGGCTGAGGGCCTCTGGAAAGTCTCCGAGGAAGAGGTTCAACACACGGTTAATACCTTGGATATCCACCAGGCCCAGGAGATCATCCTCCGGAACCGAGGGGTGTTGGAGGATATTCTTGGGAAGTTGTATGGGACCAACCAACCGACCCTGGGAGGTAGTGAGTACATCCCCTGGGGAGTCCCTTCGCCTCAGCGGATCGTGGATGAATTCATCCTTCAAGGGGTGAAGAAGTATATCCCCCTGGACATCGAGCAAAACTGGCTTCTCAAAGGCGGGTGGGTGGCCCACTCCGAAGGCCCTCAAGTGATGATGTGGCGGGCACTCAAGACCTGGTTAGATGGGTGGGAGTATGTCCCGCCTGGGAGTAGATAAACTATGACACAAATTGAATTCGAGGAAGGGCTCCTTCGAGCAGAGCCCCGAAAAAATCCCGAAACCGGTGGGATGGAGGTGTTCATCTCCGGGATGAAGTTTGTTCCTACCCAAGGGACGAATTGGTTTCATCTCCAGATTGGGGTCATGGCGGGGGATCCCTGCCCTGGGTGTGGGGGGAAGTACCTGAGGGAGCCTTCGGGGATCTTTTGCCTAGAATGCCTTGCCGGGATCGTCCTGAAAACCAACCCAATCACCGGACGGGAGGAATGCTTCAGCCGGAAGATGGCAAATAGGGTCAATGTTCAAACTCCTCCTTTGCTCCGAAGCGGGTTTGTCTGGGAGAATGGGGTATTGGGATTTAAAATCGGAGAGTACATCTCCCCATTTTGGGTGGCTCTTGCGAAGTCCTTCCCGGATGATCCATTGTCGGTGGGAATCATCCAGTATTGGCAGGATGAGGAGTGGGAGAATAACCCAGATTTTCTTGTGGTGGGGGATTGGATGTTTTTTAAGGCTCGCCCTATTAGGGTAGGGGCTATTGGTCTTGCCTCGGCTATAACATCGCTTAGGAAATTCGCCCCCAACGGGTGGGTTACTTATATCGATCATCTAACAACTATCTACCTGCGTGGAGCAGACCATATCTGGTACTCAAACCGACTCAAAACCGAGTTTGACCGTCTCAACCCCTTCCTCCCCAAAAAACCCTCCCGAAGCTGGGAGAAGGATCTCCAAGAGGTTTGTACCGGGTGGCCAGGGATTCAACCCTGGCTTACCAAACGAGGAGTGTTATGAAACAAAACCCAACCCCCACCCCAGGCCGGGTTAATTGCCGGAATTGCGGGGGACTGAATGTTCGAGGGTGCCCTGAGTGCAAGCGATGCATCGACCGATGCGGATGTCGTTGTCGGACTTGCGAGGCCTGCTCCGCGAAGAGTGGACCCTCCAAGGAGGTCCGCCATTCCACCTCGGCCAGATGCAAGAACTGTGGGAAATGCCGTCGGGGAATGTTCCAAGCCACCAATTCCTGGGGGCTCATGGAGGACTTCTGTGCCTGCCGAAAGATGCCTAAGTGGATGTTTATTCGGGACCCAAAAGCCACGGAACGGTCGATCAATCGGTTGAGTCGACCCCTAGGGCTAGAGATCGAACTCTGCAATATCGGGACATTTGGGCAGGGGGATTGGAAAAACCGCCCTCCCTACCTCGCGATTAACTTCGAGCATGATGGGTCGGTTCGAGGGGCTGCAACAGAGGCAGTCCTCAATCCGTTGATCGGGGATCAATTCCTTGAGGGGATTGTGTGGCTAACGAAGTACCTGGTTGGGTGCGGGGCAGAGGTCGATACCTCTTGTGGGCTGCATGTCCATGTAGGGGCGAGTGATTTTGGCCCGTACGAACTCCGAAGGTTGTTTGGGATTTACCAATCCATCCAGCACGACATCTACGGGAAGATGATCCCAGCCTACCGCCAAGAACCCTCCCCAGTCAATGGGAAGTACTACTGTATGCCGTATGATATGGACCGGAAATGGTGGGCGGGGCTGTGGGAGGTTAAGGACCCATCTGCGCTGAGGGAGTATATCTGTTCGTGGGTCTTCCGGCATTGCAAGATGGACGGGTATGTGGTTACTCGGGATGGGAAGGAAGTCCGGAAGCCTTTTGTTGGGGTCCCTAACCTCCGGAGGGGGAAGTACCAAATCCCCTCTCGGTATTATGGCCTCAACATCCATTCTTGGTTTGTCCGGGGGACAATCGAATGGCGGCACTACCCAGGGACCCTAGCGTTGGATGAAATCCTCTATTGGCCCTTGCTTTGTGGGTGGATAACCCAGCTTGCATCGGCCCTTACCGATCAGGAGGTCCAGAAGCTTGGGGGGATGGAAGACCTAGTCACCCGCCACTGGCAGCATAGGTATCTGGCAATCAGAATCCCAGCACCTGTTCGGGATTGGACCTTAGGACAACTCAAAAAGGAGAGAAATTAAAATGTGTGGAATCATGGCGTTTTCCCGACTTACCCCTGCAACTCGAAAGATGGCCCCGATCCTTGCCTGGGAGCTTGCCTCCCGAGGACAGGATTCTTGGGGGATGACAAATGGCGAGGAGGTTATCCGTAGGGCGGGGCCTCAGATATTGAACTACGAAGAACCCCCCGAGGAGTGGGATGGTGGGCCGGTGGTATGGCATAACCGAGGGGCCTCGTTCCGGGAGAACGCTGCCGACCCAGAGTGTGCTCATCCATACACATTCTCGAAGGAGGACGGGTCCTCGGTGATTGGGGTCCACAACGGGGTTATCCGAAACCACACCGAATTGAACACCAAGTACAAGCGGGACTTCAAGGTAGACTCCATGCATATCTGGGCGCACTATGCCGAAGGCCGGTCATGGAAAGAGTTGGAGGGGTGGGGGAATTTGGTTTGGTTCGAGACCTACCTCGGGGAGCGAACCATGAACTTTGCTCGGATAAACGACCAAGCCCTCCATGCGTTTACCTTGGAGGATGGGGAGATGGTGTTGTGTTCGGTGGCTCTCCCAGTCCGATGGGCAGCGGCAATGTATGGGAATCCCATCCGGCATTCATGGGATATCAAGGAATATCGGCAGTACGTAACGACCTACGAAGCCAACGGGAAGGATATCCCGTATGAAGTCAAAGGCCCGGGGGTGCAGTTTGCGTATATGGGGGGGAATTTTCGGGCTTCGTCCTGGCAGCCCACTGGGCCTAATCTCGCCTCCGGTCCAGTCACGCGCCCTACCATCCCCACTGGACCAAAGCCTGGTGGGAATGGTGAACAGTTTCTCTGTAGGATTTGCTTCAAAAACAAGCTCCAGTCCTACGCCAATGGCATCCTCTGCCAGGGATGCTTCACCGATCAAGTTGAGAGATGGTTGGATAAGCAGGATGGGAAGATGGATTTGCAGAATGAACGGCGGTTAATCGAGAAAGTCCTGAAGATCGCAGCAGCCCCTGAGCCACCCAAGGTCAATACTATGTCCGTGGCGGAGCAAAAAGTCCTCGCGGAGTTCTACGAGGAAGGAGCACTCAGTCCATGGGTGAGTTAGAAGCGAAACGAGGGAGGCCACCAGGGACTACGGAGTCTATCGAGAGCCTCGCTAGGAAGGATGCCCAGCAGTCGTTGAAGCTCGCGGAGCGAATCCGAAAGGTGGTAGAGGTTCAACTTGGGAGGGTGGAGGCTAGGCTCCAGGCGTTGGACCCTACCAACCCAGCCAGCATGAAGGAGATTGTAGAGTTGACACAGTTTTTGATGGATGGGCACGAGTCGGTGATGAAGACAGTCGCGAGCACCGCGCGGATTGCCTCCCAGGACCCAGCGAAGGCTGGGGAAGGTGAGGATGGAGCAGCAGCGAAGGAGTTTATTGCTCAGATCAGGGGGGATGGGGTATGACAGTTTCGTTGATTCTCGAAGATGACTGTCCTTCATGTAATGGGTTTGGAGCAACTTGGAAACATTTCTCCGGAGCAAAAAAATCTATCCAATCTATTTGCGAAACTTGTCAAGGTAAAGGGCGGGTTCCATCAGAGGACGGATTAACTTTGTTATATTTTCTCAAGAGATTTAAGGAATATCCAGTATGAAAACAAGTTCACGTAACAGCGGTCACACAGCAAAGCATTTCGGACCGGGGGTGCTGGTAAGTTACTGCCCCCATTGCCCGGTGAAGTTCCCGGCGCAACCTCAGGAAAATCCCCGGATCAAAGGGGCCAAGCCTGGGAGGGTGGGAAGGTGTCCTGTGGACCCAACCCACACATGGAGGATGGTTAATGGCTAGTGCAGGGGCGAGTGTTTTTATGAATGGCGAGTACCATATCAAACTGAAGATGACAGGGAATAAATCCAAGATATCCCTGTTCAACACCATCCTCGCGGATGCAGATAGGGATTATCCCTACCGCCCGGATAGGGTTGGGGGGCCACTGACATGTGGGAAATGCTCTGGGGCGATCTACCGAGCCCCCAGGTATAAACCAGTTCATCTCCTGGGGTTGGCAGAGCAGGTGAATATGACGGATCTCCTTCCGGGGCGGTTCAAACTCAAGATCAAACGGTTCTGCACCCTCGCGACATGTGATAGGGTTGCTAAGGAACGAACCGAGAAAGCCCGCAAGGAGGGGTTATGCGTGTAGTTGGACCGGAAGGGTGGGAGTCTACAGCGAGACTCCAGGAAGCGGTGAAGGATCTCCCGGGGGAGAAGGTTCTGTACTACGGCACCAAGGACCGGGTGGATGGGTTGGAGCAGCTCCGGAGGTTCCAGGGGGCAGGGCTGGGAGTTCCGGTATTTACCGAGTCAGTCCTGGATGCCACGGAACTAGAGATGAATGGTGTCTCTATGTGGGGCCGTCGGAGGGTACATTCCCATGGAGTGGATATCCAGGGGTTTGGGACCCGCCCATCAGGACTCCCTCGACGAAGGTGGGCTTTGTCGGAGTTCTGGGTTCAAGCAATCCCTGCTCGGAGGGAATTCCGCCAGCATGTATTCAACGGGCGGTGTATCCGGGTTGGGGAGAAAGTCCAGACTAGACCCCAGGTCCGGAAACTCCCAGTCCGGTCGCGAGGGAATGGGTGGACACTACAATACCCGCCTAACCCTCCTGCCCCTCCAGGCATCCGAGACGTAGCGAAGCAAGCCCTTGCAGCGGTGGGGTATTTATTCGGGGCAGTGGATATCCTGGAAGGCCAGGATGGAAGGTTGTATGTCTTGGAGGTTAACTCCGCACCGTCCTTAAGGGACAATCAAACCCTAGCAGTGTATGTAAAGGAGATAAAACGATGGAACTCACAGTAGCCGATTTGAAAGAGATGGTTTATAAGGAGTTTGGGTGTAATACTCCTAAGGGAGTGAAATTGTATCGAGGTGGGGAGATTATTGAGGATAGATCCCTAGTCACTCATGGGGATTTCACCATCCGAAACACCTCCGGGCTCCGTCAGGCTTACTTCAACCTCCAGCAACTCCCAGGGTGCTGCGGGGTAATGTTGTTTAATGGGCTTGGATACACCTATGCCTTCCCCAACCCCAAGGTTTTTCTGGAATTTGCCGAGGCCTTCGCAGAAGCCGAGGGGTACACAATCCTCATGGCGACAGACATTTTAGGGGGGAGTATCCAGAAAAACCTCACAGAGGGCTGGAAGGAAACATTTAATTTTGTTAACGACAGAACTGGCAACGAAGTTGGGGTATACGTTAAGGAACTCAGCCCTTCTGGAAATCATGGCGACGAGGATGGGGATGGGGATGATTATTAACCCGCTTTTAATCAACAAGTTAGTTGCCTCACCCCTCCACCAATGCTATCCTAATCTCAGGGAGATAACATGAAAGACCGGCATTGGGGATCGCTTAAACGAATCCACCTAGATGTAGGGCAGATTACACAACCTTGGGCAGTTCCAGATCGAGGTGGGGAAGGAGACCACCAAGGAGGCGGGGATGAGGGAGGGACAGTCAATCCAAGGTATTGGAAGATGGCTCAGGATGCAGAGGATAAATTGATCGAAATGATTGATGCAGGGGAAGAGATGAAGGGGCATTTTATACCATGACTCGAACCTGCCCGAAGCATGAAACGCCTTTGGAAGTTACTCTAGTCTTGACTGGTGGATGCGAGGGGCATTGGGGAGAGGATGATAGGTGTTATTGTGATTCTAAGGATGCTCATATAGAACTCCAATGTCGGTATGCCAAGGAAACTATCCGTAAGAATCATACCACTTGGTCTAACTTTTGTACCTATCGAGAAACCGTAGTCCCCGGGCTAACCGATGAAGCCTCAATTGCCCGATGGATTCAGGAGCGACTTTGATGGCCCGCCCAACCAAGTTTATGGATGGATGGGTTAAGACCTGTCCGAGGTGTGGAGGGGAATTCTGGGGGGAAACCCCCGAGGACCTGGAGGAGTTCTTTGGGAGCAATGCTCAGAGGGCAGGAGGCCTCCAGGTTTGGTGTAGGATGTGTAGAAAAAGGAGACGAGACGATGACAACGAAAAAGACGGCAGTTAGCAAAGTTAAGTATGTCCAAGAGATCTTCATGCGCCCGGAGGATTGTGAAGATACCAAGGATACAACGTCTAATCTTCAAGGGAGTTATATCCCCGAAGCCTACGACTTAGACGAAGGTGAGGAGGTTGCAGTGTACCAGTTTGTAGGAATCAAGCATCTCCACAAAGAACGCCTCACAGCCTTGTAATCTTCATGGCGCACACAAGGTACTCAGTGTGCTTAATACCTAGATAACTCTCCCAAACCATCCCAACCAGGATGCCTCGGGGCGAGAATGCCAAGGCCATGAATCCCACCCAGGGATGGGTGGAGACCTACCCCAACCGGCCCTCAACCGGTAGGTGAAACGCCTAGGGGTAGGGACAAGTAGGAGCCCTAGATGGAACGTACCCATCCCTCCTACTTGCAAATGAGCTAGCAATGGCTCGTTTAATGGCCTCAACGGTTGGATCCGTAATGTATACTAAGATGGTTCGAATCCATCTGGGGCCAGTAAGCCGAAGCAGAAATGTTTCGGTTTATAATATGATAGGTACGACCACCTAGTCAATGAACCAGATCCAACGAACTCTGGACCGACGGAGCCGGGTAGGATAGTAGTAATCCGGGCTAGGGCAGGTTATCCGATAGAGCCGACATGGGGGCGACTCCGTGGGTTCGGTACTGGGGTGATGACCTGGGGGTTTTGAGGGGTGACCTTGGAAAATATCCCTCAAGGAATCTAACCGATGACACCACAAGATGAGATACGAATGATTGGGTGGATGGTGGAGTATGAGGAGATGGTGCAGGAAGGGTTGCTAGCAACGAACCCACAAACCATCCTCCAGATCACCCAAGC
>Ga0247692_1000008_pt1 | contig 63449 bp, 95 predicted proteins | sample CNK33_metaG_FD_183041 | JGI IMG/M metagenome (GOLD analysis project Ga0247692, IMG submission 183041) | Soil microbial communities from Purdue University Martell Research Forest, Indiana, United States - CNK33 | ecosystem: Environmental > Terrestrial > Soil > Temperate forest > Bulk soil...
ACGGCCACGGCTCCGGCTCCGGCGACGGCTACGGCTACGGCGACGGCTACGGCTACGGCGACGGCTACGGCTACGGCGACGGCGACGGCTACGGCTACGGCTACGGCTCCGGCGACGGCTACGGCTACGGCTCCGGCTACGGCGACGGCTCCGGCTACGGCGACGGCGACGGCTACGGCTACGGCTACGGCTACGGCTACGGCTCCGGCGACGGCTACGGCGACGGCTATCTTCTCCAAGTGTCGGTCGCAGCGTGGAGCGATTCTCAGCGACATCGCTGGACGGAACTTCAGGCCGACTCATGCACACTTGCTTTTTGGCGATCCGACCAAAGCGGTGAGGCCTGTAATGGTGGAAGTGGGACGCCAGCGAAGATTGGCGACATGCAAACCATCCAAGGGCCATTGGAAATATGCACCCGCCGAGGACTGCACGCGACGATGAAACCAGAAGCATACCAAGGCTCTCGCCTCTGGATTGTAGCGCTTCACGGTGAAGTTCAGTGGAGCGAGGACAAGTGCGCGGCACTCAAGCGCGAGATCATCGGTGAGGTACCGATCAAGCTATGAACTACGATCCGGCAGATTGCGAGGCGGCATGACAATCGCTCAGATCCGTTCGACGCCCACTAGCCTGTCTCGTGAGTATCTTCAGGACCCGTGCCACGACGCCAAGGCGTTCCATGAGTCTCTACTGCGATCCTTTCACGTGGTCGAGAAGGTAAAGACTATGCTTCGTCGCGGGGACTCTCAAGCGACGATCTTGGAAGTGATCGAGGAGATTGAACGGAGAGAAGTTTCATGACCTACATCGGCATCGACCCGGGCATCACTGGCGCTGTCGCCGTCTTCAATGAGGGAAGGCGCTTCGTGGATTTCTTCGACTGCCCGTCTTACGAGGAAAAGACTAAGACCGGGATTCGCAGAAGGATGAACGTTCCGGCTTGTCACAAACTGCTCCGCGAGATCAAGGGGCAATGGATCGAAAGGCTAGACGAGTCGCTCCTGACGATCGAGAAGGTTCACGCGATGGTAAAGAACGGCAGCGTCCCTTCATTTGGTCTTGGCTATAACTATGGCGTGTGGGTTGGCTTGATTGAATCTAGCGGCATTCCGTACAGGTTCGTCAGTCCGCAGGCTTGGAAGAAGTTCATGCTCCCTGGAGAAGCGAAGGACAAGGACTCCAGTCGGATCGTAGCGTGCCGAACCTTCCCGTGCGCGGCGAAAGAATTGACACTAAAGAAGCATCATGGAAGGTCAGACGCACTTCTGATCGGAGAATACGGAAGGCGTCTACCAAATGTTCCAGCAGAATAACGGCCTACTACTCGGTCCGGGAGAAAAGCAATGAACGACCCAACCCTCGTAAAGCCTTCCCTGTCTCTGTACGACCGGGAACAGGAATGGAAGCAACTCGAAGAATTGCTCGCCTCTGACGCTGAGCAGGTCGCCGGGGACCAAGAGTTAGTCGCGCTGGTCGAGAAGCAATTCCTAGCCCTCCAGGACAAGCGTGACTCATTCTGTGCTTTCCTCGCCTGGTTGGAAGGGCAGCAAGCCATCGGTGAAGTGGAGATCAAGCGGCTGACGGAGCGAGTCAAACGAATCGCGGCCGCACAGAAGCGCCTTGAAGGATTGGCGGTCAATACCATTCGCAGCCTGGGGCAAGACGACAAGGGCAAGTGGAAGAAACTGGAAGGACGAACGTCCACCTTGCAACTCAACCGCAATCCAGCAAGCGTCGAAGTGACAGACGAAGCCCTGGTGCCGTTGGAGTTCAAGACTTGTACGGTAACTGTCACTGTGCCGGCGAAGCAGCAATCTCATGTGATTGGGTTGCTGACGGCTGGCGGGTACACGCTGGCGAAGGATGCGGAAATCAAGGTGGCTGCGAAGCCGCTGGCCGAGGCGTTGAAGCAAATGATCCCATGCGCTACTTGTGGACAGTTGGGAGTGATCCAACGAGACGAAAACGGCCCGTGCCTCTGCATGGTGCCGCCAGTGGCCGATGGCCTTCCTGGGGAAAAGCGACACGTCGAGTCATGCCCGCAGTCCATCATCGTCTGCTCCGACTGCTCCGGAGCCAAGCAGCTCCCTAGAAAGGTTCCAGGAGCACAGCTTGTCACAGACAAGGTGCGCCTCGTTCGGAAGTAGGATATGATTAGCAGAATCCTTGACGGTATTGAGTTGGCTCCAGCTTCATACCTGGGGCCGAAGAACACGCGCCAGAGCACCACGCTGCGATCTCAGCAATCTCTGCTTGACTCTGGCGCGTTTCTCTGCAATACTGGCCACGCTGAGATCATAGTAGCGTGGATCATTGGTACACCCACACTCCACAATTTCAGCCGGATGCTCAGAGGCAGCGTGTACGCTTTACGGGCTTGCTGGGATGCGCATGACAAGCTGAAGTCATCAGCCCATAGCGCGAGTGAGCGCAGGACGAAAGCTCACAGAAACCAGACAGGCTGGGCCTCTTCCGGGTTCGTTACGGGCCAGCGGGAAACCGCTATAGCCGACGCCGGAAGGAATCCACGCGGGTTCGCTCCAAACCCAAGGTTGAAGGAGCGTGCGAAAAGCGACGGTTCGGCTCCGTCCGAAACAAAGCAATCGCATCAAGACCGGCTCAGGTCTTGTTGCGTCTGCTTGGGTTCTCACCATCCGAAACCTATGGATACCAGGGAGCAAGAAGAACGGCGCGAAGATCAAGAGATGCTAGCGAAGTTGCGCGAAGAACTTGAACGCGGCCAACGGAAAAACGAGGGAAGGTAAGGTCCATGTCTACCAATTCATCAGCACTGGCTGTAGTAGAGCGACCGAGCCGTGGCGCAGTAATCGACCTGCTGGACACCGCGCTGGATTCAACGAAAGCGGTCGCCCAGGTTCAGTACGTCCAGCGCATCATGGCCGACGTGATGAAGGACGGGGAGCATTATGGAGTGATCCCAGGAACCGGCGCGGCGCGGAAGTGCGACTGCAACAAGAACCCTCAGTGCGACAAGTGCCACGGCTCCGGGGAGCTTGGGCCGAAAAAGACGTTACTGAAGGCCGGCGCGGAGAAACTGTGCTACGTCTTCCGGCTGGCGCCGCAGTTTGAGATCGTGCGATCGGTCGAGGAAGAGAAGTTCATCCTGTTCGACATTCGGTGCTTGCTGATCCACACCCCTAGCGGCCAGGTGGTCGGTACCGGGATGGGGTCGTGCTCAAGCCGCGAGGAAAAGTACGGCTGGCGGAAGGGCGCTAGGAATTGCCCAGAATGCGGCAAGGCTGGCAGCATCATCCGCGGCAAGCCAGAATACGCCCCCAAGGACCGCCAGAAGCGCGTCCTGGAAGGATTCACCAAGGGCGGCTGGATGTGCTGGAAAAAGAAGGACGGCTGCGGGGCTACATTTCAAGACGAAGATCCCGCGATCACAGGGCAGTCGGTCGAGAGAGTTCCCACGGAGAACATCTGGGAGCAGCACAACACCATGTTCAAGATGGCCCAGAAGCGGGCGCTGATCGCGGCCACGCTGGTCACGACGGCCTGTAGTGACATCTTCACGCAAGATTTGGACGATACGTTGCCGGATAGCGCGCCGCCGACCGCAACGCACGAGGAACAGCCCCCCAAGCAGCCCCCGCCGCCGCAAGCCAAGAAGGGACCACTTCCAGAAGCCGAGCCTTGGGTCGAGCAAGGCACCGGGGTAGCCCATGCCGCATTCTCGGACATCGAGGCCGGCGCTGTCCCTAAGCCTCTACGGGTGGTCATGCTGGCCTACAATAACCTCCTGACGGTTTGCTCCGCAGAAGAGGCCGCACAGGTCCCGGAAACGTACTTCGTTGACAAGGGCGGCAATTCCTACGACTGGGAGCAAATCCTCAAGACGACGAACGAGAAGTGGCTTGCCGCATTCCGGGACAAGGTAGTACCAGCGATGGAGAAGCGGATCGCCGCGCTGGAAGCGTCCCATCGCACGGTTAGCGAGATCATGGGCGAGAGGCCCGTGACGGAACAGGAGCCAGTCAAGTGAAACTCACCATCTTCATCTGCTTCGTCTTGCTGGTCTTGGGGGGCATGTTGAAGGTTCAGTATGCCCAGGAACAGATTGACGCGATGATCCAAAGCCAGGGCGCGGAGATGCGCTGGTACAAGAACAAGGCTGCGGCTGCCGGTCTAGTCTGCTCCTGTGACGGATCATGGAGTAATTTCACCGGCCTTCAGTCGGGGCGCATGTTCATCGCCGGGCAGGAAGTCTCCAAGGAAGAGTGGCGCGAGTTCATGGTGTCTCGCGGTCGGGTCCGCACCACCGGGAACTGCTCTCCGGCCATCACTGGCTCTGGAAACACCGTAACTCTTTCATCGGACTGCAAATGACGACCCCAAGCCAAGCCGCCTGCAACATCCTTCGAGAGTGCGCCAATGTCATAGAGGAGGCGACACCGAAGAAAATAAGTCTCACGGAACTAGAGCACATACTACGAGATTATGGTCCTCACGCTACTACGACCGTCGTATCGCACCGCTCGGATATCGTTCGCAAGTTGCGCGAGATGGCCGACCGCGAAGAACGCGAGGATCTTTCTCGATGACCGCCGAACAAGTAACGATGGCCGTTGACCGCCTGCGCTACCTGGAAGCGGCGGCTCTGTCTGCCCTGAAGATCGGCGTGAAGTACAGCATCATCGAGACTCGTATTCAACGAGCCTTGTTGCAGATCGCAGAAGACAAGGGCGACTCCTGGACGGCCTGGCGCTACGGGATTCACAGAAATTCAATAGGGCTCGGCGTCCTGGAGGGTCTGCCGCCCGCGGTACGCCAAGCAGCCCGTTGCATGAAGGCCGTGCGGCCGATCCGAGCGATCAAGTTGGACCTTTACGAAGAGAACCTGGACGTGAACGTGGAGACAGGGCCAAACGGGACGAATGGCGAAGCCCTCCACTTCCCTGGTGCCGAAGCGAAGGCTCTCCGGCTGTTCCGGGATCCGAAGTCAGTCACAGACGTTTGGCTGAGCTTCCAGATCAAGACGCAGGCCGACAGCGCGAACACGGCATTCTCGGCCGGCAAGTTTGGCGACGAGGTTCGGATCACAGCCAAGGGGCAGCCGGAGCTGCCAGGCACGGAAGAACCCGAGCCGAAGCAGCCTGACCTGGAGTTTCCCGAGGTCGAGGCGCAGCCCAAGAAGAAGCGCGGGCCGAAGAAGGCACCGAAGGCCAGCAAGAAGAAGGCGCGCACGATCCCTCGGCAACTGGGCCAGATCCGGCGCAAGAAGGACAAGAAGAAGTAGGATTATGGAGGCGTTCACATTGAGGCCATATCAGCAGGAAGCTGTTGACCGGGGCGTCCAGTTTATGAAGAGGGACTCGACGCTCCACGGCCTTATGGTGCTTCCTACTGGTTCTGGTAAATCTCTCGTGATAGCCAACATCATCAAGGAGTTACAGGCTCCCTGTCTTGTGTTCCAGCCGTCACGCGAGATACTCTTGCAGAACTTCGACAAGCTTGTGGCGTATGGGTATCGTCCCGGGATCTACTCGGCATCGCTAGGAGAGAAGCGGATTAGGGGAGTCACGCTGGCCACCATCGGCAGCGTGGTGCGTAAGCCTTCCGACTTCGCGCACGTGAAGTACGTGATTGTAGATGAGGCGCATCTCGTAAATCCAAAGGAGGGCATGTACGCATCGTTCCTTGCGGCTCTCCAGCAACAAGGCGTCCGCATCATTGGATTGACGGCCACGCCGTACCGCTTAGCCTCGAATATGTCCGGGTCTATCCTGCGGTTTTTGACTCGCACCAATCCGCGCGTATTCTCGCAGTTGATCTACTACGTTCAAAACCGACACCTATTCGATGCAGGATACTTGGCGAAACTGGAGTACTTCAAGATCAAGGGTTTTGACCGCTCGCGCCTTCAGACTAACTCGACCGGGGCAGATTACACCGATGAGTCCGTCAAGATTCACTTCCGCGAGTTGGACTTCGCCGGCAAGCTTCAAAGAGTAGTGGAGAGGCTGCTGGAGATCAAGCGCCGCGGAGTCCTGGTCTTTACGAGATTTGTAGAGGAGAGCGAGCACCTAGCATCGAAGGTTCCTGGCGCCGTGATGGTGTCGGCGCAGACGCCATCCCATGAACGCACGCGAATCCTGAACGACTACAAAGCCGGCCGCATTCCCGTGGTCTGCAATGTCGGTGTGTTGACGGTCGGCTTCGACTACCCTGAGTTGGATACCGTGGTTCTGGCGCGCCCAACGAAATCACTGGCGCTCTATTACCAAATGGTAGGAAGGTGCGTGCGGCCGCATCCGACTAAACCCCACGCGATGGTGGTGGACATGGTAGGTCTCCAGGAGCAATACGGGAAGGTGGAGGACCTGCGGATCGTGGAAGTTGGCAGGAAGGCATTGCCGCACATAGCCTCTAACGGCCGGCAACTGACGAACGTATACTTATGTTAGATATGGCCGCCACCTTCCGCCGCAAGCAAACCCCTCTCCGGGAACCAGAGCCAGAGCCGGCGCGGGTAACATGCGTCCCAGAGGTGCGAGTCAACGGGCATCGGCTTCGCATCCTGGGGCGCTTGCAGTTCGCAGTGCAGAGCGCGACGAACAAAGAAGACTGGTACTGCGTGGATCTTGAGCCGGAAGGGAAACTGATCCCAGGCTGCGACTGCATCGGGTATCGGGTGCATGGACATTGCTGGCATCTGGCGCACGTGGTAGAGTTTCTTGACGAGCATCCAGAGGTAGACTTGAGACGTTCTGGTTCTGAGTAGGGTGGTCTGGCGTAGCGCGTAAAAAACGCAGCCGGGGAAAGGCCCAGCGGGGGAACGCCTGTGAATGGTAGGGGCCTAGGAGTCATAGGAAACCCCGCCCACCCTGCTGAGAATCAGACATTGTGCTGCTCGGAGCTAACGTGGATTCGGAGGTGAAGGTGATGCACCAGAATCAGTTACAGCCGGTGGGTAACAAGTTCCATGTCGGCAATGGAGATGACGGTAAGCATTACTGGCTGACTCCTCCTGAGTTGTACGCTTCATTAGACGCCGAGTTCAATTTTGACTTCGATCCCTGTCCCTATCCATTGCCATCTGGATTTGACGGTCTGTCTTGCGAATGGGGAAATCGGAACTATGTGAACCCTCCGTTTGGATCCATCATCCACGAGGGACGAAAGAAAGGTCCGACAGCCTGGGTGCGGAAATCTATCGAGGAGTCACACAAAGGGAAGTTGGTAGTGTTGGTCTATCCGGTGGACAAGTGGGTGCTGATGATTCTAGAGGCCATCGGGACGCAAGTACGTAACCTCGGTGATGTGCGTTGGCATTCAATCGAGGATGGCAAGCCGGGAAATGGCACAGGTAGGCACATCGCGTGCTTCATCCTGCATCCCTGGTGACGACGGTCCCTCTGCTGGTTGGGCGAAGGCCAGCCTAAGGAAAGGGTGAAGTGATGACCAGAGGTAGAATTGCAGTTGAGCAGGACAATGGCGCTACTGATGCCGCTAACACTCCGTACTTCAAAGTCTCAAGCAGAGGGTTTGTTAGTCTTCAGCCTTCGGATCACTTGATGCTATCGCTTCAGGATCTTTGCGATCTGCAAGAAATCCTGTGCGACATGAGAATCAATGTGCCAGTGGTTCACGATCACGGTTGCGATTGCGACGGCTGTGTTGCTGATGCTCTTGGAATCTAACCCCTAGCTCCCCTCTGGAGCGTGGGCGCGAGGTGAAGGAGAAGCGTGAAAAAAGAAAAGTTCACTGATGAAGGCGGTATCGTTCTTGACCTAGCAACCATGGTTTCGGAACTAGAGAAGCGCCTCGGAGAGTTCCGTTGGCGCAATCGCAAGGCGGTAGGCGCTTGGATTCCATTGAACATGAAATGGCCAGTGGGGACTCGCGTCAATGTGACTGTTGAGCGCATCAAGGACGTAACGGGCGCGAGGTGAAAGGTGGGGATGATGGCGAAGGAGAATTGCTGGTTGTGCGGATTGCCGATCTTGGCGCATGGTCCTGATCTGTTGAAGACTTCTCGGGATCACGTAGTTCCTAAGTCGGCTCGTGGATACCTGCGCTACCTGCTCGTGAAAGAACACAAGAGAGCCGGGGCTAAGAGCAACCTGCGTCCAGCTCACAGGTGGTGTAACTCTCGCCGTGGGGATAGAGAAGTCACCGAAGAGTTGCGTTCAGACATCAGAGAATTGGTAATGAGCAAATTTCCAGATTACTGGAACCAGTATCGCAAGGCCCAACCCCCACCCAAAGGAAGGACTGAGCCGGCGCATTAATCGTTGATCGGCTCTATCTGTTCTGTGCTAGCCTATGCCAAGGAGGAACGACCGAATGAAAAGACATAATCGAGTGGCTCTGCCCGTTTTACTAATAGTAACTTTACTTTTGAGTTCTGCTTGCTCTCAGGTGGACGTTACCAAGGCAGCACAGATCGTTAAGGACGCCTCAATCACATTAAAGGCCGTCCAGGACGCCGAAATCGCCTTGCACAACGCCGGGAGTATCTCGACCGACGAACACAAAGCTATTCAGGCAGGCATCGCCAAGGCTGCTACCGCGCTGTCTGTGGCTAATGACGCCGTGCTTCACGCCAAGGATGCCGCAACCGCCAAGCAAGCTGTCGCCGTCGCTGCCCAGGCTGGAACCGATCTAGTCAACAGCCTCAACCTCATCAAGAACCCGACCGCCAAGGCTGGCCTGCAAGCCGCTGTGGTGGGCTTACAGGCGATTCTCGCCGCAATCTAAGGAGCAACCATGAACTGGCTACAACTAGCCCTCACCATTGAACAGCAAATCCCCGGCTTGATCGCCGCCGCCAAAGCCATCCGCGAGAACCACGGTCAGCTAGCCAAGCCGATTCAGGAATACCACGACGAAGCCGCCGCAATTTTGGCGCAGATCCAAGCAACCGCCGCAAAGGAGCAAGGACAATGAGAATCGAGACTGAAGCAGTACGCCAGTCCTTTGGCGTGTACTTGTTGCTGAGCGATGTTTTCGGACCAGGAGGAGGCCCTCAGGTGCACGATCCGCTGAACGAAGCCAACACAGTCTCAAAGGCTCTTGGAGATGCCCCAGAATGGTGGATGCCATTCGAGCGCCACTCAGGAGACGATCCTTCAGCTCCAATACTGGGATATGTCTACTATCCGACGGCTTTGGTTGTTCAGCGATTCCCTCAGGTGGCCGACCGGCGTAAGTCCCAGCGCCGCAAGTCCTGATGCAACTGACAGAGCACTTCTCTAAGGAGGAGTTCGAGCGGCACGGCCCTGTACCGCAAGAGTCACTTCCCTTGCTGACGGTGTTCTGCCAAATCATCCTTGAGCCGATCCGCGACAAGTGGGGATCGCTGACCATCACTAGCGGCTATCGGCCCCCGGAACAGAACGCGGCGACTGGTGGAGTAAAGAACAGCTATCACCAGTATGATGCAGAGCATGTAGCCGCCGACATCATGCCGTCGCTGCCGGCTCGTCCTCTTGATCTGGTATTCGACTGGATTAGGAAAGAGAGCGGGCTGCCATTCGACAAGGTGATTCTCGAATGCGACAAAGCCACGGGAGAGCCCGCATGTATCCACCTTCAATACAAAGACTCTCCGCGGCGCCAAGCGTTCACAGGACAGACGCATGGGACAGGCGCATACACACAGGTAGCGGTCGGGCCCGGTCTATCCCCTAATACTGGACTCATGGAGGCCGCTGGCAAGTGAGGCTGCTGGCTCTCCTGCTGTTCTCCGCTGTTCTCACTTCCCAGGATGCTGATGTTGTAGCGATGAACGATGCGGACAGGGACAGGACCAAAGCGGCCTACGAGAGACTGGCTGTTGCCCTAAAGGAATTGGGGGCCGTTCACGATGACAACCTGGACAAGTACATCATCGTCCCCTGCATCCTTGACCAGACGCACAAGAACCCGCTAGCCAGCAATCCGGCTGGAGCCCCAGGAAAGAACAAGTGCTACCTGATCGGCTACGAAAGCGGCTCATTCCGTTATTCCCGAGACTTCAGCCACATCCTACCGGATACCAAGCCACTTGCTGATGGGCCGCACAATTGTTGGGGTGTTCGCGCAAAGTAAAAATGCCCGCTCCGTGAGTGAGGTCCGCATTGAGACTCACCCTCCCCGGAACGGGCATAGCACGGCTATTCTTGCGTTACCGTAGGTCTTAGGCTGTGACTGCGGGCGGGATCGGGTTCGCGGGATCTTGGCCCAGTTGGTTCAGCTTGTCAACTTCAGCCTGCAACTTCGCTTTGTCGTCAGCCGATAGCGAACTGGCGTCAATCAGCTTCTGGATCCGGGCGGCAATCTTGTCAGTCGCGGCGTCAACCGCGGCAATGAAAGTAGTGAGTTCTTGGGACATGGTGTGAATCTCCTGTGTGAGTTTGGTTAGAGCTTGCTCGATTCGTTCGAGACGCCGGGAGACTTCAATGTCTCCGTGGATGTGGACGTGAATGTCCATTAGGGAAAAGCCTCACCTAAAACTGTAGCACGCCGGCGCGCTGGCACTGTTCTGTTTTGACCTACCGCTGCGAAGGATTGGTGTTAGCTTTAGGTCTTAGGGAGAAACACACCAATGGTAATCTATCTCTCGTTGCTCGTTGCGCTTCTGGGCGTGCTGGCCTATGCCCTTTCCGCAAATGCCAAAGTTCAAGAGATCGGCCGCATCGCCTATTTTTCCGGCTTGCTGGCTTTCCTGATTCGCCCTGGCCGAACTGCCGCGAGTCGTTGGCGGGTAAATCGCGTATTGTCTTTTGGTTCCTTCGTAGTACAATGCGCCAATGAGCCATGCGCCACTACCGGACCAGATTGCTCAATGGAGGGACTTGGCGTGGCATCTGACGCTGCGCGCCGTTTTCTTCTGCACAGCAGCTCTCCGAGTGCTTCCCCTTCCCAAGACTGATCCGCAGGAGGCGCCGTGGCCGCTGAACGCCATCTCTGAGGATCTGATGGAGGTGATCGCGCCGGCTCTCGGCAGATTTTTGAACAGCAAGGGTTATCAGGTGTTTTACGGGATCGTGCATACGATCGGCGCTTTCACTCCGCGGCACAAGCGGGCCGGCGATCTACCGGCTGCGACACCTAAACCGTAATGGACGAAACCACACGGGAACAAACGCCACGAGGGCCCAACCGACGCGCCAACGATGAGATCCTGGCCGATCTTCTGAAAGTCACTGGCATGGTTGGCGAGATGATCAAAGAGCGCCAAGAAGTTGTAGACAAGATGGCTCGAAAGGTAGACCGCATCCATGATGCGCTTTATGTCGGCAACGGTCGGCCAGGGCTAATGACGGAAGTGGAAGTCCTGAAGCGAGACATGCAGGCGATCAAGGCGACAGTTCCTGTGCCTACCAGCACTTCAGTATGGATCAATGGAATAATCCTAGCCCTTGGTGTGGCTGTAGCGGCTTGGGCTGTGTGGTTTGCCGCGCATCCGGTAAAGCCGTGAAGGTGGGCGAGCTTAACGTACTCGCCCATGCCCAGGTTGCGCCTGGGAACGTTTGCGCGGCGTAGAGGACACCGCGAAAGTCTAGGCGTTCAGTTTGTAGACTCGGCACGGCACATTGACCCGTACGCCGTTATGCGCCTCTGCGTAATCGTGCGAGAAAAACCAGCAAGAGCCAATGCGAGTATCGGCGGTCAGTTCTAGGCGATCCCTCGACACGCCGGGATCTAACGAGCCGCTAAAGCTCATGTATCCATCGCGGCTCAGGTGAAACGATACATCACCAGAGCACGGGTGACCGCTTGGTACAGTGGTCTGTATCGTGTCACCCCAATCATGGGTCAATCGAAGCAGGCCCTTGGGAGTCTCTAGGAAATCTCCAACACGGGGACCTTGGCGCTTGTCCCATTCCCTGATACGCTGCGCCAGTAGTTCGGCGTCTGTTTCGTCCATCGCGTAGGGCTTGCCGTAAACACGCTCAAATGAGGCTTTGTGCATGATCTTTTCTCCTGTCTGTTGCTCAGACTTGGTTAAGCTGGCACGGCCAGCGGTGGTTAGCTAACGATCTCGAAACGGGTGATGTAATCCTTGTCTGGCTTATCGCGGACCACCAGAGACTCCGCCTCTGCCTCATCACGGGCATTGACCATCACGGCGTATTCGTCGCGTGCTTCGTCGTCGTAGATCCAAACTCGATAAGTCTTCATATTCCTTCTCCTTGGTTAAGCGCTCAGCGCGGGGTTAGGCTAGGGTCCAATTGCCAACAGTGTTACCGCAGATGTCACGTACTGTTCCTTGAGCCTCGTCCGGCTCGTTCATGGCCTGCTTGACTGCTTCCACGGCGCAGCGCTCCACTTCTGCGCGGTAGGCCATTGCCTCATTGTCGAGGTCTAATCTAATCGTTAGCGTCATATTGCTCCTTTGGGTTACTTGCACTTGGTAAAGCTAGGCGGCGACCGCCACGGGCTAGCCTCGCCGCTGGCCTGGAACAATCCGTGGTGAACCTTGTTACTCCGCCAGCAATTCGGCCTGCTGAGCGGCGAGATACTTGGTGATGCGAACGAGCTTGTCATGCGCGGGGGGATTCTTAAAGACCAGTTGGCCACGGGCGCTCATGATGATTGCTTGCGCTTCGGTGATTCCATCGCTGATTGCTACTGTGCTCATACCTTGCTCCTTGGTGTTGGTGTGGGTCATGTTACTTGCCTCTTTTGGCGACACATTCAGCGCATGGAACATAGCGTATTCCCGTCACGTTCGATACCCACGGGTTAGCCTTATCGCGCCACATAAGATCATAGGCCGTGACAGGCGCTCCACAGAAAGTCTCTGGCGTGCGGATCGTCTTATCTCGATACCACTGGTTACCCTTGAGTGGCGCTAGGCGTTGGCGGATATGTACGGTGTGGGTCATGTTACTTGCACTTGGTTACGTGAGGGGCCCGCCGCGTACTAGCAGCCCCTCTTGCCTGTAGCGTACGCGGTGACATTTGCGCGATCACGAAACCATCCTAGCATCGTCGCCTAATTCCGGCTGTTTTGCGGCCATCGGTAACGAAGAATCAATCGCTTGCGAGAAAATGCCTTTACTATCGTGTTTCAAAAGGTTCCACATTCCATGATTACGGCCACCACACGCGCAAGAGCAATCTGCGCCAATTGCTCCCATGCAACGTGCATCACATGACCGCGTACGATGGCTTACGCCGGAGCTAGTGTGGCCGTAGGACGCACGGGCTCTAGTGGCGGGCCCGCAAGTAGGGGAAGTCAGGATTAGGTCCATAGCGTTCTTTGCTCCCCTTGAGACTCTACCGGCTCACGCGGGAATAGTCTTGGCTGTTCGGAGCGATGGCCGTTAGGACAAAGGTACACGGTGCAATCCGCTAATTCGCGGACCTTGCAAGGCGTACCGCATACTGGGCAGGATGGCTTGCTCATGCGGCACCGCCGATCTTGACACCGTTCACTAAGGCGATATTATCGCGGTGCAGAGTGATCGCCTCGCCGCGTGGTCTAGCTACCCCATCGGACAGCTTTAGGCCCGTCTTGAATCGTAGCGGTATCTGAATGCGGCACCGCTCGAAGTCTTGCCGCGAAACATAGCAGGTTTCTCCATAAACCGTAGTGATTTTAAGTAGATCGTTCATGCCGCTCCCCTTTGCAGGGCCCACCATGCCGGCGAGCCATAGGCGGGGGGTTCGGGTTTCTGTTCGACTACAGGCGATGCTTGCGCGATCACTGCCGGTACTGGCTCTTCCGGCTGTTCATCTTCGGAGAAAATCGCCAATTCCAAGCGCATAAGGCAATCGCGGAAGTTACCACGTGCATCCTTGACGATACGCTCTAGGTTAGGTTCCGGCCGGCCGACTGCCTCACGCTTCCAGATAAACGCGAGAGCTGTCGCCAAAACAGAGGCAGACGGCGGATCAAACGTCAGACAACGGCACCTGGACAGGAAACGGGGTTCCAGTCCCTGCGTAGTGTTGCACGTGAAAATGAAGATCGTCTGAGGGGGAAACTCCGTTGAATCCAGTTTGCTCAAGAACGCAGCTTGCGCGGCGTTTGACATTAGGTCCGCTTCGTCTACGATGACCACGTGAAAGCTGTTAGCGCCAAACATGGGCACGAACGCGCAAGCGTGGCAAACGTCTTCGACGCTGTCTAGGTTGCAAGACTTGCTTGCAATGTGGTGTACTTGCGCGCCAATGGCCGATGCGAAAGCGTAAGCCATCGTGGTCTTGCCAGTTCCGGCCGGCCCGACAAACAGCCATGCAGACTGGTAGGGACTCTCCGCAACCTTGGACAGAATGCCCTTGACGGCCCGGAGTCCCGCGAAGTCTTGAATCTTGGAGGCTTGGTACTTGGTGGTTAGGGGAGCCCTTCCAAGTGCTTCCTGCTGTTGCTCTTTCCTGTTCATGGCGTTAGTTCCCCCTCGTTTCCCTGTCGAGCCGATAGCCTTGCTTGCGGAGATACTCCATCGCATGACAGAGCAAGCCGTGCGCTTTCCAGTCTGCCGTAGAGATCAAACCGCCATGCTCAATCATTTCCTGCCTGCAAACCTGTAAGATCATCATTGGATTCATCTTGTTTCTCCTGTTCTGTTGCTTCAGAACTTAACTACCAGCTCATCCTAAACCCAAATCCCCAGAATCCCTCAGATGTAACCTTTTGTAACATCCAAACGCCTGTAAGCTGTTGATAACACCCTCGAAGCACCAATATCGTGTGTGAAAATCTCCCAACATCCTTCCCGAGAGCCCTTGCTCCTCCATAGAAACACAACACACTCCGTAAACCCTTGAAGTAACGCGCGTATAGGGTTTGCTTTCAGACGCTTACCCTGAGCCTCGCTCCACTCCAAACGCTCCAAAGGTATTAGTTAGAAGGCTTTACGTCTTTCGGCTCTCTTTTGAGTCAACGTCTGATAAAGCGCAGCGTCTGATAATACGCAGGGTTTGGCGACCTGGGCGATACTTTGAATTGACGCCCTCAATTCAAGTATGCTAGGATTGCCAGCGATGGCGAGCCAAGGTCAGCATGGGGGCAGGCGCCGCGGGGCTGGGCGGCCGGCAGCATTGCGGACTTGCCCAGTATGCCATCGCCCAGTATCCGGCAGGACCTTCCGCGATCACCTAGCGGTCTGTATGCGCGAACAGATACCAGCGCAACAGAGAACCCAAGGCGACGCCCAGGATCGCCAAGAGGAGTACTCCGAATGACGCGCAGTCTCGCCGGCAAGTCCCAAGCGCCTTACCCATCCCAAGTACTACCCGGGATCGAGTTGTCCGCACCAGGCGGTTCACTCGCTGGCTGTGACGCCATTTGCTCTTCCACAAAAAATAAAAAATGAGCCAGTTTGAAAAAAAACGAGTTTGGTCACTTGGCAGTGAGGAGAGGCCTGTTGGGTGGCTGAAGGGGGACAGGGGCCAGTTGACACTGGCGCACAACCCTGTCCCTTTGTCGGATTACTGAGGGGGGTTCCTGGATGGCGGAGAAGACATTGGCGTTGCCGTTGAGTGGAGCAGAGGTAGTGGAGGCGATTTGCGAGCGGGTTAGGGTGGCTTTGAAGAAGGATTGCTTTTTGAGCGAGACGAGCGCTTACGATTGGTTTGAGGCGAGCGTTTCGGTGGGGATCCGGCTGCATGATTTGGGTCGGATTCCGAAGGTGGAGGTGGGGGTGGTGGTGGAGAAGGGGGCTTGGACGGGGGATGTGGAGGAGCGGATTGCTGGGGTGGAGATAGGGCGAGCGGCGCCGAATCAGGTACGGCTGGAGAACGGGTTGCCGGTACCGGTGTTGGCTACAGGGGCGGATGGGCGGAAGGAAATCAGGCGGGTGAAGTATCGGTTGCCAGTGGTGAAGGAATGACGCACGTTCTCAGGCCGGTGGATCCGCGGGAGCGTCAGAAGTGCGTGGAGTGTCCGGCTATTCGGGATTTGAGAAGGTTGGCAGATGGGCGGCTTTACTGCAAGAAGGTGAGGCTCGGGTTTGCGGCCGGCATCCGTTAGGTCATCCGCGGCGTTCCAAGGATTGACGAAAGTGGTATAGTGCTTCCATGCGAAACCTCAAACTGACGCTGTTGTTGATGGTGGCTTTTGTTCCTGGGTTATGGGGACGGGCTGCATTGCATGGGTGGTGCGAGCAGGGCGGTCAGAAGATAACGACCGCTGGGATCCAATCTTCCACGGTCGCCATGGTCAGTTATCCGAAATGCACGATCACAGTCAATATCTTCGGAGGAGGACTCGCAACGCTCTACTCGGATAACGCCGGGACTCCGCTGGCGAATCCGTTCACGGCTTCGAACATCGGGTACTGGACTTTCTATGCTGATGATGGAGCTTACACGGTTAATTTGACCGGAGGTCTGACAACGAGCCTCGGAACGTTCAATTTGTTCGACTCCAGCAATATTGCCGGAGGCTGCGGGACTTTGTTTTGGTGTCAAAGCAGTCTTTCAACGGCGCTGTCGGGATCAATCGGGATACAGCCTACGGCTGCGTCAGGGCAACTAACAATCGAGAGCGGGTCAAGTTCGGGAAGAATCACTCTTTTCCGTGGTTCCGCATTTGGTCCGAACGCCGCGGCGACGATCTCAATTAGCGCGCTCACTGGCGCCGGTGGTGGAATAGGAACGATCAACCTTACTACCGTAAATTTGGTCACTACGGCGACAACTTCTACTTTCAGCGGGACAATGTCGGTCGGCGGAACTCTCGGTGTTACGGGAGCCACTACGCTGAATTCCACTCTCGGAGTCTCTGGTGCAGCTACCGTTGGTTCATTGGTGGACTCTGGAGCCGCATCGGTAGGCACGACATTGACGGTCGGCTCTTACGTTGACCTTTCCAACATCCCTTTTACGGCGGTTCCCGCGTCAGGCAAGACGCGCCTGTGGGCTAGTTCGGGAGACTCAGCGACGTGCGGTGGTTCAGCGATGATCTCAGGTCGGCTCTACTACCAGGACGCAGGAGGCAACTGTTTTGGTCCCTTGGCTACCGGAGGGTCAAGCGGCACCGGCTGGAATGTCTCTACGACCCTCGCCGGCACGAATGCTTTGGTTGGGCTGACCTACTTGGGCGGGAACGCCTCTTCAGATCAAGCCTGGGCCTTCTCGCAGAACGGCAAGGAAGTAGGGCGCATGGGCGTTCCTGGAAGCGATCGGCAATGGTTCTGCATCGGGTGCGCGGCCAATCCTGCGGCCCACTTCGAACTGAAGGACACCACGAACATCAACATGGCGCAGTTCACTGGGACCGCCACTTCTTCGACAGCCGACTTCTACAATGTGGCGACGAAGAGCGGATCATTGTCCTGGTCTACTTCGACTGTGACACTTACGGCTCTCGGAAGCATCTTCCTTGGTGGTGGGTTCGGCGGAAACGGACTGACCGTGACAAGCGCGGGCCGCGTCCAGTATTCGAGCTACCTGGACAGCACGGGTGTTGCGACGAAGTCGGCTTGCGCTGGCAATCAAGGAAGCATCGTTTACGACACGACTCTTCTGCACTGGTACTTCTGCGAGAACGCCGGAGGATGGACACAGTTTGGAACGGGAGGGACGGCGGGATGGCTGAACGGACCAGCGGCTAACGCAGGGCTGAACACCGACGCTTCGATCAGATGGATCGGATTGCTCAATAACTTCGCAATGGGCTTCGCTACCAACTCCACAGAGCGCATGTACATTGACAATAACGGATTCGTCGGCATCGGAACAGTGGGAGCAGTTCCGAACAGGAAACTAGAGGTCAAGGACACTTCAAATATCACTCTGGCGCAGTTCACCGGCAGGGCTACAAGCTCGCAGATGGATTTTTACAACGGCGCTACGCAGGAAGCTAGGCTGCTGTGGTCTACCTCGACGTTAACTATGTCTGCTCTTCAAGCAGGAGTGACGATCGACTTCACTAATATTGGGTTCGGTCAGATACTGGAACTCAACGCTGCCGGTCGGGCGATCTATGGAAGCTCGGCTTCCCCGTTCACTACAGGAGGAAACCACTGGGTAACGATTCGGTCTTCGGACTACGGGCAATTAGCTCTCGTGAACAGCGGCGTCGGAACTGCACGGTTGACATTCGCCTACACTGGAGCACCGACAATCGGCGGCGACATTAATTATGATGACGTGGACTTCAACGTCACTACTGGAGCGAACGCCACAGCGCTCTTGAACCTAAAGACTGGCGTAGGTCCGAGCACTGGATTGTCGATTGACACTGCCCAGGCTGTGACGATGCCTGTAAGCCTTACGGTTCCAACGATCATCGGAAACACCACGTTCAACAACAACGTTAGTATCGTAGGGACGGCGGCCTTTAATGGACCCGCGCACTTTGGTTCATCTGGTTCGAACATCACGAGCATGGTTTCAGGATCGCTCTCTTGGATCAACGGTGGAGTGGCGGCCAATTCGTGTTCTTCAAACGCTGTTACGGTCACGGGAGCGCCGGCCAATTCCGTTTGCTTCGTGTCCCCGGTGGACTCGGACCTTCTGTTCGGTGGCTTGACATGGTCTGGGCAGGTGTTCACCGCTGGAAGTTGTACGATCAAGCTCTGTAACGTCAGTGGTAGCGCAGTAGCCGCCCACACCTACACGATCAAGGCATGGGCTATATGGTAAAGGAGACTATGAAACGGATCACATTGTTCTTCCTGTTGTCCCTTGGAGTTATCACTGTCGCGCAATTGACGCCCGCGCCGCCGACCGATCTCGCCCGCGAGAATGCGGAACTGAAGCTTCAAAACGCGCAACTGACTCAGCGCGTCTCGGTCTGCAACTTCCAAGATGCCTTGAAAGCGGAGGCTGATCTGAAGGCCAAGCTGCAAGCGATGGACAAGGCCGCTGAGGACAAGAAGCAGCCGAAGGAAGCCGCCAAGAAGCCATGACGCCGGAACAGGACGAGCGTCTCGTCGCGGCCTTCGAATCCATCGGCGGATCGCTTAAGCGCTTTGCTGACCATATCTGCCCTGTGCCACTGGAAAGGACGGCAGAGCAGCGTGAGGCCACTGTGACCCACATCAAGACGGCAGAGGAGCGATTGCGTGAAGAACAAGGAGCAAGTGACGACGACATCGGAGCCTGGCTCGACATTGGAAGCCGAGAACGTCGTTACAAGGAAAGCTGATCGCCGGAAGCACCAAGTCAAGTTCGGCATCGACCCCGAAGAACTGGAGTACGCTCCGAAGATCGAGAAGCTATTCTCGCAGGCTCTCGGTGGCGTACCGGAAGTCATCAGGATCATGCGCTTTTCCACGAAGCCGATCATCAAGGAGTTCCTAGCGACCTACGACAAAGCCACGGACGAACAGCACAAGAAGATCCCTCTTGAGGGCTTTGCCTTGGCAGCCAAGGTCAACCCCCAGGATCTATCTGAGGCGATGATGGAGTGCCTGCGGCAGTACACGTTGAACCAGATTGCCGTCATGGGCCTGACCAGACACCGATGGGTGATGAAAGCTCGCTTGGCAGCGGCGCGAGAGTACAAGGGTGTTCGGGACCGCAACGCCATTGACAGCATGCTTGGACTTTCCGGCAAGAAACAGCAAGTCGAGACGCTGAACGAAATGGAGGAGATTGCAGCGGATGCGCCTCCACCAGAAGAAGCCGCCGCTCCTATCGAGCAAGAGGATGATCCCGATCTCGATGTGATGTTTCCCCGCCTCTCGACAACCCAGAAGACGCTGAGCGATAAACCAGCAGGAGAATTCCCTGTATAGCCAGCGCATCATCGAAGCCAACGTCGAAGCGTTCAACCAGCGCGAAGGTTGGGAGCTGAAGCGCCATTCGATCGCAGAAGTCCAGGAGTTCATGGCCTACCTGGATACGATTGTCACCAAGCGCAGCAATCAGAAAAACTCCTACATCGAAGCGTCCAAGAAACTCACGCAGACTCGCCAGAAGGAGATTCGCCAGTGGATTCAGAACGAGCAGGTTCTATGCTCGCTCGACTCGAATTACTTCGAGAGTCGCTACGCAATGATTTGCAACGAGAAAGGAGAAATCTTTCAGTTCAGCAATCGCCAATCTCAAGAGGTCTTCGATCAAGTCATAGCGGGCTTCGAGGATCTTGAGGTAGCGATCGAGATTCTGTGCCTCAAGGCGCGTCAACAGGGAATCTCGACTAAGGTGGCTTTGAAGTTCCTGCACCGTATGCTGTTCATCCCTCACACGCAGTCGGTTATGGCTTCCGCGCAGGCCGAAAAGTCCGAACTGATCGCCCGCATCTTGAACATCTGCTATGAGAAATGCCCGTGGTGGCTGATCCCGCGGCGCACGACTGAACGAGTCGGCAAGATGATGGGATTCGATAACGGTTCAATCCTCTCGATTCAGTCCGGCACGCAGCCGACCGGAATCGCGCAAGGATGGACGCCTATCAACATCCACATATCGGAGATCGGGGACATCCCCAACCCTCAGAAGGTCATTGAGGAGGGCTTGCTTCGCGCCACGCACTCTTCGCGCCGGCTGTTTCAGGTCTACGAGGGCACTGGGAATGGAAATACCGGCTGGCTGGCTGACAAGTGGCGTTCTGCGAAGGAGGGATGGCCCCAGGGACGCTCCCGGCTGTTCCCCATGTTCATCTCCTGGCCTCTGGCGAGTGATTTATACCCCGAAGCCGACTGGCTCCGCAAATACCCTGTTCCTGACGGATGGGTGCCTTGCCATGAGACGAAAAAGCATGTCCTGCGCTGCGAACTGTACATCCGCAGCACGGACTACTTGGCGCGCGTCTGTGGGGCTTCCTGGCAGATGCCGCGGCACCAGCAATGGTTCTGGGAGTTCAACTACCTGGAGGCCGTCAAGTCCCACACGCAGAAGATTTGGCTGTCTCAGATGCCTGCCGACGACTACGAGGCCCTGACGGGCAAAAACGATACGGTCTTCGATCAAGACGTGATCGAGATTTCTAGCCATCAACGGGAGCGCAACTACACAGCCTACGCCATCGTGGGGGAGTCCATTGACGAGGGATTCGAGCCTGACGATTCGATAGTGGACTACGAGCGGCCGCGCATCATCGTCCGGTGGGAGTCGCACCGTGGGCAGAAGTTCGAATGGATGATGGTCCCTCTCAAGTCTTTCGATGAGTCCGAAGAGAGCAACGCACTGGACAAGGTTCTTGTCTTCCATGAACCACTTCCGGGCCGGGACTACTCCATCGGCATTGACACAGCGGACGGCTTAGGAAAAGAGGACGATGACCGCTCCGTCTGCAACGTCACGATGAACGCCCGAGACGACAACCAGGATGTCCAGGTGGCTGAACTGGTTTCCAACCGGATCAACCCGCCCCAGATGGTTGGCTTTGCCGCCTGCTTGGGGGCTTGGTACGGCGCCGCAACGATTGACCCGCGTGGCGCCAAGTTCTGCATCGAGCAGCGGTCGCGCCCGGGTGATGACTGCCAGCTTCAGTTGAAGCTCATGGGGTTCAACTACCATCATGAAATGGTGATGTACGACAAGAAGAAAGTCACCGAGAAGGGGGGCCACAAGCAAGGATGGTACACGAATCCTTGGTCCAGGCCGTTCCTGATGAATCGCTTCGTGGACGCGATCAACAACCAGTGGTACAAGCCGAATTCACCCTATCTCATCAAGGAGCTTGAGAACCTCGAACGCAAGATCACCGCAAGCGGAAAAACTCGTCTGGAACACCAGGACGGCAAGAAGGACGACCGCGTTCTCGCCGGGGCGTTGGCCTACATCACGAGGCACGCTTTCGATATTCTAGCGGATCGGGCGCAAAAGAGGTATGCTCCTCAAGAGGAGTTGCCGGACTTGAACATGGAAAATGCAAATACCGGACTCGTTAGCGTAGGAGGTTGGTGATGGGAGAGATCGCCAATACGCCACATCTCTGGATTCCGGCCCATCTGAAGGCCGCGCAGAAGCGCATCTCTGTCGTGTTCTACGTTCATCACCAGACACGGCGCATCCTCGTTGGATTTCCTGAGCAATTCCCGGCCCCCGAAGGGTTCATCAAGGTTATCGCTACGACGGCTCGTGAAGTTGACCAGATGAGCCAGAAAATGCGAGAGCAAGATGCCCGCGATGAGGCCATGACGGAGGAACAACGCGAGGCCATCGAAGGTCCGGTGCGATCCTACGTTCGACAGGAATTGCAGAATCGAATGGCGAATGCCCGGAATGACATCAACCGGGAGTTTTGCCGGTTCGCTCTAGCAAGACTCGACGAGCAAGATCGGAAACGCCGGATGAAGCGGGAGTCCTATATGCACTGTGAAGCAGTCGAGGACGGGAAATAATGGGAACTGTCATCACTTCCGCAGGGCAAGCGCCACAGACGACAAGTTGGCAGGTTCCAGCATTCGAATGCGATCCCAGTCACCGGCTCGGATGGGTCGAGGAGCAGATTCAAGAGGGCGAAGGTTGGCTTTCCGGCCAATCGGCCTACCGCAACCTCGTTCCCAACATGCGGATCTACGAGGGCATCTTCGTAGACAACACCAGAAGCACCCTGCACACCAATTTCCTGAAGTACAACATCCGCAAGTTCGTGGAGACGATTTCAGACGTTCGGGAGATCGCCCTGTATGGCTCCGACGCTACGCAGTTCAAGCCTTACGCTGAAGTCGAGAATCGGGTCGCAAAGGCGGTATACCTTGAATCTCAATATCCGCGGCAGCTTCGGAAGGCGCTTCAGTATGCTGCGGCGATGGGCGTCGGCTATCTCTGGACGAAGTGTCGCGCAGAGGATTACGGTCGTGGGGAACGGCGTATTGTATTCGAGCCTCTCGGACTGTTGGACGTGATTCCGGTTCAGGTTCCAGCCAGTAACGATGTTCAGGATTCGTATGCCGTGACGGTCTACGAATACATGCCCGTAGCGGAGGCGCACGCACGCTTCCCACTGTTTCAGTCGCAACTGAAGCCTGTTGACCAGACGCGGTTCAATTCCAGAATCGAAGCCACGCGCCTCAACTGGCAAGATCGGATGAAGTACGGCATCGGGGAATCATCGCGCAACTGGGGAAACCTTTACTGCGAGATTCGTTACACGTTCATTCGTGACATGCGGATCAACACGACGCAGTTCGAATTACCGATGGGAGACGAAGGCACGACCTGGTTCCACAAGGTTCCCTACGTCGGGCAGCCCATTTTTGGGGGCATTCGCAACGGACAGGCGTTCATGCGGCCGGCCGCGAAAGAGGATTGCTGGGTCTATCCGAATCTGCGACTCATCATCACAGCCAAGGGCGTCAGCACGCCGATGTACGACGGGCCAGCCTTTGACTGGCACGGTAAGATCCCGGTGGTTCAGTACCTCGTGGATGATGTGCCGTGGAAGCCTCTTGGCGAATCTCTCGTGGAGAACGTTGGTTCGATCGAACAGACGAAGCGCAAGCACGAGCGCATGATGGATCAAGTGCTCACAACTACGATGAATCCGCCGCTTGGCTACGACCGCACGGCTACGGGCGGTCCGAAGGTTGAGAATTTCGATATCTTCGAGCAGAACATCCGCGCCGGCGTGGACGGGCAGCCCCGGCAGATTCTCCAGTCGTTGCTTCCTGAAGAAGTGCGAGTGACTGAGGAGAATCGAGTGTTCTTGGAGTCGCTGACCAAGATGGAGGAAATGCAACTAGGCATCAACGACATCGGCTCACTCGTGAATCTGAAGATGAACGTCACGAGCGATTCGTTTGACAAGGTCCTGGAGTCGGTCGGGCCCATCGCCAAGGGCATCGCCACGAGCATGGAGGAAGGGAACGCCAAGATCGGCTACATGCTGAAGTTCATGATCCCGCAGTGGTTTGACACTTCGCGGATCATCCAGTACATCGGGCCCAATAGCATCCCCCCGGAGATATTTGACTTCGATCCCAACTCGCTGATCCCGAGTCACGGACTGGAGGAGTACGTTCGGAGTGAAGATGGACTTGCAAAGCCGCCGCTTACTGAATCGGTGTATGACAAGATGCAGAGGGCCAAGTGCTTTGCTCGAAACCTACGGCTGATCTCGGTTCCTTCGACGCTGTTGAAGATCACGCAGATGCAGGAGCAACTGAAGTATCTGCAACTCTATCGTGGGCAGTTCCCGATTTCCCCTCAGACTGTTGCCAAGAAGCTCGGCATTGACAACTATGGAGACATCGACGGAGACACCGAGTTTGAGAAGTGGATGAACTGGATGAAGTTGAAGATCATGCTGGAATCGCAGGCGCAGCAACTCGCCGCTGAATTGATGCCTGCTGGAACTGGCACTCCTGAAAACATCCAGACGGCGCCGCATCCTGGCGGTCGTCCACCAACAGGACAGCGGGCGCCGCGACTCGTTCAAAAGGGAAAGACTGACGGCAAGCCGAGAACTACGATCACGGAGGCTCGATGACTTCAGAAGCCGTTTTCGTCAATGAGCGCCGTGAGCATGTCGTGCAGGAGAGCACAATCAACACGAGCGTTTCAGCGGATGAAGTTCTCGCTGCTTTGCGCCAACGCAAGGCGACAGGCGAGCTTCGTTTCGTTCTGAATCAGGGCGGCGTGCAGCGGATCGTGCTGAGCGAAAAACGGGCGGCTCAAAATAAACCTTGACATCGCACCGTTGAATCGTGTTAACGTGTGAATCGTAACGAGAACATACCTTACCCCTTTTCTTAGGGAATCCAAGGTCCCCTCCAGAAGAAAGTCTCATCGGAGGATACATGACAAAGACAGTCATCGTGAGCGGACACAAGGGCGGTGGAGACAGTGGCCTGAAGCCCAAGGGCAAGATTTCCAAGAAGCCGACAGCCGCAACCGCGATCAAGCGCTAAGGACTCAATGGCCGCCGCTCCCGTCAATCCCGGTGGTGCCGCTCCTGCTCCTGATGCAGGGGGAGCGCCATCGCAAGCTCCGGCCAATCCCCAACAAATCATGCTGGCGCAGATGTACCAAGTCGTTCGTCGCCTCGCTCAAGAGAATCCGATCATGTCCGCAGGCTTGCAAAAGGCTGCGGAAGGAATCCAGGAAGCTCAGACAGCGATGTTGACGCAGCCGCGCCCGCAACCAACCGAAACGACTCCGCCGCAATAAGGAGAATGGAACCATGCCGATAACCGTCGAACAGATCCTCAAGCAGTCTGGAATCAGCGACGAACAAATCAAGGCACTGGACGCTAAGCTGCTTCAAGGTTTTAGCACAGTGGCCGAGCAGGTGAACGCAGCCGAGTCTGCGGCACTGGCGGCGAAGGAAGAAGCCGAACGTGTTTCCCGAGCGCAGAAGGATATGTACGAGAACCAAATTGCGCCGGCCTTGGACAATTGGGCGACGGAGAAAGCGAACCTTGAAGCCGAGCGCGCCTTCTACCGGACGCAGAACGAGCAAGCCCGCTCAGGAGGATTCGTGCCGAAAGATGCTCCGACCTTCAAGGCTGGCGACGCCGATACGAACGCTGGCCGCGACAACAATGGCCGTTTTGTTCCTGGCGCCAACGCGGTTCCTGGTTCCCCCCAATACATGACAATGGAGCAAGGCTTGACGGCGCTGACCAACGCTCATGCCATCGCCAATGAATACTTCCGGTTGTTCCGGGAGCCGATGCCGGATGACTTCGGTGATCTCCTGAAGCAAGCCGCCGCCGAGCACATGGACGCGCGCGCCTACGCGAACAAGAAGTACGGATTCGACACGAAGCGAGCGGAAATCACCGCGGCCAAGCAAAAGGAGCACGACGACAAGATCCGAGCCGAAGCCGCCGAAGCCACGCGCAAGGAAATGGCTGAGAAGTTCGGCAGCAACCCAAACGTTCGAGTGCCCAGCGATTCGAGATTCACGGAAATCGCCAAGGGAGTCCAGGCCGGAACGCTCAAGGACCCCTTGAAGATGACTCAGCAAGAGCGCCATCGCGCCACGAGCGAGATGGTTCAGAAAGATGTAGCCGCGAGCATGGTTCAGTAGGTAGAAAATATGGGCGTAATGCCGCAGAGAAAACCCGAGCTTGACGCCACGAAGGTCCCAAGTGGACTTGAGGTGGCGTGGGCTGCCGGAGTCTACGAAGGAGAGGGCACCTGCCGAAATGCCGGAAAGACGAAGCGCGGCATTATGATTAGCGTCACGCAAAAGGACCCGGAAATCCTTCACCGCCTCCGAGATCTATTTGGCGGAAGTGTTCGGGACAACGGAACCGGAAATGGAATCCATGTCTGGGATGCTTGCGGAGATCGTGCCCGCGTTTTTCTCGGGATGATTTATGAGTGGCTTAGTGCTCGTCGCAAGACGCAAGTGGACGCAACCGGAGCGCTTGAATTTTTGCAAGGAGTCTCTCCTCAAGGGAAGTCTCAGGCGGAGTTGCGGGATGCTTTGTTAGCTCATTACGAGCGGCATTTCCGTGACAAGTATGTAGACAACAACTCTTCCCGTCGTGAGAGATACCAGGAGAGGATGAAGAACGAGATCGGTTATGCCGAGAAGGTTCGAGCATCAGGGAAAGCATCCCGCGAAAGGAAAAAGCAACGCATAGAGAATGGCTCTCTTTTCGCTATTGCGTAGCTGAAGGAAGGAACACAATATGGCCGACCCACTCTACAATGAAATTGACGCCAGTAACCTCGAAAGTGTGAGGCGCAATGTAGTATTCAACAACCTTTTCGTCGACACCCCTTTCCAGCAGAAGCTTCGCAGGGCGGGCGTGTGGGATCCTTTCCTGGGCGGCTCTGGCATGATGGAAGGGTTCGTCTACGGTCGAGTCCAGGGTGCTGCGGTAGCGCCGGGATCGACGGTGACGGTGACTCGCCAGCAACTCAACACGGGCATGAAGTTCCTGCCGAAGGCTTACGTCTCGTGGGCGCCGCTGGACGATTGGGAGCTTGACGACGGCTCGGGAACGGGTGGCGTCATCAACTCAGGTCCGGCGATGATCGCCAACCAGTATCAGATCATCATGGAGAACATGACCATGACGATCAACACGATGCTGGAGATGGACTCCTTCCGGCATGGGCAGGCGAACGGCACGGGCGTTTCGGACAATCGCATCTTGAACTCGAACGGCATGGACGAAGCGCTGAACAACGGCATTGACCCATCGCCCTTTGGGAACATCTACAGCACCTACGGCGGGCAGACGCGCAACGCGAACATTGGCGTGGCGCTTAACTCGACTCCGCTGTGGTGCGGCAATTCTTCCGGGGCGGTCGGCCAGATCGACTTCAACGTCCTGACGCGCTTGTGGGGACAGTGCGTGGTTACTGGGGGCAAGCCTGACCTGGGGATCACCAACGTCCTTGGATTCGTGGCGATCGCCAATGCGCTCGACGCGCAACGCCGCGACGTGTCCAACAAGAACCATGACATCCAGTGGGACGGCCTGACGTTCAACGGAATCGACATTTACGCCGATCCATTGGCACCTTCGGCCTTGGCTGGCGACTTCATCGCGTTGGCGCCGGCGTCCGGCGCCGCGGGAAACACGAACCTGGCGGATGGCGCGGGCGTAAGCACGCAGACCAGCACCTTCACGACCCCGCAGTACACGTCGGGCGGAGCCAACGTATCGACGTCGGCCACGGGTTCCAACTTCCCCAGCACGACGGTTTGCACGGTAGGAGAGGTGCTTTACTTCCTGGAGTCGGGCAGCTTCAAGATTCGTCCGACGAACAAGAAGGGCTGGAACTACGGCCTGCGCCGGTCCCCGATGCCGAACAACGTGTCGATGGATGCCTTGTTCATGCGCCTGGGAACCAACCTTTACAATTCAATGCCCCGGCACAATGCGGTTGCCATGGGCTTCACTGCCGGCTAAGAGGAGAACACAATGCCTTATGATCCGACTCTGGTAACTTGGAAAGCGCTTAATGCCGCGAATGACGCCACGGCAACAGGTCTTCAGGACCTCCGCACCGGGGCGACTGAATACGGCGGCGCGCTGAACTCGGGCATGTACTTCGACCTGACGGAGACGCAGGCCGCGCAGTTATCGAACACGACCACAGGAACCCTACACGCCGGTCGCTACCGCCGCGTGCAAGTGGACTCAGGGGCGACGGCTTCGAACGTCAAGACCGGGGCAATCGGCCTGATGGTCGCGGGCGGCCAGCCGCAACTGAACCTCGTCACGAGCTACGACAAGGGCATTGTCGGCGCGCACGCGGTCATCTTCCTGAACTCGATCACTCCGGGCAACTGGGGATTCGTGCAGGAATTGGGCATCGCCACGGTGCTGATGGGAGCGACGTTAGAGAAGGCTGCGCCGGCCAGCGGCGATCTCATTAACTCGACCACGCTTGGGGTGGGACAAGACAACACCTTGCAGGAATTCGTGCCGGCCTCCATCGGTATCGCGCTGTCGCCGCCAAGTCCGAACACGAAGGGACTGGTCCTGCTGACGTTGCCGGTTCTGCAAGGCTAAGGAGGCACGATGACACTGACATTGCTTACGGGGTACCCGGACAAGATCGGCAAACGGTTCGCATGGTGTGGATCAGGGTCGGGGCCATCTTCCTACAACTCGACCACTGGCGATGCGATTACGCTGCCCGGGTTCCAGAACCAGATCGATTCGATCGCCAATGCTCTCACGGTGAGCAAGACTTACCTCGTAATGGCTGTGCCGGCCACGGTTGGTAAGCGGCCGACTTGGGTGCTGCGGTGGTACACGCGTTCGAGCGCCGTGGAAGTGGTCAACGGTACGGACTTGTCGGCTGAGAAGGTCCAACTGTTTGGATTTGGCGGAACCTACTGATGTGAGGATTTCTCCCCGTTTAGCGGCGGATCAGGCACTTGTGGCTCACGCTGCAAGTGCCTTCCGTGTTTAGGGACATATGAGCTTTGCTGATCTCAAATTTCGATTGGTTGGCGAGGTGCCCGGGATTCCTATGCCCTTGGCCGGGACGCTCATCAACGAGGCTTTGGGGCGCATCTACGATAGCCAATTGTGGTCCTTTCAGATTGGGGAGTCGAACTGGCTGACGCCGGGGTTGCTGTTTTCAAGTGGGACGCAGAGCGCAGGAACGATCACGGCGACAGTGGCATCCGATCAGATTGTAGGGGATGCGACGGCGGCGGCGTTGTGGGCGGCTTACTCCGGACTCCCCTTCTTGACTGAGTGCCAACTTCGTAGCCCTACTCGCAGTTTGTACAACATCGTGGCTTTCGACGGAGCCGCCACATTAACGCTGGACCGGCCGTGGATGGAGCCTGGAGGAACTGGGCTGGCCTACATGATCTATCAGGCCTACTTCCCGGCTCCCGTGGCTGACTTCAAGAGGTTCTTCGCGGTGCGGGATACGACGAATGCGGCACCATTGTCTTACTGGACGTATTCGCAGCGCGATCTGGCGATGCTCGACCCGCAACGGACGAACTTCAACAATCCGGCCTACGTGGTTCCGTATGAGACTGACAAGCGGGTAGGCAGCGCGACGTTGGGGTACCTGCTCCTTGAATTATGGCCGCAACCATTGGGGATCTTGCCTTACACGTTCTCTTACCTTCGTCGCGGGCCGCTGCTGTCTGCCAATACGGATACGGTGCCGACTCCCTTGACTGAGGAATTGCTCATGTGGCGAGCGAAGGAAGTGGCGTACCAGTGGAAGGAATCTCAGAAGGGCGACGGGATGCAGCGCGGCTCAGGTGCCGACTGGCGTTTCCTTGCAGAGTCAGCGAAGCGCGAGTTTGACAATGAGCATAAGGTCATCAGGGACTTAGACCGCGATCTCTACGACTTGTACTTTGATCGCTACGTGCGGAACACTTCTTTGGGATGGGCAGGGGCCCCATTCGCTACGATTACGGGCTCTTTGAATGTCGGAAGAATGTAACGGAGGAATATGGCAGCACAAACAACTTACCAGCAGCCCGGGTTCTACAACTCAGTTCCAGCGCGATTGATTAACGCGAACAAGGAGTACTTCGCGTTGCAGAATCAAGCCGGGGCTGCGGGGCAGTCGAGCGTTGCGTTCATCCTGGAACGCCAGAAGTCTGCGTTCTATCCGTTCGGATACTCCGTGGAGATTTCTTTCTCGGGACCGCCAGGGACATTCGAGGTTGACTTGCAGCACGCCGACACGGATACCGATGCTTCGTATGTGACCCAGGCGGCGGTGAGCAGCGTGAACGCTTCGAATGTCGCGCGCTACGAGATGGCAATTTGCTTCACGAAGTTCGTTCGAGTCAAGGTAGCGACGCTGACGAACAACGTGAACATCACTGTGAAGGTGACGCGATGAAGAAAGCACTTCTGGCGGTTCTGTTGGTTGCTTCGTGGTGTGGAGCGCAGATTGGGAACGTTACGGCAAACCGGATCGTCGGAGGAACGAAGCCGACCGTCTGCAATGCTGGACCTCCAGCAGACGTTTGGGTGGATACGACCGTGACGCCTCCGGTGTTCAACGTGTGTGGACCTAGCAACACTTGGAATGCTGTTAGCGGTGGTGGAGGCGGGGGTGGAGGGACTAGCTCACTGACCCTTAATTCCACAATGTCCTATCTGCCAGCAGCAATACCCGCTGGCAATCCCGGATTTTACGCTCCCAGCGCCACTGCACTGACTCCATCTGGATCATTCACTATTTGCGGCTGGGAGATCCCAAGCCATGGTGGAGGAAATGTCCTCACGTATCAGAAGGATTTTGGGACGACTGGTTTCGCCCTTGGTGGACCTTATGTGGGAGTGTGGTACGTCATCACGCACAATTTCGATACTCTTTTATCCTCTAGCACACCCATCGTATACGGACAACTTACTCTCGTCTGTGGAATGGTGGATAAGACGGGGGGCACGATTGGAATATCTATTAATGGTGGCGCTTTCGAAACTACGTCATACGGAGGTAACACACCCTCATTTTCCACTGGCAATATTTTCCTTGGGCAGCCATCGGTGGGGTTACTCGGCCGATGGGGTATTTGGTCCAAAGTCCTTTCCTCTTCGGAACTGACGGAACTTTACAACAATAGGATTCCTCGCCGGTTTTCCGAAATCCCTTCTACGAGCACCCTTAAGACCAGCGTCAACGCTTGGTGGGACCTTGACGGGCAAAGTGGAGCGCAGGCCGATTCTAGCGGCAACGGAAACTACATGATGCCGGTGTTGGACAACGTTCAACAAGAAACCTCGAATCAGGTTGTCAATATGGTGTGCCTGGGAGACTCGCTCACGTATGGATACGACGGCGCCCTGAGTGGTCTGGCGATCCGTAGTTATTGCACGCAGGTGGCTCCTGGTTTGAGCGGCACTTCTTGGAAGTCACAAAACTACGGCAGGAACGGGGCTTCGACCCCTACGATTATTAGCGATCTGTTGCCGCTGGCGCAGTATACGCTGAATCGTCCAGAAACCACGAATCTAGCTAACCTCTGGATCGGAACGAATGATTGTGATGCTGGTACAGCGGTTGGAACAATAGAGACGAACATTACGACGATCGTCTCTACCTTGCAGGGATACGGTTACAAGGTCGCCATCCTAACGATCACTCCATATGGCGGGGCCGGGAAGAACCCTGGCTTTGACGCTTGCAGAGCTGCTTTGAACACTTGGATACTGGCCAATAGCGCTGCCGCCGATTACGTGATCGACAGCGGTGACGCTGCGGCCTTGTCCGACCCAAGCAACACCACCTATTACAGCACCGACAAACTGCATTTGACCGAAGTTGGGCAGGCCGTAGTCGCCGCTCTTGTGTTCGCTGGCGTTAGCAGCATCGCTCCCACTGGACCAAGTTTGCAACCTCCGGGTGTGGCATCCCTTGACCAGCTTACTATCACTTCGCACATCAGAGCTACCAGGATAGCTTGCGACAACCTGAGCGCCTACTTGGTCGTAAAGATTACAACCACGGATTGCGTCACAACAGCGACTACCGGAGACGCGCTGGCTTTTGGGATTGTCCAGGATGGCGTCCCAGCGGGATATACCGCGCACGTTGCTGTTGCGGGCGAGGCGCTTGTATTGTTGCCAGCCCTGACGACCATCGGCCATTTGATGGGAATTGGGGCGAGCGGTGTTCTGGTGGATCTACGGACCTCCGACATCACCGTTGTACCAGCATCCACTTTCATTATCGGCGTGGCTCTTGAGTCCCTAGGTACTTCTGGACAAGTTGGGCGCATCGCGCTGCTTCTGTCTCAGGGTCGCGGACCGGCGCTATTGGCGGTGTCGACCCAAAATAACCGCACTAATGCCACGTTCGCGAATGTGACGTTCAGCGCCACGCCGCCAACGCTGGTGCTTGGGCGCACATACGATTGCCGGGCGGACTTCTATGTAACCGCCGAAGCGACGGATGGGCAGAAGTATGATTGGAATGGTGGAACTGTAGCGGCGTCATCCTTCATTTCGACCAACACCATCCTGGACAACACGACCAATGTTTTTGACTTCACCTCGCGCACGACTGCCTTGAGCACAGCGATCGCCTTAGCTGGGAATACCCAGACGGTGTTCCATGTGCAGTTGAACGCCACGATCACAACCAGCAACGATGGGACGCTAATTCCTAGGTTCGCCAAGAATGCGGCTGCGAACGGAAACAATTCCTCCATTCTAGTTGGCAGTAAATATAGCTGCATAGCTATTCCCTGAGCATGCCACAGACGTACACTTTCGACGTAGACAACAGCGGAACTCCTGAGTCCATTGTGACGCAGTCATTTTGCAACCGCATAATCATCTACGAGAACGACCAGAACGGGACAACAGACTACGTCTTGAGGTACCCGAGCAGTAGTAGCCCAGCGATCACGAGGCCGGCCGGATCAAAGACCGAGATAACACTGAACGGTAAGACACAGGCTGGCAACACGGTCGGATTCATCGCCACAGTGACCGGAACAGTAACCTTCGCTCAGGAGGAGTATCTCGATGAAGATCGCTGAGCCGAATGGATTACTACTGGAGCATCTGAAAGCGATGGGAGTATCCCATGCGCGCGATTTGGAATTTGATGATGCAGAGGTGCGCGATCGCGTTAAGCGCGCGGCCAAGCATCATCCAGAGGAGTCCGAGCCTGAAATTGAGGCGCGTGTCATTGCTCGGATGGCTTGCAGGCAACACGGAATCGTAAACCTGGAATCCGTGCCGATCGTAAAGCGGGAAACTGCCTTCAACCAAGAGCACCTTCGTCAGAACAGAGAGCACCAGTACGCACTTGAAAAGCACCAACAGGCCCTGGCTGAGAATCTCCCGAAGAACACGGATGCGATTCTCAAGTCCTCGGAGGCAGTAAGGCAAGCCATCATTCTGTCCACGGCTGAAACGTGCTCTGAACTAGTTAAGTTGGAAGAGGCGGTAGGGATAAGTGGAAAGAGTTTTTCTTCAGCAACAACGGGCGTGGCAAGCGTTATAGCGGAGGCATTCCGCGGGATCGAAAGGCTGCATGATGAGAACGTTAAGCGGCAGTCAGAACTATTGGCCGCAGTGACCGCAATAGCCAAGAGGGCGATGTGGCTCGCTGGTGGCTACCTGCTGGTCATCTTAGGTATTCTGATTGCCCTGTTGGTCTTCAGCGTCAAGGCGCATGCCCAGGTTGATGTCATCCAGTGGATGAACTCCAGCAACGTGCTGGTCAAGTCCTACGCGGCGCCGTTCAAGGTCAAAGAGGGATCGAACATCACCTTTTCCATTGGGGCGTGTCCTGGACCGACGTGTAACTGGCTCGTTATCACTGGCTCTGGGGCTGCGGGAACGGTCACTTCCGTCAGCGGCTTGGTACCCTTGTTCACAGTATCGAACCCGACGACGACACCGACGTTTGCGCTTTCGAATGCCGCGGCGCATACGGTATTTGGGAACAACACGGCGGGATCTGCCGCGCCAGCCTATTTCGTACCGGCCTGTGATGATCTTTCTAATGGGGCTACGGGCTGCTCGACTACGGTAGGGGCAGCGGCGACACACGGCGCTAGCACGACAGTCAACGGGCAGACCTGTACGCTGGATGGGTCCTGCACGGTAACAGCAACTCCTTCTGGAGTCGTGTCGCTTGCTCTCGGCGGGACGAGCGCGGCGCTTACGGCTGACCTGGGCGGCATCTTCTACTCCACGGCGACGGCGGGCGCGATTCTGGCTTCGACAGCGACGGCGAACAAGATTCTATTATCTGGAGCATCAGCCGCGCCAGTTTGGAGCACGCCGACGTTCCCGAACGCCTCCGCAACTGCCGGGAAGTACATCAAAAGCGACGGAACGAACTGGATAGCGTCAACCGGATCGGCCAGCGGGACAGGGTCCTGTACGAATCAGGCGGTCACGGCGACGAGTAGCGATGCCGCGCCGACCTGCACGACGCTAACGAGCGCCTACGTGGACACGTCAGTATTGACCACGAGCACGACGGCTACTGGGATCGAGGCTCCGTTATTCTGTACCGACGCGGGCGCGAACGATACGTATGCCTGCAACCTTTCACCGGCTATCGCCTCGTACGTGACCGGAACGCACTACCGCTTCAAGGCGAACACGGCGAACACCGGGGCTGCGAGCATCAACTTCAACTCGAAGGGAGCGTTGACGATCAAGAAGGCGGCTGGGGGAATCACTACCGATCTTGCCGATAACGACATCCGCGCAGGGCAGTGGGTAGACGTGGTGTACGACGGAACGAACGCCCAGATGCAGAGCACGTTGGGCAATGCGGCGGCTGGAAGCGGAACCGTAACTTCCATCGCCACGACCTCCCCGATCACAGGCGGAACGATCATGACCACGGGAACGATTGCATGTGCTACGTGCGTAACGAGCGCGGCGGCACTCACGAGCAATGCTGTAGTCATCGGCGGAGGATTGCAGGCTAGCTCTACGATTTCGGCAGATACCACCACGACGCACGCTTTGTATGCTACTGCGGGCGCTCCGGCTTTCCGAGCGACCACTGCGGCAGACCTGCCGAGCGGCAGCGGCAAGGTGCTACTGAACAGCCAAGCAGCCAACGCGAGCATTTCGCTTGCAACCAACACCGACAATACGGTCTGCTCCTACACCCTTCCCGGCAACACCATCGGTACGAATCAAGGAGTGGAGTTCTGTATTGCTTGGCAGTCGTCGGCAGGGATCAGCTTGAGCAGCAAAATGTTCTTTGGGGCGACAAGCAGCAATAACAGTTCTTCCTCTACAGGGGAACTGCGGTCTTGTTGGCGCTTTGTGAATGGGGCCGCGACTAACGCCCAAGATAACTACAACATCGTTCCAGACACCCAGTTCTATTCGTCGCTCGGGACATACTTCTCTTCAGCCATCGACACAACGGCAAACGTGGTTATCAAGTTCACTCTGAACCCTGGAGCGACGAGCGGGAAAACGGTGAATCTACGTTCTTGTCAAACGACGGTGCTCCAATGAGGAAGCTCTCTCTGATCCTGGTGCTCTTCTCAGCATTGGCTTCGGCGCAAGACACGACCATCACGGAGCGCGGCGGTACTCTGTTGCGAGTTGGCGCCAAGTCTCCGATCACGTTGACTGGAGCCGACGCCGATATGTTCAACGTGACCATCAAGGCTGGGCTGGTTCAACCTGGACAGTGCTATTTCGGCATGGCGGCGCTCCAGCATACGACAGGAACTTCGAGCGTTACGTACAAGATTTCGGTCGGCGGAACGCAAGCGAACTTCGGAGCGAGTGCCGCCACGACTCCTCTCGGAATGCGATTCTGGATCTGCAATGATCCTGTATCGCTGACTACCCAGACAGTGTTTATCGACGTTAGCGGGGTGTCGCTGACAGTCTTCTTCCCTGCGATCAACTTTGCCGCAGACGTGGTTCTGAAGATTCAAGCGAACGGCGCCAACACGCAAGCCATAACGCCCAAGATGTTTTACATGCGGCCAGATTAAGGAGGTCCTATGCCAGCAAGCAACGTAATGCCCAAATTTCGCAAGCAGCGCCTTCATAGCGGGTCGAAGACTGGGCCGCTCGTGACGAACCCGAAGCAGGCAAAAGCTATTCAGATCAACGAGGCCCGTGATGAAGGATACGACATTCCTCAACCGAAGCGGGCAGCGATCAAGAAAGCAAGTCTCAAGAGGTAAAGTGTGGCGTACTCGTACATCTCGTTCTTGGCCGCGAAGACACGTCTCGCGCAGCGCATGTACGATGCGACGAAGCAGTTCTTTGCTGATGCCGAATTGGGATCGTACGTCAACGAGTCGCTTCAGACTTTCAACGCTCTAGCTAATTCCCAACGTGCAGAGTTTACTTTTCTCTCTTCCTTCCCTCAGACATGGTACGACTTGACGACCGTGGCGAACACGCTTCGCCCGATGACAGTTACGGATACCGACGTCCTGGAAATCCTGGAATATCATCTGCTCGAGCCACTGACGAGCACCTACCCGCTGACTTGGGCCGGATCAAGCCAGTTCACATTGGCCGATCTTCTGAATGCGATTCAGCAGATGCGGGACCAACTGCTATCAGAAAGCTCCTGCACGCTGACTCAGCAACTTGTCCCTTCGGTTCCGGGCAGGACGTTTCTGAACGACCGAGTGCTGGACATTCGGCGCGTCTGTTGGCTTCCGCAGTCTGGACTTGGTTACAGCGCGAACTGCCTCTTGCCGGGAGACACGTGGGCGGCACAGTCTTTCGAAGCCGGGTTCCCTCAGCAGGTTCCTGGAACGCCTAATCTGTGGATCCGGTCAACGCAGCCTCCGTTGAGCTTCGACGTGGACATTCAGCCGGGAGCACCAGGAAACTACGACATCCTCACAGTGGACGCTGGAACAGCTCTCTCGGATACGACGGCCACGGTTTTGCCGATCCCGAATGACTGGGTCTGGGTGCTCAAGTGGGGAGCGCTGGCGAACCTGTTGAGCCGGGACACCACGTCGCGGGATGTTTACCGAGCGAGTTATTGCCAAGCTCGATACCTGCACGGGGTGGCAGCCTTGATGAAAGCGCCGGCGCTACTGGCCGCGCGCATCAACGACGTTCCGGTAAGCGTAGATGCCGTCAGGGAAGGAGACCTGTACCGCGCCAACTGGCAAGGATTGACGTCGGCCGCACCGGACGCTGTTTACTATGCCGGTCTGAACATGGTAGCTTTGGTGCCGTCTCCCGACTCAACAGCCTATGACGTGACGGCTAGCGTGGTCCAAAACATGCCACTCCCGTCAGCCGACGCCGACCAGATCCAGCTTGGGCGAGATGACCTAGAAGCGGTCTTGGACTATGCCCAGCATGTTGCCACTTTCAAGTGCGGCGGCGCGGAGTTCCTGGAGACAATTCCTCTGCTCCAGGGGTTCCTGCGTCGGTGTGGCCTGTTCAACTCGAAACTGGAGGCAATCTTGCCCTACAAGGAGATGCTGTACGGGCGTTCCCAGGAAGAGCGATCGGTGAATCCAGTGTTCCAATCCGACAGCCCGGAGGACAGCCGTGGCTGACAAGAAGCGAGAACTGTGGCGCTGTAACTTCCGGGGATTGAATACCCGTTCGTCTGCGGATTCGATACCGCCGACGAAGTTTCCTGTAGCCCAGAACATTCGGGCGGCCGGAGACACGAGCGTCAAGACTCGGCCTGGCTACGTGTTCTCGTTCAACTGTGATTCCGGTTCTTCAGGAACGTCGGTAGGGGGGCACGTCACCGACCTTCGGGCCTATGCCACCCTCCTGACGGATAACAAGCCGCGGATCATCGCCCACGATTCGAGCGGCGCCATCTTCCTGGATACCGGAGTCCAGGTGGGTCGGGTGGGCACCGGTGGGACCGGGGCATCCCTAATCCCCTACCGTCCCAGCCAAAGCCCGCAATCTTGGATGTATGCTGCCAATGCCACAGGGTACCAGAAATACTCGGCGCCGACCGCGGCCAATGTGGTCACAGAGCAAAAGGTGGGGATTGCCGAGCCTCAGTCGGCTCCAGAGGCCTGCCCGGACGGGGCGCAATACAACGACTTCACTTCCACGTTCAACAACTGGACGCCCGCGGGAAGCTCGCCGGCTGGCGCGACGGCGGCTGCCACGCGCTCCACGGACACCGTAGCAGCCATCTTCCAGGATCCGGCCAGCGTATCCCCTGTGACTAAGACGCGATACTCGGTCCAGGTAGGGACGACGGCCTACTCGGTCGGGGAAACCCTGACGTTCAACAAGAGCAGCGGCGGGACGGTTGATTCCCAGGTGGAGGAGGTACTTCCTCCGATCAACGGAGGAACGGCGCTGACGGTCGTTTCGATCTTCTACCTCAGTGGAGTCAACGGGTCGTGCATCGTTGTTCCGTCTCAGCAGCCGGTCGGTGATCCCTCGTTCCTTCCTGGGCAGGTGGCTGGATTGGTACGTGGTTCCCTTGTTCAGATCGGTAGCGAAGTAGTGTTGGTTCTAAACGTTACGGCTGGACCGCAAGGTGGTATCGCCTTCGAATGCTCAACAGTGACTCCGCATGTGTTCGGAGAGACAATCGTAGGACAGCCAGCTATTGTCTGTTCGGGCATCTCTTCCTTGGTGGTCGGTCAGGCAGTGACGGCGGCGGAGATCACCTCTACTATCCCGGTTGGCACTGGGACTTTGACGCAGACGTTAGGCACTAACCCATTTAACTTGGCAATTGGCTCTCGCGGGACGCCGCAGGCGGATGACTTTATCCATATCTCGATCCAAGTTGACGATGCCACTAAGGTAACGTCGTTGAAGATTCTGTTTGACGTAGGGGATGGATCGTTTACCAAGAACGTCCTGTACTACTCGGTTCCTGTCAGTTCGATTCAGACGGCGTCTCAATGGACAGAAGTGTTGTTCTCGATAGCTGATCTAGTACGGATCGGCAACGACCAGACCAAGACTCTTGCTAACTGTGTGAAAGTACAGATCTCGGCGGTTGTCAGCGCTACAGTGGCCTTTGGTTTCGGTTCCCTATGGGTGGGTGGCGGTGGGCAGCCTGACGTTGGTGACGCCGGGGCACCGTATATCTATCGGGTGCGTCCTCGGTCATCGATCACAGGGGCCAAGGGGAACCCGTCTCCCGAGATGCGTTACGGCGTCCTGCCGCGGCGCCAGCCGGTCATCCTGTCTTTGCCTTCGGCCTCCTACGACACTCAGATTGACACGTGGGACATCTTCAGGTATGGCGGGACAGTGACGTCCTGGAGGATGGTCGGGTCAACGACGTCGTCGGCCACCACGTTCACCGACAACGTCTTCGACGATTCGGCGCTGGCCGGGGAACTACTGAGCTTTGATAACTTCGAGCCGTGGCCCAGCGTGGACGTGCCGTACTCACAGACAGTTCTGGACGGGGTGTTGAACTTCCTGACGATCTACGGGACGGCCATACTGGTAGAGGCCAATTCCTACCCCGCCAATATCGGTAGGTGGTTGCCGGGAACCTTCATCACCCTGGACGGACAACTGACTTACACGCTCTGGAACAGGCCAATCCAGGTGGGTAGCGCATGGCTCCTACGAATCGTTGAAGATGCTGGTACCACAGTGGTAAGCACTATCAGCGTCAACGAGCCGAACATCGCCAATCAGAAGAATCCCTACGTCTGGGGACCGGACGCTAACGGAGTGGTCTTTGGCGCCGGGGATCCACTCCGGCCCGGGGCGCTCTACTCGTCAACTCAGTTCTCCCCCGACACGACGCCGAACAACATCTACGACCTGACGCCTCCTTCTGAGCCGCTGTTGGGTGGCGAGGTTATTGACGGGCTGTCCCTAGTGGCTTCCTCGGAACGCTGGTGGGCGCTTCAGTCGGCTTTTGCCTTCCCGCAACGCTGGAACCCTATCGAGATGCCGGCCGGCCGCGGCCTGGCTTCCCCTTGGGGACACTGCACGGATGGCCGGCTGGTCTACTTCGTGGCGAAGGACGGCATCTACTCGATGCCTCCGCTCGGGATTGCCTCTTCTTTGACGGATGCAGACCTTTACAACCTTTTCCCGCATAATGGGATTGCCGGTAAGGATTCGACCTACGCGGGATTCATCACATACGCCCCGGACTATTCGCGCGCGGCGGAATTCAGGTTGGCGATCGTCAATTCCCTGCTGAAGTTCAACTATCTCGATTCGAGCGGTCTGCGGCGATGCTTGGTCTGTGATCTGTCGCTGGACGGGCAGGGACAGCGCCGGATGGCATGGTCGAGCGACGTGTACCGCGATCCTATGACCTGTTCCTATCAGCCGGAACAGCCGGAAGGGACGCTGGCGACTTCGACGCAGTTCTATCCCCAGAGCTACATGGGGGACATCAACGGCAACGTCTGGATCGAGCAAGGGCTGACGAACGATGGCGGGAACGGGCCTGACGGAATTGTCATCAACGGCGGGCTGAGTACCTTCGAGTGGGATGGCGGGGACTTGCGGCAGGACAAGAATTTCGTTGATGGTTTTGTTGACTTGTTGCCAGCGGCTCATACTGGGACTGGTATTCAGCCCGTCACGAATGGAGTTGCTGTCGCCGGATCCACTACGGTTGCGAGTGGGCCGCGCCAGCAACAGATCGTTTCCGTTGGCGGGATCATCTCGCAGAACTACCTCGGGTTCTTGATTTCCTGGCACGATGACTTCTCTGTCCAGACGGTTGCGACGGAAATCAACGGTTGGGAGTTCGACTACATTCCGCAGCCAGTCACGACGGAGGATGCGTTCCTGGATTGGGACGATGCTGGAACTCCAGCGGCGAAGTTCTTCCAAGGATTCATCCTCACTGCCGACACCTTCAACGCTCCTAAGAACGTTCTGGTGCGTAACGGAGATACGCTGGTAGCGGCCGAGACGTTCTCGTGCGTTCACAACGGGCAGCAAGCGATCGCGTATTCCTTCGCTACTCCGTTCATCGCGCATCTGGTTCGCATTGAGCCACAGGAGTTCATTGACTGGAAGATTTACGCGATCACTTGGATTTTCCAGCCGACGCCGGAAGTGGGAACCACCTGGAAGACGCAGCCGACGACGCACGGGATGACTGGCTTCCACCACATTCGCAAGCTGGTTTGGGCGTACAAGGCTGATGCCGATGTGACGCTGACAATCACGGCGGATGATGGAACTTCTCCAGCGGCAATCACTTTGCCGAGTACGGGCGGGGCGTCTCGGAAGGTGGAGTTCGTGCCGACGTTCAACAAGGGGCGCATGTTCACCTATTCTGGTGTGAGCACTGGGAACTGGGCTGCGTTGCTGGACAAGTGCGAGATTCACGTTGGCGACTGGGAGCGCAACGGAAACTACTCAATTTACAGAAACCTCGGAGGCGAGGCCGGCGATCAAGCCCGCGTCTAGATATGGCAGATCAAGACAAGCCGATTTCGTATGCCGTCAAAGTATCGGATGAGGCTGGACCGAACACAGACAAGAAGCTCCGTGAGGTTATTGACGAAGCGAATCGCCTGAAGGCTCCGCTGGTTGAGGCTCACTCGATGCCAGTGGCTAAGATTACGCCGGGGGGAGTGAACGGCTTCATCCAGTGGGGAGCGGATGGCAGGATAGTGGATTTCAGGGACCCAACTTAGGTGTACAATGCGGACAGTGCCGAAACAAATGCTGAACGTGACATTTCGCTGGCTGGAAGGCGACGACATCAAGCAGATCGAGCCGCGCCTCGCTGCCCGTGGTTGGGCCAGCCTGAATCCGCAGACAAGTCGTGTCCTGGCGGCCTACGATGAGAACGATCAACTGATCGGGTTCAACGTCTGTCAGTTGATGCCCTACTTGGGCCCGGCTGAGATTGACCGCGAGTGGTACGGTAGTGGACTGATGGAAGAAATGGCCGACCACATGCACGAGGAGTTGAGCCTGCTTCGGACACGGGGAGTAATCCTAGTGGCTGACAACCCGATAGTGGCGAAGGTGGCAGCGGATCACGGAATGACCAAAGTGGACTCGCCAGTGTTTTTCAAGGTCGGAGACGAGAACGGAGTTTAATCATGGGCGGCTTCCTCGGTTTCGGAAATTCGGCTTCGAAAACAGATCGGGCAAACCAGCTTCAGGCATTCTCCGACCTTGGCAAAGTCACGGGGATGGCGACGGATGCGGCTCCAGCACTAGGGGCTAGCGGAGCGTCAGAGAAAGCTCTTGGCCTTGAGCAGAAGGCCACTGGCCTGAGCGATCTTGACAAGGCGCGCGCCTATTGGTCAACGCTGCTAAGCGGCAATCGCCAACAGACGGCGGCAGCGGTAGCTCCAGCGGCGAACGCGGCGGTAGCGCAGGCGGATGCGGCTAAGAGGCAGATGGCGACATTAGGGACGGGAAGGACCGGAGGTGGTGTTGCCGGAGCACAGCAGATTGACGATAATGTGCGTTCCCAGATTGACACGTTGATAGGGGCTGCCAAGCCAGCAGCGGCATCGCACATAGAAGGGATCGGCGTAGACACGGCCAACATCGGTGCGAACACGGCGGCGATCGGAGCGGCTGACATTCAGGCCATGCTGCAAGCTCTGAACATCGGGGAGACGGCGGCGGCGAATCGCGGGCAGTTGGCCGGGAACGCCAAGACGGCGGATCAGAAGTTTGAAGCGCAACGAGCGCAGCAGATAGCTCAGATTTTGCTGGCTGCTCTCACATAGGAGCATCATGGGCGGATTCTCTGATGTTTTGTCGGGCGTCGGTCGGGGTCTAGAGCGCGGCGTAGCCGTCGTTGCCGGGGAAGATCCTCGCGGACAGGACCGCCAACGTCAAGAGAAGGCCCGTGAACAGCAAGCGGCTCTCCTCGAATCTCAAATGACCGGGATAGCGCACAACATCGCTTCCCTGCCGGATGCGGACCCGCGGCGTGCTCCGCTGATGGATAACCTGAAGCAGGTTTCCCAGCAGTACCGCTCGCTCTACCAGCCACACGAAGCCCCTCAGTTGATCCAGCGCATCCAGAAGTTCATCGGCATCGCTCCCAAGGCACCAGCACCAATGATGGGGACTGATCCAGAGGCGATGGTTGCGGCGGCGCCACGGCCTGCCGATCCGACAGCACAACTGCAGCGTGTGGTGGATTCACTGCCAAGCCTGTTTCCGAATGCCACGCCGGAGGAGATGGGGAACCTCAAGAATCTGGTGCTGAAGCACGGATTGGGAATTCCTCCTGAGACACAGACTCCGTTGACCGGACGCGCCGGGGAACCCTACGAACTGAAGGACGGCAGTGGATGGGCGGTCCTCGAACGCGACAAATCCGGCAACCTCACAGAGAGGAAGTTGCCGGCCAATTACCAGCCTCCCCGTGATCCCGCCGATGCTGCCAAAGCAAAGGGCTGGCAGATCGTCAATAATCCGAGTACCGGGGGCATTGAGGGCGTCAAGAACCTCGCCACTGGTCAGATCCTCACGAAGTCAAACTATGCTTCCGATCCTGAAGCCAAGCGACTTTGGGAAGATACTGTCGCCCTTCAGAAGGAACAGAACGACCGCAAGTTGGAAGAGGAGAAGCGCAGGAACGAGGAGTCTGATCGTCGCTCTGAACGTCAGGCAGCTGTAGCGGAGCACATGGCTCAGCTCCATGCTGACATCCAAGAGAAGTCACGGCAGTTAACCGAGAGCAGCAAGATCCCATCGGGAGTTGCCAACCGTGTCTCGCAGGCGGAGATCATCAAGGAACAGGTTGCGGACCTGCAAAACAAGCTGAAAGACCCAGACATTCGGAAATACATGGGGCCCGTTGTAGGCCAGGCTGGTGGGATTGCTCGACTGTTCTCCAAGAAGATTCAGAATTTCTTTGCCACGCAGGAATCCTTGGACTCCCTGCTGCCGACTCTTCACGGGTATCGCGGCGGTGTGCAGACACACAAGGTTTTCAAAGACGCGATGGGAAACTTGGCGATTGACCCGGACGCCTACCAAGGTACGTTGGACGCCTTGAGCGGACTGGCAGACAACGTCATCAACGAAGTCCAAGCCGAATATCCCAATGCGCCAATGTTCAAGAGCAAAAAGGCGGCGACTCCGGGTGATTTGAAAGGTAAGGTCAAGGCTGCTACCGCTGCCGTTGATCCCATCGAGAAGGAAATTCAGGACGCCTTGTCCAAGGCGAAGAAGAAGTAATGCCCGCAACTGACAGTCTCGATGCTTACCTGGCTCTTTCTCCCGAAGCTCGCCAGAAAGTATTGAGCGGTCTGTCTCCTGAAGCGCAGCAGCGTTTGCTGACGGCCTATCGAGAGCGCAAGTCGGTAGCTCCTGCCCCACAACCTTCCGCTCCAGCAGTATCCATTCCAACAGATCAACCCGGATTCTTTCGTGGTCTGTTGGAGAGGATACTGCCTTCGACCGACATTTCCGACTATGTGGCGGGCCCGGCTTACGCTGTACAGCATCCGGTGGAATCCGCCAAACTTCTTGCGAGTTCGATTGCTGAAGGTCAAGGCAATGAATTCAAGAAGGGTGTCGAGATATCCAAGCGCCCAATGAGCCTCGGCAATCTGTCGGAAGCCACTGGCCACTTTGGCGCATCTCTCCTTCCTGTGGTCGGCCCAGCGGCGGCGGCGGCCGGCGAGACGATTGGCGAGGGAGAGAACATTCCGTATGGTCTAGGGCAGGCTGCTGGCACGGTTGGTTCCGTCGTTGCCCCTGAGTTGGTCGGGAAGGGATTGTCGAAGGTCGGCCAGTTGCGTAACGTAGCACGGGAAATGGTTCCAACTCTGACGAAGAGCGGCCCTGAAGTGACTACCAAGCCGGTGGTTGAGAAGTACATCGCTGATTCGGCCAAGGCTACAGCGGAACATGCCGCGAAGGATGCTGAGGTTACGGCGTCCAATCAACAGACGGTCCAGAGGGCTGCTAACGAGGCTCGCGGTATCAAAGCTGAGTTCGACCAGAAGGTGGCGGATGCCGAAGCGGCTCATGCCAGGAAGGTAGCTGAAGCGAATCTCGCCAACCAGGAGGCTGCGCGGATCGCTGCCCGCAAGGAAGAACTAGGACAGTCTTTGAAGCAGGGCCATCAACAGGTAGGGGAGAGCATCAAGGAAGCAGATGCCAAACTGCGTGTCGAGGGAAACGAGAAGTATGATGCGGTGCGGCAGGCAACAGCGAACGATCCCGGAGAGGGCCTGTCGGGTGTCGTGGAACACGCCGAGAAGAACATCCTGAAGGGATCGCCGGAGAGCATCAAGACGTTCAAGGGGATCATGGATGCTACCGGGGAAGGGGCTGAGCTTCCGAAGGTTCAAGGGATGACGCCGGAAGAAATAATGGCGCACAATCCGAAGATGTACGAGATCCTCAAGCAGCAGGGGATTATCGGTGAATCGGGGAAGATTCCATTCGATCAGTTGCAGGGATTCTCCTCAGAGTTGGGTGCCAAGTTGGCGTCTGGGAACTTGGCTGGCGATGTTTACCAAGCCATGAAGTACGTAAAGGAAAAGGTCGATGCAGCGAAGGCAGCGATTGCGGAGCGCAATGGGGTGGGTCCGGCTCTTGCCGATGCTGACCATTTCTGGCGCAACTACATGGACACGTTCTACGACAAGGACAGCGCTGTAGCGAAGGTCCGTGGCAACGTTGGCGTGAAAGATCCGCAGTTCTACGCGGAGCCATTCACTACCGGTAAGTCTGCGGAGGTTGGCGCGGCTAAGTTGCGGGCCATTCAATCTCGCCATGCTGCTGATCTTGCCCAGATTGCCGATCGCGCGCTTGAGCTTCGAAAGACTCACGGTGAACTGAAGGGGATGCCGAACCCCAAGCCAGTAGAGGTCCCGGAACCTCCAAAGCCGATTCCTCAACCGAAACAGGTTGCGGTGCAGTTGAAGGAGCGTCCGACATTGGAATCTCCAGCACCGCCTACCGTAGAGGACATCGCAGATCTTAAGAAGCAGGCGGCCAGCAACATGGGAACGAACATGGCTGCCCTGAAACCACGTGATCTTCACTATCTGGGATATTCCGGCATCGCCTTCATGACGGGCCATCCAGCCGGGGTAATCCTTGGTCCTTTGATGTTCGCGGCCGAGAAGGGACTTGGACGTGCCCTGAATCGTCCTGCGGTTCTCAACTGGATCGGTCACACGTTCACGGAGGGAGACTTGGCTGAGATCGCCAAGTTGCCGGAGCCAGTCCAGGGACAACTCCGGGCCAACCTTCAAAATCTGATCGATCAGGAAGCAGCCAAAGGAAAGCCTCCGGTTGTGGCTCCGGCTGTGGCGCGTGCGATCGGCCTGACCGCAGCGGCTCAGAAGATCCCATCTACCCGCAGCGAGGCTCTTGACAGGCTCCAATCCGTCCAGCCGTGACTTCCGCTTCCCTCCTCCAAGCCTACGAATGGTGCGAACGGTGGGGCTACCAAGCCGCCCGTTTTGAAAAGCACCGCATGACCACGATGCAGATGCTCAATTCCGCGGTGCGTGCCGGCCTGATTGAAAAGGAACGATCGGACTTCGGGGAAGTCGCCGGCGAGCACTTCATGGGGCTGGCTCAGAATCGGGGCATCTCAGACGTTGAAGGGCATGCTCTCTACGACGCCGCAATTCACCACGCCTGCCTTTCGGACATCCTAACGACGGCGATTCGGAAGGGCGATCCCTGGAAACTAGCTATCAATGCCCGCCAGAGGTTCCACGTTCAACCCTGGCAGTCTGGGGCATTCCTGGATCCATCTGGAGACTGCTTGCGGGGATTCCTGCTCGTTTCATCGTGGGGTGAGGAACGCCAGTATTCGGCCCTACGGTCCTGGCAGGTCATCGGGGAAGTCTGCCAATACAAGATCCCGATGAAACTGGCTGTGGCTGTGATTGGTCCTCGGGTAAGCGCACGGCGCCGGAGCCACTGGACCCAAGCCCGCATGCATCCTCAGAATAAGGCTTTACGCTTCCAACGCCGCGGGAAGGGCTGGACCAGCGGATTCAAGGAAAGCTGGCAGGTGGTTTGGCGAGAGGACCACGCCGAACTGACTCGGGAAGAATGGCTCCAGGCCATGCTGGACGATGGGGTACTTCAGGATGTTCTGTTTGTGGTGGACGTTCCGGTACCCGGGGAAGTCGAACAGGAGCGTGTCCGGTCGATGGCTCTTAGGAAACTGGAAACTCTAGGGGCACTGGAAGCACTTCCGGGTCCGTCTCTGTCTGTCTGTCAGGATCCAATTCATCCTTGTCCGTTTCGGTTGTGCTGTTGGTCGCAGCCTGAATCCCGACCTGAAGATGGCGGCTATGACCAGATCGAAACCAAGCTTCCCACTTCGGCCAAAGGTCCGGCCAAGCCAGCCCTTGAGTCAGATGGGCGGCTTTCCTCCCTACCTGTTGAACAGCTTTCACCCAGTCGGCAACTCGATAGATCGGACGGAAGTTGTTGTACAGCCCCTCCATCCTCTGCCCAGAGTCAGTAACCAGCATCGAAGGTTCCATGAATTCCACGTGCCCTCCGTAGCGGCCGGTCACGCAGGGTGTTCCGCATGCCAAGCTTTCGAAGATAGGGTAGCCGAATCCCTCTCCTGAGCCAATTCCCAATGTCACGTCGCATCCGCTGTAAATCTGCGCCGTCAAGTCGTCGCTGATGAGGGAAGTGTTCACGATGGCCTGTGGCAGCAACCCGTAGTCCATCAGGAGCGCCGGGATGCTCCAGTAGCGTTCCAGGATGTCGGTTTGGATGAACAGCCTCACAGGGCGCGTCTTGGCGAGTTCTGCCACGACTCTGACGGCTAGGCCGTAGTCCTTGCGAGCCTGGTTGGTCGCCACGATCCCGATGAGAAGTTCCTCATTACCGATTTCAGGCCCCTGGAAGCCCATGTGCTTGTGGAAGACGCGGCGGGATTCCCAGTGATCACGGCGCCGAAAGACTCGCGTGTCAATTCCGTGGGGCAGGAACGACAGGTCTCGTTTCTGGGATTCCTTGCCCAAGAGAGTCTCGGCCATCAATCCCTCTGCCCATTTGGTGTAGGTCAGAACGCGGTCATAGCCTAGCAGGACTTCACGGAGCATGCAGGAGAGCTTTCCGTTGGGGCCCGCCGCGTCCACAGGGAAGTATCCCCACTTTTCAAACGGTGGATGCTTCAGCCACTCGGCCATAGTTTTATCCGGGCAGGCTTGGGGGAAGTCCGGTCGGGAGAACCAAAGCAGCCGACTGGCGTCCCAGACCGTCATGAGGATTCCGCGTTCTTCGCCGGCAAAGTCCTCCCAGACTTCCCGCAACGTCGGGATGTACCAGTCGCGCATTTCCTCAATGGCATACTGCTGGATAGGAATGTGGCGGCTCCCGAATCCTCCGTAGCCGAGTGCGCCAACGCGGAAGATGTCCGAACAGTTGTCGTGAAGGTGGATAGCCAGGTCACGGGTAATGCGGCCCAGGCCAGAGCAAGCGGAAACGGCGTCGCCGACGAGAAGCAGTGGAGTCAAGGCAGGATTTCCTCACCAGGAACGTCGGGTAGAAGTTCGTCTTCCGCAGGGACCGCATGGCCCGTCGCGCCGGCCGGGATTGATCCGGCTGTGCTGGTGTCAGGCATAGTGAATCGGCGCAGGTGCAGAGGAACCTTGGCGAGAGCTTCACTGTTGAAGAAGGCGGGGGCGAGTGGCCTGGGGTTTTCTATATCTAGTGACACCACCTTCATCTGACCCGAAATATAATCTGACGGCGCCTTCAAGAAGACGTTATCTGGCGACAGGGTAGCGATGATCTGTTCGAGTCGCGGGATCTCCTGCTTCAGCCCCTCTGCCTTCACCAGACAGCGTTGCAGTTCAATCCGCGCTCGCTCGATGCGCTTCTGTGCCGCGGCGAGGGCCCGGGCGTAGGGGTCACGGGTGCGGGGCTTCTTGGTCGGGTCTTTGGGGCGGCGTGGCATCCTATCCTCCAGAGTTGACTACCATACAGCGACTATCATATACTACCATTCTATGGCTCACGAAGAGAAAAAAGCTGCTTGCGCTGTATGCAGCAAGGAGTTCACTTATAAATGGCCGCAGGCCCGAGCGAAGTTTTGCTCCAAGCAGTGCCGCCTCAAGGACTGGGTGACCAGACACCACGAAGAACTGTTGGAGCGTGGTCGAATCTATCGATCTGTCCATGCCGCTAAGAGGAGAGAGACTCTTCGTAGGTACCACTCCGGCAAAGGAAAGGAGACGGCTAAAAAGTGGAGGGAGAAAAACTGGGATCGTCTCTCTGCCGAACTCAACCAGAGATACCATAACGACCCAGAATATCGAAAAAAACTTCATTCTCGGTCGAAGGCGAACAAGATTCTGAAAGAGTCTGATCGTGAGTATTCCTGTCAAGGGTGCGGTTCCAATAGGAGGTTGCACTGCCATCATATCAACCTCAACAGCCTGGACAACGATCTTGCTAATCTGATGTGGCTTTGTCATTGGTGCCACATGCGGGTACACTCGGAGGAGAGAGAAACAGCGCGGCGTATTCAGGCGTCCCTGGGTAACACTTCCACTTAGCGAAGAACTTCTCGCGGTTCTTCCTGGATGCTTCCTCTATAGCCACTCGGTCCTCCGATGAGGAGTTTTTCAGTGTTCCGGAAGCGATGTGATAGAAGGGTAGACCGATAGTATACGCCTCGATTCCAGCTTGGTGAAGTCGTACGTGGTAATCGTTGTCCTCATAATACGCTGGGAAGAATTGCGTGTCGAACGGACCCACTTTCTCCCAAACTTCCTTGCGGATCAGATAGCAGCTGAAATCAGGGTGTGGTCGCACAGCTTTGACGAACGGCCCCAGGATGTCCTCGGGATTGTTCACTCCTACCGCTGTAACGAATCCACCTCCGTCAGCTAGTAGTTCTCGGTACGTATCTTTGCGGAGGATCGTATCGTTGTTGACCACGAGAACATGGTCGCATCCCGACTCAAAGAAGAAACGCAGCCCGTAGTTCCATCCAAGGGACACGCCGATCTGAGGGGAGAATCGCGCCATGTGGATGCCCTTTTCCGCCAGCCATTCCTTCGTCCCATCGCCGGAGTCGTTGTCCACACAGAGCAGCCGGACAGGGATGTCTTGGTTGAGGACTGACTCGACGGAGCGCTTGGTCAGTTCCAGGGCGTTGTGACACAGCATCAGGACTGCGTTCATTTGATTGCCTCGCAAGTTGCCATCCACCAGTCGGTAGCGATGTCTGTTCCTTCTGGTGCTGGTCCGGTGTAGGTGTGCATCATCGACCAAGGGGCCAAGTTTCCGATGTAGTTCATCAATCCGATTCCAGACCATCCCCACTTGTGGCGGTCGGCCTCGTCTCCCATGTAGGCGCCGTACAGGTTGGTGACGTAGATTTGTTCGGAGATCAACGGCATATCGTGCCACTTTCTCGTGAACGCCCGAGCCAACTTCTCGAGGTCCGGCGTGGCAACAATCAGTCTTCCTCCAGGTTGCAGGATGCGGTGGCACTCCTTGATGATCGGGTCGGCTTCTCCGCAACCGAAATGTTCTATGACGTGCCACAGAATGATGATCTCGGCTGACTCGTCTGCGAACATCGGCATTGAGCGGATGTCGGCCAACACGTCGGGGTTCCACTTTTCCTGGCAATCCACGTTCGTCCAGGTAGGACTCGAGAACGGTCTTTGGCCAGAACCAAGGTTGAGCTTCAAACTCACTTCGCACCTCCGTACAACTTGTCAAACCATTCCTGAAGTCCCGGTGCGCGGCCGCCGAAGTGGAGGAACATGGGGCAGGTGTCAGTTATGTCGTTGTAGGCTTGTGGAAGACGAGGAATTTCGGTAACGCATGTAGTAACGCAAACGTGTGGCTGTGAGTTATGCCCCATGATCTGGAACACCGCGCAGCGCGAGTCTACAGTGAACGGCACTCCTCCTTCGTGCATCCGGTGGAGCATTTCCTGAGTGCTGCCGCCTGCTGTCTGCTCCCACTTGCCGGAAAGGAACTCGCTCCATAGCTCCAGGATGGCTTGCTTCGTTCCGACATACTGCCCACCGCAAGCTGATCTCCACGGCGTTCCGTTGTCAGGGTAGGACTCAAACCACGGTCCAGCGGGCCAGCATTCGTCATTGGCTGAAACGAACAAATTGCCCTTGGCCTTGTCCACGTGGCGCATGACTTCAGCTTCGTCCCATCGGTTTACGATCACATCGAAGGCATCAGTGACGAGGATGTAGTCGGAGTCGATCTTGTCAACGAACTCCATGAATCCTGGAAGGCCGGCGAGGTGCGGGTAGTTCTGCCCGAGTCCATGAACGTGGAGGGGCAAGCCGACGATTCTGGCGCTCTCTCGGATGAAGAACCAATCGCTGTCGTTGTTGGTGAAGGCGGTAGTTACGACCGATACGTTTTTCATCGTCTGCTTTCCTCGATGATCGCCAAGTAGACCGTCGTGATCCAGGCTCCGAAAAGCATGCCGCAGATGAAGATGAACCAGATGCCCAACAGGATCATCGGTGGGCTTGCCAGTTGGTCGCAGTTCATGCGGTCCTCTGGAAGATTCCAAGGCAGCCGACTCTTGGCAACTCTTCCCACTTTCCAGGAAGGTCAGCGATTAAGGAGCGTACCAGTTTGGCGTCAACTGTGGGGTAGACGTTCGGCAACTGGAAATCACCAACGTCGTGGTAGAGAGCATAGCCGCCGACTTGGACGCAGGACGCAAAGCGCTGAGTATCCGAACGAACGTACTCCTCCCAATGGTTTCCGTCTATCAACACGCATCCCGGCATCGGCACGAAGCTGTTCTTGCTGTCTTCGCAGCATAACGTGAAGGGATGCCCAATCTTTCGAGCGAGAGATGTCCATGCGTCGATCGCCTCCGGGGGATCAATAAAGGGGTCGATCCCGACGTATCGCAATTTCCTCTCCTTGGCTACGGAAAGGGCGATGCTGCTGGAGCGTCCGAATTGTAGACCAATCTCGACTACGGGATATTTTGAGTCGGACGGCATCCCCATGAGGATGTCGAAGTAGGCGCGGCACTCCGGCTCTTCGAAGGCCGCGGAACTACTGATCGTGCGGGTTAACTGCATCACTTGTTCAAAGGTTAGGCTCATCATGGCACCTTGTAGGGAAGCACGTCTCGGTAGGTATCGTAGATGTAGCGGTGGGCGTCGTCGTACTGCTTCTGCGCTTCCGGGCCGGAGCCTTTTCCTAGTTTGACGAAGGTGGCTCCTCCGTAGTGCTTGCAGGAGATGCCGACGACGCGGATTTTGTAACCCTGGCGTCGAGTCTCCGCAGACAACCAGTAATCGTAACAAGCGTACCCAATTGGAGTCCCGACCGGCCAACCCCCGGCCTTCTCAAGAATGGAACGTCGGACGATAAGGGCAAAACCATCGAGCACAGCAACATCCGTTGAGGCGGTAAATCGTTTTCCGTGAACATCGGCGTCCTCCATATTCGACAAGAAGTGGGCGCGCGCTAGTTGGCGGTAGTCGTAGGGATCGCGGTAGAGTCCAGGAGTTCCGTGCTCCAAGGCTCCTCCGAATCCAACGAGTCCTACGGTTGGATCATCAAACTCCTGAAGCACGCGGCCACACCAGAGCAGATCATTGATTCTCGTGTCGTCGTGAAGGAAGGCGATCACTTCGTAATTCTTCAGGACCCTCCACGCTTGATCGTAGGCGGGAAGGATGCCACCGCTTCCGTCTACCACGAGCGCCATTCCTCTCCAGGAGAGTAGGCACTCGCTCAACGTATCGGCTCCAGCATGTGCGGTCACGACGGCGAGCTTCATTCGACCCTCACTCCCGGGAAATCCTGGATCAGCTCAGCCCCCGGTACCGCTTGTCCGAAGGTATCGGTGCGGCTGCAATTCAACACGACAGGCGGATCAATCTTGCCAACCTTCAGGCCGGCCGCTTTGACTCTTTGGGTCATCAGCCAATCTTCACCCTTGCGGACTCCGGGTTCCTCGGCCAATGGTCCGAAGCGGTCCCAAGTTTCCCACTCCATGAGCCAGGACTGAGAGGAGAGAGCAAGGTTCTCCTGGATGGAGTGAATCCCGTTGAAGACTCGATCTACTGTTCCCTCGGCTGGCAGGTGGTAGGGGTGATTGTAACCGCCAAGGATTCCGTAGCCAAGATCCTTCGCAACGGCCCATGCTTCCAGAAGTGTTTCCAGCCATCCTGGAGTAAAAAAACAATCGTTATCACCAGCGTAGAGCATGTCGCTGCGCCCAAATTGTCTCTCGGAGGCTAGGATGGCTTGGTTTCTTGCAGCGCCCGCGCTACCGGTTGTCTTGAATCTGCGCTCCACGTGGAACTGCATCGTGGGATGCGGGATTGCCGCATAGCCTTGGATGATCCGGTACGTTGGGTCCAAGCTGGCGTCGTCCAGGATGGTGCATGTCGCTGGAACTTGGGTGTTGCGGACGCTGTGGAGAGTCTGCTCCGTGAGCCACGGGCGATCGCGGCAGATTAGACAAATATTTACCACTGATCGTCTCCACGAGGTTTGCTGGCGCGTGGCTGGCGTGGAGTCGCTTCGTTGACGTTAAGCGCGCGGCCGCCTTCCTTGTAGCCGTCCAATCCTTGAAGCGCATCTTGAGCCTGGGACTCGGTTTCCATCTCCACGAATCCGAAGCCTCGCGTCCTTCCAGTTTCCCGGTCGGTGGGGATGGTGACGCTGACGACCTGCCCGTATTCCTCGAACATCTCGCGGAGGCGGTCTTCGTCGGTGGCGAAGGGCAGATTACCTACGAACAATTTTTTCACTTGGATTCTCCTGGGGCATCCAGCCTTGTTTTGCATCGGGGGCATGACTTGGGGTCTTTGACCCGCGACTGCCACTTGTATCGGCACTTGGGGCACTTCTGTTGCATGGGTGTTGAGGATACTACCATTATTATTACTAGTCAAGATTTAACTTGCGCTCTCCGCTTCCAGGGCTGACAGGGCATCGGCGGCTGCGTCCATCGTCAACGGTAGCGTGGGCTGCTCTTTTTGCCAGCGCCTTACGGTCATAGCGCAGTAGTCGGTGGATAACTCCACTCCGGCGAAGTGGAATCCTTGGACAGACGCCGCAAGTCCAGTGCTGCCGCTCCCGCAGAATGGATCAAGTATCGTCCCTCCTAGTGGCGCGACCAATCGGCAGAGGTATTTCATCAGTTCGCGCGGTTTGACGGTCGGGTGAGTGTTTCCTTCTCCTCGATCCTCGTTGTCGGCTTTGGCGCAGTAGAAGAAGCGGGCGGCAGAACCTGCGTCGGCACCTCGAGCCGCTTCGCATTCTTCTTGTCCCTCGAACTCTGCATAGGTATTGCGAAACTTTGGAGATCCTCGACGAGTCGGATTGGCTCCGCTCTCTTGGATCGGAAAGCGCTGCAGGACTTCCTCGCTGCCGTCGTGGATGAGGTTGGCGGGCCATCGGCCAGTATCTGTATCCATCTCTCCGGTGCGGTTGCTGCCCTTCAGTCCATCTGAGTAGCAGTTTGCCGCTGGCTCCGCACGATTGATAAACTTCGGAACTCCGTCTTTGGCTGGAACCCGGCATCCGTCTATGTTCAGCGCTCCCGTTCCCCACTTCAGCACGTTGGCCGCGACGGTCGGTTCGCTCAGCGGCTTACGCGCCAGGATGATCGGCTCCCAAGCAGGTTTTAGTGCCGTACCCCATCCTTCCCATTGTTCGCCTTGGGCAGTTGCTGGCTTGGTTATAGTCGGAACGTATTCGCGACCGTTGTCTTTGATCCATGATCCAGTTTCATTCTGGTCGGCACCCGGGATCATCCTCCTGACTGGCTTACCTTCAGACACGACAGTGCGCTCCAGTTTCTCAAGTCCGAACAGCGGCAACCCAACTCCAATGGATTTGTCGATCGCCTTCGACACGTCCAATGACTTCGGAAACCCTGAGCCGTAAACCCACATCACTGTATCTCGTATTTCCCACCCTGCATCCTCGATCGCGCAGGCCAAGCGGTGGAAGGTGCGCGTCCCTCCAAAGGCCAACAAGTGCGCTCCAGGCTTGGCTACGCGCAGAGCCTCTCGCCAGAACAAGACTCCTGGAATGCCGTGGTCCCAGTCCTTTCCCATAAACGACAGCCCGTAAGGTGGATCCGTCACGACAGCATCGACCGAATTGGCGTTCAGCGAAAGCAACACCTCGAGCGCATCTCCGTTGTACAGGGTCAGTCCAGCGCGGTCGTCCTGGAAGTAAGGCTTCACTTCCCCTCCGGCAGCACAATCTGATGTTCACAGACGTAAGCCGCTCTCGGTGGTCCTCCGTGGATGCGTTGTACTTCGTCCTCTGGAATGCGGTAGACCGCCCTTGTTCCGCAGTTCCAGGTTGAGGCCGGAGGATACGCAGCGTCCGAGACACGGATTTCTTGCCCGCGCCACTTCTTCCAATCCGCAAATGGCCCGTCAACAGGGTTCTCTCCGTGCTTCGGGAACTCCTCAGTGTCTACCAGTTTGACGATCATTGGTTATGTGCCTCCATCCACTCTTGCTGCTTGAGAATCTCGCTCGGTCGCATCTTCATTCCTTTGGCTAACCGTGCGATCGTTCGTAACGTCGGCTGCTTCTTTCCGTTCTCTAAGTGGCTCAACTGCGTGCGGCCCATCCCGGTAACCTCCGCTAACGCGACCTGGCTGAGTCCTCGGCGCTTCCTACAGGAACGGATGGCGCTGCCGATCACAGCTCCACGTCCTCGCGTAACGCTCGATCCGCCAGCACCAAATCCCGAATCAGCTTTTCCTGTCGCTCTAGGTTAATCCCAGGCTCAAGGTAAGCTAGGCTAGCGGACTGGCGAGCGGCGAAATATTGCTGTACTAGCTTCCTCAGCCGGTCTAGGGCATCCAGGCGCTTGGAGGTGCGGGTCATGGCGTGTAGCACCTCGCAATCCATGTGCTGAGAGCCAACGGTATCTTGGCAATCTGAGCGGATGCGGCCTTGCGGGCCGTGCTTCTGCTGGACGCCTTCTGTATCAGATTGTTTGTCGAATCGTGCCACCACCCGCCGCCGAATTTCAAACCATCGCTCTCGCTCTGATTCGTCAAATGGCGCGTGTGTGTGTGTCCATCGCGCTTGTTCGCGTGTCCAGTGGTTTTTAGCGCCATCGCCTCTCGCACTCTCGGCTCATGGTCCGCTCCGTGAAACGATGGCGATGGGATGCCGTACTTCTCAGGGAAGTGAAAGTTGCGGCCCTTCTGTTTTCTCGCCTTCGTAAACGGCATCACGGCTGGCACGTCTCCCCACAGATAGAAGCTTCCAAAGTGCCAACGGGCGTGTCCTACCCACTTCTCCGCGCCCTTGACGTTCTCCACCACCATCGGGATATGCCGGTATCCAAACTCCAGAGAGCGATTGTCTCGCACTGGACCATACTCCTTCCATTGGTGGGTAAAGCATTCTGAACAGCAACGCCTTCCGAAATGCCCGAGAACAGTAGCCAAGCGAGGACATCCTACCCATGCATCACACCGATAGTCTTGATCGAGAATGCGGTTTGCGGCCTCGCAGGCTTCCCGCTGAATCCTGAAGCATGAATCGAACAGCGTGTTCAGTTCGGCGCGGCGTTCTTCTGATTCTTGGTAGTGCTTAATCATCGCCTTCGACCGCGACCAAGGCATTGCCATGTACGAGTACTTCTGGCACGGAGGGCTGGCTACGATAGCGGCAGCGTCTTTGAATTGCGATCCGTGAAGCGTCAGCACGTCTTGGATCACCAACTCGGCCCCGTCTGGAACTGGTCCATGGTGCGGCTCGTGCGCGATGTCGAATCCTACAGCCCGCCATCCTTCCGCCAGAAACCCAGCAGACCATCCGAAGCATCCCGCGAAAAGGTCAATCACCAACGGCTTCACTTAGGCAACTCCCTCTGAGGCTGCGCTGTGACGTACTCCCAATCGCGCTGGCGTAGTTCCTCGGCTTGCTCGTCGAAGCGTTCCCTCCACCAAAGTTTATCCTCGCTCGTGACCTGGCTGCGAAGGTCGGCGGTCCGGTCGGATCGAGCTTGTCCGGCGATCTGCAACGGAGCTACTTGGTCCTTGGGCTTTTTCACTTCAGCCTCCGAAACCTAGCCGCGGCGAATTGCTGGTAGACCAAGACCTTGACCCGCTTCCCGCCGATCCAGCGGTACTCCCTACGGCATAGCGGCCGGTGTGACCGAGCCAGCTTCCCGCCGACGCCCACTAAATGCCGCGCAAATCCATCGACCTTTGTCGATAACCCGTCAGCTCTTACGCAGCGTTCTGAGCAAAACCGGCTCTCCCAATCCTCCCCTGCGGCCCCGGCAGCGAAAACGGTATGGCAATGGAGGCAGCGGCGCCGTACCGTGCAAAGGCGCACCCTTCCGGCGCAAAGGGCGGGCTTCCTCGTGATGGGGCGGTTAGTCATAGATTCACGTGTCCGCAACGTTCGAAAGCATCACCCTCATAGACCCAATGTCCCTTCAGATGGGCGTCGTCCTTTGTGCTTCCAACGACCCTTGTGTCGTAATGCTGCATCGGCGTTTTGGTGATTTCCTTCCGTCCGTCCGGCCAGCGTTCGATCCGCTGAAGAACGCGCACCCAACCGTTGTCACATCCCGCGCACTTTGGCGAGTCGCTTGAGTTGTCGGTCGAACTCTGCGTAGTCTTCCGCGCTTGGAGGCTCTTCCGCAATTGGGCTGGGCTTGGCATTCGGTCCAGGTTTTGGATCGCTAAGTCTACGGCTATCTGTAGCTCCTGGTCCGAGAAGTCGCGCATTGCCTTTAAGTACACGTTCCCCGTTGCGTCGTCCATCTGGCGATGGTGCGCCCTGAATAGCTCCCTTAGGCTGAGTAGCCTCTCTGGCGATGTTTCGTAGGGCATTGTCTGTTCCCTCGTTGATAAGTTGGTCGAAAGTCTTTGGCGGCGGTGTGGGTATCTTCGGACCCTCCGCATACTCCGAAAAGTGCTCACAGAAGAACTTCAGGTTCCCTCGCATTTTGCGGGTGAACGGCTCCGTAGATTGCAGGAAGCTTACCCAACGGTCCTCGAAGTCAGCCACGGTAATTGACGGGTTGGAGCAAAGCTCCATTAGCGGCAGGGTGTCGCGGTGTAGCCAGCCTGGCTCGCGCTTCAGCAGTTCACGGTAGGTTTCAGCGGCGACCTCGAAGCACTGTTCCCAAGTTTCAAGAGCGGCTTCTCTAGGTGTATCTAAGTCTTTCTTAAGTCTTTCTTTAGATGGCCTAGCACTATCCTGCGTGGTTGGTGCGCAGTTTCCTGCTAGGGGTATAGCAGTTTCCTGCGTGGCCCTTAGCACTCTACTGCCTTTGCAGTATTCTGCTACTATAGCAGGATACTGCTCAAGCTCAGTGATGATGTCCGACACCCGGCGAGCCGAAATATTGCACCGTTTACCGATCTCCTTGTTCGTCAATTTGAACCCGTACTTGTTACCGACCGACAAGATCAAGCCATAGACCAGCTTGGCAGATGGAGACAAGTTGGACGCGAGAATGCTATCAGGAACCATGACGTACCTCTCGGACTTCTCGGTAGTTTTCAACTCTCCCCCCACTAAGGGACGGCCTGGGCGGGTGTAGTGGCACCCGCCCGTGGTGGCCTTTCCTATACATCGCCAGCGGAGCTACCGCCGACACTTCGGATTGTATTTCATCAGGCATTCGAGCGCAAGAGCTTTCTGCAAATCCCTGGCCGGCTCATGGCAAATCCTTGAGTTGCTTGGCGGGACAGTTTGAAGATGCTCTCTGCGGACTTCTTGGCGCTCCTGCCCGCCGCCGTCTGTTCGCTCGTATCGTTGAAGGCTCGCTCTGATTCTTCGGCTATCTTCTCTAGCGTAACCCTCAACTTCTGCTCTCTGGCTGCCCGTGCGGAGAAGCGCAGGGCTAGGGCGGACATCGCTTTTACGCGAAGCTCGTTTTTGTCGTTGATGTGCTCGTCCGCAAAGCTGTACCTTTTCAGAGCTTTGACCTCCTGGTTAATCAGCGTCAGGATCTCAGCATCATCTCCCTCGCGCACCGCTAGGTGCTCGGTGAGAACGGCGGCAATGCCCTGTAGCTTTTCCCGATCCCCTTCCTGGGCATTGGTTAGCTCGTAAATCTTCGTTAGGATGTCTTGCGCTATTTTGATAATCACTTGCCCTCCTTGGCGTCGAAGTCTTTCAGGGCTTCATCAGCGATGTCTCTCACTGTATAGAGCATTCCGACAGGCTCCGAGTGGACCAGCACTGTTGCCTCCCGAATCTTACCTAGCGCCTCTACCGCCTCGCGCAACTCCTGGCGGGCGGTAGCAAGTCTTGCTTCAGCCATTGGAACCTTGACAGCGAAGTCTCTGCCGTTGAACTCTTCGCCAAATTCACGCGAGAACCAACGATGCGCGATCATCGCGTCTTCATACAGTTTGTCGGCTCGTTCGCGGGCTTCGAGGAGAGCTTGGGCTAGGTCTACACCTAGTTCCGCCAGTGTGCAATTGGCACATTTTTCCGAAGGTCCCTCGGGATGCCCACCGTCTTTTACTTCTGGTGATGCCAGCAACTCCTTCAGTCGTTCCGTACTCAGGTCAGCCATGGTGTTCTCCCTTCAGTCGCGTGTTTTCTCACCGGATGCGGCCCCCGGTTAATGCCGTAAAGGTTGGTCAAACTCAGTGGTAGTGTATGGCCTCAGAGGGCATCACCTCCCATCCTTTCCCTCAGCAGGGAGAGCAGCCGCTTGCCTGCAATCTGAATTAACTGCGCCTGTGTTTGAGGATCGTAAGTGTCAATGACAGATTCAATTTCCTCCAACTCCTTGAGCAAGTCGGGCTGCGGAGAAAGCTTTCGGCACCAGCACTTCGTGTTGCAGCATTTCGGCGCTTTGTGTTGGTGGTATTCATCGCAACCTAAGATGTGTTCACGTTCCGGCTCAGGCTGCGCGTCGAAGTCGGTCAATGCTGAAACTAGTTCATCGTAGGTTTCCAACACAGCCTTGTTGCGATCTGCGGCATCACGAAACCCAGTGGGTCCGATACCGACACCATAAACGCCTACAAAATCTCGTGCCGCGTCTCTCAACTTCTTAACCTTGTCGGTCATTTCGTACCCCCACACAACGCGGGATAAACGTGCATGATCTGGACTGTCCGCATATCTGTTGGACCAAGCAGCAAAGCTATCGTAATTCCGGCAAGCATTCCGGCCAGAAAACACATGAACCAAATCTCGTTACGCCTAGTCTTGTCGGTCATTTGGGTGCTCCTTACCATAAATGCTCACTGAGCAAGCGCTCTTTCTGTGTTTTGGTTTGTCCCGCACGGAAGGCGATAAGCGACGCTTCGTCTCGGCTGACAAAGCGTCCAGTGTCGGTGAGAAATCCTTGTATGCTTTGGGGGAAGTGGGCATCTGGCAGAGTAGACCAAATCTCACCCATGATGTCGGCGTGTCGGTGGCCCTTGTAAATCTTCCCGCCGTACAGTATGGCGGCGTTGATGATTCTCTCGCGCTCTCTCATTTTCCCCTCGCTTTGATCTTGGCGGAGACTGCGCGGATCTTGTCAATCTCTGAATCTGGCTCGCCCTCTCGTAAATATTCAAGGCTGGCTGCGCGTTCTTCAAGAGATTCCACCACCACACCCCACTCAGCTTCGGTGAGGACAGGGCGCGTGTAGTTGTAGGCGGCTTGGGCTACGTTAAGCCAACGCGCCGTTGGTTCCGGCCCCATTTTCTCCCAACTCCATGGAAGCTCGTCTTCCTCCAATGGGCCTTCATGCAAAGTTGCAGCCAGTACACGTGCCAGCCCTTCCACATCCACCTTGACTGGCGCTTCGGGTCCATAATCAGGATCAGGCAATTTCTCCGCATCCGTCAGTGGAACAGGGGTTGCCAGCTTATTGAATCGCTCAGCGGCTTTCCTGTGATGCTCTGGTGTCCCAGCCAAACCAGCTTACGCAGGGCCAGTTCCTCCCTCCCTCAAGCCAGCGAACCCGAAACTCCTTCGCGGCCTCCACAACCTCATCCCGGAGCAGGCGTAGGCGCTTGTCACGGGCGATGATCCGCTCGACATCCTTGCGGTTGCGGACGGTCTGCCATCTTTTCGTCAGTTTACTTGCCATGCTTTCCTTTCTTGCGCACTTCCACGATCCGGCAGAGGCGCACGTCCTCGTAGTTCACGCGGCGGCGATTGGGCGACACCGAGATAACCTCTTCTCCCCCGAGTACTGGAGCGATTCTCCACACATGCGGCTTGCCACCGCTAAAACCAATCCAAAGGAACCTATTCCTAGCCATGCGCCCTCCTGTCAGTCTCGTTCGCTAGCTCCATTTGTTCGGCCAAGTCGTGCGCTGCCACGTCGCAAAAGTCACTGGAGCAATTCGCCTCTCCGCAAATCTCGCAGACGAAATCCAATTGCTGGTCGAAATAGCTAACCGGCATTTCCCCTCCTGGGTGGTGCGGCATCGTCTTGCTCTGGCGTTTCAATAGCGCACCCGCATCCTCCCCATTCATCGCAAGGGATAGCCTGCTTTGCTTCGATGCGTTCCCGAAGGACTCGTAGAGTTAGCGGCGACTTGATGCCCGCCTTGGTTTCCGTGAGGATTGACACGTCCTTGCCGATAAACTCACGGAATCTCTGTTCCTCAGATTCGTGATGCGCGTACACTTCAGGCCGCTTTTGCCATGATCCGGTCGAGCATTTGGCTCATCGTTAGTTCGGCCTTCGCTGCGGCCACCCGGAGTTTGTAGACGGTCTCTTTGTCAACACCTCGTAAGAACAGGTTCACTTTGCTCATGGGTTTCAGGGATATCACAGATATTTTTAGTTTGCAAGGATTTTCTTCAGATGCTATCGTTATTCCTGTGTTCAACCCTCAGCCCAAATCCCCTCCGCGCGGCCGGCGCAAGCCAAAGCCCCTGAAGCGCAGCCCCTTGAAGCGTGGCGCCAAGAAGATCCGCGGCAGGACGCAGCTCGTTCACGTGAGGCTCGACGCTGATGGAATTGCCGAAGTGCTTTCCTCGTGCCATCCGGCATCCTGCGTGAACGTAGGAGCGATCCACGAAGTAAGAGCCGTGGCGGTTGGAGTGATCCGCCAGCGTGTCTTCCAGCGAGCAGCAGGGCAGTGTGAGCGGGTTGTGGACGGAGTGAGGTGCAAGAACCGTCCCAAGGTCCTACACGAATGGCAGCACAGGGGCAGGCAGGGCCACCAGAGCCTTGAGAATTGTGGAGCGATCTGTGAGACGTGCCATACGCTGGAACATCCAGAGAAACAAATCAGCAAGTTACAGAGATACCCTCAGAAATGACCGAAAGATACGTTGACTCGTTTTTCCCGTAGGCGCATAGTGGTCTCCGTGAGCGACAAAGCAACCAACCGAATCAACGCAGCCTTCATGGTCCTGTTCTTCGTTCTCATGGCGGCTATGGTGGTGTCCCGGTGAAGCCAAAGAAACAGCGTCAGTCCAAACCCAAGCGCTTGAAGTTAAAGCCGGTGGCGAAGCCTCGCGGACTTGAAGTGCTGTTTGATGGCAAGCGAGTGAATCTGAATCTGCCGAAGTGTGGAGAGTAGCTGTGTCCTACGACCCAAACAAGCGCGAGGAATGGTGGGACCTAGAAGTAGGCCAGTGTCGCGGCTGTGGCGCACCTGTTGAGGAAGAACACGAGCCAGGATGCCCTGAGATGCAGGCTGATCTTGTGGATCAGGCTTACGAGCGGGAGCGGGATCGCCAACTAATGCCCCGTCCCAAGCCATCCCCCAATGCGGTTTACGGCGCACCATCGGAAGAGGAGATGGAAGCCACATTCAGGGAGCACGGCTTGGGTGGTCTGGAATCGAGGGCGTCGTGATCGAACTGAACGCGCCACTGCTGAAGTACATCGAGGCGTACTCGTGGCTGTTGTCGGCTACGAACCACCTCATCAGCGAAACCAGCTGTTACGATGAGGGAGATCGCAAAGCCATAGCTCTCCTGGGTGGTCTCTACCGGGATCTAGAAAAGGAAATCACTCCCCGCATTTGCGGCGCTCTCGAAGCCAAGCACATCATTCGCAAGGACCGAGACATTGAAGCGTGCCGCATTGCTGTAGCTGTGATGGACCGCATCCAGCCAGTGGACGACAGGGAGAGCGCATGACGGAAGCCGCGATCAATTCTCTCCGCAGGAACGCCACAGAGGACCGGCGCGGTGAGTCGCACGATGAGTTTGTGTTGGGTGTTGAGTCGGGTGGTCTTGCCGCAGTGGTCGTTGACGGGGGAATGAGTAGGCGGCTAGGGGTTCCCCAAGAGACCACCCACCCGACTGAGCATCCAAAGCAATTCAACGGACTCGCCTGGACCGGCTTCCACGACATGACCAGAGAACAGCAAGACCGATGCTTGGAGATTGTAGGGTACGAGCGGTGCGCCCAAGGATTTTTCGATCCATCTCAACTGGAGGCAGCGTGAAAAAGAAGCAGCAGGCAGTAGTGGTGACAACTCAACACAAGGGTGTGTTCTTCGGATACGCAGAATCAACCGATGGCCCGACCATCACTCTCACCAAGGCGCGGATGTGCATCTACTGGACCGCTGACCTACGCGGGTTTATGGGCTTGGCTGTGCGTGGCCCACAGACTGGTTGCAAGATTGGCCCTGCCGCTGAAAGCATGATCGTCCGCGACGTGACGGCGGTGGTCGAATGCACGCCACAGGCCGTAGAGAACTGGGAAAAAGGCATCTGGCAATGAAACTCCTATGGGGAGAAGAACCGCAACTGAAAGTTGCGGCCGGCGACGGCTACGGCTCCGGCTACGGCTCCGGCGACGGCTACGGCTACGGCGACGGCGACGGCTACGGCTACGGCTACGGCTACGGCTCCGGCGACGGCTACGGCTACGGCGACGGCGACGGCTACGGCTACGGCTACGGCTCCG
>Ga0247692_1000009_pt1 | contig 55555 bp, 44 predicted proteins | sample CNK33_metaG_FD_183041 | JGI IMG/M metagenome (GOLD analysis project Ga0247692, IMG submission 183041) | Soil microbial communities from Purdue University Martell Research Forest, Indiana, United States - CNK33 | ecosystem: Environmental > Terrestrial > Soil > Temperate forest > Bulk soil...
GGGCCGGAACTGGGTGAACATACGGATGAAGTTCTGCAAACGCTGGGTTATGATGCGGACCACATTGCAAGGTTGCACGCGCAACAGATCGTGTAGCGGGCACACACGCTAGCGCACGAAGACGGGGCGGATCAGCCCGCGACAGAACAAAAAACCGGAGACAGGACCATGCAACGAAGAAGCTTCCTCGCAGGCGGCGCGGCACTCGCGGGCGCCTCGCTCGTCGGCTCGCCGCTCGCGTTCGGGCAAAGCAAGCTGGAGACGTCGAAAGTCGCGATCGCTGTCGGCGGCAAGAACCTCTTCTACTATCTGCCGCTCACCATCGCCGAGCGCCGCAATTTCTTCAAGGACGAAGGGCTCGAAATCGAAATCTCCGATTTCGCGGGCGGTTCGCAGGCGTTGAAGGCGGCTGTCGGCGGCAGCGCGGATGTGGTGTCGGGCGCGTTCGAGCATACGCTGCTGTTGCAGGCGAAAAACCAGTACTTCCGCGAATTCGTGCTGCAAGGCCGTGCGCCGCAGATCGTGCTCGCCGTGTCGAAGAAGACGATGGCGAACTACAAGTCGATCGCCGATCTGAAGGGCAAGAAAATCGGCGTGACAGCGCCGGGTTCGTCGACGTCGATCATGGCGAGCTTCGTGCTCGCCAAAGCCGGGCTGACGGCGAAGGACGTGTCGTTTATCGGCGTCGGTGCGGGCGCGGGCGCGATCGCCGCGTTGCAGTCCGGCCAGATCGACGCGCTCGCCAATCTCGACCCCGTGATGACCAAGCTCGAACGCTCGGGCGAGATTCGCGTCGTGTCGGATACGCGCACGCTCAGCGACACGCGCACGGTGTTCGGCGGCAACATGCCGGCCGGCTGCCTGTACGCCTCGCAATCGTTCATCAGCAAGAATCCGAACACGACGCAGGCGCTGACCAACGCGATGGTGCGCGCGCTCAAGTGGCTGCAGACGGCGACGGGCACCGAACTGATCAACACCGTGCCCGAGTCGTACCTGCTCGGCGACCGCGCGCTGTATCTGGATGCGTGGCAGCACGTGAAAGAGGCGATGTCGCCCGATGGCCTGATGCCCGCCGACGGCCCCGCGACCTCGCTGAAGACGCTGCAGGCGTTCGACGAGACGATAAAGGGCAAGCCGATCGATCTGTCGAAGACCTGGACGAACGACTTCGTGAAGAAGGCGCTCGCGACGGTCAAGGCATAACGCGCGATCTAAACTTCGATTCAACCTCGATCCGTGCCGGGCTTGCGCCCGGCGACGCGCGCGCGGGCGGAAGCCCCGCCGTGTCACGACGTAGCGACATCGAACCACCAATTGAAACAAGCGAGCCGAACGATGACCGTTGCCGCCCTGGCGCTCGAAAACATCACCTGCACGTTTGCATCGCGCGAGAAGCGCGGGCAAAGCTACACCGCCGTCAAGGACACAACGCTGCGCATCGCGCCGGGCGAATTCGTTTCCGTGGTCGGTCCGACGGGCTGCGGCAAGTCGACCTTGCTGAACGTCGGCGCGGGGCTGCTGGAGCCGTCCTCGGGCGCGGTGACGGTGTTCGGCGAGCCACTCACGGGCATCAACCGGCGCGCTGGCTACATGTTCCAGGCCGACGCGCTGATGCCGTGGCGCTCGGCGCTCGACAACGTGCTGGCGGGGCTGTTGTTCCGTGACGTGCCGCGCGCCGAAGCCCTCGCGCGCGCCGACGAATGGCTGAAGCGCGTTGGTCTCGGCGGGTTCGGGGACCGTTATCCGCATCAGCTGTCGGGCGGCATGAGAAAGCGGGTCGCGATGGCGCAGACACTGATTCTCGATCCCGACATCATCCTGATGGACGAGCCGTTTTCCGCGCTCGACATCCAGACGCGTCAGTTGATGGAAAACGAGCTGCTCGACCTATGGGCCGCGAAGCGCAAGGCCGTGCTCTTCATCACGCACGATCTGGACGAAGCGATCGCGATGTCGGACCGCGTCGTGGTGCTGTCGGCTGGGCCGGGCACGCGGCCAATCGGCGAGTTCACGATCGATCTGCCGCGCCCGCGCGATGTCGCCGAAGTGCGCTCGCATCCGCGCTTCGTCGAACTGCACGCGCAGATCTGGAGCGTGCTGCGCGATGAAGTGCTCAAAGGTTATCAGCAGCAACTGACGGTCGCGCCGGAGGGCAACTGAAATGTGGAAAGCATTGCGCCCGAACCGCGCGAACCTGGTGATCTGGCAGTGGCTGCTGCTCGTGCTGTGCTTCGTGCTCTGGTACGTGCTGACGAGCCCGACGCTGTTGCCCGCGTTCTATTTCGACGACGCCAACAAGGCCGCGTTCTTCTTCGGTGAGCCGCAGAAAGTGCTCGTGCGGATCTGGGAATGGTTCGCGTCCGGTGAGATCTATCTGCACCTGTGGATCACGCTGATCGAGACCGTGCTCGCGTTCGCGCTCGGCACGGTGCTCGGGCTGGGCGTCGGCTTGTGGCTCGCGTTGTCGCCGCTCGCGAGCGCGTTGTTCGATCCGTATATCAAAGCCGCCAACTCGATGCCGCGCGTGATTCTCGCGCCGATTTTCGGCGTGTGGTTCGGGCTTGGCATCTGGTCGAAAGTCGCGCTTGGTGTGACGCTCGTGTTCTTCATCGTGTTCTTCAACGTCTATCAGGGCGTGAAGGAAGTGAGCCCCGTGGTGCTCGCGAACGCGCGCATGCTCGGCGCGAACCGCAAGCAGCTGCTGCGCGCCGTTTATTTGCCGAGCGCGATGAGCTGGGTGTTTTCGAGCCTGCATACGTCGGTGGGGCTGGCGTTCGTCGGCTCGGTGGTCGGCGAGTATCTGGGTTCGGCGCGCGGTGTCGGCTATCTGATCCTGCAGGCCGAAGGCACGTTCGACATCAACACCGTATTTGCTGGCATTCTCGTGCTGACGGCTTTCGCGTTGATACTCGATGCGATCGTCGGCGCGCTGGAGAAGCGCTTGATGAAGTGGCAGCCGAAGAGCGGCGAGACCGAAAAGCTCTGATCGCCTGACGTTCCGATCGCAAACGGCGCGTGGCCTGCGAAGGCCACGCGCCGTTTGTGTTTGAGGCGCCGTTTAAGGCTTACGGCGTAATCACGATCTTGCCGAGCACGCGCCGCTGCGCCATGTCGTTGAGCGCACGCGCCGTGTCTTCGAGCGGATAACGCGCCGACACGAGCGGCGTGAGCTTGCCTTCGCGAATCCAGCCGAGCATCTGCTGAAACGCGGCGGCATTGCGTTGCGGCTCACGCCGCGCGAAATCGCCCCAGAACACGCCGACGATGCTCGCGCCTTTCAGCAGCGCGAGATTGAACGGCAGCTTCGGAATTTCGCCGTTCGCAAAGCCGACGACGAGATAGCGCCCGCGCCAGCCGATGCTGCGAAAGGCCGGCTCCGCATAACTGCCGCCGACAGGGTCATAAATTACATCGGGTCCGTTGCCGTCCGTGAGCACCTTGATGCGTTCGCGCAGGTCTTCCGTCGCGTAGTTGATGGTTGCGTCGGCACCGTGCGCGACGCAGGTCGCGAGTTTCTCGTCGCTCGATGCTGCTGCGATCACGCGTGCGCCGAGCGCCTTGCCGATTTCGACGGCGGCGAGTCCGACGCCGCCTGCCGCGCCGAGCACGAGCATCGTCTCGCCCGCTTTCAGTGCCGCGCGATCGACCACGGCGTGATGCGATGTGCCATAGGCGAGCGTGAAGACGGCTGCCGTCTCGAGGTCGGCGTCTTCGGGCAACGGCACGCATGCGCTCGCGTCCGCGACGGCCTGCTCGGCGAAGCCGCCTTGTTGCGTGTAAGCGACCACGCGCATGCCGGGCCTGAACTGCGTGACGCCGTCGCCGACGGCGCGCACGATACCCGCGACTTCCGCGCCGGGCGTGAAGGGCAGGGGCGGTTTGAACTGATATTTGTTCTGGATGATCAGCACGTCGGGAAAGTTGACGCTTGCCGCTTTGACGTCGATTGCGATCTGTCCGGCTTGCGGCACGAGATCGGGCAGTTCCTCGATGCTCAAGCTTTCAGGCGGGCCGTACTGGTTGCAGCGGATTGCGCGCATCGTGTCTCCCATCGGTCAATGTGCGTTGCAGGCTTCACGGGTTCATGCATGGTTCATAAGCGTGCTTCCGACTACGTGCCGGTCGCGCGGATGATGCAACGCGTGTGCCGCAGCGAAGCAACAGTCGCCATCTGCCGAACCCTTGTAGCGGAGCAGTGTAAAGCAAGCTCGAACGACCGTGCGCTTTCACCATGCTGCTGCACACATGCCACACTGCATGAAAGCATAGGCATGCGCGGGGCCCGTGTGTCGTTCGCGTGCCTTGTTTCCTCGGTTACAATCGCCGCATGCGAATCCTACTCAGCAATGACGACGGTTATCTGGCGCCAGGCCTTGCTGCGCTTTACGAAGCGCTGAAGCCGCTCGCCGATGTCACCGTGATGGCTCCCGAACAGAATTGCAGCGGCGCGTCGAATTCGCTGACGCTGTCGCGCCCGCTGTCGGTGCTACGCTCGGCCAACGGCTTCTACTACGTGAACGGCACGCCGACCGATTCCGTCCACATCGCACTGACGGGCATGCTCGATCACACGCCCGATCTCGTCGTGTCCGGCATCAACAACGGGCAGAACATGGGCGAGGACACGCTGTACTCGGGCACCGTCGCCGCGGCGACGGAAGGCATCATGTTCAACGTGCCCGCCATCGCGTTTTCACTCGTCGATAAAGACTGGGTGCATCTCGAAGACGCGACGCGTGTTGCCGCCGAAATCGTCGCGCATTATCTTGAGCGTCCGTTGCCCGGTTATCCGTTGCTGAATGTCAACATTCCGAACCTGCCTTACGAGCAGTTGCGCGAGTGGCGCATCACGCGCCTCGGCAAGCGGCATCCGTCGCAGCCGGTGATCCGGCAGACCAATCCGCGCGGCGAGCCGATCTACTGGATTGGACCGGCGGGCGGCGCGCGCGATGCCAGCGAAGGCACCGACTTCCACGCGGTGGCCAACGGCCTCGTGTCGATCACGCCGCTGCAACTCGATCTGACCCATACGGCTATGCTGCCCGCGGCGCGCGACTGGCTGAGCGCCGGGAGCGGCGCTTCATGACGGGCGAGCGCGCAAAGCGCTTTCCGCTTGGACTCGAAGACCTGGTGCGCGAGCCGCGCCGGGCGGACGCGCGCGGCGCGAAAGCGGGCGCGGCCAAGCCGGCCCCATCGAAGCCTGCCGCGTCCAAGACGGCCGTACCTAATCTGAACGCGCAGGCAGCAAGCCGCGCGCGCAGCGGCGTGAGCGGCACCGTAGCCGCAAAAACGCCGGCGGGCGCGAAGGGCGCGACAGGCATCCTCAATTCGAACGCGAAAGCGGCCAGTTCGTCCGCGCGCACGCCCGCGATTGCAAAAAGTCCGTCCGGAATCGTCAATACGAAAGGCGCAACCACGATCCGCAATGACGGCGCGCGCAACCAGTTGCCGCGTCCCGTGACGGCATCGTTCGAACGCACGGGTGCGCCGAACGTCGCGTTGACGAGCGCCGTGACGCTGACGTCAGAACGCGTGCGCGAGCGGATGGTCGAAAGGCTGCGGGCGAACGGCATCACGGACCCGCGCGTGCTCGACGCGATGGCGATGGTGCCGCGTCATATGTTCGTCGATCCCGGCCTCGCGACGCAGGCTTACGAGGACGCGGCGCTGCCGATCGGCCATCACCAGACGATCTCGAAGCCTTCTGTGGTCGCGCGGATGATCGAGCTGGCCGCACAGGGCCGCACGCTCGCGAACGTGCTGGAAATCGGCACCGGCTGCGGCTATCAGGCCGCGGTGCTGAGCCACGTCGCGCGCGACGTGTATTCGATTGAACGCATCAAGCCGCTTTACGAGCGCGCGAAGACGAACCTGCGTCCGCTGCGCATCCCGAACATCCGTCTGCACTACGGCGACGGACGGATCGGTTTGCCGGCCGCGGCACCGTTCGATGCGATCGTGATCGCGGCAGCTGGACTCGATGTGCCGCAGGCGCTGCTGGAGCAACTCGCCATCGGCGCGCGGCTCGTGGCGCCTGTCGGATCGCAGGACGGACAGTCGCAGGTGCTCACGCTCGTCGAGCGCACGGGGCCCGCGCAATGGCGCGAATCGCGGCTTGATCGCGTTTTCTTTGTCCCCTTAAAATCCGGAGTGATTTAACCCCGATGAGTATGTTTCGCGCGATGCAAAGAACAAGCCTGAATGTCCCGTTGTCCGTCGCTCAGCGCAGCGTTTGCGTGGCCATGCTGTCCGTCCTGGCCGCATGTGCAACGCGGCTCGATCAGGCGCCCGTCGTCGATCGCTCCGGCACCCTCGGCACCGTCACGCAGGCGGGTGCCGCGCCCGGCGCGCAGCCGGCCGTGCCGCTCGGCCCGCCGCCTCCGGGCTACTACCGAGTGAAGCCTGGCGACACCTTGTATAGGATCGCGCTCGAAAACGGTCAAAACTATCGCGACATCGCCGCGTGGAACAACCTGACGAACCCGAACCAGATCGAAGTCGACCAGTTGCTGCGCGTGGCGCCGCCGGGCGCGAATGGCGCGCCAGTGGTGCCGGGTGTTGCGACCGCGCCGATTGGCGGTGGCGCGGTGCAGAACGCGCCAATTGCGGGCGTGCAGCCGGCGCCGTCGGCGGGTGCGGCCAACCAGCCGCCCATTTACGGTGCGGCGCCGGGCGCGTCAGGTGCACCGGCGCTTACGCCGCCGCCCGCCGCCAGCGACGCGACGGCGTCGAATGGCAACGTGACGTTTGCGTGGCCCGTGCGTGGTCCGTTGTTGAACGGCTTTGATGATTCGAAGAACAAAGGCGTGAACATCGGCGGATCGGCGGGCGAAGCGGTAAAGGCTTCCGCTGATGGTCGCGTGGTTTATGCAGGAAATGGGCTGCGCGGTTACGGCAATCTCATTATCATCAAACATGACGCGACGTATCTCACAGCGTATGCACATAATCGTGCTTTGATGGTAAAAGAGGGTGACGCGGTGACCAAAGGTCAGAAGATCGCCGAAATGGGCAACAGTGATTCGGACCGCGTGATGTTGCATTTCGAAGTTCGCCGCCAGGGTAAGCCTGTCGACCCAATGAAGTATTTGCCGCCGCAATAAGCCAAGCGATACGACCATGCCGAAATCGAAGCGCCGCCCGTCGCAAGCAGAGACTGAGTCCGTGAGCCGTGCCACGCCTGTTTCGGTGGACGACGCTGGCGCTTCGGAGGTCGATGACGACAACGTCGAGGACCTCGACAACGCGAACGATCCCGAAGAGCGTGCGTCGGGTCGGGATGAGGAATCTGAGGGGCGCGAAAGCGCAAACGATTCCGCGCCTGATGCCGACGATTTTCGCGCGCTGCTGCAGGCCGAGCTCACGGCCGACACGATCCAGCACTACCTGAACCGGATCAGCGTGAAGCCGCTCCTCACCGTCGAGGAAGAGCAGCGCTATTCGCGTCTCGCGAAGGCGGGCGAGTTCGAAGCGCGCCAGGTGATGATCGAGCGCAATCTGCGGCTCGTGGTCAGCATCGCGAAGGGCTATCTGAATCGCGGCGTGCCGCTGCTCGATCTGATCGAAGAGGGCAACCTCGGCTTGATGCACGCGATCGAAAAGTTCGATCCGACGCGCGGCTTCCGTTTTTCGACGTATGCGACGTGGTGGATTCGCCAGAGCATCGAGCGCGCGATCATGAATCAGGCGCGCACGGTGCGGCTGCCGGTGCATGTGATCCGCGAGCTGAACCAGGTATTGCGCGCGAAGCGCCACCTCGAAAAGAATTCGATGAATTCGGGCGAAGCGGCCGAGCGCCGCGACGCGAGCATCGACGACATCGCATATCTGACGGGCAAGACGACGGACGAAGTCACCGATATCCTCGCGTTGAACGAACACACGGCGTCGCTCGATGCGCCGCTCGATCTCGACCCGGCGAGCAGCCTGCTCGATCTGTTGTCCGACGACCAGAGTCAGTCGCCCGATGCCGAGGTGCAGCACCGCGAGCTCGAGACGCTGACGCGCGCATGGCTCGCGCGGCTGTCGGACAAACATCGTCATGTGATCGAGCGCCGCTTTGGGCTGAATCACATCGAACCGGCCACGCTCGAGGAACTCGCCGACGAAATGGGCCTCACGCGCGAGCGTGTGCGCCAGATCCAGCAAGAGGCGCTGGTGCGACTGAAGCGCTTCTTTGCGTCCAATGGCGTTCGGAAGGACGCTGTTCTCTAGAAACTGATGACTCCAATTCTGGTTTTCGACATCGAGACGATTCCCGATGTCGCCGGCATTCGCCGGCTTGAAAGTCTTCCCGCAACGATGTCCGACGAAGAAGTGGCCGAGCACGCGTTTGCGGCGCGGCGCGAGAAGACGGGCAGTGATTTTCTGCCGCATCACTTGCAGCGTGTCGCGGCGATTTCATGCGTGTTCCGCGATAACAATGGTTTTCGGGTGCGGTCGCTTGGCACGACTTCGGATGGCGAGGCTTCGCTCGTGCAGTCGTTTTATCGCACGATCGAGAAGTACACGCCGCAGCTCGTGTCGTGGAATGGCGGCGGCTTTGATTTGCCGGTGCTGAATTACCGTGCGATGGTGAATGGCATTCGCGCGAACCGGTTTTGGGATCTTGGCGAGGATGACCGCGATTTCAAGTGGAACAACTACATCAGCCGATACCACGCGCGGCATACTGACTTGATGGATGTGCTGGCGATGTATCAGGCGCGGGCGAATGCGCCGCTCGATGCGCTTGCCAAGCTGTGTGGCTTTCCCGGCAAGCTCGGGATGGATGGCGGGCAGGTGTGGCACGCGTTTCAAGCGGGGCGGATCGATGAGATTCGTAACTACTGTGAGACGGATGTCGTGAATACGTATCTGCTTTATTGTCGGTTTCAGTTGATGCGGGGTGGGTTTTCGCCGGAGGAGTATGCGGATGAGATCGCACTCGTAAAGAACTCCTTGGCGCAGGAGGCGGCGCCACACTGGGCCGAGTATCTCGCTGCGTTCGATAATTAGTGGGTTTGGGTGTCTGCGATGCTGGTGCGGTTTGCTGGTGTTTGCGCTGGCATCCGCGTTATGCCTTCGTGCTTCACGCGTCGCCCCTGTGCGGGGCGGCACCTACTTTTCTTTGCCGCCGCAAAGAAAAGTAGGCAAAAGAAAGCGGCTAACCCCGCCAGTTCTAGTGTTTGCCTGAGGGCCCCCAAAGGTTCTTACGCTTCACACGGCAACGCGCCTGTTCGCGTGCGTTGCCAACGTTCTCTCTGTACGCCTTACCCACTTGATCTGCCCGCGTCGTGGCACGCCGTGCCAGGCAGTCCGCCGCCACCCAGGTGGCAAACTGTGTGTAGGTTTTCGCGCCGTACACGCATCACTCCGGACTGGGTGCGAGATTGGTGTTTCTGGTAAGAGCACTAACCTATGCGGTGCGACAACCTACACACAGTTTGCCACCTGGGCGGCATTAACCATTCGCTGCCGCTGGTCCTTGTGCGGGTGTCTGGTGCGGGGGATGCATCTGTTCAAAGCGTTGGCAACGCAGGCGAACAGCTGCGCTGCCGTGTGAAGTGTGGGGACGTTGGGGGCCCGAGGATAAGAACAAGGGCTGGCGGTGTTAGCCGCTTTCTTTTGCCTACTTTTCTTTGCGGCGGCAAAGAAAAGTAGGTGCCGCCCCGCACAGGGGCGACGCTTGAAGGGGTAAGTCATCACGCGAATGCCAGCGCCAACACCAGCAAACCACACCAGCGTCGCAGACAACAAAACTCAACCCATCTCTACGACAATCGGCTGATGATCCGAAGCGCGGGTCGCGCCATCGACCTCACACCTGCGTAACCGCGTCCGCAAATCCTCAGTGACAAATACGAAATCACACGTCAGCGGCCCATCCGCCCACTGGACCTTGTCATAGACCCCCGCCGTCATAGGCGGCGTCTGCCCGGGATGCAGCGCAGTCCACGCATCGATAAAAGAAGGACTACCGTCGAGCGGCTCCAGCATCCGCCGGTAGGCTTCACTATCGTATGCGCTATTGAAATCGCCGCACACGATCGCACTGACAGGCCGCCCGGTATCAGCAAAAGGCCCAATGGCGTTCTCGGCGGGTATGGGGTGCGCCGCATGCCCAGCGGCTTCCTGCTGCAACTGGCGCAGCCGATTAACCTGCGCGAGCCGCTGCTTAAGCGAATAAAACTCCAGATGCGTGACGATCACCCGCACCGAACCGCCCGGCGCGCGCAGCACAGCCTCAAGCGCGACGCGCTGCATCGACGGCGCTTCCGAATCGGCAGGCCACGGCAACGAATGCCGGATCACCCGCTCGACGGGCAGCCGCGTCGCGATCGCATTGCCGAACTGCCGTCGCGGCGCAGCCGGCGCGTCCAGCTTCAGCGCGGGCAGATCCGCGCCGATCGCCTCCAGCACCGTGAAGCCGGGCAGGGCGTCGGCGATCTCGGCGAACTGGTCGTCGCCCGGATGGCCCGCCAGCACCGAAAAGCCGCGCGTGACTTCCTGCAGGCACAGCACATCGAAATCAACGAGCCGCCGCGCCTCGTCGATCGTGCGCGACAGGTTCACGTCCCCGTGCGCACTGCGTCCCCACTGGACATTCCAGCTGATCAGTCGCATCGTCAAATCTCCGTCGGTGTGTGTCGTTCGTCTACAATCTCGTGTTTGGTCCCACTTTTACACAGTCTGTCAGGAAGTCGCAGGTGTCCGAAACTGTCCCCCACATTGGTAAAACGCGCTCGTCCAGAAAGAGCAAGCAGGCGCGCGAAGACGCTGCCGCTGGCCCCTTCAAGGCGCCCGAACTCGATATCGATTCGCTCGACATGGAAGCGCGCGGCGTCGGCCGCACCGTCACGGAAGACGGTTCGCCCGGCAAGGTCATCTTCGTCGAGGGCGCGCTGCCCGGCGAACGCGTCACCTATTCGAGCTACCGGAAGAAGCCGAGCTTCGAACAGGCGCAGGTCGTCGATATTCTTAAAGAGAGCGTGATCCGTACCCGCCCACAGTGCAAGTTTTTTGGCATCTGCGGCGGTTGTTCGATGCAGCATCTCGACGTACGCGCGCAGATCGCCGTCAAGCAGCGCGTCCTCGAAGACAATCTGATGCATCTGTCGAAGCTGCGCCCGGAAACCGTTTTCCGGCCGATCCACGGCCCGTCCTGGGGCTACCGCTATCGCGCGCGCCTCACCGTGCGCAACGTCGCGAAGAAGGGCGGCGTGCTGGTCGGTTTCCATGAAAAAAAGAGCAGCTACGTCGCCGATATGACGAGCTGCGAAGTGCTGCCGCCGCATGTGTCCGACATGCTGGTGCCGCTGCGGCACATGGTCGAAGCGCTGTCGATTCGTGACCGCATGCCGCAGATCGAACTGGCCGTCGGCTCGTCGGTGACGGCGCTCGTGCTGCGCGTTCTGGAGCCGATCAACGAAGCCGACAAACAGGTGCTGCGCGATTTCGCCGATCAGCACAACGTCCAGTTCTGGCTGCAGCCGAAGGGTCCGGACACGGTTTATCCGTTCTATCCGCTCGATGTGCAGCTCGACTACACGCTGCCCGAATACGGCATCCGCATGCCGTTCCGTCCGACCGACTTCACGCAGGTCAACCATCAGATCAACCGTGTGCTGGTCGGCCGCGCGCTGCGATTGCTCGCGCCCGCGAAGACCGACCGCGTGCTTGATCTGTTCTGCGGCATCGGCAACTTCACGCTGCCGCTCGCGCGGATCTCGCGCGAAGTGGTCGGTATCGAAGGCAGCGAGGTGCTGACCTCGCGCGCGCTCGACAACGCGAAGGAAAACGGCGTCGACAGCCATACGTCGTTCGCTAGCCGCAACCTGTTCGAAGTCACCGCCGACGACATCCGCGCGCTCGGTCACTTCGATAAATACCTGATCGATCCGCCACGCGAAGGCGCGCTCGCGGTGTCGAAGGCGCTGGCGGATATTGCGCAGAGCGGCGAAGGGCCGTTGCCGAAGCGCATCGTCTACGTGTCGTGCAACCCCGCGACGCTCGCGCGCGACGCGGGCCTGCTCGTGCACGAAGCGGGCTACCGGTTGAAGGGTGCGGGCGTCGTGAACATGTTCCCGCATACGTCGCACGTCGAGTCGATTGCGCTCTTCGAGCGCGACTGAATGTGACGGGCTGAAGCGTCCGCCCAACGCGAAAACGCGGAAATGCGGACGCAAGAAACAAAAACGCCACGGTATGAACCGTGGCGTTTTTTTATCCGGTCAGGCGGCTCAGAACTGCCACCACGACTTTTCCTTGCCCGGACGGGCATGGCCCGTGATATACGGGCTGTCCGGGAAGGTGCCGGCCAGGATGCGCTTCGTGTCGTCCGCAAGCTGCGGCTGATCCAGTTTCTGATACGACAGCATCATGATGTGCAGCGCGTCTTCGATCGCGGGCGCGTTCTTGTATTCCTTGATCGCGAGCTGCGCACGGTTGATGGCAGCCACATACGCGCCGCGGCGGTAGTAGTAGTCCGCTGCATGCACTTCGTGCGACGCGAGCGCGTTCACGATATAGCGCATGCGCTGGGCGGCATCAGGTGCGTACTTGCTCTGCGGATACTTGTCGACGACGACCTTGAACGCGTCATACGACTCGCGCAGCGACTTCGGATCGCGCTCGCTCATGTCCTGGCCCGAGAAGCGGCCGAACAGGCCCAGATCGTCGTTGAAGTGGATCATGCCCTTCAGGTAATACGCGTAGGGGATGTCCGGGTGATCCGGGTGAAGCTGGATGAAGCGGTTGACGGCCTGGTCGGCGGCGTCCGTTTCGCTGTCCTTCCAGTTGCAGTACGCGACGTTGATCTGCGCCTGCTGCGCGAAGTGGCCGAACGGGTCGCGGCCTTCGAGTGCTTCGAAGTATTTCGCGCACTTGCCGAAGTCGCCACCGCTCAGGGCATCTTGCGCCTCCGTATATAATTTATTGTTGGTCCACGTGGCCGTTTCGTCGGTCTTTTCCGGCAGGCCGTGACAGGCCGCTACCAACGTAACGGCCGCCATGGAAGCGCCATAGAGGGCTGCTTTCCTGGCCAGCTTTTGGGCCACCGTCTTTCGAACAGTTTGAGTAATGATGTTCAAGGCTCGCATTTTCCAGTCTAGCTTTACGTCCAGGTGACCCAGTCTCGATGACCCGTTCCAATACTCCGCGCCCCGGTCAGGGCGCGCGGAAGAGCAACAAAGATTATAGCCCAAGCGCCGACCCCGCCAACGTATCGTCAGGTGACCCGGGCGCCGATACCCTCGACGACGATCTCGTCGACGATGCGCTCGCCCCACAGCCTGTATCCGCCGCGGAGCAAGGCTCCGCGCGGCGCGCGGACGAAACGCCGCGCGTCGTCACGGTGCCGTCCGAGCTTGCCGGCGAGCGGCTCGACAAGGTGCTCGCCAAAGTCTTTCCGGAGTTTTCACGCAGCCGGCTGCAAAGCTGGATCGAGGCGCAGCGAGTGCGCGTCGACGGGCAGCCCGCGAAAATCCGCCAGCCGGTGCCGCTTGGCGCATCGATCGAGCTCGTGCCCGATCTGCTGCCCGAGCAGCTCGCGTTCACGCCCGAACCCGTGCCGCTCGATATCGTCTATGAAGACGACACGCTCGTCGTGATCAACAAACCGGCCGGCCTCGTTGTGCATCCCGCTGCGGGGAACTGGAGCGGCACGGTGCTCAACGGCCTGCTGCATCGCTATGGCGACGCGGCGGCGGGCTTGCCGCGCGCGGGCATCGTGCATCGGCTGGACAAAGAGACATCGGGGCTGATGGTCGTTGCGCGCACGCTCGAAGCGCAAACCGATCTCGTGCGCCAGTTGCAGGCGCGCACCGTGAAACGCCGCTATCTCGCGCTCGTGTGGGGCAACATGCGCAACGAAGGCACGATCGACGCGCCTATCGGCCGCGATCCGCGCGAGCGCACGCGCATGGCCGTGGTGACGGGCACCGCGGGCAAGCCGGCGCGCACGCACTTCCGGCGCATCGATTCGGCGATATGGGAGCGGCAGCCCGTATCGGCGATTCACTGCGATCTGGAGACGGGACGCACGCATCAGATTCGCGTGCATTGCGCGCACATCGGTCATCCGCTGCTCGGCGACCCCGTTTATGGACGCGCGCGCGGCAAGCGTTCGGTGGCGCCGCTGCCGGGCGGCTTCGCGCGCCAGGCGCTGCACGCGTGGCGGCTCGCGCTGGTTCATCCACGGACGGGCCGCACGATGCAATGGCGCGCCGACGTGCCGGACGATATCGCTGAACTGTCCGAAGCGTTGGGCCTCGGCCGCGAGCACGAAGCAGCGTACCAGGAAGATTTCGACGAGTATGACGACGACTACGATGACGAAGCCGAAGCATCGATCGAAGACGACTACGACGATGAAGATGATGCCGACGACGAAGCCTCACCCGACAAGGACAACCGCGCATGACGCTGCCTGAGCTGACCACGAACGATGTGCTGCGCCCCGAGTGGTCCGTGTCGCCGCGCGTGCGGGCGCTCGTCACGACGCGCAACGGCGGCGTGAGCCTGCCGCCGTTCGGCACATGGCGCGATGGCGTCGACGGAGCGGGCGGGCTGAATCTCGGCAGGAAGTCGGGCGATGATCCCGCACATGTCGAAGCAAGCCGCACGCGGTTGATGAAGCTGATAGCGCGCGATGAGGCCGCATGGCTCTCGCAGGTTCACGGCGCGACCGTCGTGAGTGCCGACGACGTGCTGGCCGCCACACGACGCGGCGAGCCGTTGATGCAAGCCGACGCCAGCGTGACCGACCGGACGGGCACGGTATGCGTGGTGATGATCGCCGATTGCATGCCCGTCCTGCTATGCGATCCGCAAGGCCGCGCGGTGGGCGCCGCGCACGCGGGCTGGCGCGGTCTCGCGTCGGGTGTCGTGGAGAATACGGCGCAGCGTGTCGCATCGCTCGCGGGCACTGACATGTCAGTGCTGCATGCTTATCTCGGCCCATGCATCGGCCCGCAGGCCTTCGAGGTCGGACCAGACGTGCGTGACGCCTTCATGAAGGGTGTCGGCGGCGCACAACGCGATATCGTCGCCAGCGCCTTCGTCGAGCACCCGCTGAATGCCGGCAAGTTCCTCGCGGATCTGCCGCGGCTCGCGCGTTGGCGTCTCGCGCAGATCGGCGTGACGAACGTGACAGGCGGCAATCACTGCACGGTCACCGAACGCGAGCGGTTCTACTCCTATCGACGCGATCGCGAAACGGGCCGCATGGCCGCGCTGATCTGGCTCGCGGATCAATGACAGGCACGTCTAACTGCCGCTGCGCAAAGGCAATTTTGCTGCACGCGGCCCGACGTTGAGCGGGGTCTTATGCAGTCTTATGCTGCACTGCGCAAAAATAAGAAGACCTACGCGGTTGCGCAGTGCATAAGCGTTTCGCGCGTTCCCCCATCGGCCAGACGAGCCCGTAGTAACGGGCTCGTTTTGCATTGCACAGCACGATCGTTTCTTCCATCAGCAATTCGGTTTCATATACATCGGGAAAACGATGATGAAAAAATTATCGCAGTGCGGCAAAATCGGGAACAAGCATTGACATGCCTTGCGATGGGGCGCAAGAATGTTCTCCACTGGGCAAGGGCGTAACGCGGTCGCGATCCATTCGCGCCTGCCGCGCAAGTACCTGCCTCTCAACCCGTCCGCGAGGACCTTTCGGTTAAAAGCAGGCATGGCTGCATCTCAAACTTCCTCGACTTCTTCTCGCACGGACACCTCGTCGGACCGCACGCAGCAGCAAGCGGATGCGGCAGGGGTGCATCAATGGTTCGATGCCTGGATGAACGCATGGCGTTCGATAGGCGCACAGGCTGCAGCGAACGGCAACCCTTTTAGTGTCCCCGCTATGCCCGACTTCGCGAAAGCGGCGACGGCGCAGGCCGGTTCGCTGCCGTTCGCGAATCCCTTCTTCGAGCAAATCGCCAAACAGTTTGCGCAAACGCAAGCTCAACCGAACGGTCCGGCCGAAGGCCAGCCGTTCAACGCATTCTTCGGGCAGGCATTCAATCCTCAGCTCGCGCAACAGTTCACACAGCAGCTTGCCGGGTTGAAGGTGCCGAGCGCATCGATCCCGTCCACGCGTCTTCAGCAGTTGCAGTCCGACTATTCGCGCGAGGCGATGCATTTGCTGCAACAGTCGACGCAGACAAGCTCGTCGGGTATCGAGCTCAAGGACCGGCGCTTCAGTTCGGAGGCCTGGAAGACGACGCCCGTCTACGCGTACACGGCTGCGTGGTATCTGCTGAACGCGCGTTATCTGCAGGAACTGGTCGATGCGCTCGAAACCGACCAGAAAACCCGCGAGCGCATCCGCTTCGCCGTGCAGCAATGGACGGCGGCCGCCTCGCCGAGCAACTTCTTCGCGCTGAATCCCGAAGCGCAAAAGACTCTGCTCGAAAGCAATGGCGAAAGCCTGCGCCAGGGCGTGATGAACCTGCTCAACGACATGCAGCGCGGCAAGATCTCGCAGACGGACGAATCGCGTTTCGTCGTCGGCAAGAATCTGGCGATGTCGGAAGGTTCCGTCGTGTTCGAGAACGAGCTCATGCAGCTGATCCAGTACAAGCCGCGCACGGCGACCGTGTACGAGCGGCCGCTGCTGATCGTGCCGCCTTGCATCAACAAGTACTACATCCTCGATCTCCAGCCTGAGAACTCGCTCGTTGCGCACGCGGTCGAGTCGGGCCATCAGGTGTATCTGATTTCGTGGCGCAACGCGGACCAGTCGATCGCCGAGAAGGGATGGGACGACTACATCGGCGACGGCGTGCTGGCGGCGATCGAAACCACGCGTCAGATCAGCGGCCGCGAGCAGATCAACACGCTCGGTTTCTGTATCGGCGGCACGCTGCTCGCGACGGCGCTGGCCGTGGCGTCGGCGCGCGGCGAGCATCCCGCGGCGTCGATGACGCTGCTCACGGCGATGCTCGACTTCGCCGACACGGGCGTCCTCGACATCTTCGTCGACGAAGCGCATGTGCAGATGCGCGAGCAGACCATCGGCGGCAAGAACGGTACGCCGCCAGGCCTGATGCGCGGCCTCGAGTTCGCGAACACGTTCTCGTTCCTGCGCCCGAACGACCTCGTGTGGAACTACGTCGTTGACAACTACCTGAAGGGCCGCACGCCGATGCCGTTCGACCTGCTGTACTGGAACAGCGATTCGACGAGCCTGCCGGGTCCGATGTACTGCTGGTATCTGCGCAACACGTATCTGGAAAACAAGCTGCGCGAACCGGGCGCGTTGACCACGTGCGGCGAGAAGGTGGACCTGACGCGCATCGACGTGCCGACGTTCATCTACGGCTCGCGTGAAGACCACATCGTGCCGTGGGAAACGGCGTATGCGTCGGTGCCGCTGCTGACGGGGCCGCGCAAGTTCGTGCTCGGCGCGTCGGGCCATATCGCCGGCGTGATCAATCCGCCGTCGAAGAAGAAGCGCAGCTTCTGGTCGGTAGCGAGCGACGATAAAACGCTGCCCGAGAATCCCGCCGACTGGTTCGAAAGCGCAACGGAAACGCCCGGCAGCTGGTGGCCCGAATGGACGAGCTGGCTCGACCAGTTCGCTGGCAAGAAGGTGAAGCCCGCGGCGCAAGCGGGCTCGGCCGAGTTCCCGGTGATCGAGCCCGCGCCTGGCCGCTACGTGCAGCAGCGCGAATAATCGTTCGGGTGCCGAATCATTCGCATACGGTCGCCGTCGAAGTGAAAAGAGCGACCTCCGCCTGACGGATAACGAGTGACGACGGATGGAGTGAGACAGACGCTGTATCGCAGTAATGCTGACTTGACCGGATTAACAACTTTTGACGGGGTACTGTGGAGCATGTCGCCGCAGCCCCGAAGGAAACGAAAATGACTGACGTAGTGATCGTATCGGCGGCCCGCACGGCTGTCGGCAAATTCGGTGGGTCGCTGGCGAAGATTGCGGCGCCGGAACTGGGCGCCACGGTGATTCGCGCCGTGCTGGAGCGCTCGGGCCTCAAGCCTGAGCAGGTGAGCGAAGTGATCCTGGGTCAGGTGCTGACGGCGGGTTCGGGACAGAACCCGGCGCGTCAGTCGCTGATCAAGGCCGGTCTGCCGATGGCAGTGCCCGGCATGACTATCAACAAGGTGTGCGGCTCGGGCCTGAAGGCCGTGATGCTGGCCGCCAACGCGATCATCGCGGGTGACGCGGACATCGTCATCGCGGGCGGCCAGGAAAACATGAGCGCGGCGCCGCACGTGCTGCCGGGCTCGCGCGACGGCTTCCGCATGGGCGACGCGAAGCTGATCGACAGCATGATCGTCGACGGCCTGTGGGACGTGTACAACCAGTACCACATGGGCGTGACGGCTGAGAACGTCGCGAAGGAATACGGCATTTCGCGCGAGGACCAGGACAAGTTCGCGGCGCTTTCGCAGAATAAGGCGGAAGCCGCACAGAAGGCCGGCCGCTTCGATGATGAAATCGTACCGATCCAGATTCCGCAGCGTAAGGGCGATCCGCTGTCGTTCGCAACGGATGAATTCGTGCGTCACGGCGTCACGGCTGAAGCGCTGGCGGGCCTGAAGCCGGCCTTCTCGAAGGAAGGCACGGTGACGGCGGCGAACGCGTCGGGCCTGAACGACGGCGCGGCGGCGGTTGTCGTGATGTCGGCGAAGAAGGCTGAGGCGCTGGGTCTCACGCCGCTCGCGCGCATCAAGGCGTACGCGAACGCGGGCGTCGATCCGAAGGTGATGGGCATGGGCCCGGTGCCGGCATCGCGCCGTTGTCTGGAGCGCGCGGGCTGGGGCGTGAACGATCTCGATCTGATGGAAATCAACGAGGCATTCGCGGCGCAGGCGCTGGCCGTGCACAAGCAGATGGGCTGGGACACGTCGAAGGTCAACGTGAACGGCGGCGCGATCGCGATCGGCCACCCGATCGGCGCGTCCGGTGCCCGGATTCTCGTCACGCTGCTGCACGAAATGCAGAAGCGCGATGCGAAGAAGGGCCTTGCGTCGCTGTGTATCGGCGGCGGCATGGGCGTGGCGCTCGCGCTCGAGCGTCCGTAAGCGGTCGTTTCACAAGGAGGCCGCCGCGCGCGCCGGTGTCGCCCAACGGTGACTGGCGGCGCGGCGTGGTCCGATGCTTTCGTGCGGTTGGCTGTATCGAACGTGCCGAACGCATCGGATATTGGAAGGCGAAGCACGAGGCGGCTGGCGTCTCGTAAAACGATAATGGAGTGTGTGTTATGTCACAACGAATTGCGTACGTAACGGGCGGCATGGGTGGCATCGGCACGAGCATTTGCCAGCGTCTGTTGAAGGATGGCTTCAAGGTGGTCGCAGGCTGCGGCCCGAATTCCCCGCGTCGCGTCAAGTGGCTCGAAGATCAGAAGGCGTTGGGCTTCGACTTCGTTGCGTCGGAAGGCAACGTGGGCGACTGGGAGTCGACCAAGCTCGCGTTCGACAAGGTCAAGGCCGAAGTGGGCGAAATCGACGTGCTGGTGAACAATGCGGGCATCACGCGCGACGTCGTGTTTCGCAAGATGACGCATGAAGACTGGACGGCCGTGATCGACACGAACCTGACCAGCCTTTTCAACGTGACGAAACAGGTGATCGACGGCATGGTCGAGCGTGGCTTTGGCCGCGTGATCAACATCTCGTCGGTGAACGGCCAGAAAGGCCAGTTCGGTCAAACGAACTATTCGACCGCGAAGGCGGGGATTCACGGTTTCACGATGGCGCTCGCGCAGGAAGTGGCCACCAAGGGCGTGACGGTCAACACCGTTTCGCCGGGCTACATCGGCACGGACATGGTGAAATCGATTCGCGCCGATGTGCTGGAAAAGATCGTCGCGACGATTCCGGTGCGCCGTCTGGGCACGCCGGATGAAATCGGGTCGATCGTTGCATGGCTGGCGTCGGACGAGTCGGGCTTCTCGACGGGGGCCGACTTCTCGCTGAACGGCGGCCTGCATATGGGCTGATCCGTGAGCGTCCTGTTTTGTCGCAGCAAGAACGAAGCGGGACGTTACATGGTTCAGATGTTTCTGGCGGCGTCTCGTACGCGCAGCGTTTCGCTGTGCGTGCGACAGGACGCCGTTTCTGCGCTTCATTCGCGCTCAAAGGCGTTACATGACCACTACTACAAAGAAAACAGCCGAACGACTCATTAAGAAATATCCGAACCGTCGACTGTACGATACAGAGACCAGCACTTACATCACGTTGACCGATGTGAAGCAGCTCGTGCTGGATCAGGAGGATTTCAAGGTCATCGATGCCAAGAGCAACGAAGACCTGACGCGCAGCATCCTGCTTCAGATCATTCTCGAAGAGGAGAGCGGCGGCCTGCCGATGTTCTCGTCGATCATGCTGTCGCAGATCATCCGTTTCTACGGGCACGCGATGCAGGGCATGATGGGCACGTACCTGGAAAAGAACATCCAGGCGTTCATCGACATTCAGAGCAAACTCGCGGATCAGTCGAAGGGCCTGTACGAGGGCAAGACGATGAATCCGGAGGTCTGGTCGCAGTTCATGAACATGCAAGCCCCGATGATGCAGGGGATGATGACCAGCTATATCGAGCAGTCGAAGAACATGTTCGTGCAGATGCAGGAGCAGATGCAGAACCAGGCGAAGACGATGTTCAGCACGTTCCCGTTTACGCAGCCCACGCCGCAAGGGAATCCGGAGCCGGAGAAGAAGTAGGGCGAAGAGCGGGCTGAATACTCGAATCTGCCCGGCGGTGCGCGCCGGGCGGATGGTTGTTTGTTTCTCGCAAATGTCTGGCTAAGTCTGGTCGTTTTTCGGCAAGCTGCGACATACAGTCTCAAACTGTTTATCCGTGTGAAATGCCTGATTGAGATTAATTTTTGATATTTCGAGTTTCCTGATTTTTAGCTACATAAAATCAGAATCGCTAGTGTTGACATGGGCGATCGATAAAAAAATAATATTACCCCGGACATCAACCGTGGCTCGAGTCTCTCATTGAATATCGCTGATTAGCTCGACAAGCCTGAGTCCCCATCAAGAAGCGGCTGCATAAGCGGCTGTTTTCTATTTTACGGAGATTAAGCGTTTGTCGTGGAACTCCAATATCAGAAAGACGGAATGCCGGTTTTATCCGGGGAATGGATCGATTCAATTCCTCAGTGGCGTTTCGTCGCTAACGGATAATTCTCGTCTCGGTGTTTCTCTTGGAGCGTGTCCGCGTTCGATCGTTTTGTTCGGACACTTCGAGTCTCTGGAAAGGGAAAGCAGTTTACGCAACGTACCAAAATTGGTACGATAGGTCAGTCACAGTCGCGGTCGATGCCCCGCACCCGGTCGATTGTCATTGTCCTTTCCGTTTGCTTTTTTCAGACTGACACGGGCAATGAACCTGTGCGTCAATGGCTTCGGGATCTGGAACCCGAGGACAGGAAAATGATTGGCGAGGATGTGAAGACCGTGCAGTTCGGCTGGCCGCTTGGGATGCCACTGGTGCGCAAGATGGGGCGTGATTTGTGGGAGATTCGTATTACGCTGCCGCAGCGGATCGCCCGTGTGCTGTTCACCGTGGTGGACTCGAAGATGATTTTGCTACACGGTTTCATCAAAAAATCACAGGCAACGCCGCAAGCAGATCTGGATCTTGCAAGAGACAGATTACGTCAGTTGCAAAGCAGTTAAGCATGAAAGAGGTGTGTGATGGCAAGCAAGCACGTAGGTGGGAATTTCGACGATTTCCTTGCCGAGGAATCGTTGCTTGAGGAAGTCACGGCTACGGCCATGAAGCGCGTTATCGCCTGGCAGATCGAGCAGGAAATGAAGGCGCAGAATCTGACCAAGACCCGAATGGCTGCAAAGATGAATACGAGTCGTGCGGCGTTGAACCGGTTATTGGATCAGAACGATACGAGCCTCACGCTGACAACGCTGGCAAGTGCCGCGAATGCACTGGGAAAGAAGTTCAGATTCGAACTCGCTTCGTAAGACCCCAGCCTGATGTCGACGTGACTTTCCCCGAGCGCGTATCGGGCGTGATGTCCACTAACCGCCGCACCGCACGCCGCTCAACCCCTCTCACGGTATAATCCGAGGTTGCTTGCGCGGGCCCAACCGAGTTCCCACAAGATCCACATGGCCCCATTTCGCGACGGTCCTCGCCACGAGGACACCGTCGCACGGTGCACCCACGTTTGCCGCGATTCCGGCGCCCGGGCTGCACGCCCAAGCCCTCATATATCGCGTCACTCATCGCTCTCGCCGGACCATTCTCTATGTCGCAGACTTCCACCCCCGCCGCGCCGACCGCTTCGATTCCGAAGGTCGGGTTCGTTTCCCTCGGATGCCCGAAAGCCCTCGTCGACTCCGAACAGATCATCACGCAACTGCGCGCCGAGGGCTATGAAATCTCCGGCACCTATGACGGCGCGGACCTCGTCGTCGTCAACACCTGCGGCTTCATCGACGAAGCCGTCCAGGAAAGCCTCGATGCTATCGGCGAAGCGCTCACGGAAAACGGCAAGGTGATCGTCACCGGCTGCCTCGGCGCAAAGCAGAGCGCGAGCGGCTCGAACCTGATCGAGGAAGTGCATCCGAAGGTGCTCGCCGTGACGGGCCCGCACGCGCTCGGCGAAGTGATGCAGGCCGTGCACAGCCATCTGCCGAAACCGCACGATCCGTTCGTCGATCTCGTGCCCGCCGCGGGCGTCAAGCTCACGCCGCGTCACTATGCGTATCTGAAGATTTCCGAAGGCTGCAATCACCGCTGCACGTTCTGCATCATCCCGTCGATGCGCGGCGACCTCGTGTCGCGCCCTGTCGCGGAAGTCATGCTCGAAGCGGAGAACCTCTTCAAGTCGGGCGTGAAGGAACTGCTCGTCATCTCGCAGGACACGAGCGCGTACGGCGTCGACGTCAAGTACCGCACGGGCTTCTGGAGCGGCAAGCCGATCAAGACGCGCATGACGGACCTCGTCGGCGCGCTCGGCGAACTCGCCGCGCAGTATGGCGCATGGGTGCGTCTGCACTACGTTTATCCGTATCCGAGCGTCGACGAAGTGATTCCGATGATGGCGGAAGGCACACTGAAGGGCCACGTGCTGCCGTATCTCGACGTGCCGTTCCAGCACGCGCATCCCGAAGTGCTCAAGCGCATGAAGCGTCCTGCGAACGCGGAAAAAGTGCTCGAGCGCGTGCGCGCATGGCGCGAGATCTGCCCGGACCTGACCATCCGCAGCACCTTTATTGCAGGCTTCCCTGGCGAGACGGAAGAGCAGTTCGAAACGCTGCTCGACTTCATCCGCGAGGCGGAACTCGATCGCGTCGGCTGCTTCGCGTATTCGCCTGTCGAAGGCGCAGGTGCGAACGAACTCGACGGCGCGTTGCCCGATGAAGTCCGTGAGGCGCGCCGCGCGCGCTTCATGGAAGTCGCGGAAGAAGTGTCGGCTAAGCGCATCGCGCGCAAGGTCGGCAAGACGCTGAAGGTGCTGGTCGACGAAATCAATGCCGATTGCGGCATCGGCCGCACGGCGGCGGATGCGCCGGAGATCGACGGTGTGGTCTATATCGCGCCCGCGACCAAGGCGTCGAAGCGCTACAAGGTCGGCGATTTCGTGTCGGTGAAGATCACGGGTGCCGATGGCCACGATCTGTGGGGCGAGGTCTAAGCGATGCTCTCGAACACACCGTCCATCCTCGCGCTAGGCGAGGCAATGGTCGAATTCAACCAGTCCGGCAAAGACCAGCCCACGTACCTGCAAGGCTTCGGCGGCGACACGTCGAACTTCTGCATCGCGGCTGCGCGGCAGGGCGCGTCGACGGGTTTCGTATCGGCTGTCGGCAGTGACCCGTTCGGGCGTTTGCTGCTCGATCTGTGGCAGCGCGAGCAGGTCGATACCTCGTTCGTGCGCGTCGACGATCAGGCGCCGACGGGCGTGTATTTCGTGTCGCACGGTCCGTCCGGCCATCAGTTCGACTATCTGCGCGCGGGTTCGGCCGCGAGCCGCTACGCGCCGCGTGACCTGCCGCTCGACGCGATCGCCGCCGCGAAGGTCATCCATCTGTCCGGCATCAGTCTCGCGATCAGCGTGAGCGCCTGCGATGCCGCGCTCGCCGCGATCACGCATGCGCGCGCGAACAACGTGCTCGTGAGCTTCGATACGAACTTGCGCCTCAAGCTGTGGCCGCTCGCGCGGGCGCGCGCCGTGATGCTCGAAGCGATCCGCCAGACGGACATCTGCCTGCCCAGCTGGGACGACGTCACTGAACTGACGGGTTTGACGGAACGCGACGACATCGTCGATTTTCTGCTCGCGCAAGGGCCGCGCGTCGTCGCGCTGAAACTCGGCAAGGAAGGCTCGTATATCGCGACGCCTGACGAGCGGCGTGTCGTGCCCGGTCACGTCGTCAACGCCGTCGATGCGACGGGCGCGGGCGACTGCTTCGGCGGCGCGTTCATCGCGCGCATCGCTGCTGGCGACGATCCGTTCCAGGCGGCGCGCTACGCGAACGTCGCGGCCGCGCTGTCGACGCAAGGCTTCGGCGCCGTCGCGCCGATTCCCGATCGCGCGACGGTCGAAAAGCTTCTCGGCGCCTGAGCGCACACTGAAGCTCGCGCACGTCGCCAGCACCGCAGCACAATGGCGTCAGATTCAACGCGAAAATCCGGCAACTCGGGTATGTTCAGCAAGGCAAGGTCATGCGCGTCTTCAACGAGGCGCATGACATTCATCTGAGACAACAGAGAGGAGCAAGCGATGCAACGAGAAGTGGTGGTGGTGAGCGGCGTTCGCACGGCAATCGGCGACTTTGGCGGCAGCCTCAAAGACTTCGCGCCGACGGACCTCGGCGCGCGCGTGGTGCGTGAGGCGTTGTCGCGGGCGAGCGTCTCCGGTGACGAAGTCGGCCATGTCGTGTTCGGCAATGTCATCCATACCGAGCCGAAGGACATGTACCTCGCGCGCGTCGCGGCGCTCAACGGTGGCGTCGCGCAGCATGCGCCCGCGCTGACAGTGAACAGGCTGTGCGGCTCGGGCCTGCAGGCAATCGTATCGGCGGCGCAATCCGTGTTGCTCGGCGACGCAGATATCGCGATCGGCGGCGGCGCGGAAAGCATGAGCCGCGCGCCGTACATCATGCCGTCGGCGCGCTTCGGCCAGCGCATGGGCAACGCGAGCATCGTCGACATGATGCTCGGCGCGCTGCACGATCCGTTTCAGTCGATCCACATGGGCGTAACCGCCGAGAACGTCGCGAAGAAATACGACATCTCCCGCGACACACAGGACGCGCTCGCGCTCGAATCGCACCGCCGCGCGGCGAAGGCGATCGAAAGCGGCTACTTCAAGGAACAGATTCTCCCCATCACGATCGCGTCGAAGAAAGGCGACACCGTCTTCGACACGGACGAGCACGTCCGTATGAACGCGACGGCTGACGACTTCGCGAAACTGAAGGCCGTGTTCGCGAAGGAAAACGGCACGGTCACGGCGGGCAATGCGTCGGGCATCAACGACGCAGCGGCGGCTGTCGTGCTGATGGAGCGCAGCGTCGCCGAGAAGCGCGGCGCGAAGCCGCTCGGCCGGCTGGTCGCGTATGCGCACGCGGGCGTCGATCCGAACTACATGGGCATCGGCCCCGTGCCCGCGACGCAGAAGGCGCTGGAGCGCGCCGGCCTGAAGGTCGGCGATCTCGACGTGATCGAAGCGAACGAAGCGTTTGCCGCGCAAGCCTGCGCCGTTAGCAAGGAGCTGGGCCTCGATCCCGCGAAGGTGAACCCGAACGGCTCGGGCATTTCGCTCGGTCATCCGATCGGCGCGACGGGCGCGCTCATCACCGTCAAGGCGCTGTACGAGTTGCAGCGTATCGGCGGCCGTTATGCGCTCGTGACGATGTGCATCGGCGGCGGGCAGGGCATTGCAGCGATCTTCGAGCGGATCTGATCCGTTCGAGAGACGGGACGGGGCAGCGGCGACGTGGTGTTCCGCCGCTCCGTCTCTGAACGAACTTGCGGTATAACCGGTCGAAGCGGGTTGTCGAGGTATCAGGCGTTAACAGGACACCAAACAGGACGCCATCAAGCCGGTTGAAAGGAAATAACGGATGCAGGAAACCAGGTCGAAACACAGGGCGTCGTGGCCCGCGATGATCGCGGCTGCGGCATTGGCTGTCGCGGCGGCGATGCCCGTCGCGACTCACGCGGAAAGCGACGCCGTCAAGGCACTCGCGGCGCCGCCGCCGATCCAGTTGCCGCTCAAGCCCAGCCCTGAGTTCGCGAAGTTTCCGCAGTACGCGGGCACGCTCGGCAAGCGTCAGATCGTGCTGCGGCTGGGCGCGAAAACCGACGATCCCTCAGGCGTACACGGCGAATATCAGTTCACCGACACGGGCGAAGTGATCCTGATTGCGGGCGACCGCGACGGCGACACGCTCGAAGTCGAAGAGTCGAATGACGGCACGCATATCACGGGCAATTGGGTCGGCAAGTTCGCCGCCGATGGCTCGATCGCAGGCGAACGGATGAACGTCGACGATTCCAATCCGCTGGAATTTTCGTTACGGCCGCTTGCAGCGGGGCAGAAAGCGCCGTCGGCCGCGCCCGTTCAGGCTCAGAAACCGGCGCAACAGCCAACGCAAACGCCAACGCAGCAACCCGCACAGCCGCGCACCGGCGGCCAGCCCGTCAACGGCGTGAACAATCTGACGATCGGCGAATAGGCGCCGCGCGCATCACTGACGAATCCAACTTTCTTTGACCATGACTCAAAAGACTCCGAAGCACGGCTTGCAGACCCGCATCGTCCAGCCGACCGATCAGCTGACGCCCGGTTGGGAATCGTTCTCGGTGCCCGTCGCGCGCGCCTCGACGGTCGTTTTCCCGGATCTCGCGGCGATGCGTGCGCTCGACTGGCGCAACGACGCGCAATGGCGCTACGGCCTGCATGCTACGCCGACGTCGATCGCGCTCGCACAGCGCCTTGCTGCCCTCGAAGGCGGCAATCATGCGCTGTTGCAGCCGTCGGGGCTGTCGTCGATCTCGAACGTTTACTTCGGCCTCGTGAAATCGGGCGACGACGTGCTGATCCCCGACAACGTCTATTCGCCGAACCGCGATCACGCCGAGTGGCTCGCGAAGGACTTCGGCATCACCGCGCGCTACTACGATCCGATGATCGGCGCGGGCATCGCCGACCTGATCCAGCCGAACACGAAGCTCATCTGGCTCGAAGCGCCCGGGTCGGTGACGATGGAAGTGTCCGACATTCCCGCGATCACGGCCGTCGCCCGCGCGCGCGGCGTCGTCACGGCGATCGACAACACGTGGTCGGCGGGTCTGTCGTTCCGGCCATTCGATCACGGCGTCGATATTTCGATGCAGGCGCTCACGAAGTACCAGTCGGGCGGCAGCGACGTGCTGATGGGCGCGACGATCACCGTCGACCGCGATCTGCATCTGAAGCTGAAGCTGGCGCGCATGCGCATGGGCATCGGCGTGTCGGCGGACGATTGCTCGCTGATCCTGCGCAGCCTGCCGTCGATGAAAGTGCGTTTCGAGCAGCACGATAAAAGCGCGCTCGAACTCGCGAAGTGGCTGAAGACGCGCCCGGAAATCGCTGTGGTGCTGCATCCGGCCTTGCCCGATTGTCCCGGCCATGAATTCTACGAACGCGACTTCACGGGCGCGGGCGGGCTGTTCTCGGTCGTGTTCGACGCGCGCTATACGCCGGAACAGATCGACAGGTTCTGCGAATCGCTGGAACTGTTCTCGCTCGGCTGGAGTTGGGGTGGCGCGCAAAGCCTGGCGATGCCGTACAACGTCGCGTCGATGCGCACCGAATCGCAATGGCCGCATCGCGGCACGCTGGTGCGGTTCTACGTCGGTCTTGAAGACGAAGCGGATCTGCGCGCGGATATCGAGCGTTGTCTCGTCGCTTTGGGTTGAATCTGTCGCGCGTGAAGCGCGCGTAGCGCTTCGTTGAGCCAGAAGCAAAAAGGCCCGCTCGGTTTCGAGCGGGCCTTTTTTATTTTCCTCCGGTCAGAAAAGCCGCAACAGCCCATCCAGTCCGACGTGATTGAATGCGACACTTGCCGCTTCACGCACAACCGGCTTCGCGCGGAACGCAACGGACAGGCCAGCCGCCGCCATCATCTTCAGATCGTTCGAGCCATCGCCCATCGCGATCGCGCGGGTCGGCTCGATACCGAGCTTGTCACACGCTTCGCGCAGCGTGCGCGCCTTCACGTGGGCGTTGACGATCTCGCCGAGCACACGGCCCGTCAGCTTGCCGTCGACGATTTCCAGCGTGTTCGCGCGCGTGAAATCGAGACCGAGACGCGCCTGGAGTTTCTCGGTGAAGAACGTAAAGCCGCCCGATACCAGCAGCGTCTTCATGCCCGCCGCCTTTGCACCCGCCAGCATCTTTTCTGCGCCGGGCGACAGTTGCAGACGTTGCTCGTAGACCTTTTCGAGCGCGCTCGCATCCAGCCCTTTCAGCAGCGCGACGCGGCGCGTCAGGCTCTCGTTGAAGTCCTTGATCTCGCCGCGCATCGACGCTTCCGTGATCGCTGCCACTTCCGCCTTCAGCCCGCAAAAATCCGCGATTTCATCGATGCATTCGATTGTGATCAGCGTCGAATCCATGTCCATTGCGACGAGGCCGAAGTCGGTCAAACGTCGGCCCGCTTCGACGAACGCGTAGTCGAGCGCATGCGTTCCGCAGTAGACGTCGAGGTCGGCGCGCTGCCCGAGGTCTGCGTTTTCGATGCGCACTGCGCACGGATCGATCACGGTGAGATTCGAGCCGCGCGATAGCGCGACGAGCGGCTTGTGATGTTCGGCGGCAAGCGGCGTGAGGCTTTGGATGACGAGATTCATGTCGACGCGGGAAATGGGCAGCAGCAGGAAGGCACGGGAAACACGCATTGTAACGGTTCCGTGCGACGCGGCCGCGCAGGCGGGGTGGCGCGTCTTGCGGATGGCATGGACGCGTAGTGCGTTTAATTTCTTGGGACGCGACCGTAGTGGTCGGGGATATCTCATAAATATCCCGCCAATAATACTTGGTACTACGGAATGAATGGATGAGCCAAGCGGGGTTTACCACATGGCTTTTTATTGATTCGGATCGCTAATATTCTCTGCGTTGTTTGACAACATCTCGGCAAATGGCATGGCTTGTCAGATGACGGGCGAACGTGATGCGCCTGTCGGAAGTCTACTGACGCGATTGCACGACTTAGAAAATTCTAGGGAAAACAGAGCGATCATGAACACTCGCATCGAACATCTTGCATCGACGCCGACACGACCCGCGCGAGCGGCCTCGGCGTGGCTTGCGTCGCTTTCGACGGCGCTGATTCTCACGGCCTGCGGCGGTGGGTCGGGGCCGGCCGCGTCGGACATATCGGGCGGCAACGTGGACAACAACGGCGCCGCTGCGCCCGCTGCTGCTTCCAGCGCAAGCGACGCCAGCGCTACGAGACCCGATCAGCCGGCCTCCGACGCCACGCCGGCCTCCGACGCCGCCCCCGCCAGCGATGCAAGCGGCACGCCCGCGCCGGGCTTCCAGGTCGGCACGGCTACATTCGATGCCGCACTGCCGCCCGAACCGACATTGCCGACATCCACGCAAATCTGTCAGACGCTGCCCGCGACGCTGACAGCGCAAGCGAACGGCCTGCTGCCCGATAGCGCCGACACTGCCAACACGGCCCCCGACACCACGCGCATCCAGGCCGCGCTGACGGCATGCACGAACGCCGCGAGCACAGGCCTCGACGAACAAGGTCGTGCGTCTGACGTCCGGCGCGAATGGGGAGAACGCGTTCCTGTCCGGACCGCTGAATCTGCCGAGCGGGGTCACGCTGTGGATCGACAGGCGCGTGACCTTGTTCGCGTCGCGCGATCCGCGCCAGTTCGACAAGACCCAAGGCACGGCGAGCTGCGGCCTGATTATTGCCAGCGACAACGGCTGCAACGCGCTGATCACGGCCGCCAAGACGAGCAACAGCGCGGTCGTCGGCGACGGCACGATCGACGGGCGCGGCGGTAGCCAGCTGGTCAGCAGCGTGCGCGACGATCCCAATCTGCTCAAGCGCGCCGATGGCTCCGCGATGAGCTGGTGGGACATCGGTTACGAGGCGAACGTCGTGCAGAACAAGTCGCAGAACAACCCGCGTCTCATACAGATCAACAACGGCAGCAATTTCACGCTGTATCGCGTGACGTTGCAGAACGCGCCGAAATTTCACGTCGTGCCGAGCGGCGTGCAGGGCTTCACCGCATGGGGCGTCAAGATCTACACGCCGACGGCCGCCTACGAGGCGATGAACAACTACAAAGGCGTGCCCTACAGCACCGTCAATGCGAAGAACACCGATGGCATCGACCCTGCCAGTTCAGGGCCGATCACGAGCAATCCGGGCAACCCGGGCAAGCTCACGGGCGACGCGAGCAACATGCTCATCGCGTACACGTCGATCCGTACGGGCGACGACAACATGGCGATCAAAGGCGGCACCGCGCCCGTCAACGGCCGCACGTACGACATCACCGTCGCGCACAGCCACTTTTACGAAGGGCATGGGATGTCGATCGGCAGCGAATCGGCGGGGGCGGACAACGGGGTGGCCAATGCGGACGTGACGCCCGTGGGCGGCGTGTATCCGAGCGTGAGCAATGTGAATGTCTATGACCTGACTATCGACGGCGCGGACAACGGCTTGCGCATCAAGTCCGACTGGAGCCGCGGCGGCCTCGTGTCGAACATCCGCTATTCGAATGTCTGCATTCGCACGGGCAACCAGACGTCGAACCCGCAGGCACTGATCTTCTCGCCGTACTACAGTCCCACGAAAAGCGCCGGACTCTATCCGAACCTGCAAGGCATCGCGCTCGACGGCATACGCATAGTGAACGCATCGAACTACACGTTCCAGGGCTTCAATTCTGCCAGTCCGGTTTTGCTCGGCGCGGGCTGGTCGGCGGGAACGGTTGGATTCCCGAGTCCGCCTGTGGTCAGTCCGTTGCTGATCTCGCTGAACAACGTCGTCGCGGATGACACACCGCTCAGCATGACCGTTGCGGACGCACAGTTCTCGATCGGCGAAGGCGGCACGACGTTGCCGTTGCAGGCGGGCAGCGGCGTGACATTGACGCGCGCGGCGGACGCGCAGGTGTCGCCTGTCGATTGCACCAAGGCGTTCGTGCGATTCCCAGCGAAGTCGTGACGTAACGAGTCGGGCGTGACGCGCATCGACGTCACGCCCTGCAAGCAATACGGCGTCGGCATGGTTCATACTGGCAACTCGAAACGTTCAGCTGCGCTCGCCGCGAAGATCAAAAAGGAGACGCCCATGCACCCGTCCAAAGCGACGTCGAACGATGCCGACATCGCGCGCCAGTTCGATTTACGACAGCTCGACACGTCGTTTCACGCGGACCCGTATCCCGTCTATCACGCGCTGCGCACGCACGAGCCCGTCAAGCGCATGCCGGACGGTTCGCTCTTTCTCACGCGCTATCGCGACGTGCAGGCTGTCTATCGGGATCCGAAAACGTTCAGTTCCGACAAGAAAGTCGAGTTCGCGCCGAAGTACGGCGCGACGCCGCTCTTCGAGCATCACACGACGAGCCTCGTCTTCAACGATCCGCCGCTGCACACACGCGTGCGCAAGCTGATCGCAGGCGCATTGACGGCGCGCGCGATTGCCGCGATGGAGGACGGGCTGGTGCGTCTCGTCGACGCCTTGCTCGACCGTGCTGCCGGGCGCGGCGAGATCGATCTGATCGGCGACTTCGCGGCGGCGATTCCCGTCGAAGTGATCGGCAATCTGCTCGACGTGCCGCACGATGAACGCGAGCCGTTGCGCGACTGGTCGCTTGCAATTCTCGGCGCGCTCGAACCGTCGCTCACGCCAGCGCAACATGAGCGCGGCAACCGCGCGGTGACGGAGTTCGTCGCGTATCTGAAGGGTCTCGTCGCGCGACGCCGCGCCGCGCCCGGCGATCCGCAGCACGACGTGCTCACGCGCCTGATCCAGGGCGAAATGGGCGAGGGTGGCGAGCAGTTGTCCGAAGTCGAACTGCTGCAGAACTGCATCTTCATCCTGAACGCCGGCCATGAAACGACGACCAATCTGATCGGCAACGGCCTCGTCACGCTGAGCGAATGGACGGACGAACGCGATGCGTTGCTGCGCGAGCCGGCGCTGATCGAAAGCGCCGTCGAGGAATGCTTGCGCTTCGAGAGTTCGAATCAGCTCGGCAACCGGATGACGATGCTCGATACGGAAATCGGCGGCGTGCCGGTGGCGGCAGGCACACCCGTCACGCTGTGCATCGGCGCGGCGAACCGCGATCCCGAGCAGTTTGCGCAGCCGGACCGCTTCGACATCCGTCGCACGCCGAACCGGCATCTCGCATTCGGCTTCGGCATTCATCAATGCGCGGGACTGTCGCTTGCGCGCCTCGAAGCGCGCATCGCCATTGGACGGTTCGTGCGGCGCTTTCCTTCATACCGGATCAGCGGCGAGCCGACGCGCGGCGGGCGCGTGCGCTTTCGTGGCTATGCGGCCGTGCCGTGCGCGGTCGAGTGAAGTCTTCGCACCCTAAGCGCAGACTTGAAGCGGTGTTGCGGCATCCGTAGCTTTTTCCGCCTCTGAGGCAAGACTTACAGCGGGATTGCACTGCACTGCTGTGGCCGTACCTCGCGGGCATAGCACGCGTGCATGGCGGCCCGCATCGCCGCTGGGCACGCTTGCTGCTTCTTATGGAGTTCAACTTCCGGGAGCGCGCGATGGCTCATATGATCTGGAAAGGCGCGATCAGCTTCGGTCTCGTCCATGTGCCGGTGCAACTGTATCCGGCAACCAAGTCCGAAAAAGTCGGCTTCAATCTGCTCGACAAGCGCTCGATCGATCCCATCGGTTATCGGCAGATCAACAAGCGCACGGGCAAGGAAGTGACGCGCGAGAACATCGTGCGGGGCTACGAGTACGAGAAAGACCGATACGTCGTGCTGACCGACGAGGAAATTCGCGCGGCCAACCCCGAGTCGACGCAGACCGTCGATATTCTCGCGTTCGTTGACGCTCCCGATATCCCGTTTCTCTATCTCGACACGCCGTACTACCTCACGCCCGATCGCAAGGGCGAGAAGGTGTACGCGTTGTTGCGCGATGCGATGAAGGCGACGGGCAAGATCGGCGTCGCGAATGTCGTGATGCACAACAAGCAGCATCTGGCCGCGCTGATTCCTGTCGGGCCGATGCTCGCGCTCAACACGCTGCGCTGGGCCTCGGAAGTGCGTCCATTCGACGAATTCAAGGTGCCCGACGAAAGCGCGAAGAAATCCGGCGTGACGGCGCGCGAACTCGACATGGCGAAAAAACTGATCGCCGACATGAGCGACACATGGGACCCGTCCGAATACAAGGACACGTTCCGCGACGACATCCTCGCGCTGGTCGACAAGAAGGTGCAGGCCGGCAAGACGGAAGAAGTGATGGATATCGAAACGCCGCGCGAAGCGCGTCGGTCGGCGGACATTCTGGATTTGTCCGATCTGCTCAAGCGCAGCCTCGGACGTGCCGGCAAGGGCAAGACCGCCACGCGCGCCGCGGCCAGCGATGACACGGACGACGAGGAAGAGGCACCCGCGAAGCGACGCGCGCCCGCGAAGAAAGCGGCGCGCCGCGCGGCCGGGACAACCACGAAGACTACCGCGCGCAAAACCACGAGCACGGCTGCGCGCAAGCGCCGCGCAGCCTGATCACGGATCGCGCCGCTGACGAAGCCCACGCAACGCAAAGCGCACACCGATCATGGCCGACAAGCTCGATACCTATCAGCGCAAGCGCCGCTTCGATGTAACGCCGGAGCCGTCGGGGACCGCTGCGCGCGCGAAGGGCACCAGGACAGCCGCAAAAAAGACCGCAAAGCAGCACAGCTTGTCGTTCGTGATCCAGGAACACGACGCTCGACGCCTGCATTACGACTTCCGTCTCGAACTCGACGGCACGCTCAAATCCTGGGCCGTGCCGAAAGGACCGAGCCTCGATCCGTCCGTCAAGCGGCTTGCCGTGCATGTCGAAGATCACCCGCTCGAATACGGTTCGTTCGAAGGCTCGATTCCTGAAGGCAACTACGGCGCGGGCTCGGTGATCGTCTGGGATCGCGGCACGTGGGAACCGACAGGCGGCGAAGCGGGCGCGCGCGACGCATACAAGGCAGGCAAGCTCAAGTTTCACCTGAACGGCGAGAAGCTGCACGGAGGCTGGACGCTGGTGCGCAGCCACATGCGCGGCAGCGGCGACAAGGAGCAGTGGCTGCTCATCAAGGAACGCGACGACGACGCGCGCAGCGAAGCCGATTTCGACGTGCTCGAAGAGCGGCAGGGCAGCGTGCTGTCGGATGCGCCGGGCGCGCGCGGCGGCACGAACGGCACAAGCGGCTCCGGCAAAGCCGCCGCAGGCAAATCGAAGAGCAAAGAGGAACGCGCCAACGCATCGATCAAGGCGACGAAAGCCGCCGCATCACGCAGATCCAAAGGCACGCCCGCCGACCGCCCCGACATCGTCGCGACGCGCAATGCCGAATCGCTTCGCGAACTGGCCAGTCATCCGTCGATAGAATGGGCAGTCAAGGCAAAGCTTCCCGCCGCGCTCAAGCCGCAACTTGCGACGCTCGTCGACAGCGCGCCCGCCGGCGACGATTGGGTCTACGAGATCAAATTCGACGGCTACCGTGTGCTGGCGCGCATCGATCACGCGTCGAAAGATTCTGTGAAGATCTTCACGCGCGCAGGCAACGACTGGACCGCGAAGTTCAGCAAGCAGGTGAAGGCGATCGCGCGCATCGGACTGGACGATGCGTGGCTCGACGGCGAGGCGGTCGTGCTCGACAGTAACGGCGTGCCGAGCTTCCAGGCGCTGCAAAACGCATTCGACGCGCACAGACCGCAGGACCTCACGTTGTATCTGTTCGACCTGCCGTATCTGAACGGCTACGACCTGCGCGGCGTGCCGCTCGAACAGCGTCGCGCGATCCTGCACGCGCTGCTCGAAACCGTCGACGACGACACGCTGCGCTTTTCCGAGGACTTCGGCTTCGACGCCGGCCAGTTGCTGAAAAGCGCGTGCGACATGCAGCTCGAAGGCATCATCGGCAAGCGGCGCGACAGCTATTACGTGTCGGGTCGCTCGCCCGCCTGGATCAAGCTCAAGTGCCGGCGCCGCCAGGAATTCGTGATCGGCGGTTATTCGGAACCGGCGGGCAGCCGCGAGGCATTCGGCGCGCTGCTGCTGGGCGTCTACGACACGAAGGGCAAGCTGCAATACGCGGGGCGCGTCGGCACGGGTTTCGACGCGGCCAAACTGCGTTCGATCAAGCAGGAACTCGACGCGCGCGAAACGCAGAAGATGCCGTTCGCAAGCGAGCCGCGCGAACGAAGCCGCACGCCCGTGCATTGGGTGAAGCCGGAACTCGTCGCCGAATGCAACTTCGCGGAATGGACGAGTGACGGCATCGTGCGGCAGGCGTCGTTCGTCAGCTTGCGCAGCGACAAGCCCGCGAAGCAGATCGTCCACGAAGCGCCAAGCGAAGGAGCCGACGTGCAACAGATGACGGAAGAGATGAACGCCGGTCAGGCGAAGGCATCGACGGCGAAAAAGCGCGCGTCGAAGACGGCGGATACCGAGCCAACGCCCGCAACGAAGCGCGCGAAGACGAGCGGCGTGGAATCGCGAGGCAAGGCGGCGACGAAATCGACCAGCAAGACAGCCACCGTGACGATTTCCGGCGTGCGCATTTCGCACCCGGACCGTGTGATCGACAAGAGCACCGGCGCGCGCAAGATCGAACTCGCCGAATACTACGCGTCGGTCGCGTCGTGGATGCTGCCGTTTCTGAAGGATCGCCCGGTCGCGCTCGTGCGCGCGCCGGAGGATATCGGCGGCGAGCTGTTCTTCCAGAAACACAGCCAGAAGCTCGCGATTCCCAATATCACGCAGCATCCGGGGCTGGACCCGGACCATCCGCCACTGCTGACCATCGAAAGCGAAGCGGCGCTGGTCGGCGCCGCACAAATGGGCACGATCGAGCTGCATACATGGAACGCGGTGGCCGCGAACATCGAGAAACCCGACCGCATGGTGTTCGATCTCGACCCGGACCCGGCGCTCGGCTGGAAGCGGATGATCGAAGCGGCACAGCTCACGCGCGAGTTGCTTGAAGAACTCGGCCTCGCGTCGTTTTGCAAGACGAGCGGCGGTAAGGGGCTGCACGTCGTCGTGCCGATCGCGAAGCAACTCGGCTGGGACGAGGTGAAGGCGTTCACGCAAGCCGTCGCGCAGCACATGGCGACGGCGCTGCCGAAGCACTTTGCCGCGAAGATGGGCGCGCAGAATCGCAAGGGCAAGATTTTTGTCGACTATCTGCGCAACAACCGTGGGTCGAGCACCGTCTGCGCGTATTCGCTGCGCGCGCGGCCTGGGCTGGGCGTGTCGGTGCCGCTCGCATGGGATGAAGTGCCCGATACGACGGCGGGCGATCAATGGAACATCGCGAATCTGCACGAGCGGCTCGACGCGCTGAAAAGCGACCCATGGGCCGACTACGCGAAGACGAAGCAGCGCATCACGGCCGCCATGCGGCGCAGGCTGGATATGGCGGAGCACGATTGACCGCTGCTTGCACAGAGCGGCCACGCACGAGACGCATCAGCGTCGTCGTGAGTACATCAGCGAGAGGATCATGAAGACATCGCAACAACATGCAACGGGCGACGAGCACGAAGCGCAGAACGCGCGCCCCGAAGGCAACGACCAGTCCAACGTGCCGAAGCGTCCGTTCAACGAGCAGGCTGCGCCGTTGCCGCATGAAGCGGATCAGAGCCCGGATTCGCAGCAGGAGCACGAGCCGCGCGGCGTCGGCAAGCAGGCGCATCGCGATCTCGAGCGCGGGCTCGAAGATACCGACCGGCGCGGCGGCGACGACTATCAGGAACGCACACAGAACGACGCGCAGGCCAACGAGAATTCCGCCGGAACAGGCAAGCGCCGCTGACCCGCAAACCGATACGCGCGCAACGGACACGGCAACAGGCACACCAACAAGATCACGATAGCGCGCGTCAGCTCGCCTCGCGGTCCCGGTCGATGTCCCAGTAGGGCGGATCGCCGAAATGCGCGGCGAGGAAGTCGATGAACGCGACCGTTTTCGGCGGCACGAACGCGCGCGACGGATAGACAGCCCAGATCGCGACCGTTTCCCCGAGTGGATACGCGTCGAGCACCGTCACCAGTTCGCCGCTGCGCAGATACGGCGCGACATCCCACGTCGATTTCAACGCGATGCCGAATCCCGCCAGCAACGTATCGCGGATCACTTCGCCGTTATCCGTCGCCAGGCGCCCGCCGACGCGCACGGTCAACGGTCCCGCTGGCGTGACGAACGACCAGTCGCGCTGATCGGAGAGGATCACGCATTCGTGCTGTGCGAGATCGGACGGATGATGCGGCGTGCCGTGCTCTTTCAGATACGACGGCGCGCAGCAGATCACGCGCCGGTTCGCTGCGAGCCGCCGCGCGATGAGCGTCGAATCCTTCAGCGCGCCCAGCCGGATGCCGACGTCTACGCCGGCATCGACGAGATCGACGATCTTGTCGGTGAGCCGCAGATCGACGCTCACGCCCGGATAGCGTCGCAGAAACTGCGTAATCACAGGCGACACATGCTGCCGTCCGAACGACGACGGCATCGACACGCGCAGCCGTCCCTGCGGCTCGGCCTGGCCGCGTCCAACTGACGCGCGCGCGGCGGCCGCCGCGTCGAGCAGCGTCTCGGCGCGTGTCATGAAGACTTCGCCTTCCTGGGTGAGGCTCACCCGGCGCGTGGTCCGGTGCAGCAGGCGCGCGCCCAGCAGCCGTTCGAGACTGGCGATGCGTGCGCTCGCGACGGCGGGCGACAACCCGAACTCCCGTCCCGCCGCGGATACGTTGGCGAGCAACGCGGCGCGCACGAACAGCGCAACGTCGAGCAGATCGAGGCGGTCGCGTTCATCGGTTGACGCCTGGGAAATCGGATCCATTGATTATTCGGAAATTCCAGAAAATGTTTCAGTCATTACTTTGGTTTTCGGAGTGTAAAGAATTTCCTACAGTTCAGTCAACGCGATTGGCGCGGTGCTTCGGATGAATTGCCCGCCGTTGTCTTCGAAATCTCTGGAAAAACGTCAAACGAATCAAGGAGCTGTCATGAAAGCCATTGGCCTGACCCGTTATCTCCCCATCGATAATCCCGAGTCGCTCGTCGACATCGAACTCGATAAACCGCAACCCGCCGGCCACGACCTTCTTGTAAAGGTGGAGGCGATTTCCGTGAACCCGGTGGATACCAAGGTGCGCGCGCCGAAGGACACCGTCGAGAAGACGCCGCGCGTGCTCGGCTGGGACGCGGCGGGCACGGTCGAAGCCGTCGGGCCGGACGTGACGCTGTTCAAGGTGGGCGACCCTGTGTTCTACGCGGGCAGCATCACGCGGCCGGGCGCGAACAGCGAGTTTCATCTGGTTGATGAGCGCATTGTCGGCCGCAAGCCGGCGACGCTCGATTTCGCGCATGCGGCTGCGCTGCCGCTGACGGCGATCACGGCGTGGGAAGCGTTGTTCGACCGGCTTGGCGTGTCACCGCAGGGCGCGGATGCGGGCAAGTCGGTGCTGATTATCGGCGGCGCGGGCGGGGTTGGCTCGATTGGCATTCAGCTTGCGAAGCAACTGGCGAAGCTGACCGTGATCGCGACGGCGTCGCGGCCGGAATCGGCGAAATGGGCGAAGGAGCTGGGCGCGGATCATATCGTCGATCATTTTGGCGATATGCCTGCGCAGTTGAAGCAGATCGGTTTTGAGCAGGTCGATTATGTGTTGATGTTCAACGACACCGATCGGCATTTTCCGGCGGCTGCTGCGGTTATCAAGCCGCAGGGCGGGATTGCGACGATCGTCGAGAATGCGAGGCCTGTTCCTGTTGAGCTTCTGAAGGCGAAGAGCGCCGCGTTTCATTGGGAGTTCATGTTCACGCGGTCGATGTTCGGGACGCCCGATATGATCGAGCAGCATAAGCTGCTGACTGAGGTTGCGCGGTTGATTGATGCTGGGACATTGCGGACGACGGTGGGTGAGGATCTTGGCAAGATCAATGCTGGGAATTTGCGGCGCGCGCATCAGATGCTGGAAGAGGGGCGGGCGATTGGGAAACTCGTGTTGAGTGGGTTTTGATTTTTTTGTTTTTCTGGCTTTTTGTCTGCGACGCGGGGCGATGGCGCCTGCGCGGCGCGGGCGGTTTGGTTTTTTATGCCTTCGCGAGGCGGGGTTTGCTGCGCACACGCTGTTTGGTTTCTTTGCCTTTGCGCTGGCATCCGCGCTACGGTGTCTGCCATTCAAGCGTCGCCCCTGTGCGGGGCGGCACCTACTTTTCTTTGCCGCCGCAAAGAAAAGTAGGCAAAAGAAAGCGGCTAACACCGCAAGCCCGTGTTCCTATCCACGGGCGCCCAACGTCCCCATGCTTCACACGACAGTGCCCTGGCTGGTGCTCGTTGCCAGCGCTTCGAATGAACGCCTCACCCACTTCGAATACCCGTACTCGGGCAGGCGGCAGCGAATGGTATGTGCCGCCCAGGTGGCAAACTGTGTGTAGGTTGTCGCGTCGTACAGGGTAGCGCTCTTACATGGTGGAACGCGTGCGCTATCGGTCCGAAGTGAGGCGTGTGTATTGCTACGGCCTACACACAGTTTGCCACTTGGGCGGCAGTGGACTATCTGGCACGGCATGATGTAGCGCCGGCGCGTGGAGCGGGTGAGGCGCACCGCAAGAGCGTTGGCAACGAAGGCGAACAGGAAGGTTGCCGTGTGAAGTGAGGGACCGGTTGGGGGCCCTCAGGCAGGAACAAGGATTGGCGGTGTGAGCCGCTTTCTTTTGCCTACTTTTCTTTGCGGCGGCAAAGAAAAGTAGGTGCCGCCCCGCACAGGGGCAACGCATGAAGCGCGCTAACAAATCGCGGATGCCAGCGAAAAGGCAAAAAAACCAAACCGGCTTGCGCAGCAAAACACCGCCCTGCAAACGCCATCGCAAACTCAAAAAAAACCGCCCGCGCCGCGCAGGCGCCAACGCGAGAGATTCCAGCGCAAAAGCTAAACCACGCCGACAAGGCATGCACAGCCACCACCCCACCGCGCGGCAGCGCAAAAAAAATCCACCCCAACCCCCGGGTTAATCCCATCCCAAACCAAACTCCACGCCAACCACTTGGCGTTAGACTTCCCGTGCAACATGCAAAAAAACCGCCGCGCGCGGCCAGCGCGATCGCACCTGCATGGCACCGCGCGACAGCACAACAACGAGGTGACAGTATGAGCATCAGCGTCAAACTTCCCGCCGTTTCTGTTGTCGCTTCTATCGCATGCGCAACGCTTGCGCTCGCCGCATTGCCGGCACCCGCGCACGCGGCGACACCCATCACTGTGACGTCGCAGGCGGCCACGGACGGCCCCATCCGCTATACGGTCAAGGTCACGTCGAAGCAGTTCGGCAACTCGCAGGAAACCCGCACCATCCGCTCCGGCGAATCGGACGACTTCACCTGGAAAACCGTGCCGCCCGGCGGCCCCGTCGCAGCCGATGGCGACTGCCCAGGCCTGTCGTCGCTGCCGCTCGACACGAACGGCGCCATGATCCGTCAGACGCAGATTCGCTTCGCACCCGTCGTCGCCAAGGACGGCACCGCGACCGTGCAGATGAACTTCCAGGCGCAAACGCCGAAGGGCACGAAGGCCGTGTCGAACAACGGCAAGTCGCTCAAGTGCCCGAACTACGCGAGCGTTAGTCAGGTGCTGCGCTTCACCATGCCGACCAACGGCAGCACGAAGACGCTAACACTCAGCGACGGCTCGCAGGTGGCCGTGTCAGCCAAACGGTGACGCGTCTGCGTCGATATCGCAAGCCATGCACATCGACTGAATTGCATGCGGTGTGCATGCATCGATTGCGGCGCGCGCCTGGCGTCGCACGTCAGCGTTTCGAGCGCCGCTCGACAAGCCGCGACGCCAGAAACCGATGCTCCGGCGAAAACAGCCGCCGATATGTAAGCAGCACGGCGCCCACGGTCCCCAGCGCCGACGATGCCGCGATCAGAAACATGATCACGATCTGATAGCGCACGGCCTGCAGCGGCGATTGCCCGGCGAGCACCTGACCCGTCATCATCCCCGGCAGACTCACGACCCCGACCACGGCCATTTGGTTCAGCGTCGGAATCATGCCGGCGCGCACCGCCTGGCGCGCCGGTCCCTGCGCGGCTTCCCAGCGCGTCGCGCCGAGCGCGAGCGCCATGTCGACGCGGTCGCGGCGCGCCGTCAGTTCCTCCGTCATCCGTTCGATACCCAGCGACACGCCTGTCAGGGTGTTGCCGAGAATCATCCCGAGAATCGGGATCGCATATTGCGGCTCGTACCACGGTCGAATGCGGATCACGGCAAACAGTCCAACGGCCGCGACGAGCCACGCGCTCGCCCAGATCGACAGGATGCTGTCGGCACGCTGCCCGGCATACGTGCGCGAACCGCGTCCCGCGCCCGCGAAGCCCGCGATCAGCGTCATCGCGATCATCAACGGCAGCACCACGTACCAGCGGGCGTACGCGAACACCCACGCAAGCACATAGCCGATCGCGAGCAACTGGACGACGGTGCGCACGGCCGCCCACGCGAGCTTGCGTTCGAGATCGAGCTTGAGCAGAACGGATACCGCACCGTTCACCACAATCAGCAGCGCCGCGAGCGCGACGTCCCAGAGGCTCAGGTTCTGCAAGGTCATCGCGGCGTCTCCCCGGTGTGCGCGGGCGTATCGGGCATATTGCGCTGTGCGTCGTCGAGCACGCCGGCGCGCATCGTCAGATGACGGTTGCTCACGCGCGCCGCTTGCGCCGGATCGTGCGACACCCACAGCCATGCGCGCACCTGCGGCGCGGCGTCGAACCACGCGCGCACCAGACCTTCGATCGCACGCCCGGATTCGGGATCGAGCGATGCCGTCGGTTCGTCGAGCAGCAGCACGTCCGGCGCGAGTTGCAGGACGCGGATCAACGCGGCGATCTGCGCTTCGCCGCCCGACAGTTCGCTCGCAAAACGCTCGAGAAAATCGCTTGCACGTCCCGCCTGTGACGCGAGCTCGGCAGCCTGCGCGCGGTCGAAGCGGACGTCGCGATACGCGCGCAGCGTGTACGGATAACGCAGATTGTCTTCGACGGTGCCGTCGAGCAACGCGGGCCGCTGGCGAATGTATGCGACGTGGCGCCGGTAGCGCGGGATCGTCGCGCGCGCAATGCGCTTGCCGCGCCACAGCACCTCGCCGCTATCGAGTGGATCGAGCAGCGCGAGCGCGCGCATGAACACGCTTTTGCCGGACCCGGACGGGCCGGTGATCGCAATCCGCTCGCCCGCATGAATCGCGATGCTGGCGGCGTGCAGCAGCGTCTGGCCGCGCGTCGCGTCGCGCCGCACAAGGTCCTGCGCATGGACGAGGGGCGCGTCCGTCATGTTGGTGTCGTGGGGCATGGCATATTGGAATGTGTCGCAGCGCATCATCATAACGAAGCGCGCACGCGGGCACAGCACGTGCTGCGCAAACGAATGACGCAGGTATTTTCTCGGAGCGCTCATGGCTGTGCTGCACTCGACTGGCATATCCGTCCGCAAGACAATCGGCAAGACCCTTGCGTGGCTGTTCGCGGTGCTGGCGATCCTGATCGTTGCGCTGGCGGTTTTCATTCTGACGTTCGACTGGAACCGCGCGCGGCCCTATGTGAACGACAAGGTCAGTGAAGCAATCGGCCGCCCGTTTGCGATCGAAGGCGATCTGAAGGTGGGTTGGCGCCATCCCGTCGGCGAAACGGGCTGGCGTTCGTGGGTGCCGTGGCCGCGCTTCTCGGCGCAGAACATCACCATCGCCAATCCCGACTGGACGAAACAGAAGCACTTCGCGACGCTCGACGAAATCGACTTTCAGGTGAAAGTGCTGCCGCTGCTCGCGCACGACATCGTGATCCCGGCAATCAATGTCGTGAATCCATCCGTCGATCTCGAACGGCTCCTCGACGGACGCAACAACTGGACGTTCAAGCTGAAATCGTCGGCGGGACCGTCCGAGTGGAAGCTCGATCTGCACGACATCCAGCTGAACAAAGGCAATATCGCGCTTTCGGACCAGCAAAAGAAACTCGACATGCAGGCCGTCGTCGATACGCTCGGCCAGCCGATTCCAATCGGCGAAGCGATGAAGCAACAGGAAGAGGCGTCGCGCAGGTCGTCGGCGGAAGTCGTCGGCAAGCAGGGCGCGAAGCAACTGACCACGCAGGCGAAGGCGGTCGCCGCTTCCGAGGCGTCAGGCGCATCCGCAGTGGCACCTGGCGTGCCTGTTGCGTCGGGCGCGTCCGCGACGGCTGGCGTGGGCGCATCGACGACCGTGGCCGCCTCCGGCTCAACGGCGAGCGCGACAGGCACAGGCGTCGTGCAGAGCACGAACTCACCGCAATACGGAATTGGCTGGACCGTGAAGGGCACCTACAACCGCTCGCCCGTATCGGGCAGCGGCAAGCTCGGCGGCGTACTTGCGTTGCAGGACACATCCCGGCCGTTTCCGGTCCAGGCCGACGTGAAGGCGGGCGATCTGCGTATCGCGCTGGTCGGCACCGTGACCGATCCCGCGCATCTCGCCGCCGTCGATCTGCGTCTGTGGCTGCAGGGCACGAGCCTCGATCATCTGTATGACCTGACGGGCATCACGCTGCCCGAGACGCCGCCCTACGCGACGGAAGGCCATCTGGTCGGCAATTTCAAGCAGGGCGCCAGCGTGTTCCGGTATGTAAATTTTACAGGCCGCGTGGGTGGCAGCGATGTGAACGGCACGGTCGTCTATACGCAACGCGCGACACGTCCGTTGCTCGAAGGCACGCTTGTCTCGAATCTGTTGCAGTTCAAGGACCTCGCGCCGATCATCGGCGCGGACAGCAACGCGAGCAAGGCGAAACGCGGCGACACCGCGCGCCAGCCGTCCGACAAGGCGCTGCCGACCGAAGAATTCAAGACCGACCGCTGGAAGGCGATCGATGCGAACGTGAAGTTCACGGGCCGCCGCATCATCAAGGACCCGGCGCTGCCCATCACCGATCTCTACACACACGTCGTGATGACGGACGGCGTACTGTCGCTCGAGCCGCTGAAGTTCGGCGTCGCGGGAGGCTCGCTCGCGTCGAACATTCATCTCGACGGCAGCGCCACGCCGCTCAAGGGCCGTTTCTCGACGGAAGCGCGCCATCTGAAGCTCAAGCAGTTGCTGCCGACTGCGAAGACGATGCAGAACGCGCTCGGAGAGGTCAACGGCGACGCCGCGCTGTCGGCGACGGGCAATTCGCCCGCGGCGCTCGCGGCTTCGTCGAACGGCGAAGTGAAACTGCTCATCACCGATGGCGCGGTGAGCCGTTTGCTGATGGAAGCGGCAGGGCTGAACGTGGCGAACGTCGTCTATGAAAAGCTGTTCGGCAATCGCGATGTGCAGATCAATTGCGCGGCAGGCGACTTCGTCGTGACGGACGGCGTGCTCGATTCGCGCGTGTTCGCGCTCGATACGCAGGACGCCGTGATCAACGTGGACGGCACGGTGAACCTGAAGAACGAGTCGATGGACCTCGGCGTGCATCCGCACACGAAGGGCTTCCGCGTCTTCTCGCTGCGTTCGCCGCTCTATGTGAAGGGCACGTTCAAGGACCCGCACGTCGGCGTAAACGCGGCGGCGCTCGCGGTGCGCGGTGGCGCGATGGTCGGCCTCGGTCTGATCAATCCGTTCGCCGCGCTGATCCCCTTGATTGCGCCGAGCAACAACAAGCCTTTGCCGTGTCAGCAGTTGATGGCGGCAATGGAGGCGCAGCATCCGACAGCGCCGCCGCCGGGACAGCGCGAAAAAGCCAAGGCGCTGGCGCTGCCGCCGGGGACGCCGGGCGCGTCGGCCGTTTCGCCATCAACCGCGCCGTCGAAGCAGCCTGCAAAGCCGAACAATGGCGCGGCACTGCCGGGACCGGCGAACGCAGCCGACTATAAGGGAAGTTGAGAGGGAAGTTGAGCACGCGGGCGCGGACGCATCACCCGCAATGATTGACCCGCAAAAACACCACGGCCGCGATTCTTCGCGGCCGTGTTTCGTGTGAATTGCTACGCGTAATTGGCGGGATTCAACGCAGCGAGCGCGGTGTAGCGTCGCCCGCCGCATCCTGACGACGCACGCCGCGCCGCGTGCTGGCGGCCGCGCGCGTCGCGCCGAACTCGGGCAGGATGCGCGCTCTCGCGCGGCTCGCGAACACGAGGAAGCCGAAACCGTCGGCCTCGTACCAGTAGCCGCCGTTTTCCAGTCCGTCAAGCGGTTGCTCGAGCGCATTCGCGATGGATTCGATGCAGCGCCGCCGCAGCTCCGCGACGGCGGGGTACGGTGGATGCGCGCCGCGCACGCTGCATAGCAGGACATCGAGTCCCGGCAGCACATGCGAGTAGAGCACCGGTTCATCTTGCGCGCGGGCGCGCGCAATCTTGGTGTCGAGCTGACCGAAGGGCTTGAAGTGTCGCAGCACAGCGAGGAACGACTCGTCGCCGTCCACCTTCGCGCGCCTGCGCTTTTTCGGGAAGGACATAAAAACTCGCCTGAAAAAGAATTGCAAGAAACGCAGCGTCCTCATGCGACCACTCCCGGCTTCGCGCGCCGCACGTCGATCTTTTATAGCATACGAAAATGCCGGATACACGGTGATTCGTCTGTCTCACTCCATCGTTCCGTGCGAACCAGGCCGAATCGCGTCGCCGTGCGCTTTCGCATCCCCTGTGCATCTGGTCTCAATAATAGACTCACCCGCGCTGCGCGTGTTTCCGGCACCGTAAAAAAAGACATTTTTATGTGCGCCAAGCCCTCCTCGGCATGCATTGAAATATCCGTTGGGCCCGCCGATAATGGCCGCGTCCCAGTTGCGGCGCGGCTTTCACGCACATTGCGCCAGTCCCGCGAGTCGACGGACGCGGCGCATGAGTGAAAATATCGATAGCGTTCGTCGCGCAGCGACGTTAAAGGCGCGGCGCACAGCCATGATGCATGCGCGCTGCTCATGATTGCGCGCGTCAGTTCCACATGTCGGGAAGCGGTTGCCTCGCACGTTCATGCCGCATTGCGCCAGCCATCGATGAAACTGTTCACCAAAGGTCTATTGCTGATCGCGTTGCCGAGCGCCATCGAACTGGCGCTGCTCGGCGTCGTCTTCGACATGCAGGCGCAAACCACACGCGCCGTCGAGCGCTCGTCGGACAGCAAGCAGATCCTCTATCAGGCGACCGCGCTCGAAAACCCCCTGCTTCGGCAAGTCGCGCGCGTGCGTACGGGCATCGTCGCGGGCGACGCTTCGTTCATGGACCGCCATGCGGCGTGGGTCGATATCGGCGACCGGCTCGCGCGGCTCGAAACGGCCGTCGCCGATACGCCCGCGCAGCACGCGCGCGTGCTGCGCATGCGCGACGAAGTGGACAGCTACCGGCAGCAGGCGCTGTCGGTCGCGCAGTCGCTGCGCACGGGCGCGACGATGAAGCCATTCGTCACGCTCGAAGGCGGCGAGTTGCCTGCGCAGGTGATGCGCTTTCGCGAGCAGTTGAAAGAATTCATCGACGAAGCATCGCGGCTCGAAGTCGAGCGCAACGCGACGCTCGCTAAAACGCGCCAGCGGCAGCAATGGACGCTGGTGGGCGCCGTGATCGGCTCGATGCTGCTGTGGGCGGGCACGGCATTTGGATTCGCGCGCAGCATCGGCCGGCGGCTCGACGTGCTCGCGGAAAACGCGCAGCGGCTAGCCAGCGGGCAGCCGCTCCACACACCGCTGTCGGGCAATGACGAAATCGCCGCGCTCGATTCCGCGTTGAATCGCACGAGCGCGCTGTTGCGCGAGGCAGACGAGAAACAGGCCGCGCTCAAGACATCGCTCCAAGTGCGCGCAGCGGAACTGGCGAGCGTCAATGAGACCCTGCGTCAGGAGACGCAGGACAACGAGATGTTCATCTACAGCGTGTCGCACGATCTGCGTTCGCCACTCGTGAACATGCAGGGTTTCTCGAAGGAACTGCAGGTTTCGTGCGACGAACTGCGCGCGACCATCGACGATGCGCGTCTGCCCGAGCTCGAACACAAGCGGCTCGCACACGTGCTCGATGGCGACGTGCAGGAATCGCTGCGCTATGTGCGCTCGTCGGTGACGCGCGCCGCGTCCATTATCGAAGCGCTGTTGCGCATTTCTCGCGCGGGGCGGCTCGAATATCAATGGCAGCGCGTGAGCGTCGGCCGCGCAGTCGCGCGTGCGGTTGACGCGCTGCAAAAGCGCATCGACGAGCGCAAGATCGTGGTCGTCGTGCGCGATCTGCCCACGGCTTGGGGCGATCCGTCCGCAATCGAACAGGTGTTCAGCCAGTTGCTCTCGAACGCAATCAATTTTCTCGATTCGTCGCGGCCGGGGCGCATCGAAGTCGGCGCGCTGGATGGCGCGATCGCAGAGAGCGCGCTCGCGTCGGCGCCGAGGACGCGCACTTACTTTGTGCGCGACAATGGAATGGGCATTCCCGCCGCCTACATGTCGAAAGTATTTCGCGCTTTCCAGCGGCTGCACGGCGATGTCGTGCAAGGCGACGGCATCGGCCTTGCGCTCGTGCGGCGCACAGTCGAACGGCATGGCGGGCGCGTGTGGGTCGAATCGGCGGAAGGGGCGGGGTCGACATTCTTCGTCACGCTGCCCGATCAGCCGATGCGCTATTGATGCGCAATCGACGCGCATGAAAGCCAGCGGCGCTCATGCGCAAAGGCGCAGCAAGCCGTAAGCCAACGGCCGCATAATAGCGGCGGTGCGTCATACCATTCACGCAGTCGCTGCTCACGCGCAACGCATCAAACAGATGCGGCGTAAGGGCTTCGGAGGGAACATGTCACACGGGGAAGCGGTCGGTACGTCGGTCGGCATCGTGCTGGTCGAGGACGATGACGGGCATGCCACGCTCGTCGAGCGCAATCTGCGGCGCGCGGGGATTTCAAACGGTTTTGTCCGTTTCAGCGATGGTCAGGAGGCGCTCGATTATTTCTTCGGCGAGCCGCGCGCCGGCGACCGCGCCAATGGCCGCCCGGCGCGCGACGAGCTCGCGAATTACGTGGTGCTGCTGGACCTGAAGATGCCGCGCGTCGATGGCTTCGAAGTGTTGCGGCGGCTGAAGGAATCGCCGTCGACGTCGTCGATGCCCGTGATCGTGCTCACGACCACCGACGATCCACGCGAAATCGAACGCTGCTACGAACTGGGCTGCAACGTCTACATCACGAAACCGGTCGAATACGATGCGTTCATCGAAGCCGTGCGGCGGCTGGGCTTTTTCCTGCAGGTCGTGAAGCTGCCGCCGGGACAGCGCTATGCGCCCGCAGCATAATTGCCGATGGGTTGAAGCATTCACGAAGTATTCACGCAACATTCACGCCGCACCATCGCGGCCTCGTTCGTTCCTTGAACTGAATCATCCGGCATGACAGAAGACGTAACCACGCTACCCGCAGCTCTCGTGCTCGTCGTCGACGACGACGAAGGCATCTTGCGCCTTGCGCGCAAGTCGCTGGAGCGCGCCGGCTGCCGGGTTGAACTGAGCAGCAGCGTCGAGGTTGCACATCGCGCGATCGTCGCGAATCCGCCCGATCTGATCGTGCTCGACTATCAGCTCGACGGCGCGGAGACGGGGCTCGACTTTTTCCGGCGCCTGCGCAACGAAGGCGTGCGCATACCCGCCATTCTCGTCACCGGCTTCACGGATGAATCGCGCGTGATCGAAGCGCTGCGTTCGGGCGTCTCCGACGTCGTGCCGAAAGCGGGCGACTATCTCGACTATCTGCCGGAAGCCGTCGAACGCGTGCTATCGCAGATGCGGATGCAGCGCGCATCGGCGGAAGCGCTGTTGCTGCGCGAGCGCGAGGCGCATTACCGGATGCTGTCGGAGGCGCTGCCGCACCTCGTGTTCACGTGCAATGCCCATGGCGACTGCGATTTCGTGTCGAAGCAATGGGTCGAGTACACGGGCCTCGACGGCGCGCATTCGCTGGGTCTTGCGTGGATCGACGCCGTGCATCCCGACGACCGCGAAGAGACGCGCCGCAGCTGGCTCAGAACGGTGCGCGGAGACGGCGCCGACTATCGCATCGAATTCCGCATCCGCCGGCACGACGGCGCGTATCGCTGGTTCGACGCGCGTATTGCCGCGATGCGCGACGCGGGCGGCGTCGTCAGTAAATGGTTCGGCAGTTGCACCGACATCCATTCGCAACGCGAAGCCATCGAGGAGCGCGAGCGTCTGCTTGCGTCCGAGCAGGGCGCGCGCCAGGCGGCGGAAGAAGCGAACCGCGCGAAGGACCGTTTTCTGGCGATGCTGTCGCACGAATTGCGCACGCCGCTCACGCCCGTGCTGGCGGGCGCGCGCATGCTCGAAATGATGCAGGACCTGCCGGACGCGGTCCGCGCGGGCGTCGTGATGATTCGCCGCAACGTCGAGCTGGAAGCGCGCTTGATCGACGATTTGCTCGATCTGACGCGGGTCGCGAACGGCAAGCTGCGGCTCTCGCTGGAAACGGTCGACGTACATGAAGTCATCGACAGCGTGCTCGAACTGTTCCGTAGCGAGATCCAGACCAAGCAGCAGGACGTGCACATCAGCACGGATGCGCACCATCATTTCGTGCTCGCCGACCGCGCGCGGCTGCAGCAGATGCTGTGGAACCTGATCCGCAACGCCGCCAAGTTCACGCCGGACGGTGGCCATATCTACGTGCGTACGCGCGACGAACGGATGCACGTGCAGATATCGGTGGAAGACACGGGCGTCGGCATCGAGCCCGAGCAGATCGGCAAGCTCTTCAACGCGTTCGAGCAGGGTAGCCAGAACATGTCGCGGCAGTTCGGCGGGCTGGGGCTGGGACTCGCGATCACCAAGGCGCTGACGGACGCGCATGGCGGCACGGTGACGGCACAAAGCCCGGGCGCGCACTGCGGCGCGACTTTCACGATTACGCTGCCCACGGCCGCGGAGCCGCACGCCGAGCCCGTCGTGCCCGAGGCGGCGAGCGTGCAGCCGGCGGGCGGGCTGGGGATCTTGCTGATCGAAGATCACGCGGACACGGCCGAAGTGATGGCGCAACTGATGCGTACGCTCGGCCATGAAGTGACCGTCGTCGGCCGTGTGGCCGATGCGCTTGCCGCGACGCAAAGCGCCACGTTCGATCTGATCGTCAGCGACGTGGGCCTGCCCGACGGCACGGGCCTCGACTTCGTCAAGGCGTTCCGCGAGCGCGACGATGCGCCTGCCGTTGCATTGACGGGTTTCGGGAGCGACGAGGATATCCGTCGCTGCCTAGAAGCGGGCTTTACGTCGCATCTGACCAAGCCCGTCAATTTTTCGCAGCTCGAGCAGGTGATCGAGAGCGCGGCAGCCGTGAAGACGCAGAAAAACGCGGGCGAGGCCAGAGCGGGTTAAGCCCGCGTGCCGCTTGTGAGTCCGGCGAAAAGAGAAGGGCGTGTTGCGCGCGAAGCGCAACACGCCCTTGAGTTTATGCAGGCACCGCTTTCGTGGCGATTCGATGAGCCGCCGTCATCAGATTCAGATACGCGGCGAATTCTTTAACGAATCACGGATTTCACGCAGCAGCAGCACGTCTTCGGGCGTGGGCGCCGGCGCTTCGGGCGCTGCCGGGGCGGGCGCACGCAGCTTGTTGATGAACTTCACCATCATGAAGATGATGAACGCGAGAATCACGAAGTTGATCGCGACCGTGATGAACGAGCCATAACCGAACGCGGCGACGCCCGCCGTCTGCAAGTCCTTGTAAGACTCGTGATTGCCCTTGAAATTCTCGGGTATGTGCCCGAGCAGGACGAACTTGTTGGAGAAATCGAGGCCGCCCGTCGCGACACCGACGACAGGCATGATCAGATCCTTCACGACGGAGTTGACGATAGTCGAAAACGCTCCGCCGATGATCACGCCAACCGCGAGGTCCATTACGTTGCCTTTGAGGGCAAATTCCTTGAATTCAGTAATCATGCTCATCGGGCAGTTCTCCTTGAAGTCGATGGCGACATGATAGCCAACGATCGGCGCAGCGTGAAATGATTTAGCGCCCGATCGCAACGAACCTTCGGCACGCCAGGCTCGTTCAGCCGATATGTCGCAGAAGTGACAAAGAACCGTCGATGATTGCAAACGATGCGCCCGCAATCTCCATGATCGAATCGGGGCGACTGCAAAGAACGTGAAGCGAACCGCTTAAATTTCTGCTGCCCGCGCCTGTTCGATATGCGCGGCGAACGTGACAGGATCGGTATTCGTCCCGCATAGCAACACGCCGACGCGCTTGCCTTGCAGTTGCTCGCGCAACGGGCCGAGCAGGGCGGCCGTGGCGGCTGCGCACGCAGGCTCGACGGCCAGCTTCAGTTGCGTGAACAGCGTCAGCATCGCGGCGCGCAATGCGTCGTCGGTGACGGTGACGAGACGGTCGACATGCCGGCGGCACAGCTCGTAGCTGTATTGCTCGGTGTGCGGCGCCATCAGCGAATCGGCGATCGAATGCATGTGGGTCATCTTGACCGTGTGATTCGCGGCGAAGCTGCGGTTCATCACGTCCGCGCCTTCCGGCTCGACGCCGTACACATGCACACGCGGATTGGCCAGGCGCAGCGCCGTCGAAATACCCGCCGCGAGCCCGCCGCCGCCGATGGGCACGATCACGGCATCGAGATCGGGCGTCTGCGTCGCCCATTCGTAGCCGAGCGTCGCGGTGCCGAGCACCGTCCGGTAACCGTTGAACGGATGCACGAAATAGCGGCCTTCCTCGGCCTCGATGCGCCGCACGATCTCGAACGCTTCGTTCACGTTGTCGGCCATCACGACTTCCGCGCGATATTGCCGGCACAGCGCGATGCGGGCGGGATTCGCCGCGTGCATCACGACGACCTTCGCGCTGATGCCCGTGCGCATCGCCGCATAAGCGACGGCGACCGCGTGATTGCCGCCCGACACGCAGGTCACGCCCGCGCTGCGCTGGGCTGCGTCGAGTGCGAGCAGGTTCGAGAACGCGCCGCGCGCCTTGAAGCTGCCGCCCGCCTGCAACAGCTCGAACTTGAAATTGACGAGCGTGCCTTCGAGCGTTGGAAAATCCATCCGGTCGAACACGGGTGTTCGCACGACCCACGGTGTCAGCGCGAAGTGCTGCGAAGCGATGTCGTCGAGCGTCGGTATCGGTTCGCCGTCGATCGTACGGTCGGTGTGCTGCGGCGTGGCGGTGGACATGGCGTGCGTCGTCTTGTGGGTGAGGTCCGCGTTTTGTGCCTTGTTGTTGTGCTTGTTGTTACCTGCTGCTTGCGTCAGTGCGCGTGCGCATCGACCGACATGCTGTGAATGAACTTGCCGAGGAACCGTTCACACTGCGCCAGTTGATCGAGTGTGACGAATTCGTTTGCCTTGTGCGCCTGCACGATGTCGCCGGGGCCGCACACGATGCTCGGAATGCCCGCCAGCGAGAACAACCCCGCTTCCGTGCCGTACGCGACCTTGCGCTTGTCCTGATCGCCCGTGAGCGCGCGCACGAGTTGCGTGATGGCCGCCTGTTCCGTCGAGTCGAGCCCGGGTGCTGCGGCGATTTTCGTGATCTCGATCGCGGCCGCTTCGTGCTCGCGCTTCATCTTCGGCAGCAGCGTTTCACGCGCGTATTGATCGATGCGCGCAAAGATCGGCTCGGGATCGAACGTCGGCAGATTGCGGAACTCGAACTCGAAGCTGCACTCGGCGGGCACGGTGTTGATCGCGTTGCCACCTTTGATCGTGCTGGTCTGCGCCGTCGTGAACGGCACGTCGTAGAGCTGATCGAATGGGCCTTGCTCGCGGAACTGGTCGGCCATGTCACGGATGTAGCAGATCAGCCGCGCCGCGTATTCGATCGCGTTCAGGCCTTTGGGCGTGAGCGACGAATGCGCCGCGAAGCCGCGCACGCAGCACTGGTAAGCGTTGATGCCCTTGTGCGCGATGATGGGCCGCATGCTGGTCGGCTCGCCGACGATGCAGCCGTCCGGCTTGACGCCGCGTTTCATCAGGTCGGCGATCATCAGCGGCGCGCCGACGCAGCCCACTTCTTCGTCGAAGGAGAACGCCAGATGGATCGGCTTGGCGAGTTTGGTCTGCTGCATTTGCGGCACGAGCGTCAGCGCCGCGCCGATAAAGCCTTTCATGTCGCAGGTGCCGCGCCCGTAGAGCTTGTCGCCGCGCACTTCGGGCTTGAACGGATCGCTGTCCCATTTCTGGCCGTCGACGGGCACCACGTCCGTATGCCCCGATAGCACGATCCCGCCATTGGTCTCGCCGTCATGCGCCGGAATCGTCGCGAACAGGTTGGCCCATTTGCCGCTTTCGTCGTGCGTGAGGGTGGCTTCGACACCGCGTTCGCGCAGCGCGTCGCGCACCGTTTCGATCAGGCCGAGATTCGGATTGCGGCTGACCGTGTCCATCGACACGAGGCGTGTGACCCAGGGAAGCGAAGCGGGGGAAGAGGACTCGGCGGATGCAGCGGAAGAGGACGACGGTTGGGCGGACAGCGCTTTGTCAGCGACCTGTGACATGACTTGGGCTCCAGCTTGAGTGTGTTTTGATGATACCCAAAAAACGCTTAATTAGCCAAAGCTCATAAAGCTCAGTTGCTTGCGGGACGGGGCTTTGCGCGATGCAGCAATTGATGGCGCGCGCTGAAATCGTTATCGGCGACGGGTCAGGCTCGTGGCTTGTCAGGCGCGAGCAGCGTGAGCAACGCGCTTTCGTAAGCGCGACAGACGGGCGCGATGCTGGCGAGTTCGATGCACTCGTTCGCCGCATGAATGCCTTCGCATTGCACGCCAAAGCCGCACAACGCAGGCACGCCGAGCGACGCGAGGTAATTGCCGATGTTCGACGGTCCCGCGACGGCCAGCGTGACACCAGCGCCAAGCTCGTTGCGTACCGCGTGATACAGCGATTGCGTCATCGGATGCGAATCGGGCACGCGGTACGCGGGCCAGCCCGCGATCCATTCGATCGACGTCGCGAGCGACGGATCGTGTTGTGAGTCCTGATCGCGAACGATGCCTTCGATCGCGCGCTGCGCTTCTGCGGCATCGAAACCCGGCGTGAGGCGGCAATCGACGGTGAGCTCGCAACGATCCGGCACGCTGGTGAATGTGCCGTCACCCGCGCGGATGCCCGTGACAGTCAACTGCGCGGGGCGATCGAATGCGTGGTCCACGGGCAGCGTGGCTTCGTTCAAAGCAGCGGCAAGGTGCGCGCCGCGTATCGCCGCATTGAGTCCGCGCGTGCTGCTCGCGCCGGAGTGCGCAGCGACGCCGCGCACGACGAGCTTCGCGCGAATGAACCCGCGCGCGCCGACGATGATGCGGTCGATGCCCGGATAGCCGATCAACACGCCATCAGGTTTCACCGCATCAGGCGCATCGAAGAACGCGCGGGCACCGCCGAAACGGCCCGTATGCTCGTCGAGATCGAACAGCACGCCGAGCGTGCCAGCGAGCGTATCGATGCGCTGCCCGAACGCAGCGGCGAGATGCGCGAAGATCGCGACAGCGGCCTTGCTGTCGGCGCTGCCGCGTCCGTAGAGCCAGCCGTTCTCGATGTGCGCGGCAAGCGGCGGCCAGGTCCACGTGGATTCATCGCCGAAGCTTGCGGTGTCGAGTGTTGCGTTCAGCAGGTAGTGCGGACCAACATACGCGCCGCGTATTTCCGCGTGAAGCGCGAGCGGCTGTCCGTCGGCGGAAACGAGGCGGCGAGTGCGCACACCACGCGCGTCAAACCATGCCTCGATGCATTCGAGCACGGGCGCGCGCGCATCGATTCCGCCGCGGCTCGGCGCGCGCACGAGCGCCGTCAGCAGTTCGACGATCGATGCCGTGTCGACAGCGCCCGTCATCTGCTGGCCTTACGAAGCGACACGCCGGTCCGCCGCGCCCTTCACCGGTGCGCCGAGCGCGCGTAACGTTTCCTTCACGGTCGCGACGCGCACGGTGAAATCGGGACTACGGCTCTCGATACGCAGCTTGTCCTGACCCGCGAGCTTGATGTGCTTGTGCTTCTGCACCATCTCGATGATCCGCATGGCGTCGATGGGCGGATTTGGAATGAACTGCAAGCCGATTACCGCTTCGCCCGCGTCGATCTTCGAGATGCCGAGCGGCTTCGCGGCGAGGCGCAAGCGGTGCGTTTCGACAAGCGCATGCGCCTGCGGCGGCATCTTGCCGAAGCGGTCGATCAGCTCTTCCTGAATGCCGTCGATACTGTCGCTGTGCTCGCAGTTCGCCAGCCGCTTGTACAGCGACAGGCGTTCCTGCACATCGCCGCAATAGTCGGCGGGCAGGATGGCGGGCGTGTGCAGATTGATCTCGGTCGTCGCCGCCAAAGGCGCGGTGAGGTCCGGCTCCTT
>Ga0247692_1000011_pt1 | contig 53375 bp, 41 predicted proteins | sample CNK33_metaG_FD_183041 | JGI IMG/M metagenome (GOLD analysis project Ga0247692, IMG submission 183041) | Soil microbial communities from Purdue University Martell Research Forest, Indiana, United States - CNK33 | ecosystem: Environmental > Terrestrial > Soil > Temperate forest > Bulk soil...
TCCTGCCACTTGAACGTCTGGATCATCTGGCGCGCGACGTACTGCGGATCGGTGAACATGTCGGCGACGCTGTAGATGCGGCCCACGGGCACGTCGGCGGCGTTCAGCACGTCGAGCGCTTCGTCGATTGTGCGGCTGGCGAGCCACGCGGCGATCGCGCCGTCGATCTCCTGCGTGCGCGGCACGCGGCCGTCGTTATGCGCGAGCGCCGGATCGTTCGCAAGATCTTCGCGGTCGATCGTGAGCATCAGCCGCTTGAAGATGGGATCGCTATTGCCGCCGATCACGATGCTGCCGTCGCGGCACGGATACGTGTTGGAAGGCACGATGCCCGGCAGCGACGCGCCCGTGCGCTCACGCACCATGCCGTACACGCCGTATTCGGGCACCACGCTTTCCATCATGTTGAAGACGGCCTCGTACAGCGCGACATCGACGACCTGCCCTTTGCCGCCGTTCACCTGCCGATGATGCAGCGCCATCAGCGCGCCGATCACGCCGTGCAGCGCCGCGATCGAATCGCCGATCGAAATCCCGATGCGCGGCGGCGGCAGGTCCGGATAGCCGGTGATATGGCGCAGCCCGCCCATCGATTCAGCAATCGCGCCGAAACCGGGACGGTCGCGATACGGGCCCGTCTGCCCGTAACCGGACAGACGCACCATCACGAGACCGGGATTTTCCGCCGACAGCACGTCATAGCCGAGCCCCAGCTTGTCGAGCAGGCCTGGCCGAAAATTCTCGACGACGATGTCCGCTTCCTTCGCGAGCTTGCGGACGATTTCCTTGCCTTCGTCGGCTTTCAGATTGATCGTCACCGACTTCTTGTTGCGCGCCTGCACGGCCCACCACAGCGACGTGCCGCCCACTTCGGGATACAGCTTGCGCCATTTGCGCAGCGGATCGCCGCCCTTCGGATCTTCGATTTTGATCACGTCCGCGCCGAACTCGCCGAGAAAGCGCGCGGCGAACGGACCCGCGATCAGCGTGCCGAGTTCGAGCACCTTGACGCCCGCGAGCGGTCCCTTGGGCTTTTCCGCTTCGGTTTTTTCCGTTGAGGTTGAAGTGGATGCGCTCATGTGTCTCCTGATCTTCGTTGTGCTGGCCGGGCGGTCCTGCTGTCACGCGTTGTGGTTCGGCGTTGTGGTTCGGACGACGCGCCGTTACATCGAACGCCTGTCGAGCATCGCGCGCGCGATCGTGCCTGCGTCGACATATTCGAGTTCGCCGCCGACGGGCACGCCGCGCGCGAGTCGCGTCACGGAGAGGCCGCGCGCCTTGAGCGTCTGGCCGAGATAATGGGCCGTCGCCTCGCCTTCGTTGGTGAAGTTGGTCGCGAGCACGACTTCCTTGACGACGCCGTCCGATGCGCGCCTGACGAGCCGGTCGAAATGGATTTCTTTGGGGCCGATGCCATCGAGCGGACTGAGGCGCCCCATCAGCACGAAATACAGCCCACGGTAGGTCATGGTCTGTTCAAGCATGATCTGGTCGGCAGGTGTTTCGACGACGCACAGCAGCGTCGGATCGCGTTCGCTGTCGCTGCAGACCTCGCAGATCTGCGCTTCCGTGAAGGTGTTGCACTTCTCGCAGTGCTGCAGATGCTCGGTGGCGAACAGCAGCGAGCGGCCGAGCTTTTCGGCGCCTTCCCGATCGTGCTGCATCAGGTGATACGCCATGCGCTGCGCGGACTTCGGACCGACGCCGGGCAGCGCACGCAGCGCTTCGACGAGCGCCGACAAGGCAGAAGGTTGTTTCATGCTGGTACGGCGGCGTCGACGTGTAGTGGGTTGAATCGCGGATGTGTTCCGGCGCGCGAAGCCGCGCCGTTCGCCAACGAACGGCGAACGCGCGGGCATGAAAAATCATGCGCCGCGCGCGACACGCTGCGCGTTGTTAGAACGGCAGCTTGAATCCCGGCGGCAACGGCAGGCCGGAAGTCATGCCGCCCATTTTTTCCTGCGCGGTGGCTTCCGCCTTGCGCACGGCATCGTTGAAGGCAGCGGCGACAAGGTCTTCGAGCATGTCCTTGTCGTCGGCGAGCAGGCTCGGATCGATCGATACGCGGCGCACGTCGTTCTTGCAGGTCATCGTCACCTTGACGAGGCCCGCACCCGACTGCCCCTCGACTTCGATCAGCGCGAGTTGCTCCTGCATCTTCTTCATGTTTTCTTGCATCTGCTGGGCCTGCTTCATCAGCCCGGCGAGTTGACCTTTCATCATGGACTTGCTCCTTCGTAATAATGGATTCAGTTGGGCACAGGCGCGTCGGCGTGATGGGCGAGGCGCGCGCGGAAGTCAGTGGCCGGCCGCGCTTTGGCCGCCTTCGGCGCCCGGCGCGAGCGGGCGAACGGAGCCCGGCACGATGCTCGCACCGAATTCGCGGATTAGCGACTGCACGAACGGATCGGCGCCGATCTCGCGCTCGGCTTCCTGCTGGCGTTTCGCGCGTTCGATCGAGTCGAGCACGGCGGCCGTGCGCCGCACCGGGCCGACTTCGACCTGCACATCGATTTCGTTGCCCAGGCGCTCGGCCAGCGCCGCCTTGAGCTTCGCGATCTGCGCGGATTCGGTGTACAGCTGGACCGCGACGTTGAGCTTGAGCGTCTTGCCCTCGACGGCCATCAGCTCGCTGTTGAACGCGAGCTGATAGGAGATGCCCTTGAGCGGCAGCGTGACGGCGAGCGCCGGCCAGTCACCGTCGAAGCCGATCGCATCGAGCGGCACGGCGGGCGGCAGCGTGCGGATATCGACGACGGGCGCGGCTGTCGCGACGGGCGCAGCGGGCGCATTGCCTCGCCCGACCAGCATGTCGTCCGGGCCACTGTCGAAGACGGGAACGAAGTTGTCGTCGGAAGCCGCGAAGAACGCATCGTCCGACGATGCGGGCATGTAGTCGTCGGGCGGAATGTCATCCCACGGCGGGACGGCCGAGGCGCCCTGCGGCTGTGCGGCACGCGGCGTCTGCGTGCGCGCGGCGGTTTCCTGTTGTGCGGCGGCTGCGGCGCGGCGCGCGGGATCGGGCGTCGGCACGCGAACGGCGACGCGCGGCGCGGCGGGTTTGGCCGGTGCCGCAGGCGTCGCTGGCGCGGGTGCGGCCGAGGCCGGACGGCTTCCCGTCGATACCTTAAGGCCCGCGTTGCGCAGCACGTCGAGCGCGGCGCTCGCGCCGCCCGCGCGGCGCGGAGCGGATTCGGTCAGCGTGGAGAAGTCGTCTGGCGGCGCAGCGTTATCTTGCTGCGCGATCGAGGCAACCGGCGAATCGGCGCTCGCTGTCGATTCGGCTGAGGTCGAACCCGCAGCCACCGACAGCGGCGTGACGGCGGCATCGACAGGCGCGGCCTGAATTTCCGGCGCAGGCGCTGGAGACACGGCCGCTTCAGGAGCGGTTTGCGGCTGAACCGGCGCCGGTTCGGGTTTCGCCGCCGGAACGACGCGCGGCGCAATGGCAGCTGCCGGCGCATCGCTCGTGGGAGCCTGCGGCGCGGCAGCAGCCGCCGCGACAGGCGCGCCCGTCCGCTTCGCTCCAGCCGCGGGGACGCTCGAGCGCCCAGCCGGCGTCACGCCGCCTCCGCCGCCACCGTTCGGGGCCGGTTCGAACGCGAGCATGCGCAGCAGCGTCATGGTGAAGCCCGCGTATTCATCAGGCGCAAGGCCCAGCTCGCTTCGGCCGATCGTGGCGATCTGATAGAACAATTGCACCTGCTCGGGACTCAGCGTGTCGGCGAAACGGCGCAGGTCGGCGGCTTCCGGCCACTCGTCAAGCACCGACGACGGCGAAAACTGCGCCCACGCGATCTTGTGCAACAGACTTGCCAGATCCTGCAGCGCGGTCGAGAACGACAGGCTGCGCAACGCCATTTCGTCGGCAACCGACAGCACGGCCGCGCCCTCGCCCGCGACGAGCGCGTCGAGCAGGCGGATCAGATAGCTTTGATCGAGCGCGCCGAGCATGCCGCGCACGGCTTCCTCGGTGACGTGGTTCGCCGAGTAGGCGATGGCCTGATCGGTCAGCGACAACGCATCGCGCATCGAGCCGTCCGCGGCGCGCGCGAGCAGGCGCAGCGCCTGCGCTTCGTGCGGAATGTTTTCTTCGCCGAGAATGTGCTCGAGGTGCGACACGATATGTCCCGCCGGCATCTGCTTCAGGTTGAACTGAAGGCAGCGCGACAGCACCGTGACGGGAATCTTTTGCGGATCGGTCGTGGCGAGGATGAACTTGACGTGCGGCGGCGGCTCTTCCAGCGTCTTCAACATCGCGTTGAACGCGTGGTTCGTCAGCATGTGCACTTCGTCGATCATGTAGACCTTGAAGCGCGCATCGACGGGCGCGTACACCGCGCGCTCCAGCAGCGCAGCCATTTCATCGACGCCGCGATTGCTGGCCGCGTCCATCTCGACATAATCGACAAAGCGCCCTTCATCGATCTCGCGGCACGCGCGGCACACGCCGCACGGCGTTGATGTGACGCCCGTCTCACAGTTGAGCGCCTTCGCGAAGATCCGCGACAGCGTCGTCTTGCCGACGCCCCGCGTGCCGGTAAACAGATAGGCGTGATGCAGACGGCCACCGTCGAGCGCGTGCGTGAGCGCGCGCACCACGTGCTCCTGTCCGACGAGCGACGCGAAATCCTTCGGCCGCCATTTGCGTGCGAGAACTTGATAGGTCATCCGGAAATTGTATCAGCAAGACTGACGCGTAAAGACGAATCGATAACGCGCCCGATAGCGCGTTCAAGCGAGGCGTGACAACGCTCTGACGCTTCATTGAATTTCGCTAAGGAAGCGATAGAAGATGCCGCGTTTCGAACGACGCCGCAAGGAGAACAAACAGGGGAAATAAAGCGAAGGGGAAGAAAGGAAGGTGACGAGCCTGACCCTCGGCACTGGCGGAAAACGGCTGTGGCTGCTTCGTTCCCGACCTGACCAGGTTGACCGCACCTCCATGCGAGGAGGCCCGTCACGTCGTATTCTAACATCGCTCGTTGCGCCGCGCGAGAGGCTCGCAGACAAAACGCGCAGAAACCCCGTTCAAACTTCGTCGTTGCCCTCTTGTGTTCGCGCGCGCGAACTCCAGATAGGTGATGTCACGAGGGAGCTGCCGCGCTTCGTATCGACACAGGCATCACGTGATTGATGTAAGGCGCGGCGCGAAACCCTACTGTCGGAATGCGTACTATCACGACGGGCAACGCATAGCAATTTAGGCTAAACTGACGTTCAAGTGGCCCGCAAAGCCAAGCCAGCCCGCCCTCCTGAAGGTGTCCCCACGATACTTCCCGCGGCGCGTTTCATGGTTTGTCCTGTGGCAAAGCGAACGGAAAGTTTTCTGATTTTGTTGTATCGTGGCGGGCATTCAAAGCAGGCCTCGAACCGAAAGAGGTATTCACACAAATGAGCGAACACATCAAGCATATTAGCGACGCGTCGTTTGAACAGGACGTCGTCAAATCCGACAAACCCGTGCTGCTCGATTTCTGGGCGGAATGGTGTGGCCCGTGCAAGATGATCGCGCCGATCCTCGACGAAGTTGCGAAGGACTACGCTGATCGCCTGCAGATCGCCAAGATCAATGTCGACGAACATCAATCCACGCCCGTCAAATTCGGCGTGCGCGGCATCCCCACGCTGATCCTCTTCAAGAACGGCGCGGTTGCTGCACAGAAGGTTGGCGCACTGTCGAAGTCGCAACTCACCGCGTTCCTCGACGGCAACCTTTAATCTGCATACGCGGCACGCGCCAGCCAGCGCGTGCCCGGCTCGCGCAGTGCGTCGGCAATGAAGCAACGCCGCGCATGAAGCGAGCCGCATGATTCTTGTTGTCGCTGGACAACAATGACAACAAGAATCATGCGCCGACAAGGAACCGGCCGCGCAGGCTGGTTTTGGCGTGTGCTATGCTAGAATCCACAAAACGTCGAAAAGACGAGTAAGTCCTTGAGCGGTTCCGCTCACTTCTCCTCCCAGATTTCATTTCAGGTCGCACCTTCTCTGCGGGTTCTCCGTATGCATTTATCCGAGCTTAAGACTCAGCACGTTTCCCAATTGATCGAGATGGCCAATGGTCTCGAGATCGAAAGTGCGAACCGCCTGCGCAAGCAGGAACTGATGTTCGCCATTCTAAAAAAACGCGCCAAAACGGGCGAAACGATCTTCGGTGACGGCACCCTCGAAGTGCTGCCGGACGGCTTCGGCTTCCTGCGCTCGCCGGAAACCTCGTATCTCGCCAGCACGGACGACATCTACATCAGCCCGTCGCAGATCCGCCGCTTCAACCTGCATACGGGCGACACGATCGAAGGCGAAGTCCGCACGCCGAAGGACGGCGAGCGCTACTTCGCGCTGGTGAAGGTCGACAAGGTCAACGGCCAGCCGCCGGAAGCCTCGAAGCACAAGATCATGTTCGAGAATCTGACGCCGCTGCACCCGAACAAGGTGCTGCTACTCGAACGTGAAATGCGTGGCGAAGAAAACGTCACGGGCCGGATCATCGACATGATCGCGCCGATCGGCAAGGGTCAGCGCGGCCTGCTCGTCGCGTCGCCGAAGTCCGGCAAGACCGTGATGCTTCAGCACATCGCGCATGCGATCAAGCAGAACCATCCGGACGTGATCCTGTTCGTGCTGCTGATCGACGAACGTCCTGAAGAAGTGACGGAAATGCAGCGCTCGGTAGCGGGCGAAGTCATTGCTTCCACCTTCGACGAACCGGCCGCGCGTCACGTGCAGGTCGCCGAAATGGTGATCGAAAAAGCCAAGCGCCTCGTCGAAATGAAGAACGACGTCGTGATTCTGCTCGACTCGATCACGCGTCTCGCACGCGCCTACAACACGGTTGTCCCGGCATCGGGCAAGGTGCTGACGGGCGGTGTCGACGCGAACGCCCTGCAACGTCCGAAGCGCTTCTTCGGCGCGGCCCGTAACATCGAGGAAGGCGGTTCGCTGACCATCATCGGCACGGCGCTGATCGAAACGGGCAGCCGCATGGACGACGTGATCTACGAAGAGTTCAAGGGCACAGGCAACATGGAAGTGCACCTTGAGCGCCGCCTCGCGGAAAAGCGCGTCTATCCGTCGATCAACCTGAACAAGTCCGGCACGCGTCGCGAAGAACTGCTCATCAAGCCCGAGATCCTGCAAAAGATCTGGGTGCTGCGCAAGTTCATCCACGACATGGACGAAGTCGAAGCAATGGAATTCCTGCTCGACAAGATCCGCCAGACGAAGAACAACGCCGAGTTCTTCGACATGATGCGTCGCGGCGGGGGCTAAATAGCCGTCGCGCCCGTCGACGTTCGCGTCCACAAAAAACGCCTGCTTTCGAGCAGGCGTTTTTTATTTTCACACTCTGCGCCTGCGCAAGCGACAATGCGATCGCGCACCTGTCTCTATAATGCTTCACGTCCCGCCGACCAGTGAAGCATCACCATGCCGATCGCCGATTCCCCCACTCTGCTGACCGTGCGCGACGCCGCCGAACGCCTCGCCGTCACGCCGCGCACGCTCAAATACTACGAAGAACGCGGGCTCGTTACGCCCAGCCGCAGCGAGGGCCGCTATCGTCTGTACGACGAGGACGACCTCGAACGCTTTTCGCGCATCCTGCGTTTGCGCGCGCTCGGTTTTTCGCTGGCAGGCATCACCGAAATGCTGAAGCGGCCGCTCGAAAACACCGACAGCGGACGCCGTGGCTATTCGATGGAATCGTTGCAGCAGATACGCGACGGTCTCGCGCAGCAGGTCGAATCGCTCGATGCGCGGATCGAATCCGTGCAGCGCGAACTGAAGGAAGCGCAGAAACTCAAAGCCGAACTGAGCGACGACCTGGATTACGTGCAGCGCCGTCTCGCCGGCGAGAGCGCCGACGAACTGATCCAGAAGCGGCGCGCATCGGCCGCGTTGAAGCGCACCAAAGGTACGAAAGCCTGAACGCCGCGCGGACCGCCGCCCGACATCGATCACTCAAACGAATCCACGCACGCGATGTTTTCGAAACTCACTCGATGGCTCGACACGCGCCGCCGCGACCGCGCGCTGCGCACCTACGCAATCGACGACGCGCTCTGGCAGGCGACGCTCGACGGCCTGCCATTCCTGTCGCATCTCGCGCCCGCCGACCTTCAGCGCCTGCGCGAGATGACGAGTCTCTTCATCGCGCAAAAGGAATTCTCGACCGCACACGAGCTTGAACTGACCGAACAGATCACCGTTGCCATCGCCGTGCAGGCCTGCCTGCCCGTGCTCAATCTCGGGCTGGAACTGTATCGCGGCTGGGTCGGCGTGATCGTCTATCCGGGCGAGTTCGTGATCCGCAAGACGGTCGAAGACGAAGACGGCGTCGTGCATGAAGTCGAGCACGACGCGAGCGGCGAAGCGTGGGAAGGCGGACCCGTGATCCTGTCGTGGGAAGACGCGCAGATGACGGACAGCTCGGATGCCTACAACGTCGTGATTCACGAGTTCGCGCACAAGATCGACATGGTGACGGGCGAAGCGGATGGCCACCCGCCCCTCTTTCGCAAGCTGCATGCGCCGCTCGATTCCGCGCATTGGGCGGACGTGTTCGACCACGCATACGACCAGTTCTGCGCGAAGGTGGACGCCGTGCCGGATCGCCGCTGGGCGCGCTTCGAGCGTGAATCGCTGATCGATCCGTATGCAACCGATCACCCATCGGAATTTTTTGCCGTGTGCAGTGAGGCGCTGTTCGTGAAGCCGCGCGAGTTCGAGGCGGAGTATCCCGAGCTTTACCGGCTGCTCGCGCGTTATTACCGGCAGGACCCGGCGCGCACGGGTGCGCTCGGCGACGCAAGCATCTGATCCGAAAGGAAAAACGGCCGAAAGCAACCCGGTGCCGCGCCTGCGAAAAAACCGCCGCCAACCTCGTCAAAGGTCTGATTTTCTGGCATAATCGCCGTTTTTCGACCTTAGGCAAGTGGCTCGCGGTTGCGGAATTCTCCGGCTCCCGGGTTGGCTACCGCCAGACTAAAGGAAAGACCATGAAAGAAGGCATTCACCCGAATTACCGCGAAGTCCTGTTCGTCGATATGTCGATCGACTTCAAGTTCGTGACGCGCTCGACCATCCAGACGCGTGAAACGGCCGAATTCGAAGGCAAGACGTACCCGCTGGCGAAGATCGAAGTCTCGTCGGAATCGCACCCGTTCTACACGGGCCAGCAAAAGATCATGGACACGGCAGGCCGCGTCGAGAAGTTCAACAAGAAGTTCGGCTCCCGTGCTACGGGCAAGGCTGTGAAGTAATACCCCGCGAAGTGATACGTGCGTGGCCCCGACTCCCGTCCGGGCCGCTACGATGCAAAAAGGGCAGCGCAAGCTGCCCTTTTTTGTCGGTGGACGTTTTGTCGACACACTGCCCGGGTCCGCATCGACAATCCGCCCGCCCCTCGCCCGTTTATCTGCCGTGCAACTGTCTGTAAGGCAGCGTGTGACGCGCACCGCGCCACCCGTCTACAATGCCGCATGTCTGAATCCGAGACGCCTCCTGCGCTCCACCAATAACTCACGGCTGCCACGCGCGCGGCCCCACACGAACACCGCATGAGATCTGTCGTTCGCCTCACTGCCTCCGCCACCAGCGCGCTGCCGCGCTGGCTGCTGCTCACCATCTGCGTCGTGTATGCGTCGTTCGGCCTGTTCGGGCGCGACCCGTGGAAGAACGAGGATGCAGCCGGCTTCGGCGTCATGTGGACGATGGCCAACGGCTCGCTGCACGACTGGCTGCTGCCGAATCTGGTCGGCAAGTACATGACGTCGGACGCGCCGCTCGGCTACTGGCTCGGCGCGAGCGCGATCCGCGTGCTGGAGCCGCTGGTCGACGCAAGCAATGCGTCGCGCGTGTTCACGGGCCTGCTGTTCTGCGCGGCGTGCGCGTTCGTCTGGTACGCGGCCTATCTGCTTGGCCGCCGACCCGAAGTGCAGCCGTTCAAATACGCGTTCGGCGGCGAGCCCGAACCGCGCGACTATGGCCGCACACTCGGCGACGGCGCGCTGCTGATCCTGCTCGCCACCTTCGGCCTCGCCGAACGCGGCCATGAAACCACACCGCAGATCGCGCAGTTCGTCTGCATCGCGATGCTCGTCTACGGCCTCGTGCGGATGGTCGACAAACCCGTTCAGGGCGCGCTGATCTGGGGTGGCGCGATCGGCCTCGTCACGCTGACGAGCAGTCCCGTGCTGGTCGGCGCGCTGCTGATCGGCACCTTCGCGATGATGGTAATCGTCCACGAGACGCACTGGCGCACGCTGATGCTGGCCGGTCTGCCCGTCGCGCTGGCGCTGTCGGTTGCGTGGCCGCTCGCGGCCATCGCGCTCTACCCCGATGACGCCGTCTGGTTCCTCCAGCAATGGATGCGCAGCAGTCTGCATGCGTTCGCGGGCCCCTATGGCTCGACGCTGCTCTACGCGGTCAAGAACCTGTCGCTGTTCGCGTGGCCCGCGTGGCCACTTGCGATCTGGGCGTGGTTCAGCTGGGCCGGGCTGCGGCGCGCGCCGCACATCGCGATTCCGCTGTCGGTAATCGCGCCGATGCTGGTTCTCGTCGTGCTGCAAAGCCATGGCTCGAACCGTCTGTTCATGCTGCTGACGCCCGCGCTCGCGGTGATCGCCGCGTTCGCGCTGCCGACGCTCAAGCGCGGCGCGATCAACGCCATCGACTGGTTCGCGGTGCTCAGCTTCACTGTGCTCGGCTCGTTCGTCTGGCTGGTTTGGCTCGCGGGCATGACGGGCTTTCCGCATCAGTTGGCGCGCAACCTTGCGCGCCTCGCGCCTGGCTTCACGCCGCAGTTCAAGATCCTGTCGTTCGTCTGCGCGGTCGCCGTGACCGTCTGCTGGTTCGTGCTGGTGCAATGGCGCGTGGCGCGTCATCCGAAGGTGCTGTGGCGCAGCGTCGTGCTGTCGAGCGCAGGCACGACGCTGATGTGGGTGCTGCTGATGACGCTATGGCTGCCCGTCGTCAACTACAGCCGGACCTACAAGGACGTCGCCCAGCAGATCGCCGCGCACCTGCCGTCCGACTACAACTGCATTTCGCCCGCGCGCCTGGGCGACGCGCAGATCGCCACGTTCGCCTACTTCGGCGACATGCATTTTTCGTTCGACGACGACTGCGACGTGCTCCTGCGCCAGGACACGCAGGACTTCGGCGAGCCGAGCGCGATGTCGAACTTCGTCTGGAAGCTCGTCTGGGAAGGCCGCCGGGTCGCCGACCGCGACGAACGCTTCCGCCTGTACGTGCGTATCGACCGGCCGCAGCCGCCCGTCAAGCGCCGACCGTGGCGTCCGAAGAAAGCCGGCTGACGATGTTCGCCGATGTGCGGAAAATCGCCGGGCTCGCGTGGCCCGTGCTGATTGGCCAACTGGCGATCATTGCGTTCGGCGTGATCGACACGGCGATGGTCGGCCGTTTTTCGGCAACCGATCTCGCCGCGCTCGGCCTCGGCTCGTCGATCTACATTTCCGTGTATATCGGTCTGACGGGCATTCTGACGGCGCTGCAGCCGATCGCCGGTCAGCTCTACGGCGCGGCGCGCTACGAGGAAATCGGCGAGGAAGTGCGCCAGGCGCTGTGGCTCGCGCTGGCGCTCGCGGTGATCGGCTTTCTGATTCTCTACTTCCCTCACCCGCTGCTGCAGCTTGCGCGCGCGCCCGAGGCGCTGCGCGAGCGCACCGTGTCGTATCTGCAGATACTCGCGTTCGGCTTGCCGGCGAGCCTCGCGTTCCGCGTCTATAGCTCGCTGACGAATGCCGTCGGCCAGCCGCGGCTCGTGATGATCCTGCAGATCGGCGCGTTGCTGCTGAAACTGCCGCTCAACGTATTGCTGATTTTCGGCAAGCTCGGCTTGCCGGCGCTCGGCGGTCCGGGCGCCGCGCTCGTCAGCATTCTGATCAACTGGACGCTTGCCATCGTCGGCATGACGGTGATGACGAAGCTCGACGTGTTCCGGCCATTCGCTATCTTCCGGCATTTCTGCTGGCCCGTCTGGCGGCGTCAGGCGGCGCAGTTGAAGCTCGGCGTGCCGATGGGTCTGTCGTATCTGATCGAAGTCACGTCGTACACGTTCATGGCGCTCTTTATCGCGCGCTTCGGCACGACGACGCTGGCGGGTCATCAGATCGCGGGCAACATCGGCGCGGTGCTGTACATGACGCCGCTGTCGATCGGCATCGCCACCTCGACGCTCGTCGCGCAGGCGCTCGGCGCGCAACGCTACGAAGCGGCGCGTACACTGGCGCGGCACGGTATCGCGATGGCGGTTGCGATCGCGTGCTGCTACGGCGTGATCGTGCTCGCGCTGCGGCCCGTCATCATCGCGGGCTACACGCCGAATGCGCATGTCGCGCAAGCCGCGATGCCGCTGGTGCTGATCGTCGTTTTCTATCACCTGTGCGACGCGTTGCAGATCACGTCGGCGTTCGTTCTGCGCGCGTATCGCATGGCCGTCGTGCCAACCGTGATCTATGCCGTTGCGTTGTGGGGCGTCGGGCTGGGCGGCGGTTATGCGCTTGGGTTCGATGTCGGCGGCTGGGTGCCCGAATCGTTCACGGGCGCGCGCGGGTTCTGGCTGGCGAATACGGCCAGCCTGCTGATCGCGGGCATCGGTCTCGCCATCTATCTGCGTACGATCAGCGCGCGGTCGGTGCGGATGGGCGCCATGAAGCAGGCGGATAGCGCGGCCTGATTCCATTGCAGCCTGCGTTGACGTAGTAGCGCTGGGCCTCCGTACTCGCCGAAATCCAGCACCGGCCTGGTTCTTCGCAAGCCGACGATCTCCCCTTACAGACCGGGCTTTTGGAACGGCCCACAAAGGCCGTTTCGGAGATTGTCGCGAAAACAGACCGTTAGTTGCATTCAAACGTTTCTGCAAACCCGCCGCCGATCATCCCTACGACTCAGACCGCAGCCTCCGCCGCTTCCTCCTCCTCGCGCCGCTCGAACACCTCACGCGCCGCGAACAGCGCATTCAACGCAGCCGGAAATCCCGCATACACGGCCATCTGCATGAACACCTCGACGATCTCCTCGCGCGTGCAACCGACGTTCAACGCCGCCTCGATATGCACCTTGAGTTGCGGCTGCGCGTTGCCGAGCGCGGCCAGCGCCGCAATCGTCGCGATTTCCCGCGCGCGCAGGTCGAGCTGCGGCCGGCTATATACATCGCCGAATGGAAACTCGATCAAGAGCCGCGCGAAATCCGGCGCTATCGGTGCGAGCGATGCGATCACCTTCTCCCCTGCTGTGCCGTCGATTTCCTTCAGCTTGTCCCAGCCGCGTGCGTAGCGATCGTAGTGTGCGTGATTCATGGCGAGTCCTTTACATATGAGTTGTCGATGCGTCCTGTCGATGCTCCACGCTCGGCCGCCTCATAAAACACGATCTTGTCGCTGATCGCGTCGAGGTTGGTCTGCAACTCCGCGATGCGCGCGAGCACGGCGTCGCGATGCTCGATCAGCATCGCGCGCCGCGCGCCGTACGTCGCATCGCCTTCGGCACGCAACGCGGCGAAAGCCTGCATGCCCGCAATCGGCATCCCCGTTGCTTTGAGGCGCATCACGAATTGCAGCCAGTCGAGATCGGCGGGCGCATACAGGCGATGCCCCGCGTCCGTGCGGCCGATGGACCGCAACAATCCCGCCTGCTCGTAGTAGCGCAGCGTATGCGTGGAGACGCCGCTCGTCGCGGCGACCTGACCGATGGTGAGAGCTTTCGACATGACGGAACTCAGGTTAGGACTTCGAGTGAACTCTAAGTCAAGTGCTATCTGACAATGCGTGACAATGCGTGGATATCAGCGTGATCCTACCTGTGAAGCAGGTTGGGAACGTCGTAAGCGTCAGTTAGAATCGGCTGCCAATCGAAAGAAAATGAAGAAAGAAAAATGAAACCGGGAGCGCAGTCGATGCTAAGCGGCACCATCAAACGTCAAGCGATATGGGCGGCCGCAGCGGCTGCGATGCTCGGTCTTCTCATTAGCGTCACATGGCGCGCCGATGCAGCACGCATCACGCAGGTCACGCCACAAGGCAAGGTTGCGCAAGTCCGCCAGGTGGTCGTCAAGTTCGACGAATCGATGGTCGCGTTCGGCGCGCCCGATCTGCCCGCGCCCGCGCGCATCAAGTGCAACGACGCGTCGGCGAGCGCCGGCCAGCCGCGCTGGATCGACGACAAAACCTGGGCATGGGATTTCACCGCTGATCTGCCGCCCGGCGTCGCTTGCTCGGTCGATCTGAACGACGGGCTGAAATCGTCGGCGGGTCAGGCGTTGACGGGGCCGCGTCACTACGCGTTCGAAACGGGCGGCCCGTTCGTGCAGAACGTGCAGCCCTACGGCGGCGAAATCGAGGAAGACCAGGCGTTCGTCCTACGGCTCAACGGTCCAGCGACGGATGCGTCCGTGCAACAGCACGTCTGGTGCGAATCGAGCGGTCTGGGCAACCGGATTCCCGTGAAAAACGTCGATGCCACGACGCGCACCGAACTGCTCAAGCGCTTCCATATGCAGAAGGAAGCGGCGCGCGTGCTGACGCTGCAATGCCAGCAGACGCTGCCGTCGGGCGCGAAGGCGCAACTCGTCTACGGCAAGGGCGTCGCGAGTCCAAGCGGCATTGCGAACGACGTCGAGCGCCGCTTCGATTTCAATGTGCGCGAACCCTTCGCCGCGAGCTTCAGCTGCGAGCGCGAAAACGCGAAGGCTCCCTGCACGCCGTTGCGGCCGTTGCGCGTCCAGTTCAATGCGCCCATCCTGCGCACCGATGCGGAGAAGATTCGCATCAAGGGGCCGAACGGCGAGATCAAGCCGAGCTTCTCCGCTGACGACAAAGACCCGCAAACAAGCACTGTCGAATTCGTCGCGCCGCTGCCCGAACGCGCCGACCTGACCATCGAGCTGCCGTCGAATCTCAAGGACGTCAGCGGCCGCGCGCTGACCAACGCAGACCTCTTTCCGCTGAAGACCGCGACGGCACCGATGCCGCCACTCGCGAAGTTTTCGTCGGGCACGTTCGGCATCATCGAGCGCTTCGCGGAACCGGACATGCCCGCGCTCGTGCCCGTTACGCTGCGCAACGTCGAGGCCGATCTGCATATCGCGGGGCTCAATGCGGGTAACGCGCAGTTCACGAAGCTGCGCGTCGACGCCGACAGCGATATCCGCCGCTGGATGCGCAACGTCGACCGTTTCGACGGCTTCATGATGGATCGTCAGTCGATCAATCAGCAGATGCCGCAACTGCTCGCGCACAATCCGCATCCCGTGATCGTGCCGCGCAAGGCCGACGACTCGGACCCAAAGGAAGACCGCAAGAATCCGTTGATCGACATCCGCTCGCTGTCGCTGCTCGCGGGTCAAGTGAATGTCGAAACGCTCGCGCTGCCGAAGGCCGATCCGAAAGCGCTGCGGCCTTTCGAAGTGGTCGGCGTGCCTGTGACGAAGCCCGGTTTCTATGTGATCGAACTCGCGTCGCCCGCGCTCGGTACATCGCTGCTCGGCAAGCAAGCGCCGCTGTACGTGCGTACGGCAGTGCTCGTCACGAATCTCGGCGTGCATTTCAAGCAAGGCCGTGAGAATAGCGTTGTATGGGTCACGACGCTCGACAAGGGCCAGCCCGTGCCGAACGCCGACGTGCACGTGAGCGACTGCAACGGCGACGAACTCGCGTCGGGTAAAACCGACGCGCACGGCGTGCTGACGATCAACCAGTCGCTGACGTCCCGCAACGAGTGCAAGGAAGACAGCTTCGAAGGTTTCTTCGTGTCGGCGCGCATCGACGATCCGAAGACGGGCCACGACATGGCCTTCGTGCGCTCCGACTGGAATCGCGGCATCGAAGCGTGGCGCTTCAACGTGCCGACCGACACGAGCATCCAGCAAACGGTACGCGCACACACCGTGTTCGATCGCACGCTGTTGCGCGCGGGCGAAACGGTGTCGATGAAGCACATGATCCGTGTCGAGACGATGAACGGTCTCGCGTTCCCGAAGACGTACCCTACGCGCCTGACGATCCGCCATCTCGGTAGCGGACAGACCTGGCATATGCCGCTCAAGTGGACCGCCGATCACACGGCGGATTCGACCTTCGCGATTCCCGCTGCGGCGAAGCTCGGCGAATACAGCGTGTCGCTCGATGATGGCGATGCGAGCGCGGCATCGAACGACACATCGAACAACGACAGCGACGACGACAGCAGCGCCGACTCAGCCCGCCATAGCTATTCTTCGGGCAGCTTCCGCGTCGAAGAGTTTCGCCTGCCCGTATTCAAAGGCACGATTGCCGTACGCGACGAAAAGAATCACCCGCTCGTTGCTGCGAGCGAAGCGCCCGTCACGCTGCAGATCGACTATATGTCGGGCGGCGGCGCGTCGGGTTTGCCCGTGCAGGTGTCGGCGCTGATGAAGAGCACGACGCCCGCTTTCGCCGGCACATATCCGGAGTTCAGCTTCGCGCCGTACAAGAAGCGCAACGACGCCAACACGTCGTCTTCCGATGACGAAGAAAGCGAACAGGCCGCCGACGACAACACGTCAAAACTGATCGCCGACAAGGAACCCGTCACGCTAGACGGCAACGGCGCGGGGAGCCTGAGCCTGAAGAACCTGCCGCAAGTAGACGCGCCGAAGCGTCTCGCACTTGAGGCGACGTTCGCCGATCCGAACGGCGAAGTGCAGACGATCAGCGGCAACGCGACGCTGTGGCCCGCCGCCGTCGTCGCAGGCGTGAAGTCGGGGCAATGGGTGTCGGTCGGCAACGCGGTGCCCGTGAAGGCGCTCGCCGTCGATCTGCAAGGCAAGCCGCGCGCGGGCGTGCCGCTCGAAGTGCGCGGCATCGCGCGCATCACGATCACGTCGAGAAAGCGCATGGTCGGCGGCTTCTATGCGTACGACAACCACACGGAAACCAAAGACCTCGGCACGCTATGCAGCGGCAAGAGCGATGACCGCGGCCTGATGACCTGCGACGCGAAGCTCAAGGAAGCGGGCAACGTCGATCTCGTCGTCACGGCGAAGGACGGAGAAGGCCATGCATCGACGGCCGCGACGTCCGTGTGGGTCACGCGTGAGGAAGAGCTGTGGTTCGGCGGCCAAAACACCGACCGTATCGACGTGCTGCCCGAAAAGAGCGCGTACGAACCAGGCGAAACGGCACGCTTCCAGGTGCGCATGCCCTTCCGCTTCGCGACGGCGCTTGTCGCCGTCGAGCGTGAAGGAATCGTAGAAACGCATGTCGTGAAACTGGACGGCAAGGACCCGACCGTCGAGCTGAAAGTGAGCGAAGCGTGGGGGCCGAACGTGTACGTGTCGGTGCTCGCGTTGCGCGGACGCATCCGCGAAGTGCCGTGGTACTCGTTCTTCACGTGGGGCTGGAAGGCGCCGCTCGAATGGGCGCGCGCGTTCTGGTACGAAGGCCGCTACTACGAAGCGCCGACGCCGCTCGTCGATCTGTCGAAGCCCGCGTTCCGCTACGGTCTCGCCGAAATCAAGGTCGGCACGGCCGCGCATAAACTCGCCGTGACGGTCACGCCGGACGCGAAGTCATACACGGTTCGCGGCAAGGCGCATGTGAAGCTGCGCGTGCAGATGCCGGGCGGCAAGCCCGCGCCCGCGGGCACGCAGATCGCCGTCGCCGCCGCCGACGAAGCGCTGCTCGAACTGATGCCGAACAACAGCTGGGACGTGCTCGACGCGATGCTGCAACGGCGTGCGTACGGCGTCGAAACGTCGACTGCGCAGATGGAGATCGTCGGACGCCGGCACTTCGGCCGCAAGGCCGTGCCCGCGGGCGGCGGCGGCGGACACAGCTCGACGCGCGAACTGTTCGACACGCTGCTGCTGTGGAACCCGCGCGTGACGCTCGACGCGAACGGCGAAGCGTCCGTCGACGTGCCGCTCAACGACGCGTTGACGAGCTTCCGTATCGTCGCGATCGCGGCCGTCGGCGACGGCACCTTCGGCACGGGCAGCACGTCGATCCGCAGCACGCAGGATCTGCAACTGATCTCCGGCTTACCGCCGCTGGTGCGCGAAGGCGACCAGTTCCGCGCGCAGTTCACGGTGCGCAACACGACGACGCGCGCGATGAAAGTGGTCGTCACGCCGAACGTGCCGGGGCTGTCGTTGCAAGCGCAAACCGTCGATCTCGCCGCCGATTCGGCACGCGAAGTCGCATGGACGGTCTCGCCGCCCGACGGTCTTTCCGAGGCGAACCCGGCGGCCTTGACCTGGAACGTCAGCGCAGCGGAACAAGGCGCATCGCACGCGACGGACGCGCTCAAGGTCACGCAGCGCGTGACGGCCGCCGTTCCGATCACCGTGCAGCAGGCGACGCTCACGCAAGTCGACGGCACGTTCTCGCTGCCCGTCGCCGCGCCGCCGAACGCCACGGCCACGCAGGCGGGCGCGCTGCGCGGCGGCATCGCGGTGTCGCTGCAATCGAAGCTGTCGGACGGCATGCCGGGCGTGCGCCGCTGGTTCGAGCGCTATCCGTATAGCTGCCTCGAACAGCAGACATCGGTTGCGCTCGGCTTGCGCGATGCGACGCGCTGGCAAGGCGTGCTGGCGCGCATGCCCGTCTATCTCGACAAGGACGGCCTCGCCAACTACTTCCCGCCCGGCGACGACAGCGGCAACACGGGCAGCACCACGCTCACCGCGTATCTGCTGTCCGTCACCGACGAAGCCGCGAAACTCGACCCGCGCTTCGCGTTGCCCGACGATCTGCGCGCGAAGCTCGAAGGCGGTCTGATCAACTTCGTCGAAGGCAGGCTCGAACGCAACTTCTGGGCGCCGCGCAAGGATCTCGATCTGCGCAAGCTCGCCGCGCTCGAAGCGCTGTCGCGACACGGCGCCGCGCGCGCGAGCATGCTCGGCTCGATCGAAATCGCGCCAAACCAGTGGCCGACGTCGGCCGTGCTCGACTACTACGCGGTGCTGTCGCGCGTGAAGGACATTCCACAGCGCGACGACAAGCTCGCGCAGGTCGAGCAGATCATCCGCGCGCGGCTCACTTATCAGGGCACGCGTCTCACCTTCGCGACGGCCGACAACGACGATCTGTGGTGGCTGATGTCGGGCACGGAAACCAACGCGGCGCGCACGGCGCTCACGTTCGTCGAAATGCCGGGCTGGAAGGACGAGATGCCGCGCCTCGTCGCGGGACTACTCGCGTTGCAAAAGAACGGCGCATGGCAAACGACGACGGCTAACCTGTGGGGCTCGATTGCCGTACAGCGCTTCTCGCAGGTGTTCGAGAGCGTGCCTGTGACGGGGCAAACGAAGCTGCAACTCGGCTCGACGGACAAGACGATTTTGTGGACCCAGCCCGCTGCCGCCGCCGCGAACTATGCGTCCGCAACGGCCATCACGAAGACGGCCGACACGCGCAGCCAGTTGCTGCCGTGGCCGCCCGAAACGCGCAGCGCGCCCGTGTCGTTGACGCTGACGCACGACGGCACGGGCAAGCCGTGGGCGACCATCGAAAGCCTCGCCGCCGTCGCGCTGAAAGCGCCGTTCGCCGCCGGCTACCGGATCACGAAGACGGTCACGCCGATCGATCCCGCCGTGAAGGGCGTGAACACGCGCGGCGATATCGTGCGCGTGCATCTGGATATCGACGCGCAGATCGACATGACCTGGGTCGTCGTCAACGATCCCGTTCCGGCGGGCGCGGCGATACTCGGCTCGGGCCTCGGCCGCGATTCGGAGGCCGCGACGCAAGGCGAGAAGTCGAAGGGCGAGGCGTGGCCGGCATTTGTCGAGCGCGGTTTCGACGGCTATCGCGCGTACTACGATTACGTGCCGAAGGGCAAGTTCTCGGTCGAGTACACGGTGCGGCTGAACAACGTCGGCACGTTCGGCCTGCCGCCGACGCGCGTCGAAGCGCTCTACGCGCCGTCGACATTCGGCGTGCTGCCGAATGCCGCCGTCGTCGTGAAGCCGGCGACGGCTGCGAAGTAAGGAGAACGCGTGATGCGCGCCTGGACCAATGCGATGAGCCGCAACACGCCACCGAGCCGGCCGTGGCGCATCGCGTTCACGTTCGTGCGCATCGCGCTATGCGTTCTGCTGCTCGCCGAACCCCTCGCCGCGCACGCGCTGCCTAAGTTCGACGACGTACGCACGCAATGGCGCAGCTCCGACTGGCTGCTGCTATCGCGCGACGGTGTGCCGCTGCAACGCACGCGCATCGACAAAACCGAGCGGCGCGGCGACTGGGTCGCGCTCGCGGACGTCTCGCCGGCACTGCGCGAAGCGATCGTCGTATCGGAAGACAAGCGCTTTTACGAACATAGCGGCGTCGACTGGCGCGGCGCGGCGGCCGCCGCGTGGGCGAACCTGTGGAACACGCGCACGCGCGGCGCGTCGACGGTCACGATGCAGTTGACAGGTCTGCTCAACGACGACCGTGAACGTTCGGGGCAACGCTCGATCGCGCAGAAGGCGAATCAGGCCGTCAGCGCGCTGTGGCTCGAACACACGTGGCGCAAGGATCAGATTCTCGAAGCGTATCTGAACCTCGTGCCGTTTCGCGGCGAGACGATTGGCCTGTCCGCGCTGTCGATCACGCTGTTCGGCAAGGCGCCTTCCGGTCTCGACGAGCGCGAAGCCGCCGTCGCCGCCGCGCTGATCCGCGCGCCGAACGCCTCATACGCGAAGGTCGGAGAACGCGCGTGCCGCATCCTGCGCGACATGAACGCGCCCGAGCGCTGCGTGAATCTCGCGGCCTTCGTGCAGCTCGCGTTCGCGCGCCCTGCTCCCGCCTTGCTGTCCGTCTCGCCCGATGCGCCGACGCTCTCGCCGCATTTCGCGCGGCGCATCGCGAGCGAAACGCATCCCGTTGCGGGCGCGCGCGTGACGAGCACGCTCGACGCCAAGCTCCAGCGCTTCGCAAGCGATACGCTCACGCGCACGCTGGTCGAACTCAACGCGCCCGCGCATCCGCGCAACGTGCACGACGGTGCCGTCGTCGTGCTCGATAACGCGACGGGCGAAGTGTTGGCGTGGGTCGGCTCGTCGGGCGGACTGTCGGGCGCGCGCGACGTCGATGCCGTGCTTGCGCGCCGCCAGGCGGGCTCGACGCTCAAGCCGTTCCTCTACGCGCAGGCCATCGACGAACGGCGGCTCACCACGGCCTCGCTGCTCGACGACGCACCGCTCGATCTCGCGGCGGGCGGCGGCCTGTATATACCTCGAAACTACGACAAGGACTTCAAGGGCTGGGTCAGCGTGCGCACGGCGCTCGGCTCGTCGCTGAACGTGCCTGCCGTGCGCACGCTCGTGATGGTCACGCCGCATCGCTTCGCGAAGACGCTCACCGCGCTCGGCTTGCCGCTCGAACAAAGCGGCGACTACTACGGCTATTCGCTCGCGCTCGGCAGCGCCGATGTGACGCTGCTGTCGCTGACCAATGCGTATCGCGCGCTCGCCAACAACGGCGTCGCTGCGCCGACTTTCGATCTGCCGCGCCGTGCGCCGTCCGCCGCGCCTCCACAGCAACGCGTCTTCAGCGCCGACGCGAGCTACATCATCACGACGGTGCTGTCGGACAACAACGCGCGCACACGCACCTTCGGCTTCGACAGCCCGCTCGCGACGCGCTTTTTCTCGGCAGTGAAGACGGGCACCAGCAAGGATATGCGCGACAACTGGACAGTCGGGTATACGTCGCGCTACACGGTCGGCGTGTGGGTCGGCAACGCGGACGGCCATCCGATGTGGGACGTGTCCGGCGTGACGGGCGCCGCGCCGATCTGGGCCGCTATCGTCGGCTATCTGCACCGGCGCGTGCAGAGCGTCGCGCCGCGCGTACCGGCAGGCGTCGTGCAGGCGCGCGTGAGCTTCGACGGCAATATCGAGCCCGAGCGTAACGAATGGTTCGTCGACGGCACGCAAACGCAGACAGTCGGACTGGCCGCGAATGCCATTTCAACGGACAACGCGAGCGGCATAGCGCGCGCGGCGCACGCATCGGGCAAAACGGCCGCTTCGTCTTCGAATGCCGCGCCGCGCATCGGTACGCCGACGGACGGCACGCTGTTCGCGCTCGACCCCGACATTCCCGCCACACGCCAGCGCATCGTGTTCGAACGCGCGAACGGCTCGTCCGGGCGCGCCAGCTGGCGCCTCGACGGCAAGCCGCTTGGCCGCGAAGAACGCGTGCTGTGGCTGCCGTGGCCGGGCCGGCATGTGCTCGAACTCGTCAACGCGGATGGATCGAGCGCCGATTCGGTGCGCTTCGAAGTGCGCGGCGCGACCGCGCACCAGGCCCTGCCGCCGCGCGCCGGCAAACCGCGTACGGCAAGCGGCCGCGCGGCGTCACAACCGTCTCCAACTCCCCTGACATCCACACTGCAAGACAGCACAACGAACGGGCAAAAGCTTTAAATTTGGTGAGTTCGCATTGTCTTGTCACGGTTCGAGCGGTATAAATCGGCCGATTCGCGCCTCGTCTCGCGCCGTTCGGTGAAAGAGGACAGTAAATTGTCCTATGCTTGAACGCAGTGCTTGCTCAAATGAAAGCGTCGTCCGTTCCCGGCTACCTGTTTGCCCTCAATGGAGTGATTGCCATGTTGAAAAAGCTGTTGATGTTGTTCGTCGCGCTCGTCCTGTCGCTGACGGCGGGATTCGCGGCCGCTGTCGAAGTCAATTCCGCCGATCAGGCCGCGCTCGAATCGGTCAAGGGTATCGGCCCAGTCCACGCCAAGGCGATCATCGACGAACGCACCAAGAACGGCCCGTTCAAAGATGCCGACGATCTGGCCAATCGGGTCAAGGGCATCGGGCAGAAGTCGGTGAAGAATCTCGAAGCAGCGGGCCTGACGATCAACGGCTCGTCCGCGCCGCCGACGGGCGCACCCGCCAAAGCGCCGGCGGGCACGATGTCGAAGTCCACACCCGCGCCCGCCGCGACCACGGCACAAACGCCAGCGCCCGCCGACGCCGCTTCGGGCGGCAAGGAATCGAAGTCGAAGAAGAAGAGCAAGGCTGACTCCGCTGCGGCATCGGCGCCCGCTGCTACGGCGGCTTCCGCGCCTGCTACGGCGTCGGACACGACCGCTTCGAAGTCGAAGAAATCGAAGAAGAGCAAGGCCGCGTCCGCTGCGTCGGGCGTATAAGGGCGCGCACTCCATCCGCGTCCAGTGGCCGAACTGCCTCACGCCTATATCAACGGCCATTGCTGTCACTATTGGTGCCGCGCTCCACGCGGCGTTTCGTTCCCCGCCGGCGCACGCTTCACACGCGTCGCACCGGCTTCTCAAGAGAGATTGTCATGAGCCTACTCGACTCCCTCGGTTCCATGTTCGGCGGCGGCAATTCGCCGCAAGGCGGCGGCCAGGCGGCGCTGATTTCCGCCGCGCTCGAATTCGTCAACAACCAGCCGGGCGGCCTGAACGGCCTGATCCAGCGCTTCCAGCAAAACGGCGCGGGCGACATCATCAGCTCGTGGGTCGGCACGGGCGAAAACCAGCCAATCGCCGCCGACACGCTGCATAACGTGCTCGGCTCCGAAACCGTGACCAATATCGCGGCGAAAGCCGGCGTCGAACCGTCGATGGTGACGGGCCTGCTGTCGCAAGTGCTGCCGCACGTGATCAATGCGGCGACGCCGAATGGCGAAGTGCCCGCCGACGGCAAGCTCGATGCAGGCGGCGTGTCGGGCGCATTGGGTGCGCTCGGCCAGATCGCAGGACTGTTTGGCAACAAGAACGCCTGAACGCAGTCGTTCGCTACACGCGGCCTCGTCGAAGCGCCGCGCATGAAAAAAGGGCAACGAATCGCTTCGTTGCCCTTTTTGCCTTTCATCCGGAACGGATGCGTCGATCTTCGACACTCCGTTCCAGTGACGCCTTAGTGCACCACCCGGTCGAACACGAGCTTGCCGTTGTCCACCTCGACGGGGATCACGTCCTTCGGACCGAACTTGCCGGCCAGAATCAGCTTCGCGACCGGGTTCTCGATCTCCTGCTGGATCGCGCGCTTCAACGGCCGCGCGCCGAACAGCGGGTCGTAACCGACCTTGCCGATCAACTCCAGCGCCGCATCCGACACGACCAGCTGCATGTCGAGCTTCGCGAGCCGCTCGTGCACACGCTCAAGCTGGATCTTCGCGATCGACTGGATGTTCGAGCGATCGAGCGCATGGAACACGACGACGTCGTCGATCCGGTTCAGGAATTCCGGCCGGAAATGCAGCTTCACTTCTTCCCAGACGGCATCCTTCACGGCGTCCTCCGGCTGGCCGATCATCGACTGGATCACCTGCGAACCGAGGTTCGAGGTCATCACGATCACCGTGTTCTTGAAGTCCACGGTGCGGCCCTGCCCATCCGTCATGCGGCCGTCGTCCAGCACTTGCAGCAGCACGTTGAAGACGTCCGGGTGCGCCTTCTCGATCTCGTCGAGCAGGATCACGCTGTACGGCTTGCGGCGCACCGCTTCCGTCAGATAACCGCCCTCTTCGTAGCCGACGTAGCCCGGCGGCGCGCCGATCAGACGCGCGACGCTGTGCTTCTCCATGAACTCGCTCATGTCGATGCGGATGAGGTGATCTTCCGCGTCGAACAGGAACGCCGCGAGCGCCTTGCACAACTCCGTCTTGCCGACACCCGTCGGCCCCAGGAACAGGAACGAGCCATACGGACGGTTCGGGTCCGACAGACCTGCGCGCGAACGGCGGATCGCATCGGCGACGGCGCTGATCGCTTCATCCTGGCCGACCACGCGCTGATGCAGCTTCTCTTCGATCTGCAGCAGTTTTTCACGCTCGCCCTGCATCATCCGCGACACGGGGATGCCCGTCGCGCGCGACACGACTTCGGCGATTTCCTCGGCGCCGACCTGCGTGCGCAACAGCCGCGGACGCGTCGGATTGCTCTGCTCTTCCGCTTCGGCCTTCGTGACCGCCTTCAGTTGCGCCTCGAGCTGCGGCAGCTTGCCGTACTGCAGTTCGGCGACCTTCTCCAGCTTGCCTTCGCGTTGCAGGCGCGTGATTTCCGCACGCGTCTTCTCGATCTCTTCCTTCAGCTGCGCGCTGCCCTGCACGGCCGCTTTTTCCGCCGTCCAGATTTCTTCGAGATCCGAATATTCGCGGTCGAGCCGCTCGATTTCTTCCTCGATCAGTTGCAGACGCTTCTGCGACGCTTCGTCCTTTTCCTTCTTGACGGCCTCGCGTTCGATCTTCAACTGGATGCGGCGACGATCGAGCCGGTCCATCTCCTCGGGCTTCGAGTCGATTTCCATCTTGATCTTCGACGCCGCTTCGTCGATCAGGTCGATTGCCTTGTCCGGCAGGAAACGGTCGGTGATATAGCGATGCGACAGTTCCGCCGCCGCGACGATCGCCGGGTCGGTGATATCGACGCCGTGGTGCAACTCATAGCGCTCCTGCAAGCCGCGCAGGATCGCGATGGTCGCTTCGACGCTCGGCTCGTCGACGAGCACCTTCTGGAAGCGGCGCTCCAGCGCGGCATCCTTTTCGATGTACTTGCGATATTCGTCGAGCGTGGTCGCGCCGACGCAATGCAGCTCGCCGCGCGAGAGCGCCGGCTTGAGCATGTTGCCCGCGTCCATCGCGCCTTCGGCCTTGCCCGCGCCAACCATCGTATGAATTTCGTCGATGAAGACAATGGTCTGGCCTTCGTCTTTCGCAATGTCGTTCAGCACAGCCTTCAGCCGCTCTTCGAACTCGCCGCGATACTTCGCGCCCGCGAGCAACGCCGCCATGTCGAGCGACAGCACGCGCTTGCCCTTGAGCGTCTCGGGCACTTCGCCATTGACGATGCGCTGCGCGAGACCTTCGACGATCGCCGTCTTGCCCACGCCCGGCTCGCCGATCAGCACCGGGTTGTTCTTGGTGCGGCGCTGGAGAATCTGGATCGAGCGGCGGATTTCGTCGTCGCGGCCGATCACCGGGTCGAGCTTGCCCGCACGGGCGCGCTCGGTCAGGTCGATCGTGTATTTCTTCAGCGCTTCGCGCTGGCTTTCGGCGTCCTGGCTATGCACCTGCGCGCCGCCGCGCACGGCCACGATCGCCGCTTCGAGCGACTTGCGCGACAGGCCGTGTTCACGCGCGAGACGGCCCGCTTCGCCTTTGTCATCGGCGATCGCGAGCAGGAACATTTCGCTCGCGATGTAGGTGTCGTTGATCTTCTGCGCTTCCTTGTCGGCCTGGTTCAACAGGCCGGTGAGATCGCGGCCGATCTGCACGTTGCCGTCCGTGCCGCGCACTTGCGGCAGACGCGTAATGGCGTCGGCCAGCGACGTTTGCAGCGCCTGCACGTGAACGCCGGCGCGCGAGAGGAGCGAGCGCGCGGAGCCGTCCTGCTGCGCGACGAGGGCCGCTAGCAGGTGAACCGGCTCGATGTACTGATTGTCATGACCGACGGCAAGGCTTTGCGCATCGGCTAACGCTTCCTGGAATTTAGTGGTGAGTTTGTCGACTCTCATCTAGGAGACCTCCAATTTCGATTACCACCAAAATGAGGCGTTTTCTGCCAGTTTCAAGCGCTTTTTTGCATCAGGGAGAGAGAATTTACACGCCAGCGGCACGATCGTGCGGGACGCGTGAACGGCGCCAGAAGTCCGTCCACTCAGCCGAGTGTAGCCCGGCGCAGGATCGGGCGAAAGCAAGATGCGGAGCTGGACGCGCGACCCGCCGCGGATAGCCGGCGGGCAGTCGGGCAACTCTCGCAAGCGCAGGCCGGCCCAGGCCCGCGGGCGTGCTCAGCGCGACGTACGCCGGATCGGACGAGCGTTCGGTGACGCCGCCGGGCGGCGGCGCGCCCGGCCTGCTTTCTCCGACCCGGAGCGTTCAGGTGCCCGTCGACACAGCGGGCACGATCGGCACGATGGTCGCCGATGGCTTCAATCCGAGCAGCGACATCAGCGGCGACGCCGGCTCGGCGATATCGCGGATCGTATAGCTGTCGAGTTCGCGGAAGAAGGCCGCACGCGCGGATTCGAGGATGCCCTTCAGCCGGCATTGCGACTGAATGACACATCCGCGATGCGCGCCGCTCGCGTCGGCGCCATTGAGACAGGAGACGAGCGCGAAGTCGTTCTCGGCCGCCCGTACCACTTCGCCGACGGTCAGCGACGACGAATGTTCGTACAGCCGTAGACCGCCGTTGCGCCCCCGTACGGTCTCGACCCACCCAAGTTCGGCGAGCCGCTGAACCACCTTCATCAGATGGTTCTTCGATATGCCATAGGCATCGGAAATGTCTTGTATTGTTGCCAGTCCTTCGGAACGAACCGCGAGGTAAAGCAGCACGCGCAGCGAGTAATCGGTATAGTCTGTGAGTCTCATTGAAAGGCAAATCGCGACGGAGTCAGCGTGCGGAATGTTCACGCCGGCTCCACTAACGCCGGTACTGCTGCGCAATAACATGCGTACATAACACATCTTATTGCCACGTTTATCTCGTTATTTCGCGTAACTATAAACGGTAACTTTCCTTTTAAGCGCACTTTTTCTGATTTTAGAGCGCGTCTGCCTAAAACGTTTGCGATGACGCGTTTGCCACGACTCACTTTTGTTCCAGATATGAAGTCCGATATTTCTTCAGATATTCCCGCTATCGAACGACTCGCCACGCGTTACGCCGAACCCACCGAGGACAACATCCGCGAGTTGGTCTACGCGTTCTACGACCGCGTGCGCGCCGACGCGCTGCTCGGTCCCGCCTTCGAGCAGAAGCTCGTCGGGCGCTGGGACGAGCATCTGCCGAAGATGTGCGTGTTCTGGGGATCGCTGGCGCTGGGCGCGAAGCAGTATCGCGGCAACGTGCAACAGGCGCACATGCCGCTCGCTGGCCTCGAGCCGCGCCACTTCAGCCGCTGGCTGTTTCTGTTCCTGGACACGGTCGAGTCACGTTACGAACCCGCAGCAGCCGTGCGCTTCATGGAGCCCGCGCTGCGTATCGCGCAGAGCCTGCAACTGAGCAAGTTCGGCTGGGACTACCAGATTCCCGCCGAGCAGCAGGATTTACTCGACCGTATCGCGCCGCGCCGCCGCTCGCGCGAAGAGCACGCAGCCGAACATGCGCGGCCGCGTGGCGAGCCATTTCCGGCGAAAATCATCGGTAAATCGCGCGACGACGATTAAGCTGATCGAACGGTCAGGATTAATCGGGTGATTCGAAAATTGGGACTCGAGAATCGTGATTTAACATTTCAACCGGGATTATCGCTTGCGCGTTATTTTTTGAAACGTTCAATGAATAACGCTTAATCCGGTTTCGAATTCAGCGCGAATTCAGCGATTTCAGTCCCCAGCGCGCGAGTGCCTCGTCGTCGGCCACGCGCGCATCGACCCAGCGCTCGCCGCTTTCCGTCTTCTCTTTCTTCCAGAACGGCGCCTGGGTTTTCAGGTAGTCCATGACGAACTCGCACGACGCAAATGCGTTCCCGCGATGCTTCGACGTCGTCGCGACCAGCACGATCTGATCGAGCGGCATCAGCTTGCCGACGCGGTGCACGATCAGCACCTCGGTGCCCGGCCAGCGCTCGCGCGCCGCGTCGACGATCGCCTCCAGCGACTTCTCCGTCATGCCCGGATAGTGCTCGAGCTCCATTGTCTGGACGGTCTCGCCTTCGTTGATGTCGCGCACCGTGCCAACGAAGCACGCGACGGCGCCCACCTTCGGATTCTGCGCACGCAGCGCGGCCACTTCCGTCGACAGGTCGAAGTCTTCTGTCTGGACTCGGACGGTCATATCGTTCCTCGCTGGCTGTGTCAGCCGCCCGTCACGGGCGGAAAGAACGCGACTTCGCAGCCGTCCGTGAGACGCACGTCCTCGTCCGTCATCACGTGATTGAAGGCCATGCGCAACGCGCGGCCTTCGGCGAGCGTCTCGTTCCACACGCCACCGCGCCCGCGCAGCCACGCGCGCACGTCGCCGAGCGTCGCGATGCCTTCAGGCACGTCAACGGATTCGTGGGACCGGCCGAGCGCTTCACGCACGCTCGCAAAATATTTCAGCTGGATGTTCATCGTCGGTAACAGCCCAATTGCGGCCCCAGGGGCCGTGCTCAGTTCAGCAACTCGGAAAACGGGATGAAGCGCACGGTCTCGCCGGCGCTGATCGCATGATTCGGCGGATTGTCGATCAGGCCGTCGCCCCAGACCGTCGACGTCAGCACGGCGGAACTCTGGTTCGGGAACAGATCGAGGCCGCCCGCGGCGTTGACGCGCGCGCGCAGGAATTCGTTGCGGCGGTCGGCCTTTTGTTGCGTGAAATCGGCGCGCAGCGACAACGCACGCGGCGTCACCGTGCGCACGCCGGCGAGGCGCAGCAGGAACGGACGCACGAACAGCAAAAACGTGGCGAAGGTCGAGACGGGATTGCCCGGCAGACCGATGAAGAAGGTTTCGTTTGAGCCGGTCTTCTGCGCATCGGGCGCCGCCGTGCGGCGAATCGCGCCGAACGCGAGCGGCTTGCCCGGCTTCATCGCGATCTGCCACATCGACAGACGCCCTTCCGCCTCGACGGCGGGCTTCACGTGATCTTCCTCGCCCACCGACACGCCGCCGCAGGTGAGGATCAGATCGTGACCTTGCGCGGCTTCACGCAGCGTTTTGCGCGTCGCGTCGAGCTTGTCGGGCACGATGCCGTAGTCGGTCACTTCGCAGCCGAGCTTGTGCAGGAGGCCCGTCAGCGTGAAGCGGTTCGAGTTGTAGATCGCGCCGGGCTTGAGCGGCTCGCCGGGCATGGTCAGTTCGTCGCCCGTGAAGAAAACGGCGACTTTCACACGCCGCACCACGTCCAGATTCGCGCAACCGACGGACGCCGCGAGTCCCAGCGCCTGCGGCGTGAGCCGCGTGCCTGCGGGCAGGATCGTCGCGCCTTTGTGGATGTCGGCGCCTTGCTGCGTGATCCATTCGCCCGCTTTCGGCGTGTGCAGGATCGTCACTTCGTCGCCGGCCGCTTCTGTCTGTTCCTGCATCACGATGGCATCGGCGCCGGGCGGCACCGTCGCGCCCGTGAAAATGCGCGCCGCCGTGCCCTCGGCGAGCGGTTGCGGCGCGTGACCCGCCGGGATGCGCTGCGAGATGGGCAGACGGCGCTCGCCCTGCGATAGCTCCGCGACGCGCACTGCGTAGCCGTCCATGGAGCTGGTGTTCATCGGCGGGACGTCGAGGGGCGAGATGACGTCGGACGCGAGCACGCGGTTGATCGCTTCCAGGGTTGGCAGCGTTTCGTTGCCGGTGATTTGTGCGGCGGCGCCAAGTAGGGTCGCTAGCGCGTCGGCTGTCGAGAGCATCGGTGCGCGCGGCGCAGGTGATGGTGTGGACATCGGATCGGATGAGGACGATTCGGAAACGATCATTGTAGCGGGAGGGGGCGGTGCGTGTAGTTGGCAGGTTTTTTTATATCTGCGATGCGGGGTGGTTTGCTTTTTTGCCTTTCGGTGGTGGTTGTAGTGCGGGCGTTGCCGATTGGTGTTTTTGGCGTCTGCGCTGGCATCCGCGTTTTGTTAGCGTGCTTCACGCGTTGCCCCTGTGCGGGGCGGCACCTACTTTTCTTTGCCGCCGCAAAGAAAAGTAGGCAAAAGAAAGCGGCTCACACCGCCAACATTTCTTCTTGCCTGAGGGCCCCCAAAGGGTCTTACGCTTCACACGGCAGCATTTCTGTTCGCGTTCGTTGCCAACGCTTCGAATGACCGCCTCACCCACTTCAAACACCCGAACAAGAGCTAGCGGCAGCGAATGGTCTGCGCCGCCCAGGTGGCAAACTGTGTGTAGGTTGTCGCGTCGTATAGCCTGGCGCTCTTACAGGGTGGGACGCGTGCGCTATCGGTCCAAAGTGAGGCGTGTGAGGTGCTACGGCCTACACACAGTTTGCCACCTGGGCGGCGGAGGAATATCTGGCACGGCGTGTTGCGACGCGAGCGCGCGAAGCGGATGAGGCGTCAATTCAGAGCGTTGGCAACGAACATGAGTCACGTGATTGCCGTGTGAAGCGTAAGAACCTTTGGGGGCCCTCAGGCAAACACTAGAACTGGCGGGGTGAGCCGCTTTCTTTTGCCTACTTTTCTTTGCGGCGGCAAAGAAAAGTAGGTGCCGCCCCGCACAGGGGCGACGCTTGAAGCACGAAGGCAAAGCGCGGATGCCAGCAAAAACACAAGCAAACCAAACCACCCGCGCCGCGAAACCACTACCCCGGATACGAGCAACAAACCCCACCAGCGTCGCAGACAAAAAACAAACCCTTATCGAGTCCGCTCCGCTACAAACGCCTTCACCCGCTCCGCGTCATTGCCCAACACCTCAAACCGCTGCGGCAAATCCTCGATCCCACTGAAGGCCGCCGGCCGCTCCGGCTCCCGCTCCAGCGCTTCGCGAATCGTCTCACCGAACTTGATCGGCTGCGCCGTCTCCAGCACGATCATCGGAATGCCCGCTTGCAGATGCTCACGCGCAACCTTCACGCCATCCGCAGTATGCGTATCGATCATCGTGTCGTATTGCTCGAACACATCACGAATCGTATCGACGCGATCGTCGTGACTACTATGCCCCGAAACAAAACCAAACTCCTGCACACGCGCAAAATCACCGCTCGCCTGCAAATCGAATCCACCCTTCTCTTCGACATCGCGGAACAACTGCAACACACGCTTCGGATCACGCCCAAGCAGATCGAACACAAACCGCTCGAAGTTCGAAGCCTTCGAAATATCCATGCTCGGGCTGCTGGTGTGATACGTCTCCGACGACTTGCGCACGCGATAAATCCCCGTACGGAAGAACTCGTCGAGTACATCGTTCTCATTGGTCGCGACCACGAGCTTCTCGACAGGCAAACCCATCATGCGCGCGATATGCCCCGCGCACACATTGCCGAAGTTACCCGACGGCACCGTGAACGACACGCGCTCGTCATTGCTCTTGGTCGCCGCGAAGTAGCCCTTGAAGTAGTACACAACCTGCGCAACGACCCGCGCCCAGTTGATCGAATTGACGGTGCCGATCTTCTGCTGCGCCTTGAACGCGTGATCGTTCGATACGGCCTTCACGATATCCTGGCAATCGTCGAATACACCCTCGATCGCGATGTTGAAGATATTCGGGTCCTGCAGCGAATACATCTGCGCCGTCTGGAACGCGCTCATCTTCTTATGCGGCGACAGCATGAACACGCGAATGCCCTTCTTGCCGCGCATCGCGTATTCGGCGGCGCTGCCCGTATCGCCCGAGGTCGCGCCGAGAATGTTCAGCGTCTGCCCGTGCTTCGCGAGCGTGTACTCGAACAGGTTGCCGAGCAACTGCATCGCCATGTCCTTGAACGCGAGCGTCGGACCGTTCGACAGTTCGAGCAGCGACAGCGGCGCGCCGCCTTCGACCCCAAGCGTCTTCAGCGGCGTGATCTGCGCAGCGTTCTCCTCGTCGCGCACGTTGCAGTACACCTGCGCCGTGTAAGTGCGACGCGTGAGTTCGCGCAGGTCTTCATCGGGAATGTCATCGCTGAACTTGCGCAGGATTTCGAACGCGAGGTCCGCGTACGGCAACGCGCGCCAGCGCGCGAGTTCATCCGCCGAGACCTTCGGATATTCGTTCGGCAGGTACAAACCGCCATCCTTCGCGAGACCGCCGAGCAGGATGTCGGAGAACGTATGGCGCTCGCCGATGCCGGCGCCGCGCGTGGAAATGTAATTCATGAGCTAGCCTCTTTACGTGTCTGCGGTGCGTCAGTTCAGCGCTTCCATGCGCAGCTTCGTCACCTTCGACACGACCGTCTTCAGCGCCTCGATGTTCGCGATCGCCGCGTTGACGTTCTTTTCGACCGTCTCGTGCGTAATCAGGATGATGTCCGTCTCGCCCTTCTTCGATACATCCACCTGCTCCGATTCCTTCTGCAGCAGTGCGTCGATCGAGATGCCCGTGTCGGCCAGAATGCGCGTGATGTCGGCCAGCACGCCCGTCACGTCGGCGACGCGCAGACGCAGGTAGTAGCCGCTCGTCACTTCGTCGATAGGGAGAATCGGCGTGCTCGACAGGCGGTCCGGCTGGAACGCCAGATGCGGCACGCGATGCTCCGGATCCGCCGTATGCAGGCGCGTCACGTCGACGAGATCGGCGACCACGGCGGAAGCCGTCGGCTCCGCGCCCGCGCCCTTGCCGTAGTACAGCGTCGTGCCGACGGCGTCGCCGTGCACCACGACCGCGTTCATCGCGCCTTCGACATTGGCGAGCAGACGTTTTTCGGGGATCAGAGTGGGATGCACGCGCAATTCGATGCCGTTGTCGGCGCGGCGCGCGATGCCCAGCAGCTTGATCCGGTAGCCGAGTTCTTCCGCATACTTGATGTCGATCGCGGCGAGCTTGCTGATGCCTTCGACGTAGGCCTTGTCGAACTGCACAGGCACGCCGAACGCGATCGCGCTCATGATCGTCGCCTTGTGCGCGGCGTCGACGCCTTCGATGTCGAAGGTCGGGTCGGCTTCCGCGTAGCCGAGTTCCTGCGCGGCTTTCAGCGCCGTCGCGAAGTCGAGGCCGCGGTCGCGCATCTCCGAAAGAATGTAGTTCGTCGTGCCGTTGATGATGCCCGCGATGTACTGGATGCGGTTCGCCGTCAGGCCTTCGCGCAGCGCCTTGATGATCGGGATGCCGCCCGCGACGGCCGCTTCGAACGCGACCATCACCCCGTTGGCGCGCGCCGCTTCGAAAATCTCCGTGCCGTGCACGGCGAGCAGCGCCTTGTTGGCCGTCACGACATGCTTGCCGTTTTTGATCGCGCGCAGCACGAGTTCGCGCGCGATACCCGTGCCGCCGATCATCTCAGCGACGATGTCGATAGTGGGATCGTCGACGACCGAACCGAAGTCGTCGGTAATCGCGACCGTGCCCGCTTCGCTGCCGAGCGCGGCTGTGGCCTTGGCGGGATTGCGCACGGCAATGCGCGCAATCTCGATGCCGCGACCCGCGCGTCGGTTGATTTCTTCCTGGTTGCGGCGCAGTACCGTGAAGGTGCCGCTGCCTACCGTGCCGAAGCCCAGCAGTCCAACTTTGATCGGTTCCATGCAGCGTGTGTGTCGAGTGAGAGATTGGTAAATCGGTTCGGGCGCGGAGGGTCCGCGCTCAGGCCGCGTGGCGTTTGCGATAGCCGTCGAGGAAGCGCGCGATCCGGTGGATCGAATCGGCAAGATCGTCGACGTTCGGCAGGAACACGACGCGGAAGTGATCCGGCGTTTTCCAGTTGAAGCCGCTGCCCTGCACCAGCAGCACGCGCTCCTCCAGCAGCAAATCCAGAATGAACTGCTGGTCGTTTTCGATCGGGTACAGCTTCGGGTCCAGACGCGGGAACATGTACAGGGCCGCCTCGGGCTTCACGCAGGTGACGCCGGGAATCGCCGTCAGCATGTCGTACGCGAGTTCGCGCTGTTTGTACAGCCGGCCGCCCGGCGCGATCAGTTCGTTGATGCTCTGATAGCCGCCCAACGCCGTCTGGATCGCGTACTGGCCGGGGACGTTCGGGCACAGGCGCATCGACGCCAGAATGCCGAGCCCCTCGAAGTAATCCTTCGCGCGGCGGCGGTTTTCGCCCGTCAGCCCCGACACCCACATCCAGCCGGCGCGATAGCCGCACGAGCGGTAGCTCTTCGACAGACTGTTGAAGGTGACCGTCAGCACGTCTTCAGACAACGACGCCATCGACGTGTGCGTCTTGCCGTCATAGATGATCTTGTCGTAGACCTCGTCCGCGAAAATCACGAGGCCGTGCTCGCGCGCAATCGCGATCAGGCCGAGCAGCAGCTCGTCCGAGTACAGCGCGCCCGTCGGGTTGTTCGGGTTGATGACGACAAGCGCCTTCGTGTTCGGCGTGATCTTCGCGCGGATGTCGTCGAGGTCGGGCATCCATGCGTTCGACTCGTCGCAGATGTAGTGCACGGGCGTGCCGCCCGACAGGCTCACGCCCGCCGTCCACAGCGGATAGTCGGGCGCGGGCAGCAGCACTTCGTCGCCGTCGTTCAGGAGCGCCTGCAAGGCCATCACGATCAGCTCGGAGGCGCCGTTGCCGATATAGATGTCGTCCAGCTCGACGCCCACGACGCCCTTCTGCTGCGCGTAATGCATGATCGCCTTGCGCGCCGCGAATACGCCCTTCGAGTCCGAATAGCCCGACGACGTGGGCAGATTGCGGATCATGTCCTGGATGATTTCATCCGGCGCTTCGAAACCGAACGGCGCCAGATTGCCGATGTTCAGCTTGATGATGCGATGGCCTTCCTCTTCGAGGCGCTTCGCATGCTCGAGAACGGGCCCGCGAATGTCGTAGCAGACGTTCAACAGCTTGTTGGATTTGAGTATCGGTTTCACGACGGGCACTTCGTCCTGGGTAAATGAGCGGGACCACCGGGTGAGCGGGACCACGGAGCACTCGCCCCACGCAGCGGGCAAGCGATGAGACGGGATTGCGCGGCGGGCAGTCCCGGGCCGCGCGGCGCGGGCCGGACCGGCACCAAGCATGATACGGGACGTGGGCGGCGCGCGGCTGTCGGTAGGCCGGACAGGCGTTCGGGTAGCGCCTTTTAGCAACGCTTTCCGGGCAGCCCGCGGAGCACCCCGCGATGCACCCCACTGGCAGCGGCGGGCGCGGTCGCCAGCCTTGCGGGCGCGGCTTGTGGCAGCGCGCGAACCTGAAGGGAGCCGCCGGGCGGCTAAAAAGTTATAATTTAGCGGATTTTGACCGACTTCCGCAATGCACCACGCAAGGCTCTGCAAGCCTGGAGCACGCGGCGGCAAGCGCCCGCCCACGCGCGCGAGGCGCCGCAGCCGCCGTTCGCGCGGGTGCCCGGAGTCTCGACTGTCCCTGTGGCATTGAACCCGAGCTTGCGCATGCCGGTCGAACCGCGACTGCATGTCTAACGACGACCACGGAAAACCAGTTTGAAATTACACCAGGATTCAAGCGGCGCCCTGAACACCGTCACGGGCTACGGCGCCGGCTATGTCGACATCAATCTCGAACGTCATACGGGCAGCATCATCGTGATGCCGGAAAGCCCCGTCATCAGCTGGCCGGTGTCGTCGTTCGAGGCCCTTTCGCCCGAGCATTTCGCGCTGCTGATCGAGCCCGCGCCGGAAGTCGTCATCTTCGGCAGCGGCGAACGCCTGCGCTTTCCGCATCCGCGCCTCACGGCCGCGCTCGCCGCCCACCGGATCGGCGTCGAGACGATGGACTTCAAGGCCGCTTGCCGAACCTACAACATCCTGATGGCGGAAGGTCGCAAGGTCGCCGCCGCGCTGCTGATCGAAGGCTGAACGCCGCGCCTGCGCCCGTTCTTCCAGAGGACGCCGCGGCGTTTTTGGATTGGCTGACTTGCGGATCAAGTACACTGCGCGGCCCGGCGCCCGAAAGCGGGCGAAAGCGGGCCACGAAGCACGCCACCAATCAGGCTGCATAAGGTTGTGTTAAGGACCGCGCACGGACAATGCGCGCCGGCGGGCTGCGCAGCATCGGCTGCGGCGCAGTCGCGCCACGCCCTGCCCGCGCGCGCCGTGCGGCACGCCGGCAGCGGAATTCGTGCTGCGCGCCGCCTCAACGCGCTGCAGCAAGGATTCCGTCCGAACGGAATAAGAAAGAAGCCGCGACAGCGGCGCCGACAAAGGTTGAAAAACACATGAACGACAAGCCGTCCGGGCTGACGCTCAATCGCACGACGGTCCTGCTGCTCGTGCTCACGCTGGCCGTGATCTGGTTCGTGCCGCTCGGCTGGCGTCATCTGCTGCCAAGCGACGAAGGCCGCTACGCGGAAATGGCGCGCGAAATGTTCGTCACCGGCGACTGGATCACGCCGCGCTACAACGGCTACAAGTACTTCGAGAAGCCACCGCTGCAAACCTGGGCGAACGCGCTGTCGTTCGCGTGGTTCGGCATCGGCGAATGGCAGGCGCGCCTCTACACCGCGCTGACGGGCTTCGCGGGCGTGCTGCTGATCGGCTACACGGGCGCGCGCGTGTTCAATGTCGCGACGGGTTTCTTCGCCGCGCTCGTGCTTGCTAGCGCGCCGTACTGGTATCTGATGGGCCATTTCAACACGCTCGACATGGGCCTGTCGTTCTGGATGGAAGTCACGCTGTGCGCGCTGCTGCTCGCGCAACGCCCGGGGCTCGCCGCGCGTGAGCAGCGGCTGTGGATGTGGCTCGTGTGGGCGTCGATGGCGCTCGCGGTGCTGTCCAAGGGCCTCGTCGGGCTGATCCTGCCGGGCGCCGTGCTCGTGCTGTACACGGTGGTCGCGCGCGATTGGGCGCTCTGGAAGCGTCTGTACCTCGTGAGCGGGCTGATCGTATTTTTCGCGGTCGTCACGCCGTGGTTCGTGCTCGTGCAGGATCGCAACCCTGAATTCTTCAATTTCTTCTTCGTCGTCCAGCAGTTCAGGCGTTATCTGACGCCCGAGCAGAATCGCCCCGGCCCGCTCTGGTACTTCGTGCCCGTGCTGCTGGTCGGCTTCCTGCCGTGGCTCTCGGTCACGTTTCAGAGCGCGCGCCACGCGCTGCGCATGCCGCGCCAGGCGAACGGCTTCGCGCCCGTCACGCTGCTGTTCGTGTGGACAGCGTTCATCTTCCTGTTCTTCAGCGCGTCGCATTCGAAGCTGCTGTCGTACACGCTGCCCATTGCGCCCGCGATCGCGCTCGTGATCGGCATGTATCTGCCCCTCGTCACGCGCGAGCAGTTTCACCGGCATCTGACGGGTTACGCACTGTTCCTCGTGGCGGGCGGCTTCGGCGCAGTGTTTCTCGGACGTCTGGGCGACCGCCGCAATCCGAATGCGCTGTACCTGGAATTCCGCACATGGGTGTTCGCGGCGCTCGCGATCGGGTTCGTGTTTACGCTCGTCGCGATCTGGATCAACAGGCGCAGGCGCGGTGCCGCGAGCGGCGCGCAGAACGATCTGCCCGCTGGCGCCATGAACCCCACGCAGGGCACTGCGAGCGCGAGTGCAACATCGACGGGCATCGTCGGTGCCGCGACGGCGTTCGGCATCGGCTGGGTGTTGCTCGCGACGATCGCCGGCACGGGCCACGACGCGTTCGGCCGGCTGTCGTCGGGTGCGCCGCTGGCGCCCGACGTCAAGGCGGCGCTCGCAAAGCTGCCCGCCGACACGCCGTTCTACTCGGTCGGCGTGCTCGATCACACGCTGCCTTTCTACATCGACCACACGATGACCATGGTCGAACATGCGGACGAACTGGCATTCGGCGTGTCGGTTGAACCGCAAAAATGGGTGCCGACGATGCCGCAATGGGTCGAGCGCTGGAAGGCCGAACGCTACGCGTTGGCACTGATGTCGCCGGACCGTTACAAGGCGTTCAGCGAGCAGCATCTGCCGATGACCGTCGTGGCACGCGATTCGCGCCGCGTGATCGTCGAAAAGCCGCTTCCCGCTGAATCGGGCGCCGCTTCGCAAGGCGCCGCGCCAGCCGCGGCTTCAGAGCCCCAACCGCAGCAATGACCCCCTCCCTCACTCGAACTGCCCTTCGATGAACCCGATTTCGCTTTTCTGCATCCTCGCTGGCGTCGCGCTGAACGCGACGGCCCAACTGCTTCTGAAGGCCGGCACGAACGCCGTCGGCCATTTCGACTTCACGATGGCCAACGTCATTCCGATCGGTTGGCGCATCGCGACGCAGCCGCCCATCGTCGGCGGCCTCGCCTGCTATGTGCTGAGCGTGGTCGTGTGGATCGTCGGACTGTCGCGTGTGGACGTGTCGATTGCCTATCCGATGCTGTCGCTCGGCTATGTTGTGAACGCGTTCGCCGCGTGGTATCTGTTCGGCGAGGTGTTGTCGGCGCAACGTCTGATCGGCATTGGCGTGATCCTGGTCGGCGTGGTGCTCGTCGCGCGTAGCTGACGGCACGGCCTACGGGCGCGGTCCGGACATAGAAGAAACGCCCCTGGCAAGCACGCCAGCGTCTGCTAACGTATTCCAAATTGTTTCGAGCGCTGGACATTGGAGCGGAACTCGCACATTATCGCCGCCGCATTCCGGCACTGATCAGCGCAGCCGCGGCAAATTAAGCTTAATGAAAGCTAAATGCCGGGCTTCGTTAAGAAAAGCAGCCAGTGACCCTTTTAAATATCGAGCAAAGCCATCCATGACCCAGTCATCCGTTCCGTTTTTGCCGTTCGTGCGTCCCGAGATCGATGAAGAAACGATCCGCGGTGTTGTCGACGTGCTCCGCTCCGGCTGGATCACGACGGGCCCGCAGAACCAGGCGTTCGAAAAGGCATTGTCGGAATACTGCGGCGGCCGCCCGGTGCGCACGTTCAACTCGGGCACGGCGACGCTGGAAATCGGTCTGCGCATCGCGGGCGTCGGCGCCGGCGACGAAGTCATCACGACGCCGGCGTCGTGGGTGTCGACCAGCAACGTGATCCTGGAGGTGGGTGCTACGCCCGTGTTCGTCGATATCGACCCGGCCACGCGCAACATCGATCTGGGTCTGATGGAAAAGGCGATCACGCCGCGCACCAAGGCGATCATTCCCGTGTTCCTGTCGGGCCTGCCCGTCGACATGGACCGCCTCTACGCGATCGCCCGCGCGCACAAGCTGCGCGTGATCGAAGACGCCGCGCAGGCGTTCGGCTCGACGTGGAACGGCGAACGTATCGGCAAGCTCGGCGACATCGTGTCGTTCAGCTTCCACGCCAACAAGAACCTGACCTCGATCGAAGGCGGCGCGCTCGTGCTGAACAACGAGGAAGAAGCCGTCCTCGCGCAGAAATACCGGCTGCAGGGTATCGTGCGCACGGGTTTCGACGGCATGGATTGCGAATTGCTGGGTGGCAAGTACAACCTGACGGACGTCGCGGCGCGCGTCGGCCTCGGCCAGCTGCAGCATATCGAGCGCTTCAACGCGCAGCGCAGGAAGCTCGCGCGCGCGTACTTCGATGGTTTCGAAGGCGGCGCGGCCGTGAGGCTCGGCATGGGCCTGCCGCTCGCGGACTTCGAAAACAGCAACTGGCATATGTTCCTCGTGACGCTGCCGCTCGCGCGCCTGTCGCTCAGCCGTGCAGGGTTCATGGAGCAGATGAAGGAACGCGGCATCGGTACGGGCACGCACTACCCGGCTATCCATCTGTTTTCGCTGTACCGCGCGATGGGCTACAAGGAGGGCATGTATCCGCATGCGGAGCACTATGGCGCGACCACGCTCACGCTGCCGCTCTTCACGCAGATGAATGAAGGCGACGTCGCGCGGGTGTGCCGCGCCGTCAACGAGATTTGCGAACAATACGGCCGATAATCTGGTCAATCAAGCGGTTAACCAAGCGGAAACCTAGCGGAAATGAATCAAACGGACCCACGCCCGGTCGCTCCCGAACTCTCGGTCATCATCCCCGTGTACAACGAGGAAGCGGGGCTCGGCGAGCTGTTCTCGCGCCTGTACCCGGCCCTCGACGCGCTCGGCACGGGCTACGAGGTGATCTTCATCAACGACGGCAGCCGTGACCGGTCGGCGGCGCTGCTCGCCGAGCAGTTCCGCGCCCGTCCCGACACCACGCGCGTGATCCTGCTGAACGGCAACTACGGGCAGCACATGGCGATTCTCGCGGGGTTCGAGCAGTCGCGCGGCCAGATCGTCGTCACGCTCGACGCCGACCTGCAGAATCCGCCTGAAGAAATCGGCAAGCTGTGCGCGAAGATGCGCGAAGGCTTCGATTACGTCGGCACGATCCGCATGCAGCGCCAGGATAGCCTGTGGCGGCGCAAGGCGTCGCTGGTGATGAACCGCCTGCGCGAGCGCATCACGCGCATCAAGATGACCGACCAGGGCTGCATGCTGCGCGCGTACAGCCGCCATATCGTCGACACGATCAACCGCTGCGGCGAAATCAACACGTTCATCCCCGCGCTCGCCTACACGTTCGCGCAAAACCCGGTCGAGATCGACGTCGCGCACGAAGAGCGCTTCGCGGGTGAGTCGAAGTATTCGCTGTATAGCCTGATCCGCCTGAACTTCGACCTCGTGACGGGCTTCTCGGTCGTGCCGCTTCAATGGCTGTCGTTCATCGGCGTGATTCTTTCAATGGGCTCGGCCGCCCTGTTCGTGCTGCTGCTGATTCGCCGCTTCATCATCGGCGCGGAAGTGCAAGGCGTGTTCACGCTGTTCGCTATCACGTTCTTCATGCTCGGCGTGATCATCTTCGCGCTCGGCCTGCTCGGCGAATATATCGGCCGCATCTATCAGCAGGTGCGTGCGCGGCCGCGCTATCTGGTGCAGACCATCCTCGAACAACGCAACGGCGAGCCGGTTGCCGCGCAGCCGCGCCAGTCGGTCATCCCGGGCGTGCAGCCGGCGCCCGTCACCGGCGACGACCAGGGGCTCATCCGATGAAGCCGCGCGCCGTCGTTTTCGCGTATCACAACGTCGGCGTGCGCTGTCTGCAGGTGCTGCTCGCGCGCGGCGTCGACGTCGCGCTCGTCGTCACGCACGAAGACAGTCCGACAGAAAACATCTGGTTCGGCAGCGTCGCGTCGGTGGCGGCCGAGCATGGTATTCCCGTCGTCACGCCCGCCGATCCGAAGAGCCCGGAATTGCGCGCGCGCGTCGTCGAGGCGCGGCCGGACTTCATCTTCTCGTTCTATTACCGGCACATGCTGCCCGTCGATCTGCTGGCTGTCGCGCCGCGCGGCGCGTACAACATGCACGGCTCGCTGCTGCCGAAATATCGCGGCCGCGTGCCGACCAACTGGGCCGTGCTCAACGGCGAAACCGAGACGGGCGCGACGCTGCACGAGATGGCCGCGAAGCCGGATGCCGGCGCGATCATCGCGCAAACGCCCGTGCCCATCCTGCCCGACGATACAGCCGCGCAGGTGTTCGACAAGGTAACCGTAGCCGCCGAGCAGACGCTGTGGCGCGCGCTGCCCGCCCTGCTCAAGGGCGAGGCGCCGCATCTGCCGAACGACCTCTCGCACGGCAGCTACTTCGGCGGACGCAAGCCGGAAGACGGGCGCATCGACTTCAGCCAGAGCGGCCAGCAAGTCTACAACCTGATTCGCGCCGTCGCGCCGCCGTATCCGGGAGCGTTTACGGAAATCGACGAAGAACGTTTCGTCGTCGCGCGGGCGCGGCTTGCGCCGCCCGGCGCACCAGGCGGGGATTTGCCGCCCGGCATCCACGTAGGCGATAATGGCTTTTTTGCGACATGCGGCGACGGCCGCGTCATCGTGATCCACGAATTGCGGCATCTGCGCGACGGCAACGAGCGCATCGTCACCCCCGCCGAATTCACCCAGCTCACTCAATCTTCCCGTAACACATGAAAAAAGTCCTGATTCTGGGTGTGAACGGCTTCATCGGCCATCACCTGTCCAAGCGCATCCTCGAAACGACCGATTGGGAAGTGTTCGGCATGGACATGCAGACCGAACGCCTCGGCGATCTCGTCAACCACGAGCGCATGCATTTCTTCGAAGGTGATATCACGATCAACAAGGAGTGGGTCGAGTATCACGTCAAGAAGTGCGACGTGATCCTGCCGCTGGTCGCGATCGCCACGCCCGCCACCTACGTGAAGCAGCCGTTGCGCGTGTTCGAGCTGGACTTCGAGGCGAACCTGCCCATCGTCCGTTCGGCCGTGAAGTACGGCAAGCATCTCGTCTTCCCGTCCACGTCCGAAGTCTATGGCATGTGCTCGGACGAGCAGTTCGACCCGGACGAGTCCGCCCTGACCTACGGCCCGATCAACAAGCCGCGCTGGATCTACGCGTGCTCGAAGCAGCTGATGGACCGCGTAATCTGGGGCTACGGCATGGAAGGCCTGAACTTCACGCTGTTCCGTCCGTTCAACTGGATCGGCCCGGGCCTCGACTCGATCTACACGCCGAAGGAAGGTTCGTCGCGCGTGGTCACGCAGTTCCTCGGTCATATCGTGCGCGGCGAGAACATCAGCCTCGTCGACGGCGGCGCGCAGAAGCGCGCGTTCACGGATATCGACGACGGCATCAGCGCGCTGATGAAGATCATCGATAACAAGGACGGCGTCGCGACGGGCAAGATCTACAACATCGGCAATCCGACCAACAACTTCTCGGTGCGCGAACTCGCGCACAAGATGCTCGCGCTCGCTGCCGAATTCCCCGAGTACGCGGAAACGGCGAAGAAGGTGCAACTGGTCGAGACGTCGTCGGGCGCTTACTACGGCGCGGGCTATCAGGACGTGCAGAACCGCGTGCCGAAGATCGACAACACGATGCAGGAACTCTCCTGGGCGCCGCATTCCACCTTCGACGAAGCGCTGCGCAAGATTTTCGAAGCGTACCGCGGCCATGTCGCCGAAGCACGCGCCCTCGTCGAACAACAGTAAGGGCTGCCGCGCTTGGCTCTGATCGTCCTGAAGATCGATGTCGATACGCTGCGCGGCACGCGTGAAGGCGTGCCGAATCTCGCGCGTATCTTCGACCGCTACAAGGCGCGCGCCACGTTCCTGTTCAGCCTCGGTCCGGACCACACCGGCTGGGCGATGCGGCGCGTGCTGCGGCCGGGCTTTCTGAAGAAGGTGTCGCGCACGTCGGTGGTCGAGCATTACGGCGTGAAGCAGCTGATGTACGGCGTGCTGCTGCCCGGCCCCGACATCGGCGCGCGCGCCCGCTCCGAAATGCGCGCGATCCACGAAGCCGGCTTCGAATGCGGCATTCACACGTGGGATCACGTGTACTGGCAGGACAACGTGCGTTCGCGTCCGCGCGACTGGACCGTCGCGCAGATGCAGAAGAGCCACGACCGCTTCGCCGAGATCTTCGGCATGCCGCCCGTCACGCACGGCGCGGCCGGCTGGCAGATGAACGGCCATGCGTTCGAGCAGATCGACGCGTGGGGTATGCAGTACGCGTCCGATGGGCGCGGGCATACGCCGTACTTCCCCGTGGTGGGCGGCCGCACGCTTTCACATGTGCAGATGCCGACCACGCTGCCTACGCTCGACGAAGTGCTGGGCATCGACGGCATCGACACGGACAACGTCGCCGCGTGGATGTTGAAGCGCACGGAAAACAATCCGCACGATCAGGTGTTCACGCTGCACGCGGAGCTCGAAGGCCAGAAGCTTGCGCCCGTGTTCGAGCAACTGCTTGCCGGCTGGCGCGCGCAAGGCCACACGTTCGCCACGATGGGCGATTATCACGCGACGCTAGACCGTGACACACTGCCGTCGTACCCTGTGACGTGGGGCGAGATTCCGGGCCGTTCCGGCGAACTGATCGTTCAGCCCGACTAGCCGCACGGCGGCCGGGCATCACTCGACACGCGTTCGCCCAATGTCAAAGACCTCATTGGCCGAACGCGCGACACGTCCCGAGAACACCCAGCAACCCCGAAGAAGGCGCTCAGGCGCGGCCCACGCCGCCGCCGACACCGATAACAACCGATAACAAACCGGAGGACCTCGTGCCCATCGCAGTCGATCAAGCCGTTCCCGATTTCACCGCCCCGGCTACGGGCGGCGACTTCACGCTGTCCAGCCTGCGCGGCAAGAATGTCGTCGTGTATTTCTACCCGAAAGACAACACGCCCGGCTGCACGACGGAAGGATTGCAGTTCCGCGACCTGTATCCGAAGTTCAAGAAGGCGGGCGCGGAGATCATCGGTGTGTCGCGCGACAGCGTGCGTTCGCACGATAACTTCAAGGCCAAGCTGGAACTGCCGTTTACCTTGGTATCGGATCCGGACGAAACGCTGTGCACGCTCTTCGGCGTCATGAAATTGAAGAAAATGTATGGCAAAGAAGTACGGGGAATCGAGCGCTCCACGTTCGTCATCGATGCTGAAGGCGTGCTGCGCCGCGAATGGCGCGGCGTGAAAGTGCCAGGTCACGTCGACGAGATTCTGGAGGCTGTACAAGCGCTTTGAGGCGCGTTATATTGGGCCGCAATGAGTGCCTGTTCACATACTTTTTTCCGCAGTTGCGCTGCAGATCGCGTCGTCGTCGCCGCTGACAGTAAGGCAGTGACCCCGGCAACGAGGCGATCCATGAGGCGCAATGCGATGACCGAAGTTGAGCCGCTTGCCCCGTCTGCCGGGGCGGCGGCTTTTTTAATTGCGCGCAGCAGTTTGCGTCGTTCGCAGCGCACTTTCGTCAAGGAGCCGATCGAAGACCAGGCGAACCGGCATTACTAATCCGACACGCGCCACCGGACGCAAATTGCGGGCGCACGACGCACGACAGTTTGCGGCAGGCGGCGAAGAATTGTGACCCGCTTTACTCGAGGGAAACCATGCCTTTGCCTACCCCACCCAGCAAGCTCGGCAATCTGTTGCCGCCTGATGAATACACGGCGAAGCCTGCAAAGCCTGGTCGAAAACAGGCGTATGAAGGGGAGCAAGCCGCATCGGCCGAATATGGCCGCGCCAACGTCGCCGCACCGATGACGCACGCCGCCAACGCGGCCACCACGCTGCGCCCCGTTCATAGCGCCGCCGAGCCCGTTGCCGAAGCCACACCGTCCCGCAGTCGCAGGTCGAAGCAGACGGCCGCCTTGCTGCAGCCCGTCCCCGCTGCGCCCGCTGTCGCCCCCGCGACGGCAGCGCCTGTCGTCGCGCGTGGCAAGGGTTCTGCCGAAGCGGAAGCGCCCGCCGCAACAAGCGCCAAGTCGACCCGCACCAGCACGAAGAAAGGCGCGACCAAGGGTGCGCAGGTGGAGGTTCGCAAGCTGTTCGTGCTCGACACCAACGTGCTGATGCACGATCCGACCTGCCTCTTCCGCTTCGAGGAACACGACGTCTATCTGCCCATGATGACGTTGGAAGAACTCGACAATCACAAGAAGGGGATGTCGGAAGTCGCGCGCAACGCGCGTCAGGTGAGCCGCACGCTGGATTCGCTCGTCGCGAATGCGGGTGATATGTCGGAAGGCATTTCGCTCGCGCGTCTGGGTAGCCGTGAAGCGCTGGGACGCCTCTACTTCCAGACGAAGCTCACGCATATCGAGCCCGTCGAAGGCCTGCCGCAAGGCAAGGCGGACAACCAGATTCTCGGCGTCGTGCGCGCGCTGCAGCGCGACCGCGAGGACCGCCAGGTCGTGCTGGTGTCGAAAGACATCAACATGCGTATCAAGGCGCACGCGCTCGGCCTGCCCGCGGAAGACTACTTCAACGACCAGGTTCTCGAAGACAAGGACCTGCTCTACTCCGGCATCCGTCAGCTTCCGCTCGACTTCTGGGCGAAGCACGCGAAGGACATGGAGAGCTGGCAGGACACCAAGACGGGCACCACGTACTACCGGGTGACAGGTCCGCTGTGCGCGTCGATGCTGGTCAACGAGTTCGTCTATCTGGAACCGCAGAACGGCGAGCCGACGTTCCACGCGATCGTGCGCGAGCTGAACGGCAAGACGGCGCTGTTGCAGACGCTGCGCGACTACGGCCACCACAAGAACAACGTGTGGGGCATCACGGCGCGCAACCGCGAGCAGAACTTCGCGCTGAACCTGTTGATGAATCCCGAGATCGACTTCGTCACGCTGCTCGGCCAGGCGGGCACGGGCAAGACGCTGGTCGCACTGGCCGCTGGTCTCGCACAGGTGCTCGACGACAAGCGCTACAACGAGATCATCGTGACGCGCGCGACGGTTCCCGTCGGCGAAGACATCGGCTTTTTGCCCGGCACCGAAGAGGAAAAAATGCAGCCGTGGATGGGCGCATTCGACGACAACCTCGAAGTGCTGCAGAAAACCGACGACGCAGCGGGCGAATGGGGCCGCGCGGCGACGCAGGAACTGATCCGCTCGCGCCTGAAGATCAAGAGCATGAACTTCATGCGCGGCCGCACGTTCGTCGACAAGTATCTGATCATCGACGAGGCGCAAAACCTCACGCCGAAGCAGATGAAGACGCTCGTCACGCGCGCCGGTCCGGGTACCAAGATCATCTGTCTTGGCAACATCGCGCAGATCGATACGCCGTATCTGACGGAAGGTAGTTCGGGCCTCACGTACGTCGTCGATCGCTTCAAGGGCTGGGCGCACAGCGGGCATGTGACGCTGGCGCGCGGCGAGCGCTCGCGGCTGGCCGATTACGCGTCGGATATTCTCTAACGGGCTTTGTTTGCTGCTTCAAAAGCCGCTTCCGGTTCGCGCTGGAAGCGGCTTTTACTTTGTGTTTCGCCTTTTCTGATTGCGATGCGATCTGCATAGCGCCGGCCGCTTAAAATTGACATTTAGCGCGTAAACTTCAAGTAATCCATCAACATTTCTTGCGAGAGGCCCGTCAGACGGGCTACCATCGGGCATCCGGTTTCTGGCGGGCGTCGTCGCTTGCCTTCGCTTTCATGCTTCGCCTCGCCCTGTCACTGTTGCTCGTCGCCCTGCTCGCCGCCTGCTCAGGCGCGCCGCAGAAGACCGTGCGCAGCTCGGGCGGATCATATGCGTCGTCGGGAAGCGCGTATCGCACCACGCCACCGGGCTTCCCCCGTTTCGTCGATCACAGCATCGGGCGCGAGGAAATCTCGATTCAGGCCATGAGTCTCGTCGGCGTGCCCTATCGCTGGGGCGGCAATACTCCGGATAGCGGTTTCGATTGCAGCGGGCTCGTGCACTACGTCGTGCAACGCGCGGCTTCCGTGAATCTGCCACGCACGACGGCCGATATGAGCTCGCGCGGCGATTCCATCGAACCCGACGAAATCGCGCCGGGCGATCTGATTTTCTTCAACACGACGGGGCGGCCGCATTCACATGTCGGGATTTATGTCGGCAAGCTGCGTTTCGTGAACGCGCCGTCGACGGGCGGTACCGTGCGGCTCGACTACCTGACCAATCCGTACTGGGCGAAGCGCTTCGACGGCATCCGCCGGGTGGCGCCCGCGCTGAACAAGCCGACAACGACGCCGTTCGATGCACCGAGCTATGAGGCCGCGACGCCTGCATCTCCGGCGCCCGCCGTTGCGGCGGTGGAAGCCGCGCCTAAACCGGCCGCGCCCGACGTCGGCGGCGGCGCGTACGGTTCGTCCCGCGGCGCTTACGTGGCGCAGACTCGTGCCCAACCCGCGCCCGTGGCGAATCAGGGCGTCGCCGCACCAGCCGCCACGACGGCCGCATCCGGCGATCAATTCGAACCGCCGCCTCCCGGCATGAGCGCCGCGCAAATGCAGGCGCGCGCAGCGGGCGCCATGTCGCCGATGCAGGTCGCTTCACCCGTTGCCTCCACGCCCGCGGATGCCACGCCCTCACGCGTCTACGGCGCCGCGCCGTCGCCCGCTTCCGCCCCCGATGCCATCGACGCCGCCGCCGATGCCTACGAACCACCACCTCCCTCCGCCGTAGCGGCGCGTCAGGCCCGCCAGGCGCAGATCTCCGGCGACAGCCGCGAATCGGGCGGCGTACAGATCATGCGAGCATCGACGGCTTCGCGCCCCATTCCCGCGCCGACGCAAACCAACGACGACCCGATCGCGGGCTTTGCCAAGTACTGATTCGTGACGCCCGATTCACCCGCGCCGCCACACCTCTGCTATCTTTTGACGATATTTCCCTAACGGCGGGTGACAACGATGGATCTCGGGCTCAAAGACAAAGTGGTTCTGATAACGGGCGGCAGCAAGGGCATCGGACTCGCGTGCGCGCGGGCGTTCGCGATGGAAGGCGCGAAAGTCGCGATCGTGTCGCGCGATCCCGCGAACCTCGCCCGCGCCCGCGAGCAGCTTTCGAGCGAGGGGCTGCACGTTCACCTGACACGCGCCGATCTGCACGAACCGCATAGCGCCGCCGACGTCGTCGAGGAAGCGACGAGTGCCGTCGGCCCTATCGACATCCTGATCAACAGCGCGGGCGCCGCGCGCCGCTACGACCCCGAAACGCTCGACGCCGCCGCCTTCAAGGCGACGATGGAAGCCAAGTACTTCCCGTATATCTACCCGCAGCAGGAAGTGCTCAGGCGCATGGCCGAGCGCGTGAAGTCCGGCGCGGCGAAGGAGCCGGGGACAATCGTCAACATCATCGGCATGGGCGGCAAGATCGCGAGCGACATTCATATCGCGGGCGGCGCGGCCAACGCGGCGCTGATGCTCGCCACCGTCGGCCTCGCGCACTATTACGCACGCTACGGCATCCGCATCAACGCGATCAATCCGGGCGCGACGTTGACGGAGCGTGTCGAAGAGGCCCTGCAACTGGAAGCGTCGCGCGAAGGAATCGAAACCGCCGAAGCACAGGCGCGCGGCGAAGCGCGCGTACCGCTCGGACGTTTCGCGAAACCGGAGGAGATAGCAGACGTTGCGCTGTTTCTGGCGAGCCGCCGCGCGAGTTATGTGACGGGCGCGATTGTCCCGATGGATGGAGGCAGCGCGCCGCTGATCTGAACGCGGCGCGCCGTTTTTAAAGCAGCCTTACAGGAAGCGGTGACCGAGCCACCAGCCGGCCGCCGCGAGCACGGCGGACGCCGGAATCGTTAGCACCCACGCCCAGACGATATTGCCGGCGACACCCCAGCGCACGGCCGACAGCTTCTGCGTCGCGCCGACGCCGACGATTGCGCCCGTGATCGTATGCGTGGTGGATACGGGAATGCCGAGGAACGACGCGAGGAACAGCGTGATCGCGCCGCCCGTCTCCGCACAGAAGCCGCCGACAGGCTTGAGCTTCGTGATCTTCTGCCCCATCGTCCGCACGATGCGCCAGCCGCCGAACAGCGTGCCGAGGCCCATCGACAGGTAGCACCCGCCGATCACCCACAGCGGCGGCGCGTCGGCTGCGGCCGAGGCGTACCCCGTCGCGATCAGCAGCATCCAGATGATGCCGATGGTTTTCTGCGCGTCGTTGCCGCCGTGGCCGAGGCTGTACAGCCCCGCCGACACCAGTTGCAGCCGCCGGAAGCGCCGGTCGACCTTGCTTGGCGGCGTGCGGAAGTAGATCCACGACACCAGCAGCATGAAGAACGAGCCGAGCACGAAGCCGAGCAGCGGCGACACGATGATGAACGTGACCGTTTTCATCAGCCCGTCCCAGTTGAGCGCGGCCCAGCCGGATTTGGCGAGCGCCGAGCCCACCAGCCCGCCGATCAGCGCGTGCGACGAACTGGACGGAATGCCGTAGTACCAGGTGACGATGTTCCACCCGATCGCGCCGACCAGCGCGCCGAACACGACGTAGTGATCGACGATGCCGGGGTCGATCGTGCCCTTGCCGACCGTCTGCGCGACTTTCAGATGGAAGATGAAATAGGCAATGACGTTGAACGCGGCGGCAAACGCGACGGCCTGTTGCGGCTTCAGCACACCCGTTGAGACGACGGTGGCGATCGAGTTCGCCGCGTCGTGGAAGCCGTTCATGAAGTCGAACACGAGCGCGACGACCACGAGCGTCGCGACCGCCCAGATAGCGAGTTGTATCGAATGCATCAGGCGTTTTCCAGCACGATGCCTTCGATGATGTTCGCCACGTCCTCACACTTGTCGGTGATCGACTCGAGCAACTCGTAGATCGCCTTCAGCTTGATTAGCGTCTTGACGTCGTCCTCTTCGCGGAACAGCTTGGACATTGCCGAGCGCAGCACGCGGTCGGCGTCCGATTCCAGACGGTCGATGTCTTCGCATGCCTTCAGGATCTCGCGCGCCTGCTTCATGTCCGACAGCATGGCGACGGCCGCCTGCACGCGTTCGCAGGTTTTCGTGCAGATGTGCGCGAGCTGGCTCGCTTCCGACGTCACCGCCCGCACGTCGTACAGCGAAATCGCCGTGGCGACGTCCTCCATCAGGTCGAGGATGTCGTCCATCGTGGTGATCAGCTTGTGGATTTCGTCGCGGTCGAGCGGCGTGATGAAAGTCTTGTGCAGCAGATCGATGGTTTCGTGCGTCAGTTTGTCGGCCGCTTTTTCGGCCGTCTGCACGTTTTGCTTGTGGATCTCGGCGTCGCCGAGGTTGTCGATCAACAGTTCGAGTTCGTGGCTCCCCGCAACGATGTGCTTCGCGTGAGCGTTGAAGATTTCAAAAAATTTGCCCTCGGTGGGCATGAATCGACCGAACATTGGGGTCCCAGAAAATGGTCACGGTGGGGCTGTCATAAAACCGCAATATTGTACCGTTCCGGACCATTCCGGGTGTGGCGCGCAGCCGTGTTTTGTGTGCGCGCGCAACGGCGGGCGCAACCCGGTGCCCCCGTTCGCGTGGAGTGTGCTACTCGCTGCCGTAGAAATTCTGCGCGCCCGCAAAATTGTCGAATTTCGTGAATTGCCCGTGGAACGTGAGCCGAACTGGGCCGATCGGACCGTTACGCTGTTTGCCGATGATGATTTCGGCGGTGCCCTTGTCGGGGCTGTCCGGGTTGTAGACTTCGTCGCGGTAAATGAACAGGATCACGTCCGCGTCCTGCTCGATTGCGCCCGATTCGCGCAGGTCGGACATGATCGGCCGCTTGTTCGGGCGCTGTTCGAGACCGCGGTTCAGCTGTGACAGCGCGATCACGGGCACGTCGAGTTCTTTGGCGAGGCTTTTCAGCGAACGCGAGATTTCCGAAATTTCCGTCGCGCGATTTTCGCCCGACGACGAGCCGCTCATCAGCTGCAAGTAGTCGATGATGATGAGGCCGAGCTTGCCGCATTGGCGCGACAGACGCCGCGCGCGCGAGCGCAGTTCCATCGGGTTCAGGCCGCCCGTTTCGTCGATGAAAAGCTGCGCCTCGCTCATTTTCTGGACGGCATGCGTGAGCTTCGGCCAGTCTTCGTCCGTCAGGCGCCCAGTCCGCATGCGGTGCTGGTCGAGCCGGCCGACCGAGCCGAGCATACGCATGGTCAGTTGCGTGCCCGGCATTTCCATCGAGAACACGGCGACTGGCAAACCGTATTCGACGGCCACGTATTCGCCGATGTTCATCGAGAACGCTGTTTTACCCATCGACGGGCGCCCTGCCACGATGATCAGCTCGCCGCCGTGCATGCCCGACGTCATCCGGTCGAGGTCGACGAAGCCCGTTGGCGTGCCCGTCACGTCGCTCGGATTGGCCGTGTGGTACAGCGTGTCGATGCGCTCGACGACCTGCGTCAGCAGCGGCCCGATTTCGAGGAAACCCTGCGTGCCGCGCGCGCCGTCTTCGGCGATCGAGAACACCTTCGATTCCGCTTCGTCGAGCAGTTGGCGAACTTCCTTGCCCTGCGGATTGAAGGCATCGGCGGAAATTTCGTCGGCGACCGACACCAGCCGGCGCAGCACCGCGCGATCCCGCACGATTTCCGCATAACGCCGGATGTTCGCCGCGCTCGGCGTGTTCTGCGCAAGCGCGTTCAGATACGCAAGCCCGCCCACCTCTTCGGCCTTGCCCGACGTGGTCAGCGCTTCATAGACGGTCACGACGTCGGCGGGACGCGTCGACGCGATCAGCCTGCCGATGTGCTCGAAAATGAGGCGGTGGTCGTAGCGGTAGAAATCGCTTTGCGAGAGGAAGTCGGCAATGCGGTCCCATGCGGCGTTGTCGAGCAGCAGACCGCCCAGCACCGATTGCTCGGCCTCGATGGAATGGGGCGGGACTTTCAGCGACTCGATTTGAGGATCTTTCGACGGTGCGTTCATGGGGTGGAATTATCAGGCAAAGTGGGACGGCGGGATAGCATCCTGAAAATCGAACCGCCGCAGCGCGCAGCAAAACCAACGCGGACAACAAAAAAGGCAGAGGCCGGTTTCCCGGCCCCTGCCCTTTATCGCCAGCAACGTCCCGGCGATCTTATTTCCTGCCTGGCTTAGACGTGCTCGCCCAGCACCGACACCGTGACGTCAACCGTGACGTCCGTGTGCAGCGAGACGTGAACCGGATGGTCGCCGACGATCTTCAGCGGGCCTTCCGGCAGACGCACTTGCGCCTTTTCAACTGCGAAGCCTTGCTTGCCCAGTGCTTCGGCGATGTCGGCGTTCGTCACCGAGCCGAACAGACGGCCGTCGACGCCAGCCTTCTGCGCGATCTGAACCGTCAGGCCCGACAGCTTTTCGCCTTGTGCCTGAGCAGCCGTCAGCTTTTCAGCTGCGACCTTTTCCAGTTCTGCGCGGCGAACTTCGAATTCAGCGATCGCTTCCTTCGTTGCGCGGCGTGCCTTCTTGTTCGGGATCAGGAAGTTACGTGCATAGCCGTCCTTGACCTTGACGATGTCGCCCAGGTTGCCGACGTTCACAACTTTTTCGAGAAGAATGATTTGCATTCGGATGCTCCTTGACGTCGTCCGGTTAGGCCTTGTGCTGATCGGTGTACGGCATCAGCGCGAGGAAACGTGCGCGCTTGATCGCCGTGTCGAGCTGGCGTTGATAGTGGGCCTTGGTACCCGTCAGACGTGCCGGCGTGATCTTGCCGTTTTCGCCGATGAAGTCCTTCAGCGTATCGATGTCCTTGTAGTCGATCTGATCGACATTTGCAGCCGTGAAACGGCAGAACTTC
>Ga0247692_1000012_pt1 | contig 50908 bp, 61 predicted proteins | sample CNK33_metaG_FD_183041 | JGI IMG/M metagenome (GOLD analysis project Ga0247692, IMG submission 183041) | Soil microbial communities from Purdue University Martell Research Forest, Indiana, United States - CNK33 | ecosystem: Environmental > Terrestrial > Soil > Temperate forest > Bulk soil...
AGCTGTCTGAGCGCCGGCAATTGCGCCGGTAACGGCCGCAACGAGAGCGTTCAAGCTGGAAAGAGCTTTGCTGATGGCATTCTTCGCGCCGTCGCTCTTGATGCCCGCAACGGTTTCCAAGCTCGCTATATCACTCTGAACCGTGGATAATACGCCGGCCGCGGTTGGAGTTGCGCCGAAATCGTAAACTAATCCCGCGGCGGTATCCAAGCCCGCATGGATCTTATCGATGATCGGACCAGCGAGCGCCGCAACCGCGGGACTCTCAAAATCAATCGCAATCTGAACGGCGGATTTCACGTAAGGGTAAACCCTATCGGAAACCTGAATGAGTGTGGGCTCAACGTTGCGGAAAGCCTGATATTCCTTCGCAACCCAAGCCGTAAAATTGTGTTCATCTTGTTTCAAAATATCGAGCAATTTCATTGTTATTTGCCTTCCTTCGCCGGATTCGAATCCGGCATAATAGGGTTTGCTGGAATATTACTCCCGTTCGGGCCATGCTGTGAAGCGATTTCCTGATTCGAGCCGCGAACCCATCCCCACCAGTCATCCAAGCTTCGCGGGAACTTCAGCGGCGCATGCTTCCAGATTGCCGCGTAAATCATCCAAAGCGTTCCTCCGGTTAATCCCGAAGCCGCTAGTTCCGCGAGCAACTTCACGTTCGCTTGCATTGTTGCCGTCTCTTACTTTGAATTTTTGTAAAGTTCTACTCCAATCATGATCAGTCCACCAATTGACGAAAGAAGCGTTCCAATGATCATGACCGTAAATCGCTCTTGCCCTTTTTTAATTTCCGTAATGTTCTTGTGAACTGTATCCATTTGTTCCTCTTGCAAGGCAATGCGAACAGTTAAAGCCGGCTTACCGTTGCCGAAATAAAGATCCTTTGCCATCTTCTGAACAAGCTGTTCGTGTGGCAAAAAGGATATTTCTTCATTGTTACTTTCTGAGCCCATTAGCTCCCCAAGAATTCAAATTGGCCGAACACATAAACTTGATTGCTTCCAGATTGACCGGCTAAAACGGAAGATGATGAAGCGACCAAATCAACCTGAGCTGAATCTGCCAAACCCATCGAAATGATAGCATCGAACGGAAAACTCAGGGGAACATTACTCACTTGGGGAGCTTGGAAGTATTGCTTATATAACACCGCGTTCCGCATGATTTGAGTAGCGAGATTTTGACCAGCCGCGGAAGGCAAATAAATTGAACCACTCAGACGATACTTTCCGGGCCACGGGGCTTTGAAGCGCTTGTTTGCCGCGTCCCACATCCCATAATCGTCATATTCAACGGTATCCCACAAAACTTTGGCTCCGCCGGATAGAAGCGTTTGCTGAGCGCTCGCGTAGACGCTTGCTACGGCTCTCCATGTGGCTGTCCAGCCCACGCCGGAGGTATCGGGGTTGTTTGTGTTGTTGTCAATCAGGGAGAGCCAATAACCGTTACCGGCCGCGTTCAGAACGCGAGCCCCTTTGGGATATCCGCCGATTGCGGTTGAGAACCCGGAGTTGAACTGGAAGCCCGCGCCGGCGCTCGTCCACAAATCGATATTCGAGAGCATGAACAGAAGTCCGTTCATATCCGATTTGAACGGAGGGATTCCGCCGGATGAAACCGGAGTTGCGTTCAGAGGGGGGAACCCGTCCGTAAAGGAAGCCCGTCCCGGCGTAATCGGGATCTGAGTTGGAACCGGGATCGGATTAGTTTTGGTCCCGTCTCCGTCACCAAACGGAAGTTGAATTTGAACCGGCGCGCTAGCTAATAGCATTTCTATCCTTCCTGAATGAACGAAGCTTGTTCAAACGGCCATGCCCACGCCGTTCCCATTTCTTCGAAACCAAAAACAGGGTATTCCGTTGCAATGATGTTAGACAGAACGCCGGCCGGCCGCAAGAAAATCCCGGATTGTTCCAGAATCAGAAGTTGCTGGGAAGTTAACCCAAATTCAAAACGGTACACCATCGACATACTTCCTAGATCGTTGACGTAAGCGCGGACATTCGTTCCCCCAATCCAGTTTTGGAGGAGCTGATTGATTGCCGGCGCTGAAGCGCGCGAGATGTTGCTTAGAGCTTTGAGCATGATCAGCGAGCGGAAAATATTCGCATCGCTGAGATAAGTTCCAAGAGCAACAATCAACGATTGAGGAATGCCAACGATCCGGCTCCAGATGGCGAGCCCAAAGAGATTCGCAGTGGAAACGTTGAAAATCGTATTGAAGAAATTGTCAATGTCCGCGGCGGGATCGATGTTCACGTTCATCCCTTGGATAAGCGCGCCGATTGTGGAGCTGTTCCCGTATTGACTGATGATCGTTTCTTCTACGTTGATCATACGAGAGTCACCGCGATATTCCCGGCGCTGATAGTCGGAGTCTGATCGATCCCGACAATTACTTCATCTCCCGTGGGGAGCGCGGAAGTTCCCACAGCGATTTGTAAGAGCACCACGAAAGATCCAACATTTGAAACAACCGCGTAATACTGAGCCGCTAGAACCGCGGAGCCAATGCGAGCGCGAGCGTTGCCGTTCGCTCCATTGAACTGAGCAATAATCGCGTTCTGAATGAGCGTTACGATATTGCTTGGGAGATTCGGAGTGTTCGCGATTTGAACCGCGAAGAAAATCGGAAGAGATCCCGGCCGGAGGAAACTCACTTGATAGCTTGGCTGGGGGAAGTTATAACCCGCGGTATCAAGAACGGTGTTATCCGAAACCGTTCCGTTTCCGGGAACCGGGCTCGCGCCGGCTGGATGCGGAGCGTAATCACATCCAACATCTTTCTTTCCCCAAATCGCGTTTGCAATATCCTGATCATTCCCGCCAACCACAGCCACGAAGAGCGAATGCGCCGCGAGGGGATAATGGGTTGAGTTGCGCGTTCCTCCGGGGAGCGGATCTCCAGACTGAACAACACCACTTGGGTTATCCAGAACGAAAACATCAAGAACGTTCGCCACTTCAAAAACGCTCGCGTAAATTGCTCCAACTGTACCTTCCCCATTTATAGCAACGGAATTTTGCCGGCGAAATTCGAAATCAGCGCGGCTCTCTACATCCGTTCCCAAGCTACCTTGAGAGGGGTTCGTAATCGTGTCCCAACCGTTGATTGCTTGCCCAACGCGCGTGAGTGTGTTCGGGGGACATGGGATTGGTCCCGATACAACATTCTGCCATGAGCTAGACACTGTGGAGCCGGAGCCGATTGTCACCGTTCCCAAAAGAACGTATTGATTCCCGCTTGTGTCATAAGCGAAGGTTCCGGCCGGAATCACCGTTGTTGGAATTCCCCCCAACGTGCAAGTTACCGCTGTGGATGTTGCCGGCTTGCGCGTGAGGAAATAAATTCGAGCAAGCGCATCCTGAAAACGTCCCTCCGCATAAGCCGGATCGAACTGGTTTACCAGATACGCAATCTGCGAATCTTTGTCAGCCACAATCGCCGCTTGGGAGCTTGCAAGTTGTCCCTGTGGAGTGGAGAGCGCCGGGTTGAGTCCACCACCAAAAGCCGCGTTGAAATCCGCTTGAGTACCAGCGAGAATTGCGGCTTCCGTGGGAATGATCAAGCCGGCGTCCGTGAAGGCGATTTGTGGGACCGCTGTGCTCATTAGAAATTCACCGTATGAGTTTGGTTATTAATGTCGACAAATTGTATATTGCCTGTTACAGCACGATCCTTGAATGAAGTAATGACAGTCTGAACTGTCACAACTCCCGGAACCTTCAACGCCGTTTGATTGATCAGCTCTATCAAGAGTGCGGCCGGCGGAAGCTTTCCGAGCGTCTTCCCGTTTACGCTGGTGCTCCAGATTCCTTGAGTGGTATCGTAATAAACTTCTCCCAAGAAAGTTCGAACCGCGCTCGCTACGTCTTGAGCAATCGCATATGGGGGATCGGCGCGAGCGATGTTACCGTTCGCGTCAAGAACTAAATCCCATGCGGTTTGATCCAAAAGCAAAGTGCTGAAAGTGCTCATTTATTCCGCTTCCAGAACTGAAGTAACACTATCAATCGGAGGAATGGGACCAGTGTAGCCCAATCCCTGAAGGAAGGGGAGAATTTCAGCTTTCCAGTAATCAAGGAAGTTCTTATTCATGAGCGGCGTAAGAGTTCCGCCGTTCCCAAGCTGGATTGACGGAGCGTTGCCGCTCAGCTCAGATGGAGAAACAAGCTTGATCCCTTCAGAATCAAATTGAATGTATTGTGTGGGGGTTCCACCGTTCAGCATCAGCCCCACGTAAAGAGCATCGGAGAAATCGTATTGACGCGCGCTCGCCGGGTTCGCCGCGGCTTGATTGTTCTTCACAGAACTGATATCCCGGCTCGCGAAATTACACAACCCAATGTCTCCGGGAGAAGGATCTAGGATGATTGCATTACCGTTCGAAGATCCCAGCCGGAAATAAGGAACGTTCCAAATCGTTGTGTGAGGATAAGGGTTGCCGGCGCTGTCAACTTGATTTACGCAAGGCTTCACATCCACAGTTCCCACGGGAGACAATCCGCCGTCATTGGTGCAAGAGATCACTTCAACCAATGTTGCAGTTTGCATCTTCGAAAGAAACTGTTGAACAACGAACGCGATGTTGTTGAACTTCCCCCATGTACTCCACGGTGTAAGCTGTCCAACTGCGATTTGGCTTTGCGTACTCATTGACTCACCACCGCGAGCCCGGTTTTAGTTCCACGAATCATCGCGAACCACGATCCATCCGGCTTCTCACTTTCGAGCTTATATGCAATTGTGGTTGCAATCCAAACGCCGGCCGCTTGCGGAATGCTGGTTTTGAGTTCGAACGATCCTCCGAAAACTAACGAAGGATTAAAGAGAGCTGTGAAATTCACTCCAACCCCGTCGAAAGTTGGATATCCATCCAACCCTGTTTCAGCGGAGATCAACGGAATGGGTTTCTTTCGTGGCTGATTTTGCGGAGTGATTGCGAGAATATCTCCGTCAACGTAAAGCCAAATTCCCGCCGCTTGCGCGAGCGTCTTTGCTTGTTCAAGATACGTGTTAGGAAGATATTGATTTTGGAGAATAACTCCGCTTACACCGTTGTTTTCGAATGTGAGTCCCATGTTGCCGGCGAGCTGGGACATTGCAGCCACAACGTCAATTGGACCTTTGAAGCTCGTTGGGGCAACAGCTTGGAGCTGATTGAAATACGCGGCTTGAGCTTGGATCATCAGGAAGACATTCGGCATCGTTCGATAGTTGCCCCAAGCGTTGACAATGTTCCCGGAGAATACAAGCGTTTCCTGATTCCCATCGATTGCGAAAACTTGAACTGTGTTCGGAATGAAGGCTTTCGGTTTCCACTGGAGAGTGGTGATTGCATTCATGTCGCTTTGGGACACTCCGAAAATTTGCGCGCGGAGTGTTCCCATCATCATCCCGCCGGCTTTGTCGATATCGACAACCGCGCGAAACCCCTGAAGGGTAATTTGATTGTTGTTCGAAGAGCCGAACTTTCCGGTTCCCAGAGTAATCAGGAACCGGAGTTCTTTTTTGTTGGCGAAGGATGTTGGCATTTGATTTAGTTACTCGCAAGCAATTGAAACTGACTTCCAATGGCGCAATTAACTCCGCAAGTGAAAGTGATTGATGTAATAGCGGCTTGAGATGTGGGGTTCCATATTCCTCGCGTGAAATACTCGCTGTTATTCGTCTGACTAGATGAAGACGCGAAGTAGGTTCCGGTTACGTGAATCGCCTTAGGAAACGTGGTATTCGTGTAGTTCGGAATCTCCATCGTTCCTTCAGCGCTTAGCGATCCAAAGATAAAAGCGTTCGTAATTGCCGCGGCGCTCGCCGCACCTCCGCATGATGTTACCTGACTGCTGCCGTTTCCCTTCATCTCCTCGCAGTTCCACTCGTAATGGGTTCCGGTATCTGCGTTGAAGATGGCGTTGATAACTCCGTTACTTGCCATTGCTCCGAAAACTTTCGGATATAAATTCAGGAACGTTGAGGGAATGCCGGTAACAGTTAATGTCGACCCCGCCGTTGTCACCGTAAAGACTCCGCCTGAGAACGATCCCGCCATCCCGCCGCTTGGAGTCCAAGTCACCAAACTTCCAATATTAAAAGCATTCCCGCTTCCTGATCCCGCGATGATGTGACCGCTGCTATCTGAAGCAAGAGACGTTTGCGAAACTGGAATTGTCGCACCATTCACCTGATTCGCGTTCACCACACCGGTTCCAGTTGGCCCAAGAACGGTTCCGTTCCCCATGTTAAAGTTTCCAGCGTTTGCGTTCGTCGCAGGTGTCACCGCGGACCATGCGGTTGACGTTGTGGCGGACAACCCAACCTGAGCGGCCATTACCACGGTAGGAGTTCCAATGATCGTCCCTGTCGTCACTGCCTTGATATCGAGGAGATCAAGTGACGCCGTGGTGAAGTTATGCGAGGTATCGGAGCAAGATGTCGCAGATGCGCCGCTGATCGTGCATGTTAGCGCCGTATCGCTGGCATTCTTTCGCCACGTATAAACCGCCGAGTTCCCCACGCCGGGAGCCGCGCTCATTTGCACGGTCATGTTCTGGATGGTGACGGCCGCGGGAGAATCAATGTCAACGTTGGTTTCAGTGGTACTCGCCGTAGCCCCACCGCCGATGGGGAAGAATTGAGTTCCGCTGAAGGTGAGCGATGGGCCGGAGTAAGTAACGATTCCCGCGCCGGTTCCAGCCGCTGCGATAGCCGCTTGCACGAACGCTGTGGTAGCAAATTGCCCTGTGCTAGTTCCGCCGGAAGCTGTCGGGCCGGATGGAGTTCCGATAAAGGTAGGCGAAGCTAACGGCGCGAATCCTGCGATGCTTGCGCCGCTTGGGATCGTGACGGTACCGGTAAAGGTTGGAGAATTGAGTGGAGCCGCGCCAATCGTGTTGTAGCTGATCTTCCTCGCTACGCTCCCGTTGAAGGTTGAGCCGGAAGCATCGCCGATTCCACTGTTGTCCATCGTTAGAGAGTTTGTAGTGCTTCCGCTAACCGTGAGCGAGTTGGTTCCCGTGGTATCAACGAACGTCATACCGTTGTAGCTATTCGTGATATTCGCATACTGATTGTTGTTGCTCGATGCGTCGAAGTTCACGGCCGGGCCGGTCGCAGCGATGAACAAGTTTCCTTGGAACACGGCATTGCTGGTATTGATGAACTGATTCATCGGCGTTGACCATACCTGCCCATTGCCGATGAACCTGTTGTGGCTGATATCTCCAATCGAAGCGTTGTATACAAAACCTTGTCCAATACCACTACCGGAGTGTCCCTGACTGAGTTGGAAGGTTGAATTATGCACATTAACGAGAGAGCCGCTATGTACAAAGAGTGATGGAACGTTTTGACCATTCCAATAGATAGCGTCCGAAATCGAGACGCTGCCTGATCCCGTGATTTCAGTCCCATTTGTTTCAGAAGAGCGACCCAACGCACACCAAAGATTATTTATATAAACCGTGTTAACTTGCGCCGCTCCTCCACTCAGACTAAAAAATTCACACTCCGTATAGGGAGAATCGTCCGTTTGATTATTGATACGAACGTCACCCCCAAGCGTCCCGTTTCCGCTGATCCCCGTTCCAACCGAATCTGTGAAGTTGTGATCCATATTCAAATCTTGAATTTGACCAGAAAGTTTGTACCCAAGCGAAGCCGATTGACTTGAGCCACATCGATTAGAGACGTTGTTATTTTCAACCCTTTGTGAAAAATAACCCGTCGAACCGCCTTGCAAATCAAATCCAACGTAGGCAAATCCAGCGCTTCCAACGCCGGTATAGCACCACGAAACTAGATTGTTTGTGAAGGTTCCCTGAGCCCCCGATGGATTAAACAAGCTTTGAATTCCTATGGCAGAATCAGCGAAATTATTTCTCTCGACAACCGCCGAACTGGTGTAATTCATTCTGAGCGAGATCGATCCGGAAGATGGAGTATTCGTCCGCGCCAACATACAGTTCTTTAGAATAAATCCGTTAATCGGAGTGGATATGGAACCCCCGTTGGCAAATAACTGTGTAACGCTCGCGCTATTCGTGAAAATGACTGTTGGAAAGCCCCCTTGTGAACCAGACCATCCATAGGTTCCGCATTCAACACCTGTATTCTGAGTGGTAATTGTCGGACCAGTTTCGGAGCGATAAACACCGGGAGCGAAATAACAAACGCCTAAAGTGATTGAAGATTGACAAGCTGTCCATGCCGCTGAGTTGTCAGTTCCCGTCCCTCCGCCTACTATAAATACTCCATCAGCCACAGCGCCGAACCAGCCAACGGACTTCCAGTAATTCTGACTGTTTACAACTAGCGTTCCTCCGCCGTTTATGAAGACTTGCTGATTATCCGGCGCGAGAATCGGACCGTTAATCGTGATCGTTTGGCCGGCATTGTAAGTAATCGAACCACCATCCGAAAACTGGAGCGCGCAATTCTTAGGAGTGCTGATTGTTGTAGGAGAAAGAGGGATTGTAATCTGAATCGTTGTGGGACCACTTCCACAAGCTGTCACCAGCGCCGCTAACGTTGTGGCTGAATTTACCGTTGGGTTCGTGGTTCCAGTTCCGCCGAATGGAGCGCCGCTTCCTCCACCAGTTGTACACGTGCCATCTTTTTGAAGAATTGAATCGGTTGCGCAACTCGAATCGAACCAGTAAGCGGCAATCAATTGCGAGAGAGTTCCAACTGCCGTCACGTTCAAACTGGTTCGATAGACGAAACCGTTTCCGCCGGGATCAGCGAGCCCGCTTCCAATCGGAGGAACGTTGAATGGAGTTCGAACATCAGAGATGGAAGTAATCGTTGAACTCCCCGCAACAACAACAGCGAGCGGAATGTCAGTCCCAACGAAAGCTGTTGTCTTCACGCTTACAGCGCATGACGAAGTTGTATCGAGATAGATCCGGTTCGTTGCGCTCGCTGTGAGAGCTTTAGTCCCGCCAACATACGAAACGATTGTTCCCGAACCACAATTCACTGTTCCGGGACCAACATTAATATTCAAACCCGTTGCGGCCGCAATCGTCCCGCCGCTTCCATTTGCAATTGAGAGCTGAGTAGGCCAATAGCCCGGAGCAACGCCATTATCATACTTTGCGTTTACAGCATAGATCGGCGCGGTTTGAGTCTGAGGGTTTTGAGCATGCACAAGGCATACCGCGAGAAACATCCACAATCCAATGAACCACAAAGCGAGCTTGATCATAAGTTCCCTCATGCGTACACCAAAATTTTCGCGATCTTTCCAACGTCCGATGCTTCAAGATAAACGTTCGCTCCGTCAAACGCTGGAGTCTGAGCCCGAATGCTTCCATCCGAAATCATCAGAATCTCAATCCGGGATGGAGCTGAAGTAAGGAAATGCGGAACGCTGAAGGCTCCGGGAGCCGGCGAAGTGACTCCAAGGGTAGTTGCGGGAGCATTGATGTTGAACGCTCCCGTAGCGGGCCTATAGACACTCACGGTTGCGGTTTGGCCGGCTTCTGTAGCTATCAGATAAACGTTCGTAGAATCGAATAGCGGAGTTTGTCCCAGAATCGCGCCATCTGAAGTTGGAAGGATCTCCACCAGCGCCGGCACTATCCCCAGCCCGTGAGGAACGCTGAAGTTTCCAGAGCCGGGAGAATTGACTAGTAGAGTTGCGGCCGGCGTTTGAACCGCGAGCCCGGAAGCTGCAACAGTGTAAACGTAGATCTTCGCAGTAACCCCGGTATCTGAAGCAACGAGATTGATGTTCGTAGCGTCCGCAAAACCGGCTTGCCCCCAAATCGATCCGATTGGTCCGGAGCCTACCTGAGTTGGAACGATCTCAATCAGGAACGGGACCGTTGCGAGTCCGTGGGCTTCGCTGAAGTTGCCCGGAGCTGGAGCAGTTACATCAAGAATTGCAGAGAGCGTGAGAATCGAACTTTGCGTGAGCGCCGCGGCTGAAGGAATGAATTTCGGAAGCTCGTTCGGGAACAGGTAAACCAAAAACCAGCGAGTATTAAAGCCGGTATATTGAGGATCGTCCGTCCCCTGAGTATCGATGAAATAGAGATTCCCAAGGAAGCCGTCCCAAGAGTTACACGAATCGAGCGCAACTGCATTGTGAGCAAGACAAGCTAAGCAACGGTTCACACCATCAGAATTCAAATCAACGAAGATCTTCCCGTTGCGAAGGTAAATCGAGATTTGGCAGTTTTGACCGTCAAGAACACACAACACTTGCTGAGAAGGAACGGGCTGAATGGGGATCACTAACATCAGTTCACCCCCAAAGCATTGAACATGGATTTCAAAACGCTTTGCGGAGGAGCTTGGGGTTGTACCAATCCGCTATTGCTTTGAGGAGTTGCGGCCGGGTTCTGTGGCTGATTGATCGGAGTTTGAACAGTAGAAAAAGCCGCGGAAACTTCGCGGATCTCTTTCAAGACAATTTCAACAGCAAGCAATGTTGCGCCGCGGTCCGCGCGCCGAATCAAGTTATAGCGTTCGATAGTGGATGGACCATAAACGCTTTCGGGAGTGATTATGAAATATTGAGTGAGCGATTCAATCGCTTGATCGATTTGATTCAGAAAAGCTGTGCGATCCCCGGAGTTCCCTCCAAGAACCAGAACCACAGAATTTCCCGTTGGGAGCTGAACTTTGTTGTAACTCGCAAATGATCCCGCTTCAACGGGGAAATCACTTACGCGCGTTTCGCGATTCACTTCAACCGAATTTGTTGAAAGAACAGTTGCGCTCCCTGATCCGCCGGCCTGCCCTAGAGCGTTTAAAAGTGAACTTCTTTCAGAATTAATAATTGCTTGAAAAAGACTATTTGAATTTCCTCCAACTGCTCCAAGCTGATTCCCGTCGAGATCATAAATCCCCCACTGAGAAGAGTTCTCCATTGCGCTCGCGAGAATCGTTGAGATCTCTCCCAGCGCCAATTGAATTTGGGGAGGAATGTTCGCGGAACGCACCAGCGCCGGGACTCCGGGGTAACTCGGTACATCGGGATATGGTATCAACGGCATTAGTACAACCCCGAATTCGCTTGTGAGGTAAACAGATACTCCATCGAATGTTCCATGTCTCGCGCGATTCCATCAGCATCCGTTGCTTGCGTATGAATCGGCATTGTTCCAATCGTTACTGAAACGCTCTTATCAACGCTTACTGGAGCGCTTCCGGGGGCTCCTCCCGGCGCGTTTGAGACTATCGATGAAACTCCGGGTATCCCAGCCACAGAAGAAGCATAAGAGGAGCCCATATGGTTCCGGATACCTTGCGCGTAGTTCGCTTCTGAATCGGAGTAATACTGTCTTCCGCCAACTCCATTCTTCAGCGCGTGAGCTAACGCATCCGGGCTCTGAGCCCCAAGCGCGCCGGGATAAAGGCTCTTCATCAAGCTCGCGTAATAATCCGCAAATTCCTGATCAGAACCAAACGAACGGTAATCTTCCCCTTTTCCTCCGGGAACATTGATTCCGGCGAAATTGTTCAACGATTGAGCGCCGCGATTTGAGAAGTTCCCCGTTTCATGCGCGAACGTCGCGAAAAGAACATCTTCAGAAATTCCCGTCTGAGCTGCGATTTGTTTTGCAATCGCATGGGCTCTATCGGAAAGAGACGGAGCCCTACCACCACGTAAGCCGGCAACGAATCGATCCGCGCGGGAACCAGTGGAGCGGGGATGTAATTCATCTTGTGCCGGCCGGAAACCTAAAGCAGCCGCGCCTTTCTGAACTAAGCGCGCCGCGGAATCCGGAATCAAATCGTGAAGAAATTGAGCACCCTTGATGAACGCTTTAATCTCTTCATTGAGTTGATGGAGTCCCCAAGTTGCCGCATCGATTCCGGGTTTCCATTTGCTCCAATCGATAAGGGAATCTCCGCCCTTTTTCCAAACCTGATAATCTTCCCACAACAACGCGATACCGCCGGCGAGCGCAACAATCGCCGCAACCGTGAGATTGATCGGAGCTGTTGCGAGCGCGATTGCTCCCAAGCCCACAGCGATAACCGTAAGAAAATCTTTTACAAATTCCTCATGCCCACTAACCCAATTCAACCCGCGCTGGAGGAGATCAAAGAACTTCTCCAGATACGGAGCCGCTTCCATAAAGAGGGATCGTCCCAGCGCTTGAAATTGTTGCTTGATTCCGGCAACCTGAGTTTGGAACTTCTGAGCTTGCGCCGCTTGTTCCTTCGTTACCGCGGTTTGCTCTTTCTGTCTCTGAATCTCAAGCTCCAGTTCCTTCCGCCCCTGAAGCAAAAGATTCATTGTCCCTTGATCGAGCCCCATCATTCGCCCAAGGTTGTTCGCCGTGGTGCGATCCAATCGGCTGAAGCGATCCGATAGCTCTAGCAAAATGTCATCAACCGGCCGCGCTTTACCGTTCACATCAGCAAGCGAAATTCCCAACGCGGACATATAAGGGAGAAGACTCGATTCCCCCGTCAGCATCAGTTGAGTTTGACTCTTGCTCAACATGTCCAACGTACCCTGAAGAGCTTGAGCGCTTCCCCCAAGCTTCTCCGTAGCGTTGCTCCATGCTGAAATCGTTGGAACGCTCAGCCCTAGATTTTTCGAGAGCCTATCGAGCTGAGCGTTTCCTTCGATGAAATCGGAAATCCAATTTTTAAGCGCAACAGTTCCGCCGATGATAGCGAGAAAGCTTCCTACGGTCCGGGAAAGATTATCGATTCCCTGAGCCGCTTCCTTACTTGCCTTCCCAACTTTCTTCGTTGATTTTTCTGTTTTGTCGCCGGCTTTTTCGAGATCTCCAAGTTGACGAACGGCCGTCTTCTGCGAAGTTGAGAACTTCGAAGTGTCTAAGCCAAGCTCTACGATAAGAGCATCAATGATCGTGGCTGACATTCATCCCCCGGTTGTAATCGTCAACACAGATTATTTCGAAAAGATCGTATGCGTCCCGAACTCCGTAAACTGTACTCAGTTCATGCAACGTTGCGAACCGGCGAGCGATCAGAGTTCCAATTACTTTCGTGATCCCGTTCCGGTATTGGATTGTCTCCCGGCCGCTTCCTTTGCCTTGCCGAAAAGGGATCGGATTGCGGCCGAAGAAAAATCCACATGTAATTGAAAAATCTCTTTCCGGAGCGTGATTCGCGTCCAAATTTCCTCAATGTCATAATCGCCGCTTTCGGCCGGCTCCAATTTGCGAACGAAGCTGGGATCTTTCGGGTTCGGGCAAACTTGAACACATTCGAACATTTCCTTCAAAAGCGGTTCAGCCACAAACCACGGGAGCCCGGTTAAGCCGCGAATCATCCCCTTAACTCCAAGCTCAGCGATACCGGCGAATCCGGTTTCAGCTCCGGGAACTTGAACGTTGTTATTGGTGAGCGCGAGTAAAACGCGGAAAGCCCACGATTCCCCCTGAGATGCCGGCATTTCCGTAATGAAGAACTTTTTCCCTTTGTCGCGTCCCTCATCTGTGATTGTTACCAGTTTCGTTCGTCTTTCCCCCATTTGCCTTCCCTCCGATTATTTTCCGGCGCGAGCTAACCAGTTCGCGAGGTATTTCGCGTCCGCCGGGTTCTTCAAAACTATATCCCGGTAATGCTGTGAACGCACAGATCTAAATGCAGCCGCAAGCATATCAGGGTTGCAGCTATTAGCCCCGTGGAGCGTCGCTGGTCCCCATACGCCATCAATCCCAAGGGAAACCCCTGAGACGTTCTCCACGGCCGTCTGTAGGAGCTTTACGCCGGTTCCTTCGCCCATGTTGAACTCAGCATCAAACGCGCGCTTCGCCACTTCATCAGATAGAACTTGATTGAACCACGGGGACCAGAAGCGGAGCTGATAGAAACTCTTCACAGCGGCCGGCCGCTCCGCGGGATCAAGAGCGGCGATTCTTTCAAAATCTTGAGGGAATGAGGCGCTGTTTATTCCGCTGAGAGCGTGAGCGCCGGGAGGAGCATCCGGAACGATTGCGTATTGCCGCTCCGGATCTTCAAAATTCATTGTCCAATTGAACGCTACGTCAAACGAAGCCACTGTTCTACCCTCCCAAACGCGCGCCGCGCGGGAGTTACGGGGAAGGCTTCCGCAACTTTATCCCCGCGCGGATTTGATTACAGCAAACTAGGCTGGATATCTTGCCACTCGATATTAAAATCGATGGGCTGGAGAACCTTCGCGCCGTCCGGGATCGGCTTGTAATCCTTCAGCGTCCCATTCAGGCAAGAGAAGCTTTCTCCAGTAGACGGAAGAACAATGGTCCCACTGAAGACAATCGCGTCCCTGTTCGCCTTCTGAGCGCGAGCGATTGCATTGAAGACTGAACGGCTGGGGCTGTTCGCCTGAAGCGAAACCCCTTGCTTGATCATCGCGGGAACCCATCCGGAAGCCTTCAATCCGTCAACACCAATCATGCTCTCAGTGGTTTCCTGATTGTCCGTGCTCCAAGCCTTCTCCGCGGAGAATCCCTGAATCTGGATCGGCGCGGGAAAGATCCCCGGAACCGTCAGAGTGAAAACCGCATTTGCGCTAGTAATCGTTCTATCAGCCATCAGGTTCCCCCGTTTTATTTCAGGTTCAAAATGTGTTTCTTCAAATTGTGATTACTGCACAGCGTTTGAAACCCTTTCGGAAATCCTTCGCGAATGAGATTATCGTAAAGCGCCGCTCCTCCGCCCCGTCCGCTTTTGGTATATTGCCGTCGATGTTCAGCGCCGTTGTTCTCAAGATGATCCAAAGTCAACATATCGAGATCCGTCACTTCACATCTGTCCCAACAACACTGAAGTTTCTCTTCAAATCCGTAATGCGTGAGAACTTCAGTTTTAATCCTTAGATGACGTTTTCGATTTATATCGTTCAATCGGTTCGTACAATTTTCACATCGAAGAATGCCATCTCTTGACTTATCACCACAATTGATACAAATTCCCAATTTCAGACATTTAGCGCGAAGTTCCTTCCCATACTTCTCCGCCGCGTTCATACACTTTTGACAATCAGTGAAACCTTTTACAGCCGGGTTATCACACTTAGTGCATAAACCTAATTCAGCCCTTTTCTTTCGTCTTTCTTTGCGATATTTAACCGCATCGAAAGTGCTTACATGATTTGCGCTATATCTCACTTAGTGAGAATAACACAAGTCTAAAGAATATCGTCAGCAGTGAGCGTTAGCTTTTGAATGCTGCCACCATCAGTGAACCATAGACTGATATCCGGGGAGCCGCGCTCTTGCCGCACGGTTGCGCCGGGATCAAGAATCTGAAGGTAATAACCTTGCGTCGAAATGATCTGGTCAACCTGTTGTCCCGCTTGCTGATTCACCTGATCAATCTGTGTGGATGAGAGCGTTACTCCAACTCTGATTGCTCCGAAGTTCAGCGCCGCGGCAATGGGCCCAGACACAAGCGCCGCGCGGATCAATCCATATCCGGGAGCGTTGTAAGCCACACTTCCAACTGAAGTGAGCAATTGCATCAAGGTAACTTGGAACTGATCTCCCATCCAAATTGATCCAACGAGAGCATCAATCCACGGGAATTCTCCGGGCATGTTGGAATCGTAGAAGAATACGAAACCTTGATTGCGCGTGGAGAAAGCTCCGTAGAAGCTATACCCGTTGTCCAAAAGATTTTGGCTGGTCTGATCATTCGCGCAACTTGGAAACAGCCCGTTTTGCTGAAGGAACGCGAGAGTAACGCGGCCGTTGGTTTGCTGGAAGTTGATCGAAGCAATCGCGCCGGCAACGAAAATCGCGATGTTCTCTACCAGTTCCGCGAGCGTTGTTCCGGCCGGGATATTCACGCTTGGATCAGTCAATACCGCGGGATCTCCGCCGATACATGTAACCCCGTTGTACTGAGCCGCAAGCGCCACAACTCCGAAGGGTTCCGTTGCCCCTTGAACGCTTGCTTGCATGTCGCTGTCCCAAGCGAGCCATAGATAAGAATTGTCTTGAGCGTTGAACCAAACCGCGAATGCTTCCTTCGTCGCAAGATCCGGTTCAAAGAGCGTGACCATCGAAGCCCAATTTTGAGAGCGGGCAACAGCGTTCGCCATTGCCGTCGCTGGAGTATCCGCAACAACCCCTTGCGAGAGGAGCGCGCCGGTCGCTTGAGTGAGGAGCAAGGCCGCGGCAATTCCGCCGGTTGCGAAACTCAGAGTTGAACTCGCGCCGGTTACTGTGTTCGTAAACACGAACTTGTTGATGGAAGCATTCCACGCAACGGTGAAACCGGGGGTAGTGAAAGCCGCGAGAATGAGCGCCGCGGCGTTGCTGAAGCTGGTAGCTCCAGAAAGATCGATGGAACTGGAAGTAATCGGGGTTCCATCAACGCTGATTGTGAGTGTTCCCGGCGCAATTGCTTTGAGCTGAGTGAGCGTGACTCCAACGAAGCTCCCGGAGTTCAAGAACGCGGCGCGATTCGCGGCGCTGTAGGACGCGAACAGCATCGAAGAAGGATTGAGGGAAGCTCCCTTATACCCCAAGAAATAGATAGCGGCCGCGGCCGCTTCCGGAGAGCTGATCCCAAAGAAATTCTGAACAGCCGTAACGCTCGCGAAACTCAAAACGTTTCCCGTGGGCATCAACAAGCTTTCAGTGAGGAACAAGCAATTGAAAACCAATCCGGCTCCGCCGGCGTTCACAACACCGGGGTTAATCCTTACGATACGACTCGCGGGAATTGTCATTGTAGATCCTCAAAGAAGCTTCCGTTTGTTTTTACTTCAAGCTCAATCGCTGATTGTTGCGGAACATTTACAGTCGGATTGTACTCTAAAGTTGCAGTTAAAGCCCATCGATATTCGTATTGTTCCTCCCCTGTAACTAAAGGGAGCTGATGGGCATCCGAACAGTAAAGGGGCTTGATGCCGTCCGGATACTGATCCGGAGCGTAAGGGGATCTCCAAACACTCTCCACAGCCGCGGACCATTCGCCAGCCGCTGGTCCGTAAAAATCAATTTGAACGTCAAGCTGTTTTGAGTTTCCAATAGACGCTTGCTGAACCGTAGAATCCGAACTCTGAAGTTGTGTGGGAACATCCAAATTCTTCCGGTTAATTTCGATCACTTTTACAAACGGTCCCGCGGGATTATTCCCCGGAATGGAAACCCGATTTACTTCCCCGCGAATGATCGGAGTGGGATTGTTCGGAACAATATTTGTCCCATCGAAATTCCCAACGAACGGCTGTAAGAATGCGATCACAGAAGTAATCACATCATCAGTCGAAATGCTGGGAGCGTATAGCGTCATGGGGTTTGCTTCACAATCACCACTTTAGTCCATAACGGCCATGATTCAAGAACTTTCGCAGTAAGCCACAATCCAACGAACAGCGCCGGCACTCCGGGAGCCGCGGGAACAGTGATCAAATCTCCGCCTTTTGAATCCGGCCGGATCACGCCGGCGAGATTACCTTTCATGTAAATTGCACGAACGGAGCCGGAGATATTCATCCCTTCAATCTTCTTCAAATCAACGTTATCGAGAGCTTGGATCTGAGCGGGACCAGTAATCGCCGGGTTATATTGTGGCTGTTGCCGGCCGGCCGCTCCAAGCGTTGAACCCGCGGAAGTTTGAAGCCTCACGATGATGTTGGGATTCACGCAATTACTTACAGCGTTCGCGATTGTTCTCAAGTCCACTATCGCTTTACCTCATATCCCACAGACGCGAGTTCGTGTCCCGTCCAAACCAGCGGTTTCGCTTGCGTCCCTGATGCCCCAGCTTCGCCGTTTGCGGCCGCATGCTGAGCGCTTACCACATCAGACGCGGTAATATCTCCCGGATTCGTCCAAAAGCGCTTGCGGAGGATCAGGGTTGTCGCAGATAGCGGAGGATCGTTGGTTTCAATAATCGATTGCTTGAGCGCGCCGGCGATATCTTCGCCCATCAGCTTCAAGACTAGTTTCCCGTCGAAGTTCGTAGCTTTCGCGAGATTTGCCATCTTCGCGGGCCATCCCGGAGATTCCTTCGAAATCATGGTTCTGAACGCCGGCCGCGGAGGGGAAGGGAATTGCCCCTCATGCCCGAACTCATTCATAGCAGCCACAAAAGCAACCGGAGTTCCATCGGGATAAGTTGCACCTTCAAGGAAGCCCACGCGAACAGTTCCCCCGCCCATTTTACGAGCGATATCGGTTAGAACCTTATTCACGTTCTGAGCAACGCTCAAACGGCGCATCTAAAAAACTCCAAATCTCCGAAGAGTTCGATTCACGAACGTTGGGCGCGGGGAATAACGGAAACCGCGGAGTGAGCTGGTCGCTTGCCAAAACTCAGCGCCATAAGCTGATTGATTGAACCATTGTCCGTTGTTCTGAGTTGCCGGCGCATAATCGAAGCTCGCGCTTACGCTTCCTTCGCCCGCGTCCGATACCCTGCCAACCGGCCGTGCTTGCCCATCAGCGCTGAGATCCCCAGCAAGATAGGCAATGTGAGCAACAAGCATGTTGAGGAGCCCCAGCCGCTTCTGAACGTCACAGACGGGGCTATCAGGTTCATTGCTCAAGAACCGCGGCGCGCGGTAAGTGAAGAGAGCCGCATAGCGCGCTGGGTTCGCGTTATATGCAACAGTGAACTCCGGGAACATTGCGAGAAATATTCCCGGATTCCAAACAGCTATACCGTTCATGACTAATCCTTGTCAGATGCGGTTTTGACTCCGAACTCAGTTGAGCGCGCCGGCTCCAAGCCTGTTCGTTCTGTTTCACGCTCGCGATAGACCTTCTCTACAGCATCCTCCGTTTTCGCTTCGAAGATTGCCCCAGACGCGAAAGGCTGAAACGGCCGTTCGGGATGGTTATTCCCAAGCTTCCACTTCGCCCAAAACTCAGCATCAACCGGCGTGGTGATATAGGGAACTTGGATCGGTTGCCCGTTCGTTCCCCGCTGAGCTGAGTTCAATCCGCGAATCGTCACGGTTTTTGCCGCGTTGAGAGGATCTTTCAAAACGATACTTATTGGGAGTCTGGAGCCAATGATTACTGTTTTGCCTTCCGCCATTATTTTCGCCTTCCTTCTCCATGAAATAAGGGGAGCCCGAAAGCTCCCCGATTCCGTTCGCCTTCTGAACTACTGTACTACACACCAATCATGGACGTAATGAAGATCGGCCGGAAGATCACCGTTCCCCATGTCCCCTGAGATTTCTTCTGTTTGAAGCTTGAAAGATCGATCTTCATTGGATGTGCGCGAAGCTTCTCAGTGAATGCGGTTGTTGCTGTCCGCTGTCCCTCAACTTCATCAGCGATCAACTGAACCAGTTCGCCCGCGGCCGTCGAATATTCCGGAGCTGTCTTCACAGTCAGATTCGGATAATTCTTCTTCAGAAGATCGGCAACGTTCACTTTGAATTCATTGGTGAACGTCATTGCAACTTCGCTGAGCGGGCTCATCGCAAGCGTGAACTTCTGATCAAGGGTAATCAAACCCTTTGCCTGTTTCTGAGCGTTGTAATACATCGCTTGGATATCAGCGAGCACTTCAAGAGCGGTTGCGTTGGGAACCCCTTGAGAAGTGATCCAAGCCGTTCCGCCCGCGGCTTTTATTGCCGGCGTGAGCGCTGGGAGAAGATTCGGATCGTTGAGCAACCCGTAATTCTGAAGACCAGCCACACCAAAGAAATAGCTCGCGTTCTGGAACTTGTTGAGCGTGAGGATGCTCGCCTTGTTCACCTGTGAAGCCCAATCGACCTTGCCCAAGCCGGCCATTTCAAGCTCAAGTTCGCCCCATTGGGTGATCACTTGATAATGGTAGCTTTGCCGCTCCGGATAGTTGGTATTCACACCGGCGCGGCCGTTCTCGTTGTAATCGCCGTAAGAGCTGGTTTCGCCCGTCGCTTCAACGGTGATAAACGTGGTGGTTTTCGTTGTCCAATCGCCCTTTTTGGTTTCCTGTCCAACGATCTCCGCGGCTTTCATCGGCGCAACGAGGATTTCAATAATCGCGGGATCAAGGAAGTTCGCCAACCATTGAGGAATGCCGGCGTTGCTCACCGTCACCAGAGCGGGTTGAGCATCCATCGCGAGAAGGGCTCCGCGTTCGTCAGTCTTCAAGAAATCCATGTTGGGTTGCCCCATGAAATGAACTCCAAGAAGTTTTTGCGCTGCTACTAGATCAGGATGCATGCTCGATTCCCCGTCTCTTGAATTTTTGAAATTGCGCCGGCCGCGGCCGGGAAAAAACCTTACTGCTTATAAGTGGAGATCTTCACCAGTGAACCAACCGCCCCATCTCCCTGATTCGTGGGAGCGGCTTTCCAGCCGGAATCGATCCCGCCCAAAGTGGTGAACGCTTCGCTCGCGACGTAAGCCGCGGCCGGAGAGAACAATGTGTAGATCCCGATTCCGCCGGGGTTGCCGCTCACCTGAGAGGCAATCGTAAGCCCCACAAGCCCGGTTCCCGTGTTGATCGGCATACCCGGGACCAGAGTCCCTGAAGCGAGCGCCGTTACGTCGAGAACGCTCCCGAATGTGGTAACTCCGGCCGCGCTTGCGGTGTATGCGGTTCCCGGAGCGCTGATGCTGTAAACACCAGCTCCGCCGGCTGTTCCGCTGAGCTGTGCCGTGATCGTTGCCCCAACCGGGAAACCAGCTCCGCCGGAGATTGTATCTCCCACGCTGATCAGTCCCGTTGTGGCTGTGATCTTGACCACTGTTCCAAAGCTGGTCACGGTTGCCGCGGCTGTGGTGTTCGCCTGATTGAGCTGATAGGTTCCAGCTCCGCCGGGAGTTCCGCTGAGCTGAGCGGTAATCTGAGTTCCGGCGCTGATGCCTGTTCCGTTGAGGAAATCCCCAACGCTGATCAGACCAGTTACGGCCGTGATCACGATTTGCGTGTTGTCCGGGCTCCCAGCGGTTGCTGTGAATGTTGCTCCCAAGCTTCCGGTATTCGTGGAACCATTCGAGCCGGTTGCACTCGCGCCGGTTGGAGCTGCGCTGTAAATCCCACCATCAGCGAACCCGGCGTAGACCGTGGCATTCTTCGCGAGCGCGCCGGGTCCAAGGTTCTTCGCCCAAAAATCGCCGGTATTGTGGAGAGTGATCGGGAAACCTTCGGGAACCAGAAGCGTTGCAGCCGCGAGAAACACTGTGATCAGCGCTTGCTGTTCGCGATGAACGAAACCATCCGGCGCAACGTTGGCCGTTGCAAAACTATCAACCGTGCGGAAATCCGGGCCAATCCAAGCGAACCTTCCGACCACCACACCAGAGGGACCAGACACCAGCCCGCCGGGACCAGTAAGAACGGTTGAGCGCGGGTTTGCGCTTGCAAAATCACCTTCAACCGCCGGCGCTGGAGTTAGATTTACGCGAGTCTGAAAGTCACTCATTTTTGATTCACTCTCCGCTTGAATTTGTCACTACACATGCGCGTAAAACCCGCGCGGGTTAAGCTTGCCGAACGCGGCCCATGTTCGGGAACCGCTTGAATGTGCTCCCTGAATCCATTGCAACGGCCGGAACCGTTCCAACTGAGCGATCTTTTGCGAGATTGAACAGCGCACGGAGCGCGGCCGTTCCCTGAACGCCGGCGTGATCAACCTTCATCTGATCAAGCGCGAATTCGTAAATCTTCTCCGCGGAGTCCATCGCAACCACATCGCCAACAATCGGCCGAACGTCGCGTTTCGCCTGATCAGCATCGCGGTACTCAGCCCGGAGAGCATCAAGCTTCGCATCCATTGCCTTCCCAGCTTTCAGCTCTTCTTCGTCCTTCGCTTTCTTATCCGCGGCTTTCTTCTCTTCTTCTTCTTTCGCGGCCGCATCCTTGCCCATCTTGCAATCGTCCGCGTGTTTGCCGTTCGGCATAGAACACTCGTCGCATTCGGGCTTTGCATCCTTGCCCTTTTTCTTGTCCTTCGCCGGCTCCGGCTCAGTGTTATTCTTTTCCTTTGGCTCCGGATCGTCAACATCGGAAAGTGCGTCCATCACAGCGAAAACTTGCTTTTCGTCAATGCTGGAATCCATCGCGAGGATGAGCTTACTCGCGGATTGACGCTGAGCAGTTCCGAACGTCTTCCGGGTTGCCGGCGCGAGAGCTTTTTCAAGTTCCGAATCGGCCGCAATCTGAACTTTCGGGAACGCTGTGGTAACAGCGACAATCAGCGCATTTCCAAGCTTCGAACGAATCATTGGTTTCTTCTCCAGTAATTTTGAATCGGCCGCTCTTACTTCTGAACCAGCTCTTCCATCAGAAACCAAAGCCAAATGGTTCCCATGAATCTGAGTCATAATACCATCATAATTTTCGCCCGCGTAATTTCCTGTTGTCATTATTGGTTCGTAAGAATAACCACAGGAAAATTCACATTGCTGTTCAGTTTCGATCCCGGCGATTGCATCAGCGTCCCAAATGCACACATCAGCATCAAGGAAGGGTTCCAGAAATTCAACATCGGAACCGATAGTTCCAACGATATATTTCTTCTTTTCCTTTTCGTCCAAAGTGTTGAACGTCGCGATTGGCGTATGTTTTGCGAGAATCGGAAGCCGCGCGAACGTGGGAGCCGCTTTCGCTAATTCATCAGGATGCCGGAGCATCATGTAAATCCTGTTTTGATCTAATCCCAGCGCTTTAGAGCGGGGAATTTCGTGGCCGTAATAGGGATTTACGGAAGCTTTGCTGATGTGGCTTCGCGCGATATGAAGCCGGCCGTCTTTATCAAACGTCCGCATTGTCGCGTCTATTGCGATAGTCGCACGATCCAAAGCGGTCTCCGGCGGAGTGGGATCGGAATCATGAAGTTCATCAAGCTTCCGTTCTTCAGTCTCCTCCGGAAAATCCACTTTCATACCGGGATATTTATTTAACGCACAACATCCGTTATTAGCAACGTGACAATTAGCTTGACGGCAAACGTCATCACGGCCAACCGAATCCGGCTCAGCATCAATGCGATATTGGCAACGATGACAACCAAATCCGCCTAATTCTGTTTCTCCATAATCCGCAAATTCTTTGGAGAGCTTGTCAGCCCATTTTAGTTCGGGATCGCTCGCGTCTTTGTTCTCCCAATGTCGACATGATCCCTTATTTGCAGAGATTTTTCCGTACACCAGAAGACAACCCCCGCCCTCGATAAACTTGTTGCAATCACGGCAAAGATAATTTCCAGCCGGATCGAAAGTTCGGGGATCTCCACAATGGATATCAGCATATTGGAAGGTTTTCACCAATCCCATACGCAAATGTTCTTCTTGTAGAGGAGTGACCGGAGAACCTGTAAATAAACCGTCTTTCCCTTTCGGGAAACTAACAACCGGCCTAATTTGAACAAGTTCAGCCATAAAATCTAAGATTATTAAGATGCTTAAGTTACGTCAAGCGCTTCTTACACCGGGAAGCACACTCCGGGACACACAGCGACAACGGATCTTTTGCCCCGGCTGGATATATTCAAGCTGTCCCGTTCGCTCATCTTTGATCAGGCAACCCTCGCGGATGTTGTAAACGCGGCCGCTCGCCTTCTGATGTTCCTTACGTGGATGTTTTCCACCACCAGAGTGCATCCAGATTGCCTTTTGAATTCCCAACTCCAGCCGGCGCGCGTTCTCAACTGTAGAGTTCAATTTATTACTTTGATCTTGTGCGATAAGCTCAGCGGAACCGGCCGCTTTGGGATATAACTTCCGGATCTCTTTTACCATTGTTTCGAGATCCCGGCCGGAAGCATACGCGCGCGTGACGATCCCTTCAGTCTGAGCAAGATAACGTTGAGGAATCGATTTGATCAGCGCAACGTTCTCAGCCACAGATGCATTTAGAGCGTCTTTCATCGCACGATCAAGCTTGAACTTGATGCTGATTCCAGCATCCCGGAGAGCCGATTTCATCGCTGAACTGGTTGCGTAATAGTTCCCCTTGACATAAGCATCAGCGATCCGCGGAGCCGCTTCATCGAATTTCCGTTGCCATTTCTTCGCGAGCGCGCGGAACTTCGCAAGCATGCGCTGTGATGGAGTGGCATCCATTGCGAGCGCCGGCGGAGACGCGCGGTATTCCGCTCCAATCCAGTACAAAACGGAAGCGTCCATTTCATCAATGAGAGCCATCAACGAGCGTCGATACTTCAGCCGTAGACCAACGTTCGGCCGAATCGCGCGAAGCTTTTTTACTGAATCCATTGAACGATTACAACCCCCGGCGCGCCATTTCCGCCCGCGGTTGAACTGTTGGAAGAACCACCACCACCACCGGAGCCGAACGCTAATCCGTTCGAACCGTTGCCCACAGTACCGCCGTAAAAGCCGCGTCCACCACCACCAAAGATACTCGCTCCCCCACTTACGCCGGCTGATGTGGAATTCGAAGTTCCCGTTGAACCATCTCCGCCGCTTACGGAATCCGCATCTCCGCCACTTGGAGTACCCCCAGCGCCACCATAATTCGCATTGGGTGAGTTACCCCCAACTCCGCCGGCACCAGCCCCACCAGTGACCGTTGAGATCGTCTGAGTACCGCTTGCAATCGATGAATTCGTTCCGTTGCTTCCGCCGGTTCCAGCCGCGCCGGTTCCCCCAGCGCCAACGGTTACGATGATCGTATTTCCCGCGGTGTATCCGCTTGAAGCGACCTTTGCAGCCGCACCAGCTCCACCACCAGAACCAGACACGCCGGAAGCCCCTCCGCCCCCAGCTCCGCCGGCTCCCACAATCGTCCATTGGAATACTGTGCTTGAAGTGATCCCAGCCGGAATTGTGAATGTTCCTGTGGTTGTGAAGATTTGCTTATGAAGCTGTTGAACCACCAGCGGGCAAGCCGTATCGTAAAACGTCCCATCCGAGCACAGCGCGTTACCGGACGGGCCAACGGTCCCGTTGACTGTGTATCCACTCGTTGAATCGACAGAGGAGAAGATACCGGGAACAGCCGCAATTGTGGTTACAACAGCAACGATCATCGCGAGTGTTGCGAGTCCGATTTTACTTCCGCGATTGAGCTTCATCGATCTCCCCCAAATAGTGTTTGTCCAAGAGCATTCCCAACAGCGCTCAAAGCTCGCGAGTACCACGGGACACGGACCGCGGCGCATGGTCCCTCATGTCCCGCTTCGCGCGTACATCTCCAACCGGCCGGCGGTTTCGTACAAATCATCATGGTAGATCCTCATTTTCGAGTTGTTGCCCGGACTCATCCGGGTTACCTTCACCTTCATCCGGCGCTTCGGGAAGATCCTCGACGTCAATTCCCTGATAACCACTCTCAGGATTACGCGCGAGCTTTTCTCTCACTTCCTCTTGGCTCAAAACTTGACGATCAATGTAAGCCGCGTCAACTTCCGCGTCCGCTTTACGGATCTCGCTGAGTTCCTTCGGAGTCATCTGATAAAGCGGCTGGAATGCAACGATGATATCCGGATCGATCTTCCCGTAACGAAGAAGCTGAACGATATTCAAAACCGTTTCAATTGGCTTCCGGTAATAGGCTTCCTGTTCGGCTGAAACTCTATCGTTGCGGGCTCTCATCTCGCCTTCAGCCACGTTGCCGAATCCAGTTGGGGACACTCCCAACAGCTCAACGGCCGGGATGTGACTTACGGAACACATCTGTTCCTGCGACTGAGCTTGGAGCGCATCCAGACCACTCAACGGAACCGCGAGTTGATTCAGTTCCTCACGTTCTTTATCGCGAAGGAACAACCCGCGATTACTCCGCGTCTGTGTGAACAGCTCCGCGCGCTTGAAGAGATTTTCGCCGTTATCGCTTCCCTGAAGAACCTGATCCATCGCGGTCCCAAGCTCAATGATGGAGAAGTTATTAATGAGATCGGAAACGCTTTGCCGGGTTCGGAGCCAATTGTCAACGTATGGTTCCGCGAGCTGTGACATGCTAATCCCGCCGAAATTGAAAGCGGGCTTCAGCATGTCCGATACTTCGCGCGTGATGATCGTTAGAAGCCGGCTTGCATGAACTTCAATTCCCAGCATCCACCATGCTGTAGGCTTATAAAAATCATCAGCCGCGGGATTAATTGCGTTATAGGCTTTGGGAGTTGTCCAAAGCGGCTCAACTGTCTTCACCTTCAGGTAATTGGTGATTGATTTATGTTCGTTCAGTTCCACTTTCCGAATCGTCTTATTGCTGAGAATCAAGGGAAGAGATAGATCTTGACCAGTGAGATCGATCAGTATTTGCGCGCGGCCGTAATAGGAATCGTGCTCAGCTCCCTTTGCAATTACTCCCTTCAAATCAAGGTCCGTGAGATCTTGCATCAGCACTTTACATTTCTCGCGCGTTTCGTCGCCGGCCGTTTCTGTGGAGTTCAGAACCAACCATTCGCGCGTAAGAGAAATCGCGTTCGCTTGTGCAAAGTTGCGGTATTCAGCGCGCGTTGAGAGCGCGGCGAGATAGGGATAACCGGGGAATCCAACCCAATCCCCTCCGAAAGCAAACATAGACGAAGCGAATTGAAACGCGGCTTCCGTGGGACCATCCATCGCAAGAACGGGAGCTTTCGCGCGCGGAGGAACAACTCCCGGCATTAACTCCGGCCGCTTGATCGGATATTTGTATCGCTGATCCTCCGCCGGCTTCTCTTTTGCTCTTTCAATCGCCGCGGTTCGGATCTGTTTAGGCTCGCTCTTTGCTCTTGTTGTTTGCTTCGTTTTCATAGAGTGTCCCGCAATCTTTACAGAACGTTTCGATGGTGTAAAGGATTCCCCAAGTGGTTCGAATTCCCCATTGTGCTCTCAAGATCTCATCTGCCGGCCAAATGTCAGAACCGCATTCTTTACAAACATCAACGGTTTGAGCCCTAGTCCATTTCATAGCGCCGGATCGGACCTTGAAACCTATCGAAGCGAGCCCGGATCAATTCCAGCATCGCATCAAACGTGACAATCTCCTCAGTAAAATAAGCGTCTCCGTTCCATACAAATAACGCTGTCCATCCGTTTTTGTATTCGAGCAACGCTGTTCCGGAAGGTGGAGTTGCCCATATCGCGGAGCGCTGGTAAGGGAAGGATGAGGGATGATTATCTCCGGGCCATCCAAGAAAACACAACGGACGTTGTTGGCTGAACTCTCCGGTTTCCCACTTGCGAACGTGTCTCATGCCTTTGGAACCTGTGGAGTCTGAGCAAATCCAATTTTCTTTGGTTCGATGATTTGCGGTTTGGGATCAGGTTTCTTTTCCGAACCCCTACGATTCATGATCTCCATAAAATAACAAGGCTCCCCGCCGGAATAATAGCAGAGAGCCCGTTACGCTCTGACGATTGGCTCCGCGATCCCTTTCGTCTCCAGAATTGAACGCCGGCTGAAGTGTATCAAGAATGATATTAACGCCGGCGTTGCGCCGCTAACTTTAGTACCGCATCGGAAATAGCGAGTTGACCAAAGAACGGATAGAGCCGGCGGAGCGCTTGCGTTGTCATATCAACCCAATCGTCATTCTTCGCCGCGGGGAAACCAGTCATCTCCGCGAGATACGATCCGCTTATGAAATGATCCGTTCGTTGGCTCCCCGTCACCCACACGGCCGTTTGTGGATGAGGGATGAACACGTTTCGAGCTTCCCAAACGCTCGTTGTGGCATGCGCGCGAGCGAGCTTCGATCCATCGGGCTCGATAGGGATCAACCGCGGAACTCGCTTCTTCAGGAAATCAATTACCGCTGGTCCGTTAGCTTTGTCTTCAATGAGAACTTCTGACGGCCGCGGCGGTTGGGCTTGCAAATCCTCCACACTAACAGCGGTATCCACAAAGCCCATACGCTTATGAACAACGCGCAATAGATATGCGTTCGCACCTTTCTTACCCCACTTTCCACCACAAACGAAATCGGTTCCGTCCGTGTCTTTGAACGTGCAATCCCACGAATCAATAACCAAATCGAAAGAGCTGGGGAGATCTTTCGGAAAGTAAAACTGAATACCAACAGCCTTGAAGACATTTCCGCCGGCCGGCTTCGGGTTTTGCTGATAGAGCGCGCTCCACCAGTAATCCGACATGAGCCCTTTTTGTTCGCGGAGCTTTTCGAGCGAATGCAGCTCCGGGACTAGAGCCCCTTCAGGAAGCTCCGGATCGTAACCAGTTTCGTCCGGGAAGTTGATAGCAGGGAAGCGAAGAATCTTTAAGCGCGGATCTCCGACATATTGAGCCGCAATCCGACCAGCAAGATCATCTTCAGCCCATGACGTTGCCATGATGATTTGGCCGGAGTTCTGAGAAAGACGAGTTGTAAAAACCGTCTGATACCAGCTCCAATGAGATTCTTTAATCGTCTCGCTCAGCGCTTCCGCTTGATCTTTAATCGGATCGTCAATAATCCCGATATCAACCGGGTTTCCCGTTAAGCCTTGTCCCACGCCAACTGCGATGTAAGAGCCCGTTCCGTTCGGAGAACTGAACTCATCCATCTTGTTCACATCGAATTTTCCCCTGATCTTCGTAACAGGGAACAATCGCGAGTGTTCAGTGGAAGCGAGATTTCTTCGAACAGCGCGCGCCATCTTTCGCGCGAGATCAGCGTTATACGATGCGGTTCCAATTCGGAAATTTGGAAATCGCGCCATGATATACGCCGGCAACTTGCGCGAAACCATTTCAGATTTTCCATGCTGGGGAGGAGCTTGAAGAATCAGAATCGGACGCAATCCAGCCACAACATCAGAAATGAACTGATCAAGCGCGCGGCATACAGCACGGCTGAAGCCTGAAGCTAGATAGTGGCCGGCGCTGGTGTACTGGATATAATCATGAAGCCCAACGCGAGCGCGCCGGCGCTGGAGTAGTTCGGCCGCGGCTTCAGCGATGGTTACACTCACTTGTTCAACTCCCTGAGAATTTGATTTCGCATGATCGTTTTGACTTCAGCGCGCGTTGAGTGATCTGCGTGATGGATGCAAGAGCAATCCGGCTGAACACATTGTTTGCAAGCTCCAAACAGGCATTCGCGCGAGATCTTATGTTTTCGATCTCTTAATTTCGGATTGGCTGATGGTTGCATAGGCATGGTTTCCCCGCACACTTCTCATGCTTATTGAAAATACACTGCCAACAAACCGCGCCGGCGAACTTATCTTTGTTCAGTTGTTTTGACATTGTTGATAATAATACAACGGCCGCTCAGCTTATATGGGGGTAAGCGAGCGGCCGGAACAGCCCCGTCTAGTCTCGAATTAAACGGAGCCATTTTCGCCGGCAACCGTGGAGGCAAACGCGGCCGGCAACTACCTAAGCGAAGAATCCACCAACGCGAGCGCCGGAGAGCCGCTTCCTATTCCTCTTGCTTAATAATTTGCGCGAGCTGATCATCGGAAAGATCAGCGGCCGTAAATCCTACCATCGCGAGCGGTCCCCCGTTAGGTCCGGAAAGCTCGCGTTTATCGATCAGCATCCCAAGGTACTTCGCAATGTTGTCTCGCGCTGTATCCTGATCCCTCATCTTCACTTCAATTCCATGCTGGGTTTCTTTCACTCCAGCGTAAAGCCGGCGCGCCGCTCCCTTGAGCCGGCGAACGTCCGCGATCCCAATTCGCCCTTCACCGTTCCCGTGGCAATAGGGACAATCAGCGGCCGGCGTTCGCTTCGGATCAAAACCAAATCCCCCAAGCGGTATCGGAGGAATGCGTTTCGAGCAAAGTTCTTCGCATTTGGAGTTACAGCGATGTTCTTGAGCACTCTGAACCGCTTTCTTATATTCGAACTCGCTCCACTGAAATTCATGGTTCAAGCCGTAGCAATGCCGGCAACTTTGAACTTCGTAATAGATCAGCTCAGCCGGATCAGCTTCAGCGATCTCGCGCCATTGGCGAAGAACCCATTCGACAGACAAACCAGCCGCGGCCGCTAGATCAGCTTTTCGATCCTCAATTGCTTGATAGATCTCCGCATTGCTGAGCCAACGATAAGCCTGAGTTGAAGCGTTTGACTCAGAAATACCCGCACGTATAGCGGCTTGAGTTCCGTTCCAATCCTTCGGAAACTCAAGAATAAATGCGTGTTGTTGAGCCGTCAGCGCCATGTCATCCACAATCAGAGCATAATTCGGGCTCCGGAATCAATAATTAACCCGGAGTTTCTACAGTGTATAGGGAGGGGTAAATTATCGGGGTATTCTTAACTTATTTAAATAGAGATATATAAAGAGAATATACCCCGCTAACCCGCCTATTAGGGGCGCCGGCGGGTAATAACATCATCATACAGAAGGATAGTGTATGAACATACCAATAATAAACAAGTAATACTGTAGGATGGAGAGATTTAGGGGGAGGGAGGTAAAATGCGTGTCGGGGTGGGTTTTCGGGTAGAATTTGACAAACAAATGGCGAAGCGTAGTATATGTAATCATGGAAATTATCACTAGAGAGCAAGCGCGCCGGCAAGGATTGACTCAGTATTTTACTGGAATTCCTTGCAAGAATAATCACATCACCCATCGTTATACCCAAAGTGGAACTTGCGCCGGCTGTATCCGGATGTATAACGCTCCAATGAACGTTGTTGAAGAGCACCAAAAACGCCGGGATAATTTAGCGCGGCTGGTTTCCTTTCGAACTCGCGTTGCTGATTGTGATGTGGGATTCATTTCGGAGATGATCCTAGCGAGTGTGAAAGCCCGCGAACCCGGCGCGCGAATGGCTGATGTGTTCAAAACGAGTCCGGGAGTGAAGCGAGTTGAGTTCTCCGGAGTCCACCAGTTCAATTGTTTTGCGGAGGATCTCACGGGGCTCCGGGATGCCACAGTAAAGATCTTCGATTCTCGTTGCGTTCAAGTGAAGGATATCCCCACTTTTGTTCCCCCTCCGATTGATTGGCCCGAAGGTGATCCGCGATGATTTTGATGATCGATCTCCCCAAACTGTTTGATGGATGCTTTCTGGTAAGTGAACGAAGGATTTCCGTTCCCGGCCGCGGCATTCTAGATCGATCTCGTTTCAACGTGATCTTCGGAGGGAATGTGTTCGAGCTTCCCGACAATCGCACCACAACAAGCCCTTATGTAGCGTTCCGGGCAATGCTGAGAGTAGCCCGATGAACCGGCCGGCGCTCCGCCGCTCCCTAGAGATGATCATTTACATCTTTTGGGTGATCATCGCATTTTTATGCTTGACACATAACTAGTAATGTGCGAAACTGTTTTCAGTGGAGGGGAAACATAATGTTCACAGGATATGAGATTTGGGCAGCTTATCAAGGGTTGACGGGTTTTCTCGCGTTGAAAGCTTTTATCCCGGCTGAAGTTGACGGCTCACACAAAATCAAAGCTGATCTCGAAGTTGAGAGATTGACGGCCGCAAATACGAATTCCAAAATCTACTATCGAATTTCCCTCCATTTCGGGAAAGCGGCCGGTAAATGAACCGCTTCGTATCGTTTCTCTACAAATACGGGTTGCTCCCGGATCGGCGCGCGGTTCGCCGGCTGGAGCGCGAAGCCGCTTGGATTGAAGGATACCGCGCGGCAATGAGGGAACAACAGCGGGGGATGACTCAGTGACGCTCGCGGAATCGTTCCACGCTTCGCCGGCTGAGCTGTTCCTCTGTCCCGATTGTGGGGAGATCGGGAACCAGCCGGCGAACTGTCCCGCATGCGCGAACCCTCATAACCTGATGAACCTTTCAACCATCCTGAATCGTCCGGAGGTACAACTATGTCAAGACCGCTTACCAAACTTGAAACGTTACGCGAGCAACTTAAAGTTGCAGCAACGGAAATGAGAAATCAAGCGATGTTCTATACCGCGGAAGCGGATCGGCTGGAGGAATGCATTCGGCTCCTCACGCCGCGGAGGGTATCGTAATGAAAGTTGGTGATATCGTCAAGGTCTACAGCTCAATCAGCGACTATGACGGTCAAACCGGCCGGATCATCCTGATTGCTTCAGCTCCCGGCGCGCCGGCTCCCTACGTTGTACAGTTCGGAGATGCGCTTACGGAACCATTCAGCGAACGGGAACTAGTCCCTATGAGCACGATAGAGCCGGAATGGATCTCAGCTCCCCTCCCGACCTTCCACGCTCCCCACGGGGCTTCCCAGCTCGCGCGGCGTTGGGTTGGAGGGATCATTGCCCGGAAGTTCATGGCAAGCGAGCGCCGGCGTTTGGTGACCCGATGAAGAAGATCTTCCTTTACGCGCTGATGTTCCTTGGAGTCTTCCTGATCATTACCGCCGCTCTCTACTCTATAGAGCAATTGGACTATCCAACTTACAGTGTGGAGGATCAATGATGATGAACCTTTGGTGGAAATTTTGCAGTTGGCTGATAAATAGCTATTGACACGTTGCTAGTAATGTGCGAAGATAACAACATGATCAACGAACCGGAGAAATCGAATCCGCCGCTAGCGAGCTTCAAGTTCATCGCATGGATGATGATCACGATTTCTGTGGGCTGGTTCCTTGTTCATTACGTTGCACATTTACAGATGGAATTCAAATCTCTGGGAGAAAGGCTGGTAAGTTTCCTATGAACGATCCGATTATCAAACTACTTGTTATTCTCATTGTGGTCGCAGCTTTCGCGCTTTGGGTTGCGGTTCAACATGAGATCACCAAACACCATCGCACCATGCGCGAAGCTCAGAAGCGCGAAGCTGAAGCTGAGTATCATAAGCGGCTCGCCGGCAAGTATGCAGCCACAATGACGGAAGAGGATCGTAAGTGGTATGCGAGCCTTCCCGATTGGGACCGTCTTCCGATTTTCAGAACGAAGTCATGAGTAAGGCTGATGCGCGAGCGATTGCGTTGCGGCAAGTGATTTGAGACAGGAGACGGAAGGTGCTTTACACAACACTCGAACTACTTAAGAAACAATCCGCGTGCCTGGAAGGCATGAAAACTTTAATTGATTCTTTGGCTCCGAATTATCCCAAAGACAAACAAATTTCTCTTGCTCACATTTTTAAATCAAATGGTTTTGATCACGCGATGTGGGCTCTCCGTGCAACAACGGTGGATGCTCGAAAATTTACCGCTCATATGGCAATTGATTTTGCTTTTAGGGTTATCGATAACTTCGAAAAGCAATTTCCAGACGATAAGCGGCCGCGAACAGCGTTGGAACAAACCGAAGCATTTTTGGACGGGAAGATAACCTTAAAAGAATTGGAGAGCGCAGAGAGGAGCGCAGCGAGCGCAGCGAGGAGCGCAGCGTGGAGCGCAGCGTGGAGCGCAGCGAGGAGCGCAGAGAGCGCAGCGAGGAGCGCAGCGTGGAGCGCAGCGTGGAGCGCAGAGAGCGCAGCGAGGAGCGCAGAGAGCGCAGCGAGGAGCGCAGAGAGCGCAGCGAGGAGCGCAGCGTGGAGCGCAGCGTGGAGCGCAGCGAGGAGCGCAGCGGAGTCTGAAAACGAAAAAATCTTTAAGAAATGGATATCCAAAAAACTATGAAGTATTCAACCGCTTGGGATCTCAGTTCGATCCCTGAAGATCAATGGGCATCAGAACACGGCCGGCGCAATCGCGCTAAAGCGCCGCGGAGCCCGCGGGCTCCAAAGCTAAAGCCGTGTAAGGGATGTAAAACTCCCCTCACAGCGCGTCAACGGGAGTATGGTCAATTTTGCCCACAATGCGGGCTCCCCCAGAAACGAGAGAAGGTGAAGCTGTGATCAGTCCCCTTACACCAATCATCAGTCTTCATCGCCCGTGGGCCGATTGGGTTGCGTTGGGCTGGAAGAAGATCGAAACGCGAACTCACTCACGTTTTAAAAAGCTCGCTGGGGGAGTAATTGCAATTCACGCTTCGAAGACTTGGGATCTCAATTGGGAAAGAGCTGCAAACAACTATTTGACTCCAAACCAACGAGAATTTACCAAAGAAGTTTTGCCGAAATGGGATTGGAGCGGGAAAATCATTTGTTACGTTTTCGTTGAACGATTCGGCCGCTGTCTTCCTTCCGATTCGCGAGATGCGATGATTGAATGCTTTCCGACCATTCGCGAAGGGTTATGGTTGAGTGGCGTTACTCAACTGAGCGAGCCAATAGAAATCAGAGGAATGCAAGGGATCTTCTACCGGAGGGAACGCCGCAGATGAAACACTTCTTCGAACTATGGGGAATCGTCGCGTTCATCTGGATTGCAGGCTTACTGATTGGAAAATGGATCGGCCGCAAACTGTGGAAATGAATTCGGAACGGAAATCACCGGCAATTTTCCTTTATCATTGCAATCCTTGTGATTGGCTGTTTGTCATTTTGTTTGGCGAGCCCGCAATTTGCCCGAAATGCAAACGCGAATACAAACTTCCGGGAGAGAGGCAAGTTAATTAAACTGTGGAAATCGCCCCATTGACAAGACTGTCAATAAGCATTAGCTTCCTTTCATTCCCCCGATTCTGAGGAAAATTTAATCCCGAAGGGAACACCATCATGACAACTGCGATTCAGAAGAACCCGGAACTCAAATCGAGCTTGGATCGTGTTCGCAATCGCGTCAACCAACTCGAAAAAATCGCCGGCAAAATGAAAGACTCAACGGACTCGAATATCCGTGATCAGCATGCAACTCTTGTAAGCGCTGTTGTGGATCTTAGAACCGAAATCGGAGCTTGGGAGAGCCACCTAAACGAACAGGAATAACCCCAAGAGCGGCGCTGTGGTACGCCGGGACGCTCACAGCGCCGTTTTCCTATGGTGGAGTTCAAACGGCAAGTTCAAGTGTGGTTGATTCTTGTTCGCGCTCTCATAGAACTTCTGAACTTCCGCGGCGCTTGTGAGCTGTTTTGCAAGGCAAGTATCGTGAATATAAAGCCGCGGCTTTCCCCCGTCTGGTAACACAGCGTTGTTAACGCGGCCGTCGATCAGCGCCGGGTGGTGGTGATACCCCAGCCCTTCCAAAATCTCACGCCGGCGAAGATGGTTGATCTTCCGCATGAGTCCCATTCGATCTAACAACCTATCAAGATATATCGATGAGATGAATCCCCCGTTGAATCCCGGAAGCCCCTGAGCTACGCTCTCCAAGATTTCTTGTTCGATTGTTCCCTGAGATACCGATAGAGCTTCCCCGGTAGTGGAGCTGATTGGGGCTCGTTGACATTCACCGGCCGGGTTAAGCTCCACGGGGATAACATACGAATGAAGGAACTCAGATACAATCGCGTAACCATCAGCACGAAGCCAGTTATAGAGATTGGGGAAATAGTCTCCTCCTATTCCGTCTCGCTGGAGATGGCTCGATTCTTGTTGAGCGGAAAACAACACGCAAAATCTACGATCATTTCCAGTCTTTTTAATTGCGTCTTTGTGGTTGCTGTTGAACATGAAATTTCCACAGATATCAGCGGACGTTTGATCAACTCCCTTTGCTTCGATCTCAAGCCCATCCCCTCCCGTGATCATCGGTTTCAGTTCTTCGATCACTTCCCGGCGCGCGTCTGGAACATAGATATCTTCAACCGCATAGAAGATCTTTCCGACCATCCAAGCATTGAATTCCTTCGCGAGCTTTGAAGCTTTCGGCCAATGAACGTATCTTCTCCCCACAGCTTCAGCCACACAGCGGGTGAACAGCGTTTTCCCGTTTCCCTCAACCCCTTGGAGCAACGGAGCCCATTGGAACTTGACTCCCTTGTGCTGAACCACAGCCGCCATATATGACAGTAAAATTACCTGATCCGTGGGGTCGGGGAGGATGCGCGCGAGATGAGCAAGGAACGGAGAAACGTCCCCTTCTTTCCGGGGAACATCAACCGGGACGTAAGTATTCACAAAGCTTTGACCGTTGCGCATCACGATCTCGCCGGCTGGGAGATCCGGCCGGAAGCAAATCCCATTGACCATCGGGGGACGGAGCATCTGTGATTGTGTGAAAGCTTCCCACGAATCACGGGTTGTTCGCTCGTTCCCAAAATCCATCTGAAAGGTATAACCCCCGAAGTGAACCTTGAATTGTTCGGGCTTCAGGATGTGTCCCCCCGGAATCAATACGCGATGGGTATCTGTGATATAGATCATCCCTTTGAACAGCTCTTGCTGTGGCTGGAGCCCAATCATCCTCATGCCGCTTATCACTTCGCCTGATACGCTGGGGGCGCTCAGAGACGGGCCCGCGGCCGCTGGGAGGGTAGAAGCTTGGAATATGTCAATCTGTCTCGCCACACAGCCCAGAATCGTTCGGCGGAGGTATGTCCCATATTGACCATCCGGACGTTCCCACTTTTCCCGAACCAGTTTGGACTGATTCATAATCCGTTCTATGCGTTCGCAGTTCTTACCAGTCCAAAACGCGAGATGTTGCGCAAGCGCTCCATCGGCCATGCTGTTATCAAACGGCCGGCCGGGATCGGGATAGCATCTTCCTAGAGCTTTCTCATCAGCTAGGAAGAGATCCGCGAACGATGCTTTGTTTCCGAATGCTGAAGCCACTGTTCGCGATTGCATCGCGCGCCGGATAAGCTCCCCATCGTCTTCGATCCCACGCCACTCCGGAACCGGCGCGCAAGTCCAATCCGTTTCGGAGATCTCCGAACCGTCCGGAGGAAAATACGTCGCAATGAGAGAGGATAGAACCGGCGTGAAATCGCATGTGAGATCTCCGGAAGCGTTGATTCCCGTAAGCGCCGCGAACCGTCCCTTGTGATAAAACTCCGCATCCAACGCTTTGTTTTTGCATGCATGCGCCGGCGGAATCCCACTCCCGAATAAATGAAGCCCTTTGCCGGATTGCGAAACTTCAATTGCACAGCCGGCGAGTAATTGACACATTTGGAGCGCATGAGGAGCCCAACCCCCGACCAACAAACAATTATCGATATCCAAGAACCAGAAGGGGTCATTTTCCGTGAAAACAAATCCGAGCCCGAAAGGTTCACCCCACGTCTCAACCAATTGCGAAGCCCGTTCAAACGTGATCCAAATTGAGGAGTTGTGAGCATCAGCGACCCTCCCGGTTGCATAGTCCAAGGGCAATTTATCTGTTTTTCCCGGCCGCGTTTGGCTGGGAACAGCTTTGTAAACGATCCATTGTTTAAACGCGCCAAATGGCGCAAGCGCCGCCGGAAGTTCTTTCATCGCGGTAGTTCCTGATATTCGCAGAGAACCCCACATTCAACGGAAGGTTCAACGTCTTCAGCCACATCGATAAGGGAAGGGAGTTCGCTGAGAAAGAATCGTTTCTTCTTTCCGTCGCGAGCTTGCTCCAGCATCTTCACTCCTAGCGCGCTTGATTGTCGAACACGTTTCCAAAAAACTTCAGGGAAAAGGTTCAAAACCCTCCGCCAATATTTAGGCGAAGTAACCTTCACGCATCCAATACAATTGTTGTTTTTGAATCCAAGATCGTACATGATTGGCCGTTTAATTCCAGCGTTATTCAGGATCACAAAACAATCATCTTTTGTGGTTTTGTTCTCGCTCAAGATCCATTCCGTATCGATATCGTTTTGGCTATCGAAGCGGACAATGCGGCTTTGTTCATCGTGAGTCAGCCCGAAGATATGAAGATCTCCGGGGAGCTGGAAATTTTGACGGGGAATTTTTTTCATTTCAACGGTACACAGAGCCCCTTTAGGTCCGCTCATATACCGGCGCTGTTCGATCACATCATCGACCGTCGCGTAACGCTCAGATTTAATTGTGAGTATCTTCTTTCCAATCCAATTGCTCACGTCACGCATGAAGCGCGCGTTGTCGGGATGCTCCGTTGCGAGCGTATCGTTATAAATCACAAGGGCATTTGGATATTTCTCAACAGTCTTTTTTGCCGCAACTGCTGAAGCGGCTCCGCATGAGAACCAACAAAGAACTCTTCCATCCGTAAGCAAGGGATTACGCTCCTGATTGTTTTAACGTATGAGCGAAAGCTTTTTGACGTAACAACGGCTTCATGCGATTGGCTTCCGGATCTCCCGCAACGAGAGCTTGAGTGAGAACATCGAAGTTCTCTTGCTTGATTGCAGTTCGAATCAGCTTGCGCCGGAGCGCTCCAATCGATCCGAAGTGGTGGAGAACCAGACCATGAGTACAGTGAGCTTTCGTTGCGATTTTTACCAGCGTGAGATTATTCCAACCGCCGGGTTCACTCGCAATCTGTAGAGCGGCCGTAAGTATCAGCTCGCAACGAACGCGCGGAGTTAGTTTCTGTCTAGGCACGTAAGAGCCTTTCGATGTGCTGTTGTGTTTGATTGAGTTTATCAATTGACCAGCGCCGCGCGGCCGGGTGATCAATCATATAAAACTTGAAAACTCCAACTCCGGAAAGATAAGCCGTCCCGTCAGTGGCTCCGGTTGGCATGGATGCGATTTGCCCGAAGGTATATTGAGCAACCTTCCCACAAACCAAAAGCAAATCCATTCCTTCATGTTTCAGGTAACTCAGATTTTCTTTTACCCATTCGGGATCAGGTTTTCCGTGGTGTTCCGCTGATCTTTGGACAACGCGGCAACAATTGGTGACAAGTAGAGAGCGAGTCCCCACAAGGCGATACAGCCTACGGCCGCTATGGTTATCAGGATTGATTCTGAAATAACGCGGAGCATCTTCCCCAACTTCATTGAACCCCCTCCATGCCCACATTGAATCGAGTAAAGCAACGATGTTCATAGGCTACCTTCACCAGTTACAAAGCAAGCATTCCCACCATCAGCGTTCACCACTTCAGCCCATCGAAGCTGAGCCCGCTCGCGCTCCGTCCCTGAATAGTTCCAATTCGGCCGCTTGCATTCGCGCGAGATGAACTGAGCAATTCGAGTTCCCACGTGAGCCGGCGTGATTGTGACTGATCTCCAGCCGATAAGATCCCCGCTTTTAATCGATTTGTTGAGAGCTGGAGAATCGTTCGCGAGTCCGAACCTTACAGGTTGCCCCATTTCGTTAGGCATCACTCCAACGTTATTCCGCCAAAGCTTTATCCCTTTACGGCCGGCTTCCAATCGAACGAGCGATTGAACGTAAGCTTCAGAATGCGGATCTTCAATGCTCGCGAACGGTGAAGACGGTTGGAGCCCAAAAATCCCGTCAAGCTCAGAGAGCGCTTGAATCGGAATCCCCCAACGAATTGCCCACTCTGAAATTGAAGAATTCAAGCTCAGCTCCAGCCACAAAACACGCAAACCAAAACGTTCGAACTCTGATAATTGCATTCCCCGGAAAATAGATTTTCCAGCGATCCGAACCACAGCGAGTAATGAACGGTTTCAGTTGCGTTCCTCAAGTGTGGCATCTTCCGCCGGCGCGTGATCAGCTTCGAACGCTGAAGATCCCAGCGGCTCTCCCTGTGGCTCCGGCATCTGAAGAACGTTTGAAGTTCCCTCCGGAATCTGAGTGGCTTCAGATGGCATCGGTTCCGCTAGAGCGTTCTTAACCGGCGCTGGGGGTTCATCGCGCATTTCGAAAACTGGTTTCTTGCCGGCTTCGCACAATTGAAAGTTCATCGGCGCGAGCTGTTTTCCAAACGTGAGCTGAGTCACAACGAGATCCAAGCTCGCGGCAACTTGCGCGCGTTCTTCATCGCTCAGACGGAACCGAACAGCAATCGCCCAATTCGGAACGATCTTTTTCACGTCCGGATTCTTCGGATCAATCACATGGAGCGTAACCGGGAGCCCGATTACTCCAACATACTGATTTTGATCTTTCGCAATTTCGGTTTCAAATACAACTTCCTCTTGAGTGAACACAGGAGAAACGCTTTTCATGGTCCGTAATCCTCCGGAAAAATTATTTTGGTTAGCGAGCAAAGTATATTTCTAGCTGACAACCGTGTCAATCAGTTTCGATAGTCCGTACAATGATGACGATTTTTGATAGCGTTGCATTTTGAACAAAGGGGTTGAATATTAGAAATAAAATTCGTTCCACCTTTCGAAAGTGGGATTACATGATCGGGAACCAATCGTTCTCGCAATCCACATCTCAAGCAATGGTGATCGTATTTTGAACACAATTCCTCAAATTCTTCTTTCGTGAATTTGCCCGGAGCTGCATTCAAAAGAGCCCTTCGATTGTGTTCGTAAACTCGATATCGAGCGCGATTCGATCTTTTGTTGACTCGATTTTTCTCTAGGAGTCTTTTCGAATGAGCTTTCCGATATCGAGCATTTCTGATTGATTCAGTTTCTCGATTCGAATGAAAATAGAGTCTCGATTCTTCGCGTTGTTTTTCGATATTGCGTTTTTGAAATCTAGATACAGCATCGCGAGCCCTTTGGTTTCTACATTCTAGACAAAATCCGGGAATTGGTCCGGTTTTCCCATACCGTTTGAATTTTGACTTACACATTCTGCATTTCAAATTCATGCAAAATAATCCTCCGCTGAAACAGCCCCATCGATTCCGAATTTCGCTAGATAAGTGAAGATTTTTCCGGCGAGTTCTTCACTATCTTTCGATCCAAGCAATTGAGCGTTCGCAACATCAATTCCGAATCGGAAAAAGAAGCGCCGATAACTCTCAGTTTCTTTAAAACCTTGAGCACATTCGAGCCCAGCGAACCAGCTTATCGCATTGCGAAGCGCGCGTTGCGATTCCTGTCTTCCTGTCCAATTGGCTCGCGCCGCAATCTGAGCCGCTATAGGCAATCCGGCCGGCGAATAAAAATCCCCATCCTTGCGTGCGATTTCTCCGCGGAGCGCGTTCAACGTATCCGCGTCAAGCTCCGTTAGATCCCCATCAACGAATTCCGGAGCTGATCGGGATTGGGGTTCCTGTCTGAACCCGCAATATGGGCAGATAACGCGCGAACGTTCGTATGGCTGGAGACACTGAACACAAATTCGAATGGGAATTTTATCCGGATCTTTCGAGCGCCGGCGCTCGCGCCGCTCTAGGCTCCAAACTTGCCGCTTATCCGGGGGACCATTGTGACGGAGCACGTTTCCCACGTGATCGAGAACAATCGCTTTCGGCTTCGCGCTTCCCGCTATAATCTGAATCCGCTCTTGAGAACTGAAGGAATCCCAGCGCCGATTGAGATCTTCAGAAAGCATGAGCCGGAGCGCGCGGCCGAATTGCTGAGAGTAGAGAGCGAACGATTCTGTTGGACGCGCGAAACTCACAACTTCAATCGCCGGCAAATCGAAGCCTTCTCCGAATAAATCAACGTTCACCAATTGAAGAATCTCGCGCCGCTCGAATCGATCAAGGATATGCGCGCGTAAAGCTTCCGGGGTTTTCGCGTGAACAACTTCCGCTGAGACTCCGCGGGATCGATAAGCGGCCGCGGTTCCGGTTGCCGATTCAACGTCAACTTCAAACGTTACTCCGAGCTTCCCCGGAGCATATTTCAAATAGTGATCAACCACATCTCCCGTTAGAGTGGCTGAACTGTGGCGAGCTTTCCGGAGCTGATCTTGATTAAGCTCGCCGGTTGAATCGCTTACAGCCACAGAATCAAGCGCGAAATCTTTGGGGATTGGGGGACATACTAAACGGTAATCCGTTAAGTAACCCATGTTGATAATCTCGCGCATGGTTGGAGCAAGTACCATCGCGTCTGTAAGCCCATCAGCCCAGCGTCCCAAGCCCCTTCCATCAGCGCGCCGCGGGGTTGCCGTAGGGAACAGCCCGCGAGCGTTGGGAAACTTCTTAGCGGCTCTTCCCCACTTGTTTTCCTTCAATACGTGATGCCCCTCATCCTGAACGGCCAAACGAACTTGAGTGAACCACGGTTCATTGTCCATTTTTATAATGGTGTCCACTCCTCCCACTCCAGTTTTCGATGTGGGATCAGTGAAGGGATAACCGAACTTCGAAATCTGAAGAGCGTTGATGATCCGGAGGAGAGCTTTACGTTGTCCAACGATCCTGTGACGAACTCCATTACGCGCGAGCGCTATGGATATCTGCGAAACCAGCTCTTGACGATGAGCGATTGCGATGGATGCGCCGGATTCGTCATACATGATTTTTGAAATAATGACGGTTTTCCCGCTCCCCGTCGCTGAAACCGGCATAACATTTACAGCGCCGGCGTTCCATGCTGAATAGATATCGCGCTCAAGAACGGTTTGAAAACTTCGCAACGGAACCGGCATTTAAATAAATCTCCGAACTGTGCAAAACGGAACAGAAAATATTGACAACCTTGTCAATATTTTAGTCATATCATTACGAAAGGATCTGAAGTAACTTCCTTGTTTTGCACAGCTTATGCACACTGAAAAATTCCCTTTACTTTTGAAATTAAAAGAGTTATATTGACAACCATGTCAATTTGCACAACTGACATGGGACCGTTAGACCAACCCCAATCCCGATAGGAGACATGAACAACATGAGTGATCGTTGCTTGATCAGTTCAACTGTCCAACGGGAGCTTAAAGCGCGAAACCTTACGGCCGATGAACTTTTGCGCGAAGCTCTCAAGATTAAAACAGAAGGATTCACAACAAGTGACAACCGATATTTCCCCGAAGGAACAGTTTTCATCGCATGGTACAAAAACAAAGCTCTTTCTGCTGTGGTAAAGAACGGCGCTGTTGAGTGTGAAGGCAAGAGTTACACCAGTCTTTCAGGAGCCGCGGCGCATTATACCGGACGGCCAACCACGAACGGATGGGATTTTTGGAGCGTTCGCGTTCCGGGCAAAGCTGAGTTTATCCCAGCTTACAAAGCGGCCGAAACTAGAGCCGCGTAAAACCTTTCCCCTTTTTCATACCCTTCGGATCTCACCGTCCGGAGGGGTTCTTTTTTGGTTTTCGAAAGATCAGATACAACGGGATCACAGCACAAAACAGCAAAAACAGCAAAAACAGAACTGAGATTACATCTAAGATCGTCTCAACCATTGACGTAATATCCTTCCGAAATTATTATTTGACAATGTTGTCAATGTATTTTAATCTTCTCAGCGAGTCAATCTGAAAAATCTGAAAGGGGTTCGATAGTGGCGCATTTGCTAACTGTTGATTTGGATACCATCACGCCGGCGCAAGCTGAATTGCTCGCCGGTTTTATTATGACGTTTGCCGATGGGAGAGCGAGCGGATTCACGGAGCCCGAAAGCGTTCCTCCAGCTCCGCCGGCGATTGATCCCGCGGCCGCGTTCGGCGCGATCCCAATCGGAAAGATTTCCGATGTTGCTCCATCTGTGGAGATCCCTTCTCCAAACCCTCCGAATGCCGGTATTGTGAACTCCACTCACGCGCCGGCGATCCCTTCTGTCTCTACTGTGGGAGTGACGCTCGATAAAGAAGGGCTCCCGTGGGATGCTCGCATTCATGCAAGCTCCAAAGCTCAGAACGCCGATGGGACGTGGAGACTAAAGCGCGGGCTCGCGAAAGATCATTTGGACAAAGTAACCGCGGAATTACGTCAAGTAATGGCGATTCCCGCTCCCCCAGCTCCAGGCCCGCAACTGGTTTCCCCTCCCCCGGCGCAACCGCAAGCTCCTCCCCCTCCGCCGGCGAATGAAGCGGAAATTCGAGAGAGTTACATTAAGCTCTTTACCCGTGTAAGTTCAGCAATGAGCGAAGGGAAACTTTCGCAAGCCCAGCTTGACAAGTGTTTGCAAGGGATCGGGGTTCCCAGCTTGCCACTCTTGGGAGCGCGGTTGGATCTTGTTCCGCAAGCATGCGCGCTGATCGATGGAGTAATCGCCGGCGCGAGCGCTTAACGCGATGGACTCAGAATTAATTGAAGTCGCTCGCGGAGTGATCCGGGACACTGGTAAGTGTTCGGCCAGAACATTTCAAAAGCGACTTAGAATCCCATACGCAACCGCTGTTGAACTTCAGGATGAACTTGAGGGACCGTATGAGCTGGAAAGACAAAGCAGTAATCCGGATTCTGTTATTCATCGCTTCGATGCTGATCAGCGAAGATCACAAAACGGAATTCCGGAACCTATCGAATCATCTCAAAATCATCTCAACAAACGGGGAGCGGTAATGGAACCGAATAACGATCATGCTTTTCTTCCCCCATCTGGGGCTTCATCTTGGCTCAAATGCGGAATGTGGGCCACGATGAACAAGCGGTTCCCTCAAGACGAAAGCGCGGAAGGCATTGAGGGAACCGCGGCGCATTGGGTTGCATGGGAGATCTTAGCAGGCCGGCCGATTTCAACGGGGATCAAAACTCCCAACGGTCAAATCGTAACTGAAGAGATGCTTGAAGGCGGAGAGCTAATCACGGATGTAATCCGGGAGAGAATGCCGCAAGGGGGATTACCTCCGTTCGGATTGCAAATCGAACAGAAACTTCCCATCTTCTCAATCAGCCCGCATTGCTTCGGAACTCCCGATTTGTGGGCTCTCCCTTCAACTGTCCACATTGAGATTTTTGATTACAAATTTGGTCACAGATTTGTGGATGAATTCTGGAACCCTCAAGGGCTTTGCTATCTCTCCGGGATCGTTGATTTCCTTACAACGATGAAAGCTGTTCGGCCGGATATTGAGGGTTACATGGATGTGAGTTTTACCGTGATTCAGCCGCGTTGCTTCTACAAAGGGGAGCCGGTTCGAACTCATACGTTCAAGCTCACAGATGCACGCTCTTACTGGAACCAGCTTGCGAACGCGGCTGAATCGTCTATGCTTCCGGAGCCTACAGCCACAACAAACGAGAATTGCGGAGATTGTGCCGGCCGTCATGCTTGCCAATCGTTGCAGATCGCCGCTTATGCTGATGCGGAGTATTCGAATAAGCGAACTCCGCTCATGCTGTCTCCAGTTGCCGCGGCGCTAGAGCTTCGAATTCTAATGCGCGCGTTAGATCGGATTCAAGCTCGCGTTGATGGTTTGAAGGAACAGACCATTTCGAATATTCGCGCTGGAAAGCAAGTGAACTATTTCCGCGCGGAGCCCGGTTTCGGCCGGCAACAATGGACTATTCCGGAAGCGCAAGTTATCAGCATCGGAAAATTATTCGGCGCTGAGCTTGCGAAACCGGGAGTTCTCACACCAAAGCAAGCGGAGAAAGCCGGCGTTGATGCCGGGATTGTAAAAGCGAACAGTTTCGTTCCATCAACCGGCTTCCGTTTGGTTGCCGAAAATCCGAATGATGCTCCGCGAACCTTTGCGACGTTGGAGGAAAAATGATCGTTACAGTTAACAAAGAAACGAAGAAGTATTTGAAGGATCGGCTTCAACGGCTCGCTTCCGAAAAAAGCGTTTGGGGCTGGAGAAATGATGAAGTGAAACTTACCAGACCAGCCGCGGTTATTGAAGCTGAGAAGCGAATTAAGCGAGACTCGCGTATCGTGAATCGCTTCCAAGACAAAGAAAAGAAGTTCAATGAACGGCGCAAAAACCGTAAACAGACGATGTGGGAAGCATGTCAAAAAGCGATCCACTTCGCCACACCAAAACAAGCGCTCGCCTTGCTCGATAAATTCGAGCGCACAAAGTTCTAAGTTCCGCCCAACCCATCCGATTTGAGGAGAATTCACCAAATGGCTGAAAGACAAGCAATCACTTCACCCGTTGGTCGTATCGTTGCCGGCTCGCTGTATAAGCCGAACACTACGGACTTTGACGGAAAACTGCTGGTTTACAAAACCGGCTCCGATGCAGGGAAAGCTCGCGTTCAATACTTCTTCGCGGTTGCGATCCCGAAGAACCCCGGCGAAACACATTGGGCTTATACCGAATGGGGTAAGCAAATTTGGAGCGTTGGAAACGTCGCATTCCCTCAAGCCGCTAAGCGTCCGGATTTCGCTTGGAAGATTGAAGACGGGGATTCAATGATTCCCAACAAGCGCAACCGCAAGCCGGCCGAACAGGAAGGTTGGCGTGGTTGCTGGGTTATCAAGTTTACTTCCAGCTTCGCTCCCACGATCTACCGGGAAGACAAAAGCTCTTCAAGCGGCTGGGGACAACTGACAGAGCCCGAAGCTGTGAAGCCCGGTTATTACGTTCAAGTTGCCTTCACAGTGGATGGGAACGGACAACAAGGGAACCCCGGCGTTTATCTCAACCCAAGCATGGTTTGTTTTCGCGCCTATGGTGCGGAGATTAGCTTTGGGCCAAACGTTGAGGATGCCGGGTTCGGCGCGGCTCCGTTGCCCGCTGGGGCTTCGTTGACTCCGCCCCCAGCCTCAACCCTTCCCGCGGCTCCTCCGCCCGCTGGGGCTTCGTTGACTCCTCCACCAGCGTCAACCCTTCCCGCGGCTCCTCCGGTTCCTGTGTATCCGAACCCCGGATTCACTCAGGTTCCACCGCCAAACCCTTCCTATGCCGGGAATGCGGGAAGCCCATTGCCCCCCGCTGGTATACCGGCTCCCCTACCTTCTGTGATTCCTGTATCCCCTTCTAGCAAACGGATGACGGCCGCGGCCGCTGGTGTGAGTTACGAAGCTTACATTGCGGCCGGCTGGAATGATGCTCAACTAATCCAAAACGGATTGATGACCGTATGATTGATATCCCCACTTTGCGCGCTCGCATCGCTGAATATGAACGATCAGGCAACGGCTCCAAATATGCTCCGGATAGCGTTCGCGCGAAGTGGGAGTTCGATCTAGCAGCTCTCAAACTATTGCTGTCTTTACTTGAGAAATAGGGGGGAAGAAATGCCGGCAAAACTGAACGTGGAAATGAAGCGGGACACAATTTACAAGTGCTATCCCGAAGAAATCGAGATCCGGCCGGAGCTGAACGGCCGTCACGAAAAACCGGATGTTGAATGGTTAATCGCGGACATTCTGAAACAAGGTCAATTGGAGCCCGTTGAGATCTGGAGCGATGGGGGAACTCCGGTACTCAGTTACGGATTCTCACGCTGGAGAGCTATCAGCGAGATTAACAAACGCAAGCTCACTCCGAAAAAGATGTATATCGAATGCCGTTTCAAAGCTCGTTGCAATGAGCAAATGGCATTCATCCGGAACATTTCTGAAAACCGGATGCGGAACCCTACCAGCCCGATTGATGATGCTTACAATATTCAGCGGCTCTTCGATTACACAATGGAAGAAGGGGACGTTGCGAAGATCTACTTTCCATTAGCAGCCACAGAAGAAGAGCTGAAGAAAGCGCTGAAATGGGTTCGCGAAACGGTGAACCTGATCAAGCTCACTCCGGAAGCTCAGCGAGCCATGCAAGACGGCCGATTGGGTGAAACCGCGGCGCAAGCAATCGCGAAGCTTTCCAGCGCTCAGCAAAAGGAAGCGTTGAGGGGCAAGGAAGGCAAGATCACCGCGGCCGATATCAAAGCGAACGCACCCAAGAGCAACCGCGGCCGTAAGCTCGCGGAGAAGCCCATTGATAGCGAACTCCGCCGGCGGATCACAGCCGTTATCGAATCCGCTGATTGGGAAGAATACGATGAAAAGATTTCAAGCTTCATCGAAGTTGACGCGGCGCTCCTAGCAAAGCTGAAGAACTACATCGAAGAAAAATGATCGTCACAACTTTTTGGCGCTCAAAATTAATTCTGATGGAGCGTGAAATACTTCGCGCGTATGGAGTCCCTGAAGATAAGGTCATGAGCGCCGATGGATCTTACATGACGTGGGCATTTCTCAAAGGTTGGTTCTCTTGTCTTCGCCGCGGATAGCTGCTCCCCCTCAAGGGAAACCCGTAGCTTTCTACGATACGGAATCCTATCCGAACGTATGGATGCTGAAGATTCGTCCCCAAAACGGATCGGTCTTCAGCTTCATAATTCGTTCTGGAGAATCCCTCTCCGCGGAGCAAATCCAGCGGATCGAATATCTGTTTTCCATCTTCCAAGTGATCAGCTTCAACGGGATTTACTATGACGTTCCCGTGATCTCCGCGGCGCTCGCCGGCTTCACTTGTGATCAGCTTAAATGGATCACTGATCAAATCATTGTGGCTGAAGTCAAACCTTGGGAATTAGGCATTCAGAATAACTGGAAGCCGTTCGATCACATCGATATCATGGAAGTTCTTCCGGGCTCAGGAAGCCTAAAACAGTATGGCGCGCGCTTGCATGCAAAGCGGCTTCAGGATCTACCTTACGATCCGAACCAATGGCTGAGCGAAGATCAGATTGCGAAGCTGGGAGAGTATTGCGAAAACGATCTTGATACGCTAGAGCACAATTATAAAGAAGCAATTCCACTTATCCAGATGCGCGAGCATTTAAGCGAACGCTATGGGATGGATCTTCGAAGCAAATCAGACGCTCAGCTCGCGGAAGCTGTTATTAAAAAGCGCTGTGAAGATGCGCTGAAAACTCGAATCTATAAGCCTGAGATCGATTGGAACCTTCAGTTCCGTTACGAACCGCCGCATTGGTTGAGCTTTCAGGATGAGGGGCTTCGCAATGCTTTCGAGATCATCAAACAATCAATTTTCTTTCTGAATGGAGCCGGCCGCGTCGATATGCCGGCGCAACTGGAGAGTCTTGAGATTCCATTAGGGAAAACCGTTTATAAGCTGGGGATTGGCGGATTGCATTCGAAAGATGAACGCGCCGTTTTTCTCTCTGATGAAATCCACACCATCCGGGACAATGACGTAGCGAGTTACTATCCCAGCTTAATTCTCATGTCTGGTAAGTATCCGCCGGCGCTGGGACCAGTGTTCCGCGAAGTTCTCCAGCTCATGAAGGATGAACGGTTGAGCGCGAAGAATCTGGAGAAATCCCTAAAGAAAGCCGGCGATACAGAGAGCTTAGAATTCACCATTGCTCACGTTGAAAATGAAGGCGGAAAAGTAATGATCAACGGAACCTTTGGGAAAACTGGTTCGCCGTTCTCAATTCTGTTCGCTCCGGAGATGATGATTCAAACAACGATCACGGGACAACTCGCACTACTTATGTTAATCGAATGGCACGAAATACAACATATCCGCGTTGTGAGCGCCAACACAGACGGCTTTGTGATCTATTGCCGGCGGGATCAAATTCCCACGTCCGAAAGCATCATCAAGTATTGGCAGAAAACAACTGGGCTCGAAATGGATAGCACGGAATATAAAGCTCTCTACATGAGAGACGTAAACAACTATTTCGCAATCAAAGACGGAGAAGTAAAACGGAAGGGTGAATATGCAACCGCCGGGTTGATCGAAAAGAAAAATCCCGATGTTGAAATCTGTTCCGATGCCGTGGCTGAGTTCTTGGAAAAACGAACGCCAATTCTCTATTCACTCGCCGCATGTCGCGACATTCGAAAATTCGTCAGAGTTCAAAAAGTAACCGGAGGAGCTGTGAAGCTGTGGGGAGTGGGACCGCGGAAGGAAATGAAGGTTCGCGGGATGGATTCCATTCTTAAAGAGAACGGCTGGGAGAAAGATGGCCGGCGCTGGAAGCGGAATGGGGTTGAAGCGCTCGCGCGAGATGCTTATAAAACCTGTTTTCAGCCACAAAAGCCTGAGTTCTTGGGAAAAGTTGTCCGCTGGTATTATGGGACCAATTCCCCCGGATCGATCATTTACAACTCGAATGCAAATACTGTCAGTCTTTCCTATGGTGCTCAACCATGCATGACGTTGCCGGAGGAGTTTCCAAACGATATCGATTACACATGGTATGTGGAAAACTGTGAGAGCATTTTAACTGACGTGGGCTTTTACGAAGCTCACTGTGAACGCTGTTATTCCGTGAAGCGCGATGGGATCTGTCAAAACTACGGATGCGAAGGAAGCTATGGTTCTCAGTTACGAAGAAATGTTTCGTAAGCAGTATCCAGATTGCCGGGTTGAAGAAGAGTTCGTTTCGCCAAATCTGACCCGGCATCACGTTATCGTTGGCGGATTCCACTGTAGCGAATCCGGCGTTCGGGAGATGGCTTTCAAATATGCTTTCGATGATATCCGGGATGGAAAATTGAAGATCCCTCCAATGATCGAACAGCTTCACATGTGGCCTAAGTTATGAGAATGCACGGAACGGATTCTTGTTACCGCGGGGGTTGCAAGTGCTTCGCATGCCGGCATGCTCATGCGGCCGCGGAAAATGATCGTTACCACAGACGGAAGAACGGTCCCATCAAACGTAAACAACCCACCATTACCGCTGTGAGGGATGAATATGAAGCAAGCTTTTTGTTCAGCTCACCAGACGGGGGACCAGATGTTTTGTACCCCTTGCGGGCTCGTTTGGGATCTCAACGATCCAGAACCGCCGAAATGCCAAAGGAAAGAAGCGCCGCGGCCGGCTCCAGCGGAAACCAGACCAGCTCGCGCCGCAAAGAAGTACAAAGCGTACCGGCGCAAGATGCCGTCTCATATCCACGCTCAAGACTAGCTTAGGGAGTGTGACGCGCGATTGCGGCCGTGATATCGATCAATTGCCCGCCTTTGGCGAGCGGAGCCTTCCACCACGGAACAGGCTTCAGCCAATCGGCCGTTTCTTTATCGGCAACCTTGCGAGCATCGATCATAATCCCGTCAGCACTCGCTGTAACCCCTTGAACATGCCCTAACGCCGCGGAGAGATCTGGAGATTGAACCAGCGCGTCAAAGTGTTGAACCGCGAGCGTAGAAGCCTCTACAAGCGGCCGGCTCGCCGCGATGGTGCCGTTGAGCGTCTCAAGGTCCGTGCGAGCCTGCCTAGTGGCATCTGTGGCTGCGTCTATGGCTGTATTCGCATGGGTCGAAGTGTCGGAGATGGCTCGCGCGGCTCCCTCAATCAACGGCTGAGTCTGATTTACCTGAGTTTTCATCGCATCAACCGCTCCCCCAGCGCTTACAGCCACAGAGCGAACGGAGGGGATAAGCCCGCAAGTTTCCGGCTTGCCGGGCTTGCACGGCTTGAGCATCGCTATGGTTATGTCGCGAGCTTCGTTGAAGACGGTAGGAACCCCAGCGCCGGTTGGACTAAGCGCCGCTTGCGCGCCGGCTGTAGCGGCTTGGATCGCCGGCCGATTCTCCCGGATGGCTGAGCCCATCTCAAATCCAGCCCAACCCAAAGTGAGAAGGGCTCCCATTGCTGAGAGCCCTAGAGCGTTTGAAATCCAGCGATTCATGCTGCCGGAGCTGTCTGAGCGCCGGCAATTGCGCCGGTAACGGCCGCAACGAGAGCGTTCAAGCTGGAAAGAGCTTTGCTGATGGCATTCTTCGCGCCGTCGCTCTTGATGCCCGCAACGGTTTCCAAGCTCGCCATATCACTCTGAACCGTGGATAATA
>Ga0247692_1000013_pt1 | contig 45495 bp, 34 predicted proteins | sample CNK33_metaG_FD_183041 | JGI IMG/M metagenome (GOLD analysis project Ga0247692, IMG submission 183041) | Soil microbial communities from Purdue University Martell Research Forest, Indiana, United States - CNK33 | ecosystem: Environmental > Terrestrial > Soil > Temperate forest > Bulk soil...
GCTGCGGCTCGTAGGGGAGATAGCTTGTTGGCATCTCCTGACAACGGTTACCCGGCCCGGCCGGATGACATCAGATTTCTGCCGCGCACGCTCCTAGCGCGCGCCACTGAATGACCACGGAGACAAGGTAGCGACCATGAAGGTACCGCAATTTACCGAAGCCATCTTCGCGCAATGCTTTGCTTGGCGCTGGGATGCCTTTTTTCGTTCGCTGCAGTGGTCGAATGCACGCTGACAAGCGAACAGAGCAGGACTTTCATCACGCTGAAATCGGTATTGTGAAAGTATTTTTGGAATAAACCAACCAGCGCGGTGGCCTTCGCGTCGCAGATGCAGGTCAACACGATGGCGCGCCGGACTCCGCCATATCGAAGGTGTTGTGCGGTAAACAACGCAGGACATCGTACAGCTCGTCGGTCCGCCGACAGGCTGTTGCTCAATGACGTCGCGAACGAGTTACCCGCTACCCCGCCTTCAGTTTTTGTCACCCTCGCAGGGCCTGACGTACATTGCCCCTGGCCGCCGCCAGGCGCACCTTCGCCGCCTCCGCATCAATGCCACATTTGAGCGCCACAATCGCCACCTTTACCTGATATCCGCATAAGACAAGCGTATGGCGGGCAATTTCCTCCGATACACCCGTCGCGTGCATGGTCAGGCTGATGGCCCGGTGCACCAGCTTTGCATTGACCGGGCGCAGGTCGACCATAAGGTTTCCATATACCTTGTTCAATCCCACCATCAAGGCACTCGAGAAACTGTTCAAGGCAATCTTCTGCGCCGTCCCGGCCTTCAGACGCGTACTACCCGAAATGATTTCCGCCCCGGTCACAAGCGCAATGCCGATTTGTGCGGCAGTCAGCACCGGGGCGTTCGGGTTATTTGCGAATCCGATCGTGAGTGAACCGCTGGCCCGTGCCGCGCGGAGCGCTCCCAGCACGTAAGGGGTACAGCCCGACGCCGCAATTGCAAGCACCACGTCGTTGGCTACCGGCCGCACAGCCAGCAGATCCGCCTCGCCTTGCTGATCGTTGTCCTCGGCGCCCTCCACTGCATCGGCAAGTGCGTCGGCACCGCCAGCCACCAGAGCAATCGCGCGAGACCGAGGCCACGAAAAGGTTGGATACAGTTCTACCGCATCAAGCAGTCCAAGACGGCCAGAGGTGCCGGCACCCACGTAGATCAGACGGCCTCCTGCCGCAATTCGCGGGATCGATTCACGTACCGCTTCGGCCAACCGTATGCGGACAGCCCAGACCGCCTGAGCGGCGTTAAGCTGATCCTCAACCAGAACCTCGACCAGCCGATCGACAGGGTACAGGTCAAGGTCGGGATGCTGCGGGTGCGGGTTTTCTGTACTGTTTTGCATCGCGATTCATTCCGGGCGAAAATGCGGTCGCCAAAGGCGGAGTTGTCCACATAACCACGTGTCACCCATTCATTACACCGATTCCTAGATTATTCCGATTCAACAACTCCCAAAAGGCTTGTTTGCGCAGCATCCTTCGCGCCTCGCGAAGGGCTGGTTTTTGTGATGTTTATCTCCAATTCCATCTATCCGTGCAACAACCGTCTGCGGTCCACCGCACTAACAGAATCAATTTTCCGGCCTGCCGCCGCAAGCAGCGACCAGATGGTCGTGACGCGCATGTCGCACCGCTCTCACCAAGTTCCGGTATTTCCGCACGACGCGGAGCCAAACCGCGCTGTTGGCATAAGTTTTCTCTTGTGAATAGCTGCGCTTGTGCCCAATTAACGAGAACTCGGGGGACGAGCAAGTAACGATCGTGGCGCAAACGCTGCACTACTATTCAACCCATCATCATTATCGGTGCGGCCAGATGCGCTGATGCCTTCAATCCGTGATAACTGCCTGGTTATCACGGCAACCTGCGTCGTGCTACGGGCGACAGACCGATATCGACCCCCAGCGGCCAGTTGACTTTCCCCAACGCAGCCGTTCACTCGTGAGTATGCTCTACAGTGCGTAAAGGGCTATAGCCAAGCCTCTCTCACTGACGAAACGCACGATCAAGGCGTCCAGCGATAAACGGTGATGCTGGAACCCCTGACGTTGTTCTTCGTGACCACGTACTCGCCCGTCGATCGACGGTATGCCCTGATGCCGTACATCGAATCGATGGCGCTGCTGGCGTCGACGGTACCTGTACTGGTGTTGACCAGCGTGGCGTCGAGGTTGCCTGTAGCGAGATTGAAGGCGTCGATGTTCGGCAAAGCTTGCCCGCTGCCGAACCAGTAGCCGACGAATAGATAGCTGCCGGCCGCGTCAATCGACTTGGCGCCGGCGTGGATGAGGTTGATCACCGGATTGGGTGTCGTGGTGTTGCCCGCGCTCCAGCCGTGATATACCTCGATCCGCGTGCCTATCGACGTCCAGTCCGTACTCCCAACAATGCCTCGTCCGAGAATCATGGTGTCGCTGTCCGCGAGGTAGACGATGCGCGTCAACGGCTTGATGCTCTCGGGAATGCGAATGGGGATACCGGATCCCCATGTTGGCTTGCCGCTGGCGTCGAAGCCGCTCAGCGGATAGTGGTAGATGTAACCAGTCTTGTCCAGGCCGGCCCACACCCCCCCCTTGCTGTCGATGCAGAATCCGTCCCTGACCGATGCGGTCGTCTTGAACGCCGCACCGGGAAGCGTAGCGTCCGGTATTGCGATGTAGCCATTCGCAGCATTGAAGTGGAAGAAGTAGTAGGTATCGGGATTCTGGCCGGACGCCACGAGGATCCGGTTTGCGCCGACTGTGGCAAGTTGACCGAAGTGCTCGTCCCGTGAGCGATCGTTGATGTTGATGCGTGGATCGGATGGATAGTCGATCGGATCGACAGTGTTCGCTACGAAGGTTCCCCCAGCGGTGCCGGTGTAGATGTTGGTGCCTCCATAGAAGTAGACGCCGTCGGTACCCGGGTCCGGAGCGGCGATCCCCTCAAAGTTGAGAGACTGAAGCTTCCATTGCAAGCGACCAGAACTGTTGTAAGAGTGAATGTCGGTGCCGCCGTCGCGGCCGAGGTCCCAGCTTCCGCCCCACGGATTGTTGAGCACATAGAGGTTGCCTGCGGTGTCCTTGCCGATGCCAGTGACCCGGGTAAAGCGCTTGTCTCCAACCTGTCCTTTGATTCCGGTCGTGGTGTCGAGATAACCGCCCTGAATGCCGAATGTACCGGCCAGCGCCGGTGTGCCCGAGACCTTGTAGCGCTTGATGTTCATGTCGGGGCCTTCGTCCCCAACCATGAGCTGCCCGGATGACGCATCGAAATAGAGAGCCGATGGCTGCGACCCGCTCGGCATCCGGATGGTGTTCAACAGCGCGCCGGTTGGACTGAACTCGACGATCGAGCCCTCACCCTTCTGTGCGACCCAGGCGTTGCCTGCGCCATCCAGTGCGAGGGCGCCCGGGCCCGTGACGTTGATGTCCCGCTTCCAGACACCGTCGGTAGTGAAGATCCGGACGCGATTGCCATAGAAGTCGCTCGCGTAGAGGAGCGAAGCCGCCGTGGCCAGTCCAGTGACGACGTCGACCCGCGGCAGGTTGTTAAACGCACTGACCTGAATCAAAAGATCGCGAGTCTTGGTGGTGCGGTTGTATCGCCCCACCGCACCGCTTCCGTACGTCCCGCCGGGCTGCAGTGCCACGAAGATCGACGTTGCGTTGCCCGTGATCGCGCCGCCCTGAAACTCGCCGTGCGCGCCGATCGAGCCGAGGCTCTTGTCGGCCTGGTAGACAGCGACGCCACCCTCGTACTCGTCCCACATGGAGGCCGTATAGATGACGCCTTCGGGCGCGACCCACATGGAACGCGCGGTATTACCCACGTGGGCGGCGAGGGTGCCATAGGTGTTCGCCAGCCAGTTGGTGGTGTTTTCCGCCTGACACGCCGGCGCGATCGTGACGATCGCTGCGACGAGGAGCGCAGCTTGAATCCGTTTTTTCTCGACCATGACCGATGGTCTCCAGAATGTAGCGATCATCCACGTGAATGGTCGGCCAGCCAGATTTCAAATTCGTGATCGGTGACCCACGTATGAACATATGCAACTCGTCGCGCCTTTACAAGCCGCACCGCGACTTTGCGTACGGACGTGAATTGCGGTCTTAAGCGAAGCTCGACCGTCTCCTGTTGGGACGCCTGCTGCCTCATGCATGGGGCATTGCTTCCCGTGGCGCGTACCGCGGCGATCGGTTTCGTTCTCGCGACCCGCATCAGCCGATCATGCTTGTCCAAATGCAATGGCTGTTTGCCGACCAAAAACAGCCATCCGAGTTCGTCAGACGAGGCATCCGATAGATTCGGAATAGGCAAGGCAACGGAGCGACCCAGCTAGCAGGTAGCTTGCTCAACACATCCGAATCGAAATGGGCTCCTTCTTCGGAGTGCACCGACAGCCTGGCGCTGCGGCAAAGTTGACGCCATAAAAAAGACTTTGCAGCGAATGGAATGTTTGCTCCGAGACTGTGTTTGCACCCTTCGTACACCAAAATCCAGCGCCCGCTTGCAGTAGGAAGCATCGACCGGATGATTGGCTGGGTATGGTTCGTCTATCGACTCGCCGCAACGGCTGGTCGAGATCCGCGAATCTCATCCTTCACATATCTCGGAGAAGTCTCATGAAGTTGAATTCGTTTGTCCTCGCCGGTTTCGCCTGCGCCACGCTGCTGAGCGCAACGACGTCATTCGCGCAGGACAGCGCCGCCGCCCCGTCCGCACCGATCAAGAACGTCGTGCTGGTTCACGGGCTGTTTGCAGATGGTTCGAGCTGGCAGAAAGTGATTCCGCTGCTGCAGGCGAAGGGCCTGCACGTGACGTCGGTGCAGAATCCGACGACCTCGCTCGACGCGGACGTGGACGCGGTCAAGCGCGCGCTTGCGCAACAGGACGGCCCGACGCTGTTGGTCGCGCACTCGTACGGCGGGATGGTGATCAGTCAGGCGGGCGACGATCCAAAGGTGGCCGGTCTCGTGTACATTGCCGCGCGTGCGCCGGATGCCGGCGAGGACTATCCGGCGCTGACCAAGAAATTCCCGGCCGCGCCCGCATCGGCGGGGCTTCAGTGGTCGACCGAAGGCTACGGCAAGTTATCCGAGCAGGCATTTTTGAAAGACTTCGCCGGCGATCTACCGACGACTGAAGCAGAAACGTTCTATGCGGTTCAGCAGCCGATTGGCAAGGCGATCACGATGGCGAAGACGACCGTCGCCGCGTGGCACGACAAGCCGACCTGGTATGCGGTGTCGACTAACGATCGGACCATCAACCCCGATCTGGAACGCTTCATGGCGAACCGGATGCGCGCGCATACGATCGAGCTTAAGTCGAGCCACGTGTCGCTGCTGTCGCATCCGACTGAAGTGGCAGATCTGATCCTCGAGGCGAGCGGCGAGCAGAAGTAAGGCGGTGCTCGCGTCGCCTCGCATTGGCGCATAGAGCGCGAGCGGTCAAGCTGCTAAAGAACTTGCAGGCCCTAGGCAACAGTGACGCAGAGTTTGGTGAGCGGTTGGACAAGAACGTCCTTGACTGATCGCTTACGGTCAAACGGCCGAAGATTGACATCAAGTCGATCAGAGGCGATCGCGCATGAATGGCAGTTGCGCCACTTGGAAGCGACGTTCGATGTTGCGACTCGCAGGCGTCAGGTCAAAGGCACGGAGCAGACATTCGGGAATGAGCCTTGGGGCCTGTACGAGACTCATAACATCGCCGTTCGCGGCGCGCGATGATCGCGGATCCTCGAACGGTCAAGGCGGCATTGAAGCGACTGTCAGTGTTCGGATGAAACCCTTCGTCGAAAGTGCGACGTATCCATTCGGCGCTGACGGTTCCCTAAAGCTCGACAGAACCAGGGAGCGCTCGAGCTACTGCAGACGCCTTGAGCGCTGCTTCGTAGCGTCCCGTGTCAAACATGCTGAGTGCAGCGACGATAGCGGGAAGCGCCCCCCGCACGAACATGACGGACAAGCCCGGATGCATGGCTAGCAGCACTCCGCCGACCATCGAGCCCACGATCGAATCCACCGGCCAATGCCCAGCGCCCAACTCACGCCGGAGACGCGACTGGAGGTTGGATAGTAGGTGGCCGCCAGCGCATTGGCGCCGGTCTGCGAGCCTCCGGTTCCAAGGCCAGCCCCAAAGACTGCGAACACCAGCATCGGCAACGACGAAGCGACGCCGATGAGAAGGACAAACACGGCGGCAACAAGGTGGGACCTTGCGAGTATCAGACAGGGACTGTGCCTGTCCATCAGACGGCCGATCAGCGCAGTCAGGTTTCGTTGAGGTTTGTTGGACGCCTGCCATTACGCGTAACTGTGCAATAGGGGCGCGGCCATTGGACCAAGGTCCCATATCATTCCGCGCGCACATGATCTAGTCTTCCCAGTGACCACCCTCTGCCCTGAAATTCTCACGACACTCTCACGCAGCCTGTGGGCAGGGCGTGACGCGCACCGTGGTTCTGGCTTTTATCGCGATTATCCGGAGATTGGAGGGACGCCATGGAGATCGCCATTTTCAGCTCGACGCCCTATGAGCGCCGCTACCTCGACGAGGCCAACGCGAACGGGCATCACAGGCTGAATTTCTTCGAAGTGCCGCTCACGGCCGAGTCAGCAGGTCTTGCAGTCGGCTATCCCGCTGTCTGCATTTTCGTCAACGATCGCGCGGACGCCCAGGTGCTGGAAGCGCTCCAGCAAGGCGGCACGCGGCTGGTGGCGCTGCGCTGCACCGGCTTCAACAACGTCGATCTTGAGGCGGCGGCCCGTCTTGGGATGAACGTGGTTCGCGTGGTCGACTATTCGCCGAACTCCGTCGCGGAACATGCGGTGGCACTGCTGCTAGCGATCAACCGGAAGATCCATCGCGCGTACAACCGGACGCGGGATTCGAATTATTCGCTGGATGGCCTGATCGGTTTCGACCTGACGGGCAAGACTGTCGCCGTCGTTGGCACCGGCAAGATCGGTCGTGTGTTCGCGAAGATCATGCTCGGCTTCGGCTGTGAAGTGATCGGCTACGATCCGGTGCCGTCGCGGGAGTTCGAGGCGCTGGGCACGCGATACGCGGCCCCCGGTGAGATCGGGGAGAGAGCGGACGTCATTTCGCTGCACTGCCCCCTGACACCGGCGACGCACCACATCATCAACGCTGAAACGCTGTCGCGCGCCAAGCCGGGCGCGTTGCTGATCAACACGAGCCGCGGCGCGCTGATCGATACGAAGGCCGTCATCGAAGCCCTCAAAACCGGTCAGCTGGGCGGCGTCGCGATCGACGTCTACGAGCAGGAGGCGAATCTGTTTTTCAGGGATCTGTCGAGCGTCGTGATTGCGGACGACCTTATCCAGCGGCTGGTCTCTTTTCCGAATGTAATCGTGACGGGGCACCAGGCGTTTCTGACGCGGGAGGCGCTGACCACGATCTGCGAAAGGACGCTGCAAAGCGCAACGGCATTTGAGCAAGGGCAGACGCTCGAAAACGAAATCAAGGCCCCGTGAGTCACGCCTGCCGCATATGCGGCAGCGCAGTCATCAGATTGAGCCGGTTCGGACGGGCGGCGCGTTCATACGAATGGAAGCAGAGGAGACTCCCTTCATGCGCGGATACTGCGGATGCATCGCCGCCCTGACGTTCGTCGCGACGTTCGCACAGGCGTCGGACGCTGCACCGACGCGAAGCGATGCGGACGACCACTGGCAATTCGTCGTGGCGCCATACCTGTGGCTGCCATCCGTGGACGGCACGATGCGCTTCTCGCTGCCTGGCGGCGGCGCCGATGCGTCCACGGGCCCATACGATTATCTGCAGAACCTCAAATTCGCTTTCATGATTCAAGGCGAAGCGCGCAAGGGCGACTGGAGTTTGTTTGCGGACGGGATTTATCTGAACTTCGGACGCCACGAGAGTGCGGTCAACGCCACGAACGGTCTGTTCGGGCCACGCGAAACGCAGAAGAGCGTCGAAACAAGTTTTCGCGGCACACTGGTCGAGATCGGCGGCGGGCGCACAATGATTCGGCAGTCGTGGGGTTACGTCGATGCGATCGTGGGGATGCGCTATCTAGGCGCGAAGGGCACGCTCGACGCGACAGCCGTCTCGACCACGAGTGCCGGCGTGGGCGCGAACCCGCAACTAGACGTATCGCAGGTGCAGAACATTTTCGACGGCTTCGCGGGCGTGCGGGGACGTGTGTCGATCACGGGCGACGGCCGGTGGTACGTGCCGTTCTATCTCGACCTGGGCGCCGGAACGTCGAAGTTCACGTGGCAGGCGATGACAGGGGTCGGCTACGCGCTGAAGTGGGGTGACGTCAGTCTGGCGTATCGGTATCTGGCCTTCTACGGCTCGGGCGATCAGCTCGTGCAGACGCTGCGCTTCAGCGGTCCGAGCCTGAACGTGATCTTCAGGTTCTGAATGCACGGCGTCTGGAAAATTGGTGCCGCGTACCACAGATCGACAGATACATGACGAGAAAATGACCGTTGATACATCGACTTGAAATGCACGCGCGGTAACGTATTCTGGCTTGTTGTACGCAAATTTCCCTTGGCAGCACTACGGATGTAGCGAGACCGCCCACTGGCGCGAAGCGGCCCGGAAGATTCACCGAAGCGCCAACGCAGCCACCCGAAGGAGAGGTCGATATGGACAAGCACTCCTCGTCAGACGCTTCGCAGCAAACTCCCCTGAGCGCCGACGAACTTCGGCTCATCGATGCCTGGTGGCGGGCATGCAATTACATGTCCGTCGGCATCATCTACCTGATCGACAATCCGTTGCTGCGCGAACCGCTGAAGGCCGAGCATGTGAAGCAGCGCCTTCTCGGGCACTGGGGCGCGAGCCCGGCGCTGTCGTTCGTGTGAGCGTACCTGAACCGCGTCATCAAGCGCGACGATGCGCGCCTGATCGACGGTGACCCAATCCGACTCGCCCAACTCCTGGCCAACGAATTCGTCAAGCGTGGCTACGCTATATATCCCAGGATGCTCATCGTGTTGCCTCCTCCATTTCACCGGTCAGATGAACAGTTCACGCAGACGCTTCTTGTTCATCTTGCCGACGCTCGTCTTTTCGAGCGCCTCGACGAGCTTGACGATCTGCGGCACAGCGTACTTCGAAATCTGCCCTTTCTCGCTGAACGCGAGGACGTGCTTTTTAACATCATCCTCAGTAAGCGTCGTGGTTGGGGCGTTTCTGGGTACTACCAGCGCCACGGGCCGTTCGCCCCACTTTTCGTCCTTGATACCGATCACGGCAACTTCTGCGACGTCCGGATGCTGTGAAATCAGGCTTTCGATTTCAAGCGACGAGACCCACTCGCCGCCTGACTTGATCACGTCCTTGATGCGATCGGTGATCTGCAGATTGCCCGTAGAGTCAACGTTGGCAATATCCTGGGTATGCAGATAGCCGCCTTCCCAGAGCTGCCCGGACGCCTCCGGATTCTTCAGATAGCCTTGGGTCAGCCACGGCGCACGCACGACGATCTCTCCATACGCCTTGCCGTCGTGCGCGACGTCTTCCATGTCCTCATTCACGATGTGCAAATCGACGAGCGGCACGGGATAGCCGGTCTTGCAGCGCAGGCGCACCTCCTCGTCCGTGTCAATGTCCCCGCTGCCGGGCCTCAACTGCGCGAGACTCAGCAAGGGGCACGTCTCGGACATGCCGTAGCCGGTGAAAATATCGATGCCACGGTCGAGCGCGGCGCGCGCGAGACCGTGAGGCAATGCGCCGCCGCCGATGATGACTTTCCACTTGCCCAGATCGACATCCTTTGCCTCTGGACAGCTCAACAGCATGTGCAGAATCGTGCCGACACAATGCGAGAACGTGACCTCTTCGTCGCGCACCAGTTGCACGAGCCGCTCCGGCACATAGCGTCCTGGATAAACCTGCTTCACGCCGAGCACCGTGGCAATGTAGGGCATGCCCCAGGCGTGCACATGAAACATCGGAGTAAGCGGCATATATACGTCAGCACGATGAAAGCGTTGCCCCGACACCGGGCTCGCCAGTGCAGCCATGCCGGTAATCGTGTGCAGCACCAGTTGCCGATGTGAGAAGTAGACGCCCTTGGGCAAGCCGGTAGTGCCTGTCGTATAGAACGTGGTGGCCCGTGTGTTCTCGTCAAAATCCGGGAACGCGTAACTGGACGCGCTCCTGGCAAGCAGGCTCTCGTACTCGTCGGAGAACGGAATCGTGTGCGCGCACGCTTCGCTGCCTTCCTCTTCGATCCAGACGAATGTGCGCACCGTTTCGAGCTTGTCCTTGATCGCTTCCACCACAGGTAGAAAATCGGTGTGAACGAGAAGGATCTCCGCGCCGGCGTGATTGATGGTGTAGGCGATTTCTGAAGGCGAGAGCCGCACGTTCACCGTCTGCAAGACGGCACCCATCATCGGTATGGCGAAGTAGCATTCGAGATAGCGATGACTGTCCCAGTCCATGACCGCGACGGTATTGCCATGCTGCGCACCGAGTCGATCCAGACCGCTGGCGAGCCGCGCAATGCGTTCGCCGAACGTCCTGTAGGTCAACCGTTTCTGTCCTTTGTAGACGATCTCCTGGTCCGGAGCCTGGGCGAGTGGTGTATGCAGCAGGTGCTTGACCAGCAATGGATAAGCATAGGCTGACGGCGTCGGGTTCAGCGCCTCGTCGTGCATCTACATCTCCTTGGTTCCGATAGTGGGTATCCGGTTTACGAATGCATCGGCGGTGGCGTCCGTAGGGCGGCATCTCGGCGATGCTCTCGCGCCGGGTTGTACAGGTCCTGCAGGCATACTATTGAGGGCACGCGCACGGGACCGCTAAAAACCTTCCAATTTCGGGTTTCTCCCAGTCACCATGCGCGGAAAGCGCATGGGACCGCAATCGGCCGACAATGGGTGCGGTCGGGGTGGAAAGGTGTATCCGTGTTTTGCGCTTACCCATGCGCAGAAGAGACGCGGCTGTTCTTGGGGAGGCCTGCCGCGTATCGGCGCGAAGGAAAAGGGTATCGGTGGAATCAAGCGACCGGACACGTCGCCGACATAAGTCTGGAAGCGGTGTAAAAGGCGCGACAATGCCAAGGGGACGCAGGACCCTCAGACGTGTCCCTGGAATGTCAAGAGCATTTCTTTTGACAGAATCTCAATGCGCCCGTAGTGCAAATTGATGGCACCTTTCGCGGCCATCGCCTTTAGCTCCAATGCCAATGTTTGACGGGTAATTCCGAGCATCATCGCGAGTATGTCCTGCGATACGGCTATTTCCCGGCGAATCTGCGGCGCCATGGTCACGTCGCCATATGCAAGGAGCAAAAGCCGCCGGGCGATTCTTGCGCGCGTCGAATACAACGTGACATCCTCGACCATTCGATACAGCCAGTTCATATGTATCGATTGAAGATCCGCGATGGCCTTGAAGAACGTGACGTTTTTCATCAGTGCACCGAATGCCAGTGGCTTGACGGCGAAGATCGTTGACTCATCGAGGGCCACCACATCGCGCATGCGAGGCAAGCGCTGGGTCATAGATGTCTGGCCAAACCAATTGCCCGCTTCAACGACCGCCAGAATCGCCTCCTTACCATCCTCACGCACGGTGGACGCCTTCAGGCGCCCATGATTAAGTCCATAAAATCCATCAGGCGCGTCTCCCTGCCGAAACAAATAATCGCCGGCGTGCAGCACGACCACGTCGCTGCTGCTCAGCAAGGCGCGCAGCTCACCTGGGGGCAGCGAGGAGAACCAGGCATTGACACGCATTTCTTCGGATGTATCCGCAATGGAAGCCATTTGACACCATGGAGGTAAAAAATGTGAGCAGACACCACGCCCAACGCACAGCACAGCGACCAGACACGCCAGGACGGCCAATTCGCGTTGGTGATCGCGACTGGAGAGCCACGTGCCGACCAGCAATAGCGGAATCAGCCAACCAGAAACCTCATATACAACGCACAGCGGAATCGTCGAACCGAATCAATCTTCGAACCGATTTTAGATACCATATGGTATTATACAACCATACAGTATTACTTGACTTAATCAGCAACCAGGAGATTCTGTCCGTCGAGAAGAGAAGATATACCGACGATGGGCAGCGCACCCATGTGTACGGATCAAGATCCTGCCTCGTGATCGGGGCGCAAGATGCGTGCGTCTTGTTCACTGAGCAGATCTGGCCCGTGCAGGTCAGCCGGCCGCTCCCGCTTTTCGGGAACAATCTGAATATCGACCTTGGTCCGTAACATGGGAGGAATCAATGGGGCAGCAGTTATCCGCGCGACCCATCCGTCTTTCTCGAGTCGAGCGACACGCGCTCACGCGCCAACGCGTTCTCGACGGTGCGAAATCGGTTTTTGTGCGGCTGGGCTATGGGGGCGCATCCATCGAATCGATCGCGGCCGAAGCCGGTTATTCCCGGGGCGCCGTATACTTCAGCTTTCCCAACAAAGAGGCGCTATTTATCGAGCTGCTGCGCCTGCATACGGAGCGCAAGATGGCCGAGCTGGAAAAAATCGCCAGCCTGGAGCCGGCTCGGATCGTCGACGCGCTGACCGATTGGCTCAAAACGACGCATGCGGACATCGGTTTCACGCAACTGGTCGTGGAGCTTCAGCTCCTCGCCTGGCGAAGCCCCGATTTCGCCGTGCGCTACAACCCACTGCGCGAAGACCTTGACCGCGCGTTGGGTGCGATCCTCGAAACCTACTTCAAGGCATGCGGCAAGATCCGTGCGGTCGACGCGCTGGATATGGCCGGCTGCATCACGGCCCTGTCGCTCGTACACGGGCTCCAGCACTATGCCGGGAAACCTGACGCGCCCGATAAGTCGGGCAGATTCATCGATGCAATGCTACGGGCCCTGATCCACGTGTAGTCGCTCAAGATCGACGCTCGGGTCGGACGACGCCATATGTCGTGCTTGGCCGGACGGCACTGAACGGACGTCTGGCATTACCGGCAAGGAGCATTTAGAATACCGGCCATACTTTGAAATACGGGGGTATTCCGTGGTACAAGTCGTATCCGCACGCCCTATCCGTCTATCTCGAGCCGAACAACAAGCGGCCACACGAGAAAGCCTTCTCAGAGGCGCCGAAACCGTCTTTGCGCGGCTGGGCTATGGCGGCGCGTCCATTGAGCTGATTGCGGCCGAGGCGGGCTATTCCAAAGGAGCCGTCTTCTCCAATTTTGCATCCAAGGAGGCGCTGTTTCTCGAGTTGCTGCGCGTCTACATGGAGCGCGACATGGCCGAGCTCGAGAAAATCGTCAGCCTCGCGCCAACTCGACTCCTCGACGCGCTATCCGACTGGCTCAAGACGATGCACGCGGACGCCAGCTGCCCGCAACTGGTCGTGGAACTTCAGCTTCACGCGCGGCGAAGCCCCGAATTCGCCGCGAAGTACTATGCGCTTCAAGAGAGCCATACCCGCACGTTGGCCGTGATTCTGGAAACCTACTTCAAAGCGCATTCGAAAGCCATTCCGATCGACGCAACGGACCTCGCCAGCTGTCTTACGGCGCTGGCACATGGCATCAGCCTGCAGAATCCGGTCGGAAAGCCCGGCACTTCCGACGAGGCCGGCCGAATCATCGACGAACTTCTCGGTGTCTTGATCCGGCGTTAGACGACCGCCACACAGCGCTGGTCGGGCTAAGACGCGGCGCGTGAGAAAACGTGCGTCGTCGGGGTCGCCCATGATCCGATCCTGCCCGAATGCATGAGTACATGTCACAACGGAACCTCAAGCCTCCAATCGCCTGCTTGCCGGGCAATTGGAGGAGGCGTCACGATCCTGTTTCGATCCTGCTCAATTGCGCGCGACACAAGAGCTGGTCGCCGATGCACCTGAATTTTTCTTTGGAGACGCTGTTGGCGACACGTCTTTCAACAGGAAATGCGACAGCGCCGGGATCAGGAACAGTGCTCCGATCATGTTCCAGAGGAACATGAAGGTAAGCAGGATCCCCATGTCGGCCTGAAACTTGATTGGCGACCACGCCCAGGTCACTACGGCCGCAGCCAATGTAACGCCGATCAGCGCGATCACCTTGCCGGTAAAATTCAGCGCCCGGAGATGCGCCTCCTCCAAGGACAGGCCGCGCCGTTGGATCGCCAATTGGACGCTCAGGAAATACAGGGCGTAGTCCACGCCGATACCGACACCGAGCGCGGTCACCGGCAGCGTCGCGACCTTCACGCCGATACCCAGCATCACCATGAGGGCTTCGCAAAGTATCGACGTGATCACGAGCGGAACCACTGCGACGATAACGGCACGCCAACTCCTGAACGTCACCAGGCACAACAACATCACTGCGCCATAGACCAGGAACAGCATGCGTCGATTGGCATTTCGGACCACGATATTCGTCGCGGCCTCGATACCCGCGCTGCCGGCCGCCAGCAGGAATTGCGTGTCGCCCGTGTTGTGCCCGGACAGGAATTTCTGCACGGTCGCCACGACGCGTTCCAGGGTCTCGGCTTTGTGATCGGAAAGAAAGGCAATAATGGGCGCCACGGATCGATCGTTGTTGACGAGTTCCGGGTTTGCGACATAAACGTTGTTGATCACATCGTTCATGATGACGGGGTCGCGATTGATCGTCATCCATCGCGGATCGCCCTCGTAACCCGAGGCAGTGTACTGACGCGCGAGCGTGCTCGCCGACGTCGTAGTTTGCACGCCGGGCACGTCGCGCAAGGCTTCCTCGAGCCGGTCCATCTCCAGCAGTGCCGGGAATCTGGTCAGCCCCATTTGCGGCGTCTTGACGACGATAGCGAACTGGTCGGTCGACAGTCCGTAATGGCTGGTGACGTAGGCGGTGTCGCGGTTGTAGCGCGAATCGGAGCGCAGCTCCGGCGCCCCTGGATCGAGATCGCCGATCTTCAGATGCTCGCTGACGACAAAACCGCCGACCGTCAATCCTGTCGCGAGAAACAGGGCAATGCCGGCCATGCGACGTTGTGAAAACGGTGCGAGCAGCCGCACGAACGGATGGTGGGTGCTGGTCCGCAAACTGCGCACGGCCGCTGCCTGGCTCACGCCCGTGTATGACAGCAATACCGGCAGCAAGATCAGATTCGTGAAAACGAGCACCACTACGCCGATGCAAGCCGCCAGGGCGAGCCCACGGATCACGGGAATATCGATGAGCATCAGCACCGCGAAACCGACGGCATCAGCCATCAGCGCCGTCAAGCCTGCCGCGAACAAGCGGCGAAACGTGTAGCGCGCTGCGACGTAGCGGTCCGTACCCCGCCCGATATCCTGTGTCACGCCATTCATCTTCTGCGCGCCGTGCGAAACACCAACCGCAAAGATCAGGAACGGCACGAGTATCGAATAGGGATCGAGCTTGGCCCCCAGCAGACGCATGATGCCCAACTGCCACAACACGGCAGCCAGCGAGCATAGACTCACCAGCAAAGTACTGCGTGGACAACGCGTGTACAGGAAAACGATCCCCATCGCGATCGCCGCGGCAACAGCAAAATAAATGAGGACCTGCCTCAAGCCGTGAATCAGGTCGCCGGTGAGCTGCGCAAAGCCAATCACGTGAATGGAAACGCCATCATTTGAATAGTCGGCGCGGATCTTCTCTATCTCGTCCCGCACGGCGAGATCGCTGATCGGCGCTCCACTGTCGCCGTATTTCGTCAACAAGGGCACAAAAATCGTACTCGAACGCTGGTCATTTCCGACAATAGAACCCGTTATGCCGGCGCGGGCGATATTGACGCGAAGACGCTCGATGCTGGCGGGCGAACCGTCATAGTCATCGGGCATGACCGGGCCGCCCTGGTACCCGTCGGCCGTAACTTCAGTCCAGCGCACGACGGGCATCCAGAGCGACTTGACGAAAGCGCGGTCGACACCACGAATCACGTATACGCGATCATTAATTTCCCGCAAGGTCCGAAGGTATTGAGGGCTATAAACGGTGCCCTTCCTGTTTTCAACGACGATGCGCACCGAGTTGCCCAGACTGCGCAGGGAATCGGCATTCTCGAGGTAGTTCTGGATGAACTCGCTCGATTTCGGCATCATGTCCTGGAAGCTCACACCTATGGTGAGCTTCGATGCCTCGAAGCCCAGAAAGGCGATCAACAAGGCACTGATGGTCATGATCAGCCATCTGTGATTAAAGATCAGCCGTTCCACAAGAGATCCCGAACGACGATCAAAATCCTTTTGCGAACGGATCACGGGCATCGACTCAACGCTTTCGATATCGCTTTGCATAAGAAACTCTCAAGATCCTGAAGCAATGGTCCTGCTAGGGTCGATGATTGGACGCAGTCAACGCAGCGTCACGACGCGCGCGCCATCCAGTCCGGACAGCACGGCTTCGCTATCGCCCAAGGCATGAACGGCCGTGAAAACAGTCGGCTTGCCGACTTCCAGAGAGCGGAAACTGCCGCCCATGTCGTCTGCGACCGCAATCTCCCCGGCGCTGGTTACCAATACGAAAGCATGACGCTGTTCAAGATACGCGGCAGCTGTAATCGCAGCGTGTACGGGCGTGGTGACGGGCGCCCACGTCACCCCTGCGTCTGAACTTCGATAAACGGTGCCGCGCAATCCGAAGGCCAGCAACACCTTGGCGTTGCCGACGATGCCGAAGAAGCTTCCGGCATAGCCGGTGGCCGTCGGGACGAATCGCCCGGACTGGCGGTCAAATCTGAAGATGGTCCCTTTTTCAGCGGCAATGTAGAGATTGCCGCCGATGTCCTGAATCGAATTCAGATGCAGGAACTGCGGGTCGTCGATGCGGTCCAGAAGCGGTTGCCAGGTTTTTCCGCCATCGGTTGTTGCCGCAACCATTCCAAACGATCCGACCACGAACCCCTTACTCGTGTTCTCGAACAGGACGCTCAGGAAAGGCAAGGTCGAGCCCGCCTTGTAGTTGAGCTGCAACTGATCGAGATACGGCCTCACGGATACATCGCCGCCCGCAATCGCCCGCTGATAGATGGCAGCCAGACTATGGGCCGCGATGCGGCCGTCAAGTTGCCGGCGCCATGTCTTGCCGCCATCCGTGCTGTGCAATACCACGCCGTCGTGTCCCACCGCCCAGCCTTCCGAAGCCGTCGGGAAACTCAAGGCCAGCAAGTCGCTTTGAACCGGAACAGACGCCTGCGTCCATGTCTTGCCGCCATCGTCGGAGACGATGATCAAGCCGCGCATGCCCGCCGCAATGAGACGCCGGCCGGCGCCCACCACCGCCATCAAAGGCCGGCTGCCCGGTGACTTACGCATCAGCGCCGGCGCGTCGAGCGGATCCGTGAAAGATCCCTTGGACGCATTCTCCTGCGCCCCGGCCGCCCCGCTCGCCGCTTGAACGTTCAATCCCCCAACCACTGCGGCGAAAGCCAAAGCAACTGCCAGACCCCTTTTCAAACCGCGATTGTCCGGCACCCTCTTGACGATGACCATGTGATAGACCCCATTCAAAAACCGATCCGGGACACAGGATGCGATCCCGATCCATCCTCGAAAGCGGCGCATATGAGGCGCGAGCCTATGCGTCGCTCCCGTTTTGTTTAATGCATACCCGTCCCGGACATGCCTGCTGGGGTAAACAAGCTTTCCTTTTGATGCGTATCGAAAGGCCTGATGAAGGGCCGGCCGTTGGCTGGGCCGCCGGCATTCGTTCCGAAATAATTGCCTTTTTGCAGATCGTAAATGTTATAGGTCGCGTTGAAAGTTCCTCCACCCCCGTCGTAATAGTTGAACGTGTACATGAATCCAACCTTCCACAGTTTTCCTTCAGGATCGTAGGCATCCGCTTCCACGATTGCCCAGCTGTCTTCATCGATGTAGAACGTTCTCTTCGAATAGGCGTGCCGCTCATCCTGCTTCAGCGTGGCTTCGACGACCCAGACACGGTGCGTCTCCCAGCGGATCGCGTCCGAATTCAAATGCTGCTTGCCAAACAGCTGGTCCGGCGACATCGACAAATACTTGTAGGAACTGTAGGGAATGACCATTTCCTTCTTGCCGATCACTTTAAAGTCGAAGCGATCCATGCGGCCGTGATAAAGACCCAGGTCGTCCCAGAACATCACGCCGCCGAATTGAGAGATCGGCGTGTCGTATTTGTAATCAGGCGCCATTCGCGTCCGGCGCTGTCCCGGCATGTAAAGCCAGGTAACCTGTTCGTCGGTCGAATAGTTGATAGGCGTATAGACGAGCACTGCGGTGCCTACCCCCGTCGGCGGCGATACCTGAACCACGTGATAGACGTCGTAAGCGTTATGCGGTGCCTTTCCTTGCGCAAGCGCACGATCGTAGTACGGCCTGTAATCGTTCGCATTGTTCTCAGGAAGTTCACTTCGATTTCCCGCGCTATCTACCAACCAGGCCTTGGCCTGGTCCTCGTATTGCGTGCGCTGAAAATTCAGAGCGCTATTGAACATCACTTCATAGCCATCCTTGGGAATGGGAAACGGAATGCCACCGAACGCTCCCTCCACACCATCGCCTTTGACCTTGCCTACCAGCTTGGCGGTAGTCGCATTCTTTACCGTATTGTCGAGAACCCATTGCGGGTAGTGCATGGTCCGATGCGTCGGATAGACGTCGACGTGATAGGTGGGAAACCGCTTGAGCAAAGCTTGCACGCCGGGCGACAGCCGATCCGCGTACTGCGCCATGTTCTTGCCCGTAATGCTGTATAGCGGCTTCTCATCCTTGAACGGATCGGGAAGCAAGCCGCTCTTCGGATCGAAGTCGGCGGGTGGGGTAGTCAGTCCACCCGTATACGCCGGGATTGCGCCATCCGCACTGGCTTGCTTCTCAGCACCGAACTCCGTCAGGGACGTGCCCAGCTTCTTGGCCTCCTCCTCGGAAACAGCCGCCAGTGCGGTCGCTGAATGCAAGGCGATGAAAAGCACGCCTGCCACAAATCCAAAATCCTTCTTCATGACATCTCCTCCTACCAGTTTTCTTAAAACGAACTCTGCAGTGTGAGCGAAACCCAGTTACGGTCGTTGTTGCCGAACAGGCCATTTCCACTTGAATAAAAGGGCAGGCCGCTCGGCGTATGCGAGATTTGATTGGCGTGAGCGTGGTATCCGTTGTAGGCGAGCGTCACCGTCGTCTTCTGCCGGATCGTGGCCTGCAAGCCGATCGAATAGGAGTTGGTCCCCTGCCCGTTCGGTGCCGTGCCGACCTGCGGGTTATTCCCATAGATACCGAACACGTCGGAAATCGGCATGCTGAGATCGACGCCGGGAAAAACCTGCAGCCATTGCGGCTGGAACAGGATCGACGCCGCCACGTAATTGCGGGTTGAACAACCATCCCATTTGCTGCCAGTGCTGCACCCTGCGTAGCCCACGCCGTTATACAGGGCTTGATTCGCAGTGACTGACAAAAGCCGGGTATAGGCTAATTCGGCCGTCAGCATGCCGGTATTCCAGAAGGCTGACCTCGACAAGGGGAAAATCGCATTGGCGATCAGGTTCAGCGTATTTCCCTTCGCGCCTTCCGGTTCAATCGGAACCATTGGATTCGGCGTACTGTTCAGCGCGGTGTTTTTCCGGAACGATGCTTCGAAGCCGGTACCGACATTGCCTATCGTCGTATCGAGAGAGTATCCGAACAGTTGGACGCCGCGGTTGTACGACAGATGGTAGTCGGTGGGAACTCCGCCGGCACCGAAATCCAGCAAGGGTGCCCACGGCTGAGCTTCGTCGAAGCGCCGGTAATAGAAACCCATGCCGCCGTTCAGGAACGACGGTGTCCAGCCCAATTTGAGGCCGAAGTTGTTATCCAGATTCCGTGGCGTATTACTTGGCCCGGCAGGCACGTTGACAGGAACGAACCCTCCCGGCGGCAAACCCAGCAGAGCGCTTGGCACGGCACCCGTGAAGAAATTGGATGGTCCCTTGAAGAGAAAGTCCGCAGGAGCAAGGAAGGTCCCGCCCTCGGGCAAGCGGTTCGCATTGAAAACGAATGCGTATTGGCCCGACAGAGAAATCTCGGGTGTCAGATGCACCGTCAGACTGGCTTGCGGGCGGGGCAGGAATAGCTGTTGAACCTCGGAGCCGGGATTCGCGGACAAGGCGATGGCATCGATCGCACCCTGGGAGTACGAGATCCCCTCTAGCGGGAAGAACAGGGCGTTACCCCAGTATTCCGTGAATTGCCCGACTTTCAATGAAACGCTTTTGCCCGCCACATCGAAATTGCCGAACGCGAATGCATCGAGCAACTGCTCGCCCTGGACATAGTAGCGACTCGTATACGAGGAATATTTGCTATCCGGATAGGAGTTGATCGAATGGTAGGTGATGGCGGGCAAGCCGCCACCTGCAGGCGCGTAGACACCGGGGTTGGACGCGTTCCCGCCTCCGTAAGCGAAGTCTTTCCATATTGACCCAGAAACACGGAACCCGACATGCCCCTGGTAGGTCACATTCAGTTCCGAAAGCAAGGCCGCGCGATTGGTAACGACGTTGCCCGCGTGTGAAAACTTGTAGTCCGATTCGTCATTGTTCGGATTGTTGCCTATGAGCGGATCGATGCTGTTGGCTCGCACTCCGATGTTGTAGGTCAACGTGTTGTCCCAACTGACCTGCCAGTCCGACGGCATATTGAATGAAAAAGCCAAGGCCCCGGTGGGGACTGCGGCCATCACCAGTGCCGAGAAAACAATCGTTCCTTTCAGTCGCCTAGCCAGCGTCCCTTCCGGTCTCGCGCAAACCATTTGCTACGTCTCCTGTTTCGCATGAAGCGATGGTTATTAGTAGTCCTGTTTCTTTTTGTCGTTTTCCCGGCAATTCATCGATACCGTACTGCCAACAGCCGATGCGGCCCAGCTGACACGAACCTCGAACCCTTCCACACAAGTCGCTTCGTCAACATTCGATAGCTGCACCGCACGCGCTTGAGTAGCGTCACCATTCCGGACAAATGCGGACTGCCCTCATCGGCTCAAAAACAGCACGACCGTTAGCAAAGTATTGTTCATGTGATAAATTTTGTCAACGCAACCTGTTAAAGCCGGAGAGCCTTACCAGGCAAGCCGGACGCGGGAATTTCAAGTTTGAGCAGGCGTAAACCACTATGTTGGCGGGAAAAGCGACCGGAGACGGACTCTCCGATCTGTCCGAAAGCATCACCATGAAGTTGATAAACGTATCGAGTAATGCTAATCTGTAATTGATCGAATGACCAATTTTGAGCGCCGATGACGATTCTTCATATCGACCATTTCACCTTGCGCACTGCGAAGGTCGAGGAAACGGTCGCTTTTTTTCGTGACGCCATTGGCATGGAGGAAGGTTGGCGCCCGGCCTTTCCGTTCCCGGGCAAGTGGATGTACGTCGGTGATCGCCCTCTTGTGCATGTCGCCAACCTGGCAACTGATGACAGTGAGTTGATGGCCTATCTCGGCAATCGCACGACGGGTGCGGGCGGCGGCTCCCTGGACCACATTTCCCTGAGATGTCAGGGCCTGGCCGAACACCAGCGGCGGCTCGCAGCCTTTGGGCTTTCGTTCCAGGAACGCGTTGTACCCGAACTCTCCGAGCACCAGATATTCGTCGACGACCCGAACGGCATCAAGATCGAACTGATCTTTCCATACTCCCCGGACAACGCCGTGATTGGTGATAATCTGGGCAGCTTGCAAATATCCGAAGACTAGCGGCGGCTCTACCGCCGCTGCCGCCTGCGCATCTGATGAAATCAAAAACCGCAGCACCTCCATCCGCCCCGCCCGACGACTCAGACGCCAGCCAGTCGAAGCCTGCCGCGAGGACGAGCCAGCCTCGGCCGGTGCGTGCGCGCGCCAAGCACATGCTGGGCGCAGACCGGGAGGCGCATATATTGCGCCGTGCCGTCGAGTATTTTTCGGCACACGGCTTTGGCGTCAGCACTCGCGACCTGGCAACCCATATCGGCGTCACCCAGCCTCTGCTTTACCACTACTTCGGCAGCAAGGAGAAGCTGGTCGAGCGGGTGTACAAGGAGGTCTTCTTTTCCCGGTGGAGCCCGGAATGGGAAGAGTGGCTTGTGGACACGAGCAAGCCACTCGAGGAGCGTCTCATCGTTTATCTCGAGGACTACACTCGCGCCATTCTCGGAAACGACTGGATCAGGCTGTTCGTGTTTGCCGCGCTCGACGACCCAGCACTGAACAAGCGCTACATCGCCCTGCTCCACGAACGGATCTTCAAGCCTGTGCTGCGCGAGATGCGCAGCACGCGAGGCTTGCCTGCAGAGCCGACGGAAATCGATCTTGAGTTGTTCTGGGGCTTTCACTCGAGCTTCTTCTATATGGGCGTACGCCGGTGGATCTACCGTATGGAAGTGCCTGACGATCTGACACGCGTGATCCGCGCACACGTGCACAATTTTCTTCTCGGATTTCCCGCCACGCTGATGGCGGGGCACACGGCGGCGGCGGCCCAACGTGTCGGCATCGACGATGCTGTACACGCCCCCGAGGCGGACGCAAGCCGGAACGGCAACTAATCGCCACGCGGCCAGAGATCGAATCATCGTCGCGCTCCGCGCTTATACCTGCGCCGCGCCGCCGTCCGCAAAGACCTCGACACCTGTCACGAAGCTGGACGCGTCCGACGCAAGAAAAAGCGCAACGGTCGCGATCTCGGCCGGATGGGCCAATCGGCCAGCCGGAGCCAGGTCGGCAAATCCGGCCTTCATGTCGTCCGTCATGGGCGCGATGATCGGTGTATCTGTCGTTCCCGGGCTGAGCAGATTCACGCGGATCTTGCGATCCTTGAGTCCTGTCGTACAGGTCCGGGCCAGCGAACGCAGTGCCGCCTTGGTCGCGCTATAGACGACTAGCTCGCCAAACCCTTTCACCCCGGCAATCGAACCGGTAAGGATGATCGAGCCGCCGTCCCTGAAAAGCGGCAACGCCTCCTGAACGGTGAACAGCGTCCCCTTGAGATTGACCCCGACGATATGATCGAAGTGCGCCTCCGTGATGAGTCCAATCCGCGCAACATCACCGACGCCCGCATTGGCGAACAGCACGTCGATGTGGCCCGCCTCGGCCTCGACGATCTCATAGAGGCGCTGGCGGTCAGTGGAACTGGCGATGTCGCCCTGGACGGCCCGAACATTGCGGCCGATTTCGGATGTCGCACGGTCCAGTTCCGACTGACGACGACCGGTGATGAATACGAATGCCCCTTCCTCGACGAACAACCTGGCCGCCTCGAGGCCTATCCCGGAGCTTCCGCCGGTAATCACCGCGACCTTGCCTTGCAGACTTGCTCCCATCATGCTCTCGTTTTCATATTGATAATGCTCCGCTTTGCCTTGAAATCGGAGCATTACCGTGGCCGACACCCGCGGTAACCAACAGAGCCGCTCAAGCTACGTACGGACTGGATCCGTTAGAGTCTTCCGCCCCCATCCACTGCAATCTCGGCGCCGGTCATGTAGCTGGCTGCATCGGATGCCAGGAAGGCGACCGCCTCAGCCACTTCTTCCGGTCTCGCCATGCGTCCAAGCGGCACCATCTTCGCAAAGAACGCGTTGGTCTCCGGCGAGTTGCCCGCGAGCATCGGCGTATCGATCAAGCCCGGGCAAACCGTATTGACCCGTATGCCAAGGCTCGCTAGCTCGACCGCGGCGTTGCCGGTCATGCCGCGAACGGCCCACTTCGTTGACGCGTACGCGAACTGACCCGGTATGGCGCGCAAGCCTGAAACCGATGCAATGTTCACAACGGAACCTCCGCCGGCGGACTTCATCGGCTCAATCACCGCCCGCATGCCCAGAAACACGCCGAGCTGGTTGACCCGATAGTGCTTGTCGAGCTCCGACGGCTCCGTCTCGATCAACGGTTTCGGGTTGAACATCGCGGCGTTGTTGATCAGGATATCGATCCGGCCGAAGCGGCCAAGCGCCTGCGAAACCACTTGCTCCCAAGAGTCTTGACTGGCTACGTCATGCTTGACGAAAAGAGCCCCCTCACCCAATTCAGCGGCCACTTGGGCGCCAACCTCCTGAATGTCCGCAATCACGACCCGGGCCCCCTCCGCCACGAACAGTCGAGCCTCTGCCGCGCCTTGACCGCTCGCCGCCCCGGTAATGATCGCCACCTTTCCTTCCAGCCGAGCCATGAGTCTTCCTCCAGATTTCAGATAATTTCAAGATCGTCGAGCCGCACGTGACCGCAGGCAATGCCGCGCACAGCGAACCGCTCATCATCAATAATACTATCTGCACTTTAAATATCAATCAGTATTTTAGTTGAACCTTCGTGAATCAAAGCGGCAAGCGGACCCCTCACGTCTGGAGGAACTGACGCGTGGGCGACACCATGGCTACCAACGCCTTCGCGATAGGGTGGCACGACCAATGTCCCGTGAGTTGCCCGAGGCTTCGCAGTCGTGGTGCGGTGCGCTCCGTTTTCCTTTTCTGTATGATGAGAGCGGCTTGCAATGCTCCGTGCCGAACCAGGTACCGCACCGTCTTCAAAATGCAAATGGAAAATAAAAGGCCAGTTCGCCTGTCTCGCGCAGAGAAGAACGCGCTCACGCGCGAGCGCCTGCTTTCGGCAGCCGAGAGCGTCGTCGCCCGTCTCGGCTACGGGGGTGCCTCTGTCGACACCATCGCCGCGGAGGCGGGTTTGTCAAAGGGAGCCATCTATTCGAATTTCGCGACCAAGGAAGAGTTGTTCCTGGAACTGTTGCGCGTCTATATGGAACGCGATACCGCGGAACTCGAAAAAATCGTCAAGCTCGAGCCGGAGCATCTGTACAAGGCACTGACCCAGTGGTTGGCCACTATGCATTCGGATAGCGACTGTCCATTGCTGGTTGCGGAGCTACAGCTGCACGCGCGCCGGAGTCCGGAGTTCGCCACTCATTACTACGAACTTCAGAATCAGCAGACGCGCACCATTGCCCGCATACTTCGGGCCTATTTTTCCGCGTCCTCGGTCGGTCTCCCCATTGACGCCATCGACCTGGCTTCGTGCATGTCAGCACTCGCTCACGGCCTCAGTCTTCAGCGTCCATTGCCGAAGTCGAAGACCAAGAATCAGGCGGGGCGGATAATCGACGAACTGCTGAACGTGTTGATCAGGAAATAGCCGACCGGCGGATCGATCCGATCGCGCCGTTTGTGCCATCCGGGCAGTCAGGCGGCGACTACCGCGGAGACCTGGCTACGAAATCGGACCGCCGCCGCGACCGGCAGGAATGGACGCGAGACAGTTCGACGTATCCCCGACTTGATTTCAGCGTTGACTATCCACCGAGCGCGCTAAGAAATATTCCCAGTAACTTCGGCAAGGAAGGCTTCGCCTGGAACGCCACGATCCTGCGAGCCGTCGTGGCGGCAGCGCGGTTGGTCACAAACCATGGCGGTCGCGGCAGCATCGCGAAGCTTCCGTGCAGGAGACCGCGCGGGAACGGCCTGAAGGGTGCGCGGACAATCGAGCGCTGCGGGCGGTCGAACAGAAAGCCGTTGTGGACGAAGCCTTTGCCGCTTTGAATATCGTTCAGAGGATGGCCTGGGAAGGCGCCCCACGGCGTATGCGCGAGCAGAAATCCAAGCGCGCTCCAGGTGTTCACGGCAATGCACCCATAGCGCAATTCGGCCAACAGACGCTCGAAGTTTGCTCCCAGCGCTTTTTCGGTCGCCGGATCGACGATGACATTCGCACCCAAAGTACCATGCAGACGCTCATTCGCGAACGAAATCGCATTCCGAAGAAAGCTTGTGGCATCGCTCCCTTCAACGAACACCACCCCAAGTGCGGGCCCAAAAACTTCGGTCGAAAAGGTGGACAGTTCCTCTTGCGCTTCGGCATCGATAAAGGCAAGGATCCGCGGCGCATCGGCGACATTTCCAAGCTGCACCGCCTGGGGGTTCGTCGCGAGAAATCCCGCGAGCCTTTCCCGCGCGCCCGGATAGTAAAGCGGCCGTGAGGGCGCGCCCGCGAGAGCGTGGCGCAATTCCGTCAGGAACACTCCCGCCAGCGGCCAGTCGCGCGGCAGGACAAGTATCTGGCTCGCAATGCAGTTGAATCCGGAATTGTGCAGTTTCTGGGTGGCAATATGCTCGGCCTGAAAGCGCAGATCCGCCTTCGTCCAACGGCCGGGAACCACGATGGTTGGGCACACCGCACCGAGTTCGCTCGTGATGGGCCGGTGATTGAGAGGCGCGTTGCGCATTTTGCGTTCGGCACCCTCCTCGCCTGCACCGAAGATGATGGCGTCATGGGACGCCGCACTTCCCGTGATGTGCAGCGTGTCGACAAGCTGGTGGTTCGTCAGGTAGCTTCCGACGTCCACCCCACCGCTTAGGATCGCGAAATAACCCGAGTCGATCAGAGGCTTGAATATCGCTTCAAGTATCGGCTGCAGATAGTCCGTCACAGGATTGAGCTTGAGGACGGCTACGCTGTTTTCCGCATAGAGCTTGTAAAGCGCATCGAGCGGTGCGATGCTCGTGATGTTGCCAGCTCCGAGCACAAGGGCCAGCGACCCGTCGTGTGAAGAGCGCGCAGCAGCATAGCTGCCAGCCGCTGATTGTCTCAGTGTCTCGGGAGAGACGCCCGGCTCCATCCAGACTTCGGCGCTCACACCGCTGAGCAACAGCTTGTCGGTCAGGGTTAGGGGGAAGACTTTCGCCGCAGTCTGACCGTTGGCCGTGCGGCGCACCTTCAGTCCATCCAGATAGCGATGGCCTTCCATCTGCCGAAGTGTGCGCAACAGGATGTCAATCGCGGTCAGCAGCGCCCACGGTCCCGATATCCACTCCTCTCCAGCGAGTGCCGAATCGGCCGCCAGGCCTTTGCGCAAGGTAGCTAGTGTCGCCCACTCTTCGGCATACTTCACGGCGCCAGTGCGTATCTGCTCGAGCAAATCAATGCGATCCACAACCGGAAGTCTGGCCCATCTGCGCTTGTTGGCGGTGAGCCGGTCGATGGCACGGTCCAGGCGAGCGTAGTTGTTGGTCTTTTCCGGCTCGTTGGTGTGTTCCGGGGTCTTCATCGGAATCCTTTGTATGAGTTGCGGCTGACGCGCCACTCGATCCGCACGCGTAGCGGCAACGCCTGGCTTGGCGCTTATGCTGCCCCTATCGACGCCACGGATACGGTGACAGCGTCATGCATCTGTCGAGTCGCCTCAATACCCTCGAACGCCGCAGCGACTGCGGCGTTCTGCGGTTACTTAGGTGCTTTCGGCTTTTGAATCGGCGCGGCAAGGATACCGCCGTCGACCATCAATTCCGCTCCGTTGACGTACGACGCGTCTTCCGATGCAAGATAGACGGCTGCGCGGGCCACATCTTGCGGCGTCCCGAGTCGACCTGACGGAATCGCGGCAGCGAACATCTCATCCAACCCTGTACCTCTTCCAAAACCGTAGAACGCTTCCGTCATCGGTGTATGGATAACCCCCGGATGAATGGAGTTGCAACGAATGGGCAACCCCAAAGCCGCAGCCTCGGCCATGGCACATTTCGTCATCAACCTGACCGCACCTTTTGATGCGCCATAAGCAAGCTGACCAGCAGCGCCGATCATCCCCCCGAGGGAGGACACGTTGATGACGGATCCTCCGCGTGTTCCCATTGAAGCGAAGCCGTGTTTGATGCCGAGGAATACGCCATCGGTATTGACCGCGGAAACGCGGTGAAAGTCCTCGAGGCTGGTTTCCGCGATAGACTGCACCGCCAGGATTCCCGCGTTGTTGACAAGTATGTCGAGAGAACCGAATTCACGCTCTGCATCGGCAACGACAGTCTCCCAACTGGCGGGATTCGTGACGTCATGCAGCAAAGCAATGCCGACCCACCCGTCGCCACGTATTGCGTTGGCCGCGGATTCCGCCGCTTCCTGATCGATATCCGTGAGTACAACCTTGGCACCCTCACTTGCCATGGCGTATGCGATCGCCGCACCGATACCACGCGCAGCGCCAGTTACCAGTGCCACCTTGCCATTCAACTTGCCCACTTGAATTCTCCATTTTTCAGATTCGTCCATCACCAGTCTGGTTGGATGACGGCTCGCGAGTCACGTATACATACCGTTTGATCTTTGACATCAAATGGGTATTTACCATCACGGGCGATGCGAAGCTGCGGGCCATGAAGCGTGCGGTGCGGCTGCGATGCTTCCAGGAAGCTGGCTCCGCGACCGATGATGTCGCCCATCAGGGCAACGCCGGAACCGGCGCCACGCCAGTTTGCACGCCCGCATTTCGGCACGCCCCTTCCAGCCCCGGCTTGTAGCCTATCGGCTAGACTCCAACGCTCGCGCCGCCCGTTTTTCACGGCTGCTGGCCCTGATGAATGCTGACAGGAAGTTCATATTCGGATCGGCGGGAAGTCCGTCGGCCAATCGAAGAAGCTGCTCGTTGTACCAGCTCATCGTGCCGAAGCCGTTGATCGCCTTGAGGATCTTGATCGGCGAGTGAGGGCCGAGAATCCCAGGTCCCAGACGCAGTCGATGCTCCCATGCTTCGAACTGTTCGCGTTCACCTTTCAGCAGCTCGGAGGGCGCTTCTGGATAGAGGCACAGCGGACGGCCTAAACCGATCAGATCCACACCATCCTCGGTGATCGCTTGCGCCATACCCACCGCCGAACGGAAGCCACCTGTGACCATGAGCTTGGCGCGCTTGATACTCCGCCGCATCTCAGGCGCGAAGCGTGCGAAGAACGCCTCACGCTCCCGCGTCGATTTACTGATCATGGGATCGAATGCGGGCTCCAGTCCCTCGATGTTGGCCATCTTTGGCTGTTCATAGGTGCCGCCGGAGATTTCGATGACGTCTACACCCGCCTCGTCGAGCCAGCCCGCGACAATCTGGCTGTCTTCGAAGCTGAAACCACCACGCTGGAAATCCGCAGAGTTGAGTTTCACTCCGATGGCGAAGTCCGCCCCGACCGTGGCGCGGATGCGCTCGACGGTCTTCAGCAGAAAGCGCGCCCGGCCCAGCAGATCACCACCCCATTCATCGGTGCGCAAATTCGTGCGTGGCGACAGGAACTGGGAAAAAAGATAGCCGTGAGCGGCATGCAACTCGACACCGTTGAATCCTGTTTCGCGGGCCACATTCGCAGCGTGAACGAAGCGCTCAACGAGGCCTTCGATTTCGGCCGAGGTCAACGCGACCGGCGTCCCGAAACGATCACCAGGCAACTTGACCTGAACCGCGGAGGGCGCATGGGGTCTGGGATTGATCGACTTCTGGGTCTGCCGGCCGGCATGCGACAACTGCATCCAGACGTGACCATTCGCCCCCTTCGCGGCCGCGGACCACGCCTTGAGTGCAGCCAGTGACTCGGAGTCCTGAATACCTTGAATCACGACGTTCGAGCCGTGCTCCAGGTGTAATCGATCTACCTGCACATTGCCCGTGAGAAGCAGGCCCGGACCCTTGCGCGCGAAAGTGCGATATAGCGTCTCATGCTTCTCTGTGGCGCGGTTGTGTGCGTCGGCCAGCAACTCCGACATCGCCCCTTTGACGAGGCGGTTGGGCAGTGTCACGCCGCAAGGCAGGGTCAGAGGCTGACTCAAGATGTCCGAAGGGGTTTGCGGCGTGCTGTAAGCGGCGCTAGCTTGCATATGAAACGACTCCATGTCCGTGAAAACTGCGGCGCGTGGAGCGCTTCGCGCGCGGCCACGCCTGCTCCGTCACCGCATCTCGACGGCGACCGAAACACCCCTGGTACACGTATCGAGAGGTGACACCAGAATGATACCATTACGTTTTCAAATATCAATCAGTATTTTATATGTGGCCATTCTCGAGTAGTCGAGTGGAGTCGCCTTGCGGCCACGAGACCTCTCAGCGTAGTAGTCTCTCTTGCAATCGGTCCTGGTGGCCCGGCAACGGATGCCGTGTGTCGTCTTCGCGGTCGTTGACGTGCGGGTTCAGGTAGTGGATTGAGGCTGGTTTCGGGGATGTCGTTGTCGCCGGCACATACGGCGTCAGCGCGTAAAGGCGGTGGCGCAGGCAAATTTATGCGGCGTTTTTCATGCGCCGATCTTGCGCTCGACGTCAGGGTCGAGGTCGTCAATGTAGACAGCTTGTTCCGACGCCAGCGTCGCCATTTATCGCGAGAAGTCCAATAGAAGGAAACGGCTCACGGGGTATGATCGCTTTGCGAAGAGCGTCGCTCCCTCGCTCCTTTCGCGAGCCTCGATCTGCGATCACGTATAACGGTCCCTCATACTGCCCGGCGACCTGGAGGCAGATTACGTTTCTTCGAGCGAGCTGTTTTCCCCAGCGCCGCTTTTCTCCGATACCCCGGTGCCGGAACTCAGATAGACGTCCAGATCATGTGATACCGCGGAAAAACGTTCTACCAGGAAGTCGAGAAGCACCCGGACCCGTGGCGCCATATAACGGCTGCGTTGATACAGGGCATGCACGGGAACATCCGGAGACCGCCACTCTGGCATCAGAATCTTTAGTTTTCCCGCGCGCAGATCAGAACCGATGTCCCATACCGATTTCATCGCGATCCCGTAACCCGCCACGGCCCATTCGCGTGCGAGCGCACCGTCGTTCGTCTCCCGGGAATTTTCAAGGGGCACGGTATAAGTCTCGACCTCGCCGCCGCGCGCGAACCGCCAGTCGTTCGCAGGCCCGGACGCCGTTCCAAGGACGATGCAATCGAAACGCGCCAGATCCCGCGGGTGCTCTGGCACCCCGTGCGTCGCCAGGTACTCGGGCGAGGCACAAAGCACTCGTCGATTTGGCGCGAGGCGCCGAGCGACAAGCGAACTATCGGGAGGCACACCAAACCGGATCGCAAGGTCAATGTCGTCAAGCAACAGGTTCGACAACGAATCGGACAAGACCAACGCGTATGTGACCGCAGGATATTGAACGTTGAACTCGTCGAGCCAGCCCTTCAGGACATGCCGGCCGAAATCCGAGGTAGCCGAAATCCGCACTTTCCCGCGAACAATGCTCCGACCAGCTTGCAGCGCTGCATGCGCATCCTCCAGGGACTGAAGCGCCTGCTGACAATGCATCAGATAAATCCGCCCCTCTTCGGTGAGCCGTAGCTGGCGCGTTGTGCGCTCAAAGAGCCGCGTATGCAGGGTCGCCTCCAGTTTCACAAGGCGTGCACTCGCGGCTGCCGGAGACAGCCCGAGCTTTCGTCCGGCGACGGATAGCCCACCCAGGTTCGCCGCTTCTACAAAAAGCCGGATGTCACCGAGGTTCTCCACGATATTTCCGTTTTTTTTGAAGATTATTCAAATCTTACGCCAATTATCAAAGTGTGCTGGGCTCTGCAAAATGTGCCACACCGTAAGCCACCGCCCACATGGAGCTCGACCACGCAACCATCGTCACCAGAGACCTCGAAAGCGCGCGGGACTTCCTTAGCGGCATTGTCGGCCTGAGCGACGGTCCGCGGCCTCCTTTCCAGGCAGGTGGCTACGGGCTATACGCCGACGGTCGCCCGGTCATCCATCTGGTTGAGGCGACCCGTCCCGCGTTCGAAGGGAAGGCGTCGGTTCGTATCGACCACGTTGCGCTCCGTATCGATGACGCCACGGAGTGAGCAGACCTTCTCGACTGGATACGGTTAAACAGCGTTCCTTACTAACTCGCCGAGGTGCCGCTAGAAGGCGAACTCAAGCTCTTCGTCTCGCTGCTACCCGGCGTTGCCGTCGAACTCGTAACCCCGTTAGACAGTTCAATTTCAACTTTCGACAACCAAGCACGGATATCCACAATCATGCCGAGTACCACCTTGTCGCTTTTCGCACCAGTCACAGTCGCCGGTTTCAGGCTCGCTCACCGCGTCGTCATGGCCCCCATGACGCGTGCGCGCAGCACCCAGCGAGGTGACGTGCCCAATGCAATGAACGCCCGCTACTATGCCCAGCGTGCTTCGGCCGCCCTGATTGTGACCGAAGCCTCCCAGATCTCGCCACAAGGCAAGGGCTACTCGTTCACGCCGGGTATCTACAGCCCCGAACAGGTCGCTGGATGGCGACTGGTGACAGATGCAGTTCACGCCGCCGGCGGCCGGATCTTCCTGCAACTCTGGCACGTGGGCCGCATGTCCCACCCTGATTTCCACAACGGCGAGTCGCCGGTCGCTCCTTCCGCCGTCGCCTTCGACGCCCAGATCTGGAAGGTGGACGCAGCCACCGGCGTCGGTGCCATGTTCGATTGCCCGACCCCGCGTGCACTGAGCCGCGACGAAATCAAGGGTGTAGTGAACGATTTCCGTCAGGCTGCACGTAACGCTATCGATGCTGGCTTCGACGGCGTCGAGATTCACGGCGCCAATGGCTATCTCGTCGACCAGTTCCTCCGTACGACGTCCAACGTGCGCACCGACGAATACGGCGGCTCACGTGAGAACCGATTGCGCTTTCTCAAGGAAGTCGTCAACGCCGTAGCGGACGAAGTGGGCGCTGAGCGCACCGCCATTCGTTTAGCTCCGTTCCTGACCGCCCGCGGCATGGCCTGCCCCGACATTCTGCCAACCATCCTCGAAGCCGCCGAATTCCTGCAGACACGCGGCCTTGCCTATCTACATCTGGTCGAGGCGGACTGGGACGACGCACCGCAGTTCACCGAGGAATTCCGCCATGCCATCCGTGCCCGCTTCACGCGGCCGATCATCGTTGCCGGCAATTACGACGAGGCACGCGCCGAATGGGTTCTGTCCCATGGCTATGCCGACCTGGTCGCCTTCGGCCGACCGTTTGTAGCCAATCCGGACCTCCCGCGCCGGCTCGCCGAAGGCCTACCGTTGAGCGCGTTCGACGACAGCACGCTGTTTGGCGGCGATGAGCGCGGCTACATCGACTATTCGGCATGGCCGGAAGCGGAAGTTTTCGACGTAGCCCAGGATGCAGTCAGTCTTTCGTGACCAGCGGCGCTGCCGATGTGGATCGGATCTCCTCGAAAGTCGATCCGGTCCCCACACACTCGCGGACTTCAATTCCTCACTAGATCTGCGGACCAGTAATGTCCACCAGTCTGTCACTGCTTTTTCGTGCCGGCTGCCGTCGCAACCGAATGACGTGACCAGCAATTTGCACCTGGTCTAAACATGCGGAAGGGCATTCCAAATTATGTCCAACGCAAGGAGCAGAGAATGTTTGTTTATCGCGGCTCGACCGCCCTGATTACCGGTGCATCGAAAGGACTAGGGAAGGTCTTCGCAGAAGCACTTGCCGCACGTGGCATGAACCTCGTGCTGGTGGCCCGGTCTAGCGACGTTTTAAATGCCTTGGCGGAAGACCTTGCAGCCAGGTACGGCGTGCAATGCGTCCCGCTCAATGCCGACCTGAGCGTTCCCGAAGCCGCCGTCCAGATCGATGAGGAACTCAAGCGCCGCGGCATCCAGATAGATCTGCTGGTCAACAACGCTGGGCTAGGGCTGACTGGCAGTTTTCTCGCTCACGACCTCAAGAAGGAACAGTCGGCTATCCAAGTCAACGTCCAGACGCTCGTCGCCCTCGCCCACCTGTTTGGCCGCAGTATGGCAAAACGTGGCAAAGGCGGCATCATCAACCTCGCATCCAACGCGAGCTTTCAACCGCTCCCTCATATGGCGACCTATGCCGCGACCAAAGCCTTCGTTCTTTTCTTCAGCGAAGCGTTGCAATTTGAGGTCGCCGGCACGGGCGTACATGTGATGGCCGCTTGCCCAGGCCCGACCGCAACGAGCTTCTTTGATGGGGTTTCGACCAATGTGCCACCAAAGGATATGGACAGTGCGGAATCGGTCGTTCAAAAAACCCTGAAGGCCTTCGACCAGAGAAAAGCTGTCGCCTACCCTGGACGGACAAGTGTCCGAGTTGCTACCTGGTTGTCGCGGTTTCTTCCTCGATCGCTCGTAGTGCGCCTCGCGGCGATGGCCAGCGGCAAAATGGGGCTTCACAACTGACAGCATCTGCATCTGATGTGATGCCACCATGATCGCGGGTAACCCAACCCTACACGCACAGTGTAACGATCACCATATTCAGGTCAATCGACATTGTTTTCTGGCTTGCCTGGAGCTTTTCCACGATCCGGTTAGCCACCCCGAACGAGTTATTCCCGTTCAGACCTCTCGCTGCGTGATTCGCGCATCTGCATGCTATTTTCCATCAAATATACCGCTTGCTCTTTTAATTCCATATGGTATTCTAAAGAGAGAAATTTGATTCAAGCTATCTGCGCCACCTTATCGGACCGCGTCATCCATATCCTCGAAGCCCAAACTCCAGGCGGAGCGTAACTCAGTTGTCGCGTGACCCAGAGGGCTCAACTCAGCGGTCCACCGGATCCGGAGGTGGTCTTAACTTAACTCTCAGATCCAATGGATTGTGGATATGAGACATCAGGAAACAATCTTGAACTATCAAGGAGACGTGCGATGAAGATTCTCGTGACCGGCGCGACCGGTTTTATCGGTGGCGCTGCCGCCAAGGCGCTCGCAAAACGTGGACACGAGGTCTTTGGCCTCGCGCGATCGGACGATTCTGCCGGGAGGCTTCGCCTTGCCGGCATCACTCCCGTTGCCGGCGACTTCGCCGACAGCGCGAGTCTGATCAAAGCGGCCAATGAAGTCGAAGCGATCGTCAGCACGGCAAGCATTGGCTCATTGGCGGGTAGCGCTGAAACGTTCACGCAGGATCGCGACGCGATTCGCGCCATGCTCGGCGCTATCGAAGGAACGGGCAAGACGCTGATCTTTACCAGCGGCTCGGCAGTCCTTGGCATCGTCAATGGAGGCGAGGCAACGCCCAACGTTTTTGATGAAGATGTGGATCTACCGTTGCCGCCTTCGGTCTTTGCGCCTGCGTCAGCACATGTGCCACCGGTGATGGTCGAAATGTTCGGCGCAGCCATGGGCGCGCGCGTCGAGACGGAGAAGGAAGTAGCGAGAGCCTCGGGCGTCCGCGGCATCGTGATGCGTCCGGGCCTCGTCTACGGACACGGCGGCAGCTATGACCTACCCGGCCTCATCAGGATGGCTCGCGCTCAAGGCGTCGCGCCACACCTCGGATCAGGCGCGACGTTGCAAGGCTACGTTCATGTTGATGAACTCGCCGAGCTTTACTGTCTCGCTGTCGAACGCGCGCCCGCGGGTGCGGCGCTGCACGGCGTCGCAGGTGAAGTAAGCCAGCGCGAACTCGCCGCCGCCGTTAGCCGCATGATCGGGGCCGGCGATCGCACAGCAAGTCTCGAGTTCGGGGAAATGTTCGCGATTGGCGGTCCGATCGGCGTAAGTCTTTCGTTGAACAAGCGCATGTCGTCAGAAAAGACCCAACGCCTGCTGGGCTGGTCGCCGACCCGCACCGACATCCTGCACGACATCGAGTTCGGCTCGTACGCCACCTGAGTTCGTTGCGGTTGCGTTGGCAGCAGAGAACATATTCACAGCTGCTCGAACTCTGCGCCAACGATACCGTGCAGAGCCCTGCCTGCGCAGTGGTTCTCACAATGAGCGATCGGCCGATCCGGCATTACGCGATGCGCGAGGGCCGCCGGGTTCTCCATGCACGGCAATGGCGCGCCCGATTCGTTATCAGCTCCGACACTTCGCGTCGACCAGTTGCTCGATGAACTCATGCGAACCGGAGCGACAATCGAAACTAGCATCGAGCTCGTGTACGTAGATCACATTCGAGACGAACATCATGCCAATAGCGAAACGTCGGAGCAGTTTAGAAATTTTCACTCATGATGTCTCCCCGGTGCGCACGTGCAAGTCACTCTCACTCATTCGCGGAGTCGATCTGGCTGGACAAAGGCTATGCCACGTACGCCGTCAGTCTGAGCCGAAACCTGTCAGTCCCAACGTTGAATGGCGCGTGTCGCCGGTTGTCCGTCACGCCGTGTACCTCACGTCATGGGAATTGAATCTTCAGGCACTACTGCTGCGAGTATCATGCGATCCCGATTCCCGGGTACGTACGTTTCGCTGGCACGCGGCCTGAACACGGAATCACCGGGATAGATGCGCATGCCCGTCAACACGCAAGAGGACTGTTTGCGTGCGACGCCTTTCCGCCATACCTGATCAGCGTAGTGTCCAGATTGCGGATCGCTCCAGCAGACACTGAGCGTTTGCGAGGTAGGCTGCTCGATAATGGAAATACGAGCGGGGACCGGTTCGGCAGCGACAGGCTCAAATGCCCTGGTTGCAGCGCGCCCGCTTCGGCGATACTTTTTGCGGGTGTACGTGTTCGCAGTGGCTTCCGACGCAAACGGCTTCGGTGCCAAAAGAGCAATCAGTGCGCGTCGAACGATATTGTCCTCATTTCGTGCCACTTCCAGCCCGCGCTGCACCGCCGGCCGCGCGAGACCACGGTCGAGCCAGCGCCGGACATGCGTGAAGCGGTGATGCTAATTGGCGCGTTCTTGAATATATGGGTATGGCAGCTTTGAGCATGCAGTTGCTTGAAAGACAGCGACAGTACGATGATCGACTGACGCAAGCGCGAGGTTGGTCCTACCTATGTGTCACCATAGATTTTCCGCAATTCGAATGGCCGTAATGTGGCAACCCAACCGTCTATACTGGGTCGACCCACACGCTTCCATGTCGACTACGCACGGTTCAAGCTTCGCGAAATACCGGAGTACTTCTGTGCGTCTCAACTGCTTGCGCGCAACAAGGTGGCCCCTTGCGGACCCACTTCGTGAAGCTGGAACACATTTTTGGCCAGATCCAGTCCAACAGTTGCTATCTTCATGATGAACGCTCCGTTGCCGTGGACATCACGACCCGTCCACTTTGGCATGAACCTCTCGCCGTTTAGCGGGAGTCGTCCATCACATCAGAGACATTAATCTGACGGCGCATGCTTCGTTAGCCTCCTGGTGATGCCGTAGCCGCGACGCCGCAGATTTATCGTCCAGTGAATAGAACGGGCTCTGGCTCGACCCCACGCTTGATTGCTTCGACGCGTGCCGTTCGGCCCTTGCGTGCGTCTTCCGTGCCGTGCAGCGGCATCGTGATGTCCAGCAGAACCGAGTCGGCAGCGGGCACGCCACCACCTGCCCACGCTTTCAGAAGCGCACGGATGGCTGCATACGAACGGGTCGGCCCATTGGACAGCCGCGTGACCAGCGATGCTGCGGTGTTCTCAACGTCCGTTTCGGGACAAGCGAAAGCAGCCACGCCGAGTGCGCCGGCCGTCTTGCCGGTCATCGGCTCGCTCAGCATGGCGTAGCGCACGGCGATAGCGCGCCCGGCGCGCTCTGCCAAGCGCTGAACGCCGCCTGCCACCGGCGCAGAACCGACGGAAGCCTCAAAGTGGTGAAAGACCGCATTATCGGCAGCAACGATGAAGTCGCAGGCCAACGCCAGTTCGAACGCTCCACCGAAGCACGCACCACGAACGGCTGCGACGGTTGGAATCTGTAGCGCTTCGATAGCACGGTAGGATTGGTTCATCTCACTGATGAACGTGCGCCAGTCGTCGAAGTCCTTATCGATAAAATCAAGGACGTCTCCGCCATGACTAAAATTCGCTCCTTCGGCGCGTACCAGTAGAGCCCGAATCTCAGAGCGACTGGCCTCGTGCACGGCATCTTTAAGTGCTTCGCAGAACCGGTTATTGATCAGATTTAGCGGCCCATCGGCCAGAATGATGTGCCCAACATTACCTTGTTGTTCGAAACGGATAACTGACATGTTGAGTCTCCTGAGAGTTGGAATGGGATGAAGATCGACGGAATAACTGTCTGCGACTACACGGGGTGAAGCGTTAAAATGCACGGCCCCCTGCCGCTTTCGCGACTGAGAGCTCAACGATATATGCAAGTCGCCTCAGGGTGAAACCCGCGTCCGCGGCGCAAACATGAAATGACGTGCTCCAGGGTTTCCGGAGGGTGTTCACTTTGATCAACAAGCGAAAAACGTCACCTTGCCCGCGTATCTTCAAGTCTGAAGCGAATACGCTAAACCCGAAGGCTTGAAGTGCCCTCGCGTGTCTTATTAGCCCTGTAAATCGGCGGGCATAACGTCTCCGTTGCATCTCGCTCGATGCACGAGCCATATCCGGATTTGCGCCGAGCAAACATATCTGAAGAGTGCGTGAGAAGAGTGTCGCGCCAATGCGTACATTCAACAAGCCGATCTCACAAATAACACTCTTCCATGAATCTGATAACGCGCGTCGGAATGCCACGGAGGCAATCAGTCAGGTATCGGCACGAACAGTTCGCGGACGAGGCCCCGCATCCAGCGGTTCCCCGGATCATCATGCTGTGATCGGTGCCAGTATTGGTTGACGTCAAACCGTGGCATCTTGTATGGGGGATCTAAAATCTCGAGCTCCGCGAAGCGCGCAAATATCTCGCCCACATCGCTGGAAACCGTGACTACCAGATCTGTCATTGCAATGGTCATCGGGATGCTTAAAAAATGCGGAGTATGGAGAACCTCTCTGCGTTGGATTCCGTGCTCTTTCAGGAATCGCTCAACGATTTCCTGGCGACGGCCCTCCACTTGAACGACCGCATGTGGCAGCTCGCAAAAAAGCTTCTTTGTCAGCCGACCCTGTACCGCTGGGTGATTCTGCCGGACGAGGCACACGAAAGAATGTCGAACCAGGTGCTGCTGAAAAACATCGACGCCATCAAGATCAGGAAAATATCCGATCGCAAGATCGACTTCGCTCCGCTGAAGTGAGGTCAATAGTTGTTTGGGAGCCAAGGACACTGTCGTCACATTGACGCTGGGAGCGAGACTCGTAACCCGCTGCAGCAGCCGCGGCAGGGAGACCATCTCGCCGACGTCTGACATGGCAATGGTGAATGTGCGCTGAGCTTTGTCCGGCACGAAATTCGGAGCCTTCAACACACGTTCACGGATATCGGCAAGTACCGACTGAACGACAGGCGCTAGTTGGATCGCGCGTGGCGTTGGTTGCATGCCAGATCTGGTCTTGACGAAGAGCACATCTCCGAGCTCTTCGCGCAAACGCTTTAGGGCGTAGGAAGCAGCAGGCTGACTCAGATTCAGTTCCTCGGCCGCCTTTCCAAGATGTCCGTGACGCCGTAGTGCATCAAAGATGCGCAAGAGATTGAGATCGAAGTTATCCATGTGACAAATTGACGGGAGCGAGGACATTCATTTCCCTGATCATCGTCCATTTTCGGTATTTGTTCTATCACCTGGAGCTGGCTTCCGGGAGTGTGAGTTCGCATATTCAGAAAGCCGCCATCGGACCGTTCAATGCCGAGACCGTTAGCAATCCGCCAGAATCACGAGGTAGAACCCGGGCAGCCCCAACGTCCGCTATGGGCGAACTGTACTCGTAGGTTATCGGGCAGGTCTCCGGGCGCAGGAGCCGCTCGCGCGACGGCGTTGACGGACGGAGGCTACAGTTGCCCGCCTGTGAGGCTCGCGCAATTTCACAGATGACCGCGTCAAGGTCGGCTACCACAACTGAACTCCCATCAACCGCGAGGGAGTCTGGGGGCGTGGAGCGAAGGCAAGCTGGTCGGCCACCCTCCCCCGCCGGAAACCCCGCGGATTGCGACCACTACGCCTGGACGCGCGAGTACCCCGCCTGGAAGGAGGCGACGATATAGCGCTCGGTCTACTTCTGCCGTTTGTCATTCAAGCGCGTCGTTTATCCCCTGGATGTAATGAGGCGCTCCTATCGTGCGCGCGACTCGCACCCGTACCCTGCCCCTACCCTAACCCTCCCTGAAATGCCTTGATGGCGGTGTACTAGCGTGATCGCAGGACCATTTGCGCGCGACATCCATATACGTCTTCACGGACGACAATCGACCCCGACGGGGTGGTGGGGAATAGCATGAGGGGCTTGCCTTTGGCGTGGGCATTGACATGCGCATGTGCGTGCGTGCCGCCAATCGTTGCTGCGCAGGGTGTCACCGCGGCCCCTGCGTCCGCAGCTTCGGTTGCCGGGAGCACGCGAAGCTTTCTGGCGGAAGCAAAGCGCATCGTCGACGCGGCGTCGCGGTCCGTCACGCCGTGGAGCGGACCGCGTACTGGGCCACGCGCCCAGCCCGACAAACACATCGCCGTCCTCGCTGAGGATTTGCGTAACGGCGGCGTGCTCGGTGTGGTCGACGGCATGCTGGAAGCCGCGAAGGTCATCGGCTGGAGCGTGAAGGTCTTCGACTCCGAGGGCCTGCAGGATCTTCGACTGAAAGTCCTCGAGAGCGCCCTCGCCGGCCATCCCGATGGTCTGATCATTGCGGGTGCGGATGCCCGCGCGCTGGCACCCGCGCTGCGGCCGTTCGCCGATCGGGGCATTCCCATCGTCGGCTGGCATGTCGCTGCCCAGGCCGGTCCCGTGCCCGGCACGCCCGTCGCCATGAACGTCTCGACCGATCCGCTGGAAGTCGCCCGCGTGACGGCGCTCGCGGCTATCGTGCAGTCGGGCGGACAGGCGGGCGTCGTCGTCTTCACCGATGCGTACTTCCGGATCGCGCGCGACAAGGCCGATGCGATGGCCGCCGTCATACGCGCATGCAGTGGCTGCACGCTACTCGACATGCGCGACGTCGCGATCTCGCGCAGCCGGGAGCTGATGCCGGGCACGACCCGCGCGCTGCTCGCACGCTACGGAAAGCGCTGGACGTACGCGCTCGCAATCAACGACATCTACTTCGACTATGCCGCACCTGTGCTGACCCAGGCCGGTATGCCCGACAGCGCGCTGTCGATGCTGTCGGCGGGCGACGGCAGCGAGTCCGCCTTTCTGCGGATCCGCACGGGCACCTTCCAGACGGGCACCGTCGCCGAACCGCTGAATCTGCACGGCTGGCAACTGATTGACGAGATGAACCGGCTGTTCGCCGGTGAAAGCGTCACGAACTACGTGGTGCCAGTGCATCTCGTGACGGCCGACAACGTCAATGCGGACGGCGGCGACCGTCTGATCTACGATCCTGCCAATGGCTATCGCAACATTTATCGCCACATCTGGCAACGCCCGTGAAACTGCTCCTTCCTCAATCGCTGACCGCGCAATTTGCGCTAGTCGTGTCGTGCCTCGCGACGCTGGTGGTCGCGGTCGGCGGCACGACGCTTTACTCCCTGTCAAGCTCGGCCCACGCTATCCGTGAGTTGGCCGAAGCGCGCCTGGCGCGTCTCGAGGATGCTCAAAATCTCGCGCAGCAGACGCTGAAGATCGAACGCCTGGCGTCGCAACTGTCCAGCAACGACACTGTCGAAGCCGTGCGGGAGACACATCGCCAGATCATCGACCAGCTCGCGTCATTCGATGGCCTGGTGGACCGCCTCGCGTCCCCGACGGCGAGCGACGACGTCGGCGTCGACGCGCTTGCGCTGCATCGCTCGAGCCAGCGCTTTCGAAACACCGTCAACGTCGAGGCGCAGATGCGTGAGACGGCGCTCGCTACCGGGACTGCGCGGGGAAGCGCACCGGGCGCCGCGCCGCAGCCCGGCACGTCACTAGCGAGACTCGACGACGAGCTGCACCGCCAGGCCGATGCCCTCTCCGCCGCGGCGCGCCAGCAGTCGGGCTATCTGTCGCGCGCTTATCGCGAAGCCGTCGAGGCCCTTGCCGACGAGGCGGACCGCACGCGCAGGTGGGTGGCCGGCGAAGTGGCGGTGAGCCTGCTGATCGCGTGGCTGATTGCCCGCGTCTTTCTCGGCCGCCGTGTCGTAGCGCGATTACGGCGCGTGAGCCATACGCTGCGCCATGGCGATCCCGAAGGCGAACAAGCCGGCGTGCCCGTGCACGGCGGTGACGAGATCGCCGACATGGCGCGCGCCGTTGAGCAGTTCCTCGAAGACCGGCGCCAGCGACGCCAGGCGGAAGAAGCCCTGAAAGAACTCAACATTGAACTCGAGGCGCGCGTCGCGCAGCGCACAGCCGAACTCAGCACGGCGCTGGCCGGCCAGGCGGCCGAGATTGTCGAACGTCAGCATGCCGAAGAGTCGGCGCGCGCCAGCGAACAGTTTCTGAGCAGCATCGTCGAGAACATCCCGGACACCGTCTTCGTCAAGGAGGCGGCAACGCTGCGCTTCGTGCGCGTCAACAAGGCCACGGAGAAACTGCTTGGCTACGGGCGCGACGAGGTCATCGGCAAGTCCGTCCACGATCTGTTTCCGCCGGATGAGGCCGATTTCTTCGCGTTGAAAGATCGGGACGTGCTTGCGTCGAAGCAGATGGTCGACGTGCCCGAAGAGCCCGTCCACACGCGTCATGGGCAGCGCTTCTTGCACACGATGAAGATGCCGATCCTCGATGTGCGCGGCGAGCCGCAGTTTCTGCTCGGCATTTCGCGCGACATTACCGAGCACAAGCGCGCCGAAGAAGAGCTGCGCCGGTATCGCGAGCATCTGGAAGACATGATTCGCGAGCGCACGGCCGAACTCGCGATCGCGAAGGAACACGCAGACGCGGCCAATCAGGCAAAGAGCGATTTTCTGGCACACATGAGCCACGAGCTACGCACGCCGTTGAACGGGATTCTCGGGTTCGCGCAGATTCTCAGGCGGGACACGCGTCTCGATCAACGCCAGATCGACGGACTCACAGTGATCCAGCGCAGCGGCGAACATCTGCTGACGCTCATCAACGATATCCTCGACATGGCGAAGATCGAGGCCGGCAAAGTGGAGCTGGACCCGACGGACGTGCCGCTCGAGCGCTTCATCTACTTCATCGCGGAGACGATCCGGGTGAAGGCAACGGAAAAGGGCCTCGCGTTCGCGTGCGAGATGACGCCGCCTTTGCCCGCAGGCATACGGGTCGACGAAAAGCGCTTGCGACAGGTGCTGCTCAACCTGCTCTCCAACGCGATCAAGTTCACCGAGGAAGGCGACGTGAAACTGCGCGTCTCCTTCCTGCCGCCGGAGCGCCTACGTTTCGAAGTGCAGGACACGGGCATCGGCATCGACGAAGCGCGTCTCGAAACGATCTTCCGGCCCTTCGAGCAGGCGAGCGACAACCGGCACCGGTTCAGCGGCACCGGGCTCGGCCTCGCGATCAGCCGGCAGCTCTTGCGGCTGATGGGCGGCGATATCCATGTCGCGAGCCGCCGCGGCGCGGGCAGCACGTTCTCGTTCGAGCTGAATGTCCCCGTGGTCGCACCCCAGGCCGCCGATACCGCACCCGAATGGGCGGTCAGCGGTTACAAGGGGCCGCGCAAGCGCGTGCTGGTCGTCGATGACGTGATGGAAAACCGTGCCGTCGCGGTCAACGTGCTCGGCCAGATCGGCTTCGAGACGGCAGAAGCGGTCAACGGGCTGGATGCGCTGGAAAAGATACAGGCACTTCGGCCGGCGCTGGTGCTGATGGACATCGTCATGCCCGGCATGGACGGGCTCGAAGTCACGCGGCGCTTGCGGCAGATGCAGGCGTTCCGCGATCTGCCCATCATTGCGATCTCGGCCAGCGCGTCGGGCACCGATGCGGCGAAAAGTCTGGCGGCGGGCGCGAACGCGTTTTTACCAAAGCCGGTCGACTATCGGGCGCTGTTGTCGCAAATCGCGAAACTGCTGGATCTCGAATGGAGCGACGCTATAGCTGGCGCGCCATCGGTAATGGCGGGGACGTTGATCGCTCCGCCGCCGGATGAAATCAAGGCGCTGCATCATCTGGCGCGGCTCGGTGACATGCGCGCGATTGTGCAGCATGCCGCGCATCTTAACGAACTCGACGAGCGCTATCGTCCCTTCACAGATCACTTGTGCCAGCTGGCGAAGAACTATCGCTCGAAGGCGGTTCTCAGCTTTGTCGAGCATTATCTGGAAAGAAAGCCCGTTGCGTGACCTCCCACGCCTGTTTCGATACTCCCTGGAAAAATGTCGCACATGACCCAGCGACGACATGCCAACGCCAAAACAACCGCTAAAACGTTTGGAACCTTGAAAGTTTCATCGCAACATGCCGTCCAACAATTCGAGCGTACAAAACGACGGAAGTTATTCCTTATGAGGTTGCTGCGTCAACAAGCGATCTGATCAGGCGACGCTGTCAATCGGACATACGCACACCGAGCCACTCTCGCGGCATTTACGACGTCCTTGAGCGCCTTGCCTGCGGTGAACCTCACACCCTTCGCTGCTGCATTGGTGATGGTCTCACCCGTCGACGGATGGCGACCCGCAAACGCCCGAGCATCACGCAGGACGACCACCAAATAAGGCCAGGTACTGATGCAGTGACTGAATAGCAGCCGCGCCTTCACCAACAGCGGCCGCTACCCGCTTCACGGAGCCGCTTCGCACGTCGCCCACCGCAAAGATCCCGGGTCGGCTCGTTTCCAGAAAGTGCGGTGGCCGCTCGGACGTCCATTTCACGCCGATATCAGGGCCAGTCAGCACAAATCCGTTCTTGTCGAGCGCAACGCAGTCGCGCAGCCAGTCGGTATTAGGCTGCGCGCCAAGAAACAGAAACACATGGCGGATAGCTTTCTGTTCAATCTCGCCTTGCCGGTTCCACTTGATGCCATCAAGCCTGTTTTCGCCCTGCAGTTCGACAATTTGCGTGCGCACGTGCAACGTGACGTTGGCCGCTGCGTCGATGCGCCTGATCAGATAGTCCGACATGCTTGCGCTGAGTCCATCGCCACGAATCACGACATGTACGTGCCGTGCGAAACCCGACAGAAATACGGCAGCCTGGCCCGCCGAATTGCCGCCGCCGACTACGACCAGTTCTTCGTTGCTGCAGAGAGCCGCTTCCATATAGGTCGCGCTGTAGTAGACGCCACGCCCCTCAAAGTTTTCGAGATTGCCGAGAGCGGGCTTGCGATAGCGTGCGCCCGTCGCGACGACGACCGCACGGGCGTAGACGTGCTCGTTGTGACTGAGGCTGATATGAAAGGGCGGTGCGTCTTTGCACTCGATTGCCAGCGCTTCGATCGGCACCCCGACCTCGGCACCGAACTTGCGGCACTGCGACAAACCGCGGCCCGCGAGCGCCTGGCCAGAAATGCCTGTCGGAAAACCAAAGTAATTCTCGATCTTTGAACTGGTCCCAGCCTGGCCGCCTGGCGCTTTGGTGTCGAGCACCGCGACGCGCAAACCCTCCGATGCAGCGTACACCGCAGCCGCCAGGCCCGCTGGTCCCGCACCGACCACGACAACGTCGAAGCGCCCGCCGTTCAGCCGGTCCGGGCTCAGGCCGATGGCATCGGCGACGGCACGGTGCGTCGGCCGCTTGAGCACGGTGCCCTGTAGCGTGATAACAACCGGCATGTCCGCTTCCGTCGCGCCATGGCCCTCGAGCAGTTCCCTGCCCTCAGGATGCTCGGTGATGTTGAAGTAGGCGAAAGGCTGACCGTTGCGGCTCAGAAAATGACGCAGACTATGCGTTTCACGCGACGCAGAGCTGCCGATCACAAGCACTCCGCCATGTTGGTCCTGGATGAACGCGACACGCCGCAAAATATAGGCGCGCATGATCTTTTCACCCAGTTCGGCCTCTGCGATCACCAGCGCGCGCAACGACTCTTCGTCGATAACGATTACTTCGCAATCCGTTTGGGCGCGCGCCGTCGCGATGGCCGCCCGGCCGGCAAGCGTGCCCACTTCGCCCGT